>Ga0209536_100000107_pt1 | contig 117040 bp, 114 predicted proteins | sample DeeMarSeWOR28_12_FD_187461 | JGI IMG/M metagenome (GOLD analysis project Ga0209536, IMG submission 187461) | Marine sediment microbial communities from White Oak River estuary, North Carolina - WOR-2-8_12 (SPAdes) (version 2) | ecosystem: Environmental > Aquatic > Marine > Intertidal zone >...
AGCATTATTGAACTGTTTAAATCCTTTAATGCTAGGTTCATTTCGCCGGAATCTTTATAGGCCTTGCCCCTTAATAAATAAAACTTGTACTTCATGTCCGCCGGGCTTTCTTCAATAGCCCGGGTATACTCATGCATGGAAAGCCCAGCAGATACAAGAGCTGGCAGAGCCAGGGCGGCAATCAAAATGATTGTCAGGCATTTAATAAACCTCATACTTTCACCTGATATTTAAAAAGTGAAAAAGATCTGATAGCGGTATTAAAATCGGCGAGGTGATAAGAAATCTCTTTTTCGGGTCTGTTAATAACGGATTGTTATGACAAGCCACAAATTTCTGTTACATAATTTTTATAATGAATTTGCGGCTTGGCTGTCAACAGAAACATATTTTTGCAGAAGCGGCATCCTGCCTGCATATCTCAAAGATTTTGCATGTGGCAATCAACACATCCTCTGGGTCTCCAGCAGGCATCTATTCACACCTGACTCCGCTATTCAGGCTTTCAGAGGACAGCCGCACAGTCAGAGAAGGCCTTCAAATTCCGCCTCTGTTGTTTCAATCTGGCCCTGGATCTCTTCCCAGCGCTGATATAATCGTTCCAGTTTGCGTCCCAGAGAGTTATATTCCTTTCCGGCCTCGGCAAATTTATCCTGGTCCTGGTAAAGATTAGGGTCTGCCATGAGCAGTTCCAGTTCTTTCTTGCGTGTCTCCAGCTTCTCTATCTCCGCTTCCGCCTGTTCAACCTCTTTTCTCAAGGGCTTAAGTTTTAGATGTTTCTGCTGCCTTACTTTTGCCTGTTCCTGCCTGACTGCTTTGCCCTTCTGCTTCACCAGCGTTTCTTCCCCGGTTTCCCCCGGGTCACCATCTATCTTCAAGCCTGTTTCATGGCCTGCCTCTAAGTTCTTCAACTTGTAAATATAATCTTCTATGTTTCCCTCATAGAGCGTAGCGCAGCCGTTTTTTATTTCCAGGACTTTATTGATAAAACGATTCACAAAGTGCCGGTTGTGGGACACAATGATTATGGTACCGTCATATTGCACCATGGCTTCCTGCAGAACCTCCTGGGAACTCATATCCAGGTGGTTTGTGGGCTCATCAAGTATTAGAAGATTGGCAGGCTGCATAATCATCTTTGCCAGTGCAAGCCTGCTTTTTTCTCCTCCCGAGAGCACCTGCACTTTCTTGTCCACCTCATTTCCCTTGAAGAGAAAGGTGCCCAGCAAACTACGTATTTCCGTAACGCTCATATCACCAGCAACTGCGGACAGGGTCTGCAAAGCCGTCAAACCTGGAGCAAGTTCCTGGGCCTGATGCTGGCCGAAATAGGAAATTTTGACATTGTGGCCGTGTTGAATTTTTCCTGTATCCGGCTTTATCAAACCGGCGAGAATTTTCATAAGAGTTGATTTGCCGGCGCCGTTAACACCCACAACAGCCATTTTATCACCCCGCTGCAAATGAAACGAAACACCTCGAAAAACATGCCTTTTTTCATAACTCTTGCCCAATGATTCAACACCAAGGGCAAGGCGACCGCTTGGTGCGGCCGGCGGGAAATGAAACGACACCTCCTGCTCTGTATCCGCCAGCTCTATGCGCTCCATACGTGACAACTGTTTCAGCCGGCTTTGCACCTGTTTGGCCTTGGTCGACTTGGCACGGAAACGCTGGACAAATCGCATGGTCTGCCTGATCTGGGCCTGCTGATTGGCATACGCAGCCCTCTCAACCTGCAACCGTATTTCTTTATCTGCCACGTATTTTGAGTAATTTCCCTTAAAAGCAGTCAGGCGCCCGAGACTCAGCTCCCAGGTGAGTGATGTCACCTCATCAAGAAAGGTCCGGTCATGGGAAATTATCACCATGCCGCCAACATAGGTATGCAGAAAGTTTTCCAGCCAAGTGAGGGAATCAAGGTCAAGGTGGTTGGTCGGTTCATCGAGCAAAAGCAGATCAGGCTTGGCAAGCAGGAGCTTGGCAAGCATCAGCCGCATAAGCCAGCCGCCGCTTAATGAACTGCTGGGGCGGCCAAAATCCTCAACAGAAAAGCCGAGCCCCATAAGTACCTTTTCTATCTGTGACTGCATCCTGAAGATATCAATTCTATCCAGCCGGTGCTGCAGTTCTCCCTGCTGTTTCAACAGGGTGCTGAACTCTGAATTTTCAGGATCAGCGGCGGCCAGCCCGCGGTTGGTCTCATCGAGCTCCTGCTGCAGGATCATGGCTTCGGCAAAACCATTTTCCGCCTCCTGGTAAATGGTCCTTCCCGTATCAAGGGCTGTGGCCTCCTGGGGCAGATAGGCCATGCTGAAACGTTTTGGCCGGTTGACAACACCAGGATCGGTCTCAATAATATTGCAGATAATCTTAAGCAAGGTTGATTTGCCGGCACCATTGACCCCTACAAGACCAATACGGTCATTATCGTTGATGCGGGCTGAAACATTATTGAACAAATGCTTGTCGCCGTGAAGAATATCGAGATTATTGATGGTAAGCATGAAGATGATAAAAATAGTGACTAAAGTTGTAAGTGACTAAAGTATTAAAAGTAAAAATCAGCTATGCGCTGTCAGCATTCAGCAAAAATAAGGTTTCAAGGGGTCAAGGATTCAAGGGGTCTGGTTTTAAGAGCTTTTGCTGCTTGCATGTCTCCACCCTTTTCCCAGTGCCAGAGCCTGTTAAGCATCTTTCTTTTTAGCCATGATACTCATAAGAGTTTATTGAGATGATACTCGTCGTCTTGTTCATAACACGGCATGCATCATTAGTTTTTGTATGCGGAAAATTATTATTCACAGACCAAACTGATGGAGTAGGTGAAAAATAAACCCAACACTCCACAACCCCCAATTCATTAATCAATTCTTACCAATAAACCGCAACAGTATTCCTGGCCTGCTGCTTATCAAAAACAAGCGTAACATCATTCAATAATCCTAGGGCGGTCAACCTCTTCATGCTGACATTCCTTGGGCCTCGAAAGGCGGATTCATCTGCAGCTGCAACAGAAAGATGTTTTCCACGACCGGCAACTGTTTCACGCAGAATTTTTCTGGATTTTTTAAAGAGAACTCTTGCTATGACCAATTCTCCAAATGCAGGATGGTAGGGTCCTGCCACCACTTTGGCTGCAAGTTCTGCAGAGGGCTGCAGTCCCATGCGCACAACCTTAATGCCATGCTGATCAAAAAGGGTCTTCAGCCTGCAGCCAAGCGCTACGGCCTTTGCCAATGACAACGGTTTATAAGTGATGTCCCTGTACATTTTCTCAAGGCCGCTGCCCTTGATCACCAGAACAGGATATATTCTGATGAAATCAGGTGCCAGTGCTGCTATTTTTTTTGCTGTTGCCATAAGCTTGATGGTACTGTCCCGGGGAAGGCCGCACATAATCTGCGCGCCGACAGTAAAACCTTTTTCACGGAGCAGCCTGATGGCATCTTCAGACTGCTGCACTGAATGCCCCCTAACGCTTGCTTCCAGAACATCCTGGTCAAGGGATTGGATGCCAAGCTCAACAACAGACACAGAGTATTCTTCCAGTAAGGCAATGTTTGCTTCATCTATATAGTCAGGCCGGGTCGAAATCCTGATAGAATCTACGTACCCGTTTTCCATATATGGTTTAACAGTGTCTAGCAGCTCCCGCTGCCTTGGCAGGGAAAGCCCGGTGAAGCTGCCGCCGTAAAAAGCGACCTGCACATCGGTATTCCTTTTTTTTCTTGGGCGGTTTAACCAGCGCTCCAAGGTTTCTCTAACTGCTGCAGGGGTGACGGGTTGCTCCTCCAGACCATTATAGCCGCTTATCGTGTGCTGGTCACAAAAAACGCAGCGCTGCGGACATCCCTGGTGCGATATAAAAATTGGAATTACGAGAGGTGTCATGAAGAATAATCTTATACACTACTGAGGCAAATACGCCTGGGGTGCTGCGTTATTTATCCATGGATACGTTCATTTTCACAAGCTTCTCCCACCATGAATCAAGGGTTGCAAGGGCTTTTTCTGCTGCCTGCTGCTCCGCAACTTTCTTGCTGCTGCCAATGCCAACACCCAGGACTGCTGTCATGAATCTTGCAGATACCGTGAATTTTTTTGCGTGGTCTGGCCCTTCTTCAGCATCAAGATGATACGTTGGTGCCTGGTTAAATTGCTCCTGGAGTTTCTCCTGCAGCCGGCTTTTGGCATCCTCAACAAGCATTTTCTCTTTTTTCGCCAGGAGCATGGGGGCAAAATGACTTTTGATAAAATGCTGTGCCTTCTCATAGCCTCGGTCCAGATATATGGCTCCCACAAGGGCCTCGAAAGCGCCTGCAAGTATGGAAAATTTCCTTCTGCCATGCGAAGCTTCTTCACCTCTGCCGAGCATGAGGAATTCGTTCAACTTGATCCCGCTGGCCATCCTGGCAAGGGTGGCTTCCTTGACCAACCCGGCGCGCATTTTAGTAAGCTCTCCCTCCCGTATGCCGGGATACAAATGAAAAAGCATGTCACTGACTGCCAAATCAAGGACCGCGTCACCAAGAAACTCAAGGGTTTCATTGTTCGTACCATTGTCAAGTTGTTCAAAACCAAATGAACTGTGGACAAGAGCCTGCTGCAGAAGGAGAACATCGGCAAACTTATAACGCAGCAATGTTTCCATTTCCTGCAGTTTCTCCTTATTTTCATGTACCAGCTGTTGAATGGTCTTCACGGTGGAATTTTCCTGCAGCAATAAAGGGTGACAATTTCCCCTTGTCAAAAAAATGTTTCTATGTTTAAGATGACCCCTCCGCGAAATCATGCTATGATTTCGTAAAGGGCGGCGTAGCCAAGTGGCTAAGGCAGCGGTCTGCAAAACCGTTATTCACCGGTTCAAATCCGGTCGCCGCCTCCACGCTATAACCAAAAGGGGTTGGCTTCTCCCGCCAGCCCCTTTTTTATTTGTTTTTTACGGTCTCACAAAACTACTCTTGTTCAATGCTTCTCAACCGCATGCTGATATCGCTTGCAGGGGCTGAGTGGGTAAGGGCGCCAATTGAAATATAGTCTACCCCTGTATCAGCTACCTGCCGGACATTGTCCAGGTTAATACCCCCCGAAGCCTCCAGAAGAGCCCTGCCGCCGTTAATTTTCACGGCCTCACGCATCATGGCGGTATCCATGTTATCCAACATGATGATATCAACGGAGCAGGAAAGACACTCCCGCACCTGTTCTATACTTGCGGCCTCCACTTCTATCTTCATGGTGTGGGGTATTCTTTCCCGCATCCTGGTCACGGCATTTTTAATGGATCCACAGGCCTGGATATGATTGTCCTTGATAAGGACCCCGTCTGCAAGGTTGAAACGATGGTTGTAGCCGCCTCCTACCCGTACCGCGTATTTCTCCAGCATGCGCAAACCCGGTGTAGTTTTCCTGGTATCAAGTATCTTGACAGGAAGGGGTTTCACCTTTTCAACGAACCTAGACGTCAGGGTGGCAATACCGCAAAGGCGCTGCACAAGGTTTAATGCTACTCTTTCAGCCTTCAAGAGATCCAGTACCGGGCCCTTTGCTGTCAATAGTATATCTCCAGGCGAAGCCTGGGTTTTGTCCCTGCTTGCATCAATGACATCAATTGCCGGGCTCTGTGTTGTAAAAACCAGGGGAGCGACGGTTTCAACGCCGCAGACAACAAAAGATCCCTTGGCAATAAATTCCGCTGTCCCGCAAAGATCCGGATCCAGGGTCGCTTCACTGGTAAGGTCGCCGCTGCCTATGTCTTCCTGCAGAAAATTTCCTATGGTCTTTTTCAATACATTTAAATCCATAATTATTACAAACAATATTATTAAAAGTTTCGGATAGTTATAGAATGAGCTTCAGATACATGGAGCACAATTTTTGCGTCCAATGCTGAAAAAAGAGAAACAATGGAATAACAGAAAATATAGTGCAACAAAGCAGCTGAACTTTATTCAATGTTCTCAGTCGTTGAGGTGCTGCAGCCGCTCCGTGCTTTCCTCAATCTTTGCAAGCTTGGCGCTTAATGTCTCCTGTTTTTCCTTCTCACCGGCAACTACCTCAGCAGGAGCATTTGCCAGGAATCTGCTGTTGCCGAGCTTTACCTCGACCTTCATGAGCTGCTGGGAGACTTTGCCTCGCTCCTTTTCCAGCTTCGCCAGTTCCTGCTCAACATCAACAAGCCCTGCCAGAGGCACAAATATTTCAATTTCATTAAAGATATAAGAGGCAGCCCCCCTGGGCCGCTTGCCTTCTGTCAGGACGTGCAATTCCTCCACCCGTGTCAGAGCATGGATTGCCTTGCTGTTCTCCTGCAGGAGTTTATTTTTGCTCAAATCGGGGCAGACCACTGTAGCCCTGACATGTGCAGAAGGGTGGATGCCTGTCTCGCTCCTGATATTACGCAGGCCTGTTACCACACCCATGAAAAGGGCTGCGCCATCCTCCGCTGTTCCATTATCCCAGGCAGCAATTTCTTCAGGGTAGGGCTCCGTCATTATGCTTGACCTTCCGCCTGGAAGAGCTGCCCAGATTTCCTCGGTTACAAAAGGCGTAATGGGATGCAGCATCCTGATGATGATCTCCAGGACTGTAAACAGGAGGGCCCGTCCCGTGGTTTTCACTTCCGGATCGTCACCGTACAGGTCGCCCTTGATCCATTCCAGGTACCAGTCGCAGAACTCATGCCAGACAAACTGGTAAAGGGCATGGGCTGCATCGTTAAAACGATATTCATTCAAGCCCCGGAGGACTTCTCCGATGGTCTTGTTTGTCCGGCTCAATATCCACTGATGTTCGAGGGCAAGACCCGATGGGTCAATATCCTCAGCAGCATAGGGCCGGCTCTCCTGGATATGCAGGAGGGCGAAGCGCACCGCGTTCCAGATTTTATTTATAAAATGACGGTAGCCTTCAATCCTGTCCTCGGAAAGCCGTATATCGCGTCCCTGGGCTGCAAATGCCGTCATGGTGAAACGCAGGGCATCTGTGCCGTACTTGTCCATTATGAGCAGGGGGTCCATGACATTTCCCTTGGACTTGCTCATCTTCTGTCCATCAGCATCGCGGACCAGGGCATGCAGGTAGACATCCCTGAAAGGGGTTTCCTTCATGAAATGCAGCCCCATCATCATCATGCGCGCCACCCAGAAGAACAGGATGTCAAAACTGGTTATGAGCACTGAAGTCGGGTAGAAGAAAAAGAGCTCCCTGGTATCGTCCGGCCAGCCCAGGGTTGAAAAGGGCCAGAGTGCGGAGCTGAACCAGGTGTCAAGCACATCTGTTTCCTGGACCAGGTTGGACCCTCCACATTTTGGACAAGTTTCAGGATCGGTGTTGCTTACGATCATTTCCCCACAATCCTCACAGTTCCATGCAGGGATCTGGTGCCCCCACCAGATCTGGCGTGAAATACACCAGTCACGGATATTATACATCCAATCAAAGAAGGTATTTTCCCAGGTTTTAGGATAAATCTTTGTCTGTCCCTCCTTCACAGCCCTGATTGCCTTTGCAGCCAGCGGCTTCACCGATACAAACCACTGTTTGGAAAGACTCGGTTCAACAACTGTATGGCAGCGATAGCAGTGCCCTACGCCATGCTGGTAATCCTCTATCTTTTCCAGGAGGCCGAGCTTTTCAAGATCTTCCACCACCTTTCTGCGGCAGGCAAACCGGTCCATTCCCGCATAATCACCTGCTTCTTTATTCATTATGCCGCTGTCGTCCATGACTTTCAGGGCCGGGAGCTCATGCCTCCGGGCTATCTCAAAATCATTCAAGTCATGGGCCGGGGTAACCTTCAGGGCTCCGGTTCCGAACTCTCTTTCCACGTGGGTGTCAAAAACAATGGGAATGGTCCGGTTCATCAGCGGGAGCACAACTGATTTTTCCGGCAGGTCAATATACCGTTCGTCTGCAGGATGTACCGCTACAGCCGTATCACCCAGCATGGTTTCAGGCCGCGTCGTTGCCACCACCAGATATCCGTCTCCGGTGCTGAATGGATAGCGGATATTATAAAGCCGGCCGGCCGTCGGTTCGTGTTCCACTTCCAGGTCCGCCAGGGCTGTATGGCAGCGGGGACACCAGTTGATGATATAATCACCCCTGTAGATTAATCCTTCATCATAGAGCCTTGTGAAAACTTCGCGTACTGCCCGGGACAGACCCTCGTCCATGGTAAAACGCTCCCGATCCCAGTCGCAGGAGCAGCCAAGCCGTTTGAGCTGGTTGATTATCTGGCCCCCGGATTCTTCCTTCCACTGCCAGACCCGTTCGATGAATTTTATACGGCCGATGTCATGCCGGCTGATATTCTCGGCTGCAAGCTGCCGTTCCACGACGTTCTGCGTTGCGATACCGGCATGGTCCGTACCCGGAAGCCAAAGGGTATTATAGCCCTGCATTCTGCGAAAGCGGACCAGGACATCCTGCAGGGTATTATTCAAGGCATGCCCGACATGCAACACACCCGTGACATTCGGGGGCGGGATAACGATTGAGAATGACGGTTTCCCTTCTTCCATGGTGGCCTGGAACTTTTTCTGCTGCTCCCAGTATGCATACCATTTTTTTTCAACGGCAGAAAACTCATAGGCTTTTGCCAATTCCGCATGAGGTTCATGTGTTTCAGGTTTGTTTTCCATGTCCTTTTATATTTCAGTAAACATTTAACAATCGCGGTTTACAAAGATACCACTACATAACTGCCCAGGGTTTGGGCAGAAAGATATTCTGGTAAAGATCCAGGGCATAGCGGTCTGTCATACCGGCAACAAAATCACATACTGCCCGGTGGTCCCCTCTGGTCTCGGTATCAGGGAAGACCAGTTCCTTGGGGAGCCCGTTTTCAAGAAAATAATGATACAATTCCCGCACCACTTTCTTGGCCTTGATAAAATCATCATGTACCTTGTGGGTCTCGTAGACATTTTTATACAGAAATGTCCGCAGATCGGAAATGGCAGACATGATTTCCGGGCTCATGTTCAGACGGCCCCCTCCATATTCCAGGGTAGTATAGATAAGATCCCTGACCATGGTGTTGATCCTTTGCGAGTGGGTTTTCCCCAGTTTTTCAAAGAGATAGGAAGGCAGCTGCTCTTCCCTGATGATCCCGGCGCGCACGGCATCATCAAGGTCATGGTTCACATAGGCAATGATGTCGGCCACCCGCACCACCCTGCCTTCCATGGTCACTGGCAACTCTGATATATCCTGCGGGAGTATTTCCTTCCTGCCTTTTGAGTGCATGCTTATCCCGTTTCTGACCTCAAAGTTAAGGTTCAACCCCTTGCCTTCATTTTCCAGGACATCAACAACCCTCAGGCTCTGCTCATAATGCCGAAATCCCCCGGGATACAACTCGTTTAATACGGATTCACCTGCATGCCCGAAAGGTGTATGCCCAAGGTCATGCCCCAAGGCTATGGCCTCGGTTAAATGGCCGTTAAGCTTCAGGGCCACAGCTACGGTGCGGGCGATCTGCGACACCTCGAACACGTGTGTCAGGCGGGTACGGTAATGATCCCCTGTCGGAGCCAGAAAAACCTGGGTTTTATATTTCAGGCGGCGGAAAGCCTTGCAGTGGATAATCCTGTCCCTGTCACGCTGGAAGGCAACCCGTATATCGCATTCCGCTTCGGGCCGCAGCCGTCCCTTGCTTTTCTTACTGAGGCAGGCATATGGAGAAAGGATCTTCTCCTCGTTTGCCTCCATCTCTTCCCGGATTGTTCGCCCCATATCTAAGATCTGCAATAAATACTATGGTGATACATTTCTCTGTTTGCTGCCTGTATGATCATTTGCTAGAAGGTGCTTTTCTGGGCATCATAAAAAATTACTTCAGAAAAAACTTCAGGCTGCAGCGGATGCAGCCATGCGCTATCTTTTAGCATCAGCCGGAAATGAGAACAAGTCTTTTTGCAACTTTATTGCAGAAGCCTGGCAATAAATATTGCAGGATGCTCGGCTTTGCCGCTTTTCCCGCACGCGGCTAAACCAAGCTGCCACTGCAGTAGGCAGCCTGAACATGCAGTCAGCACAGTCTGGGCTGAAATTTTGGCATAATCAGCCAGGAGCCTCTCCTGCACCTCCTGGGCCAGGCCCGGATGCGCCACCTGAAAAAGACCTCCCTGCCCGCAACACCGGGGGCCCTCTGGCAACTCCTGCAACTCGATGCCCGGCATCATGTTGATGAGCTTACGGGGTTCTCTAGTTATATGAAGCTTGAACCGCAGATGGCACGGGTCATGATACAATACCTTTCTGCTGGAAACGGCAGAAGCCGGAGGTATGGCAGCACTGTTATCCGCAAATTTCTCCAGGAAAAAAGTTGAGAACTCCTGCAGCCGATGAATAAAACGTACGGCTCTCTCCCGCCATACCGGATCATCTGCCAAAAGTTCATGGTATGTCTGCAACTGGTAATAGCAGGAGGAACATGAGGTCAGGATGGGAAAATCGTTTCCCTCAAAGGCCGTTATGTTTTTTTTTGCCAGATCCCGCGCCTCGTCTATTCTGCCGGCAGCCAGGGCAGCCATCCCGCAGCACGTCTGCTCAAGAGGCACATAGGCTTTGCGGCCGGTTGTGCTGGCAAGCAGAAACTGGGTTGCATCAGCTATCTCCGGCTGCAGGTGGTTGGCAAGACAGCCCACATAAAAACTTGTACCTGCTTCCGCCCGGGTTTCCTGTTTTTCTTTGCTCTTCGGCAAGCCTGCTTTCAGTTTTTCGATATAGCCTGTTGCCGGCATCTTGAGTGCTTCCTGCCCAAAACCATGCAATCTTAAGCGCAGGCCACTGTCTTGCGGCAGCCATTCGCCAAGCATCTGGTTGGCCGCTTTGCCTATCCTGGTCAACCCTGACAAAAGGGATGGATGGACAAGGGCCTTGCGTGATAAATACTTGAGAAATGAAAGCCCTGAAAGCCTGGGCAGGGCAGAGCGGACTTTAATTACCAGTTCCGGGCTATCAAGACCCCTTGGGCAGGCATCCAGACAGGCGCCGCACAGCAAACATTTTGAAAAAATATCCGCGTAATGTGATGAAATCTCGTCCTTTTCTATCCTGGACTTGAGGTGCTGCTTGCCGCGCGGAGTATGTATTTCATTGCCGGTGGTCAAATACACAGGGCATACGGTATTGCAGGTGCCGCATTTGACGCAGGCCTCGACATCGTTCTTGCTCGTGTTCTTCATGTATCTTTTTGCAGAACTGTTTAACGCTGCCAGAGGAGATAGGCCTTGATAAAAGGTTCAAGGTTGCCATTCAGGACACCATCCACATTGCCGATCTCGCAGTTGGTCCGGTGGTCTTTTACCATTCTGTATGGCTGCAGGACATACGAACGGATCTGGCTGCCCCAGCCGATCTCTTTTTTTTCGCCGTGCAACCCTTCCTGCTCCTTGGCCTGAAGTTCCTTTTCCCTTTCATAGAGGCGGGCCCTGAGCATCTTAAAGGCCATATCCTTATTGCGATGCTGTGAGCGCTCATTCTGGCATTGCACGACAATACCTGTCGGCAGGTGCGTAATGCGGACAGCTGAGCTGGTCTTGTTCACATGCTGCCCACCGGCGCCACTGGCCCTGTAGGTATCAATGCGCAGGTCTTTTTCATTGATATCAATATCAATGGTGTCCTCGAGCTCCGGAAAAATAAACACGGAAGCAAATGAGGTGTGCCTGCGGCCTCCGGCATCAAATGGAGAGATGCGCACCAGGCGATGGATACCCATCTCCGACCGCAGGTAGCCATAGGCGTAATGGCCTTTGACCAGCACTGTTACCCCCTTTACGCCCGCCTCATCGCCGGGCAGATAATCAAGAATATCAGTCGTAAAACCTTTTTCTTCAGCCCATCTGAGATACATGCGCAGAAGCATGTCCACCCAGTCCTGGGCTTCGGTCCCGCCAGCTCCAGCGTGAATGGTCAAAAGTGCATTATTTTCGTCATGCTCGCCAGAGAACATGCACTCCAGCTCAAAATCGTCTACCCTGGTTTCCAGGTTCTCAAGGGTTTCAGCAACTTCCTTTGCCGCTTCTTCATCTTCCTCCTCGAGGGCCATTTCAAGCAGCAGTGATGCTTCTTCCCAGGTTGAAGAACAGGTTTCCCAGGACTCTATAGCTTCCTGCAGCCTGCCTCTTTCCTGCTGGATTTTTTTAGCCGCAGCAGCATCCCCCCAAAAGCCCGGGGCAATAATCTGTTTTTCAAGCTCCGCAAGCTGCTCTTTCTTGCTGTCTACCTCAAAGATGCTCCTTCAAGGAGAGTATGCGATCCTTCAAATCCTGAAGTTTTTGTTTCAGTTCCGCTGACATATGGTAAATTCCTCCTCTGAAATTTATATAATAATCATCGTGTTAGAGGATTGCATCACATCTCTTTGTGTTTCTTTTCTCTGAGCAGTAATACAAAAGGGATGCTTGCAAGCAGGCATAGCAACCCGAAATGATAACCAAAATCAACGAAAATTGTTTTTGCCTGCAGCAAAGGCACATCCGCTACCTGGTAAAAAGGCTGAAAAAGAGGGGAAGTCCCGTATATTCTGCCGAGGGGGTCTACAATTGCGCTTATACCTGTATTTGCCGAACGTGCCAGGCTCCTCCTGTTTTCAACAGCCCTGAACACCGACATGGATAAATGCTGCCAGGGTGCGCTGGAACGCCCAAACCAGGCATCGTTGGTGATGTTGACGAGCAGATTGGCACCGCTGGCTGTCCAGTCTCTGGCCAATTTCGGGAAAATACTTTCAAAACAGATTAATACACCAATTGCCGCCCCCTGGCAAGCCAGGGGTCTGACTGCTTTGCCGCTGCTGAAATTCCCAATATTTTCAACAAGCGGGCCGGGAAGGGAAAAGTAGTCGCTGAACGGAACATATTCCCCAAAGGGCACAAGGTGCTGCTTATCATAGCGCCCGGCAATTTTTCCTTCCGGCGTAAAGAGATAGGCGCTGTTATACGACTGTACGGCTCGCGAACCTGAGGATTTTTTGTCTTCAATATATTTATAAAATGGGGCGCCTGAAAGCAGCCAGATTTTCTCTCTTAAGATCAACGCGTTTTTCAGTCTGTGATAATAGGGGTTGTCGCTGATTAAAAAGGGGAGCGCTGTTTCGGGCCAGACCAGAAGGGTAGGCGGTCCATCCTTGAGGGCAAGGGCCTGCTCTGATAACTTTTTATATATATCTATTGTTGCCAGACGCATGGCCGGGGACCATTTCTGGTCCTGCTCAATATTACCCTGCACCACGGCAATCTTCATCTTGGGACTGTCTGCAATTACCCCTGATACCTGTTTGTAACGGATAACATTATATCCGAGAACCACGAGTATTATACACAGGGCAGGAAGTATTGCATAAAACCAGGCGCGCCGGAGCCTCAATGTCAAAACCGGCTGAGCGGCCAGGTCTGCTGTCCTGCTTGTTAACCAGAGAACAAAAAGCAGTGCTGTTACAGAATTTATCAATACGATATGAAAAGTAATACCGAAATGTCCTGTTAGGTCAGCAGTTTGAATAAGCAGAATAGCTTTGTATTGCGAATATCCCAGGTCCTGCCATGGAAACCCTGAAAAAAGAAAGGACCTGACGAAATCCAGACCTACCCAGAGGAGCGGAGCTGCCCAAACAACAAATATTTCCTTCTGCTTCCAGACCCTGTTGATGATGACACAAAACAGGGCCAGGTAACTGCTCATATAGAGGGAAAGGAGCAGCAGGGCCGGTATCGAGACCCACAAGGGCAGATTACCGTACCTGCCAAGAACAATTATAATCCAGTAGAGCAGCGAGAGATAATGCACCATGCCGGCCAGCAATCCCAGCCGTGCTGCTGCGGCGGGTCTGACATTCCTTACGGCCACTAAGAGGGGGACCAAAGCCACCCAGGCTGCGGGCCATAGCCCGACTGCCCCGGGAAAAGAGAGAAAAAGCAAAATTCCTGTTCCAAGGGCAAGCCAAAGGGGAAGGAGGCTGCTGTTCTTGCCTCCCCTGGCTTTTACTCTAGCTTCCCTTGTCATTTTCTTTGGATTTTAACTGATTTGATATGGCGTTTGGTGGCTGAAACGACTTTAAATGTCAGGGTATCAAGTTCTACAATTTCGCCGGCTTTAGGCAGATGTCCAAGCTGATGGATAATGAATCCCCCCACGGACTCATAGGGACCGTCAGGCAGTTGCACACCAAAAAAAGACTCGACCTCTTCGATGTCCTCCTTGGCATAAATCATGAGGCTGCCGTCCTGCAGAGCCCGCCATTGGGGTTCTTCCTTGTCATACTCATCATCAATCTCACCGACAATTTCTTCCAGAACATCTTCCAGGGTGATCAAGCCACGGACACCACCGAACTCGTCGGTCACAATGGCCATGTGGTTCTTCTTGGCCTGAAAAGCCCTGAGCAGGTCAACTATCCGCATCGTCTCAGGCACGTAATAAGGCGGCTTGATAAGTTTTTTGATGTCAGGGCATGTCTCTGGCGCATCAATACAGACAAGAAGGTCTTTGGCATTCAATATGCCGATAATGTTATCCTGGGATTCGGAATAAACCGGTATCCTTGTAAATCCTTCCCTGGTGATCAGTTTCAGCACTTCAGGAACCCCGATCTGCACGTCGGCGCAAACCATTTCCGGTCGAGGGGTCATGATCTCATGGATGAGGGTATCCCTGAACTCAAAAATACTGTTAATCATCTGCCCTTCCTGGCGGGTGATCAACCCTTGCTCTTCGCCTTCTTCCAGAAGTTCCTGAATCTCCATCTCAAGGTCTTCAGTTGTATCCGGCGAACGGCTTAATCCGAGTATATCCAGGAGACGGATTAATATATTTTTACTGGGCTGCTGGTCGGGTAGATCGGATGAGGAGTCTTGGTCTTTTTCCATGCAGAATTGCTATTAAAAAGTGAATATTTCAGAGAAGTTGAAATTATATTTTTTATTATTTACTATCCAGCATGGGTAGGGAAAAAACGGGATAAAGTCAAGAAAAAAATTGACTGTTGGTGCCAAAATAAGTATAGAAACCGCTTTTGAAATTTCAGAAAGGGGATGAATAAGTAAATGAATACTATTCATCCCCTTTCTGTTATGAAAGAGAGAATAAGGCATAATTCGCTTTAACATTTGTATCTGCCTAGTTATAATTTATTAATAAGTGTGTTTGTGGCATACTCAATGAAATTCTTACAAAAATTATTTTTCAGTCGGACATCAATGTAGACAACCGGGTTATTAGTGAAAGATAAAATTCTCATAGCCAACAGGGGCGAAATTGCCATACGAATAATGCAGGCCTGCAAGGACCTGGGACTGGACTATGTTGTGGTGTACACAGCAGCTGACGAGGATTCGGAGCATGTCCGCTTGACACGCAGCAGCAAAGGAAGCGACAAAAGGGCCTGGCAAATCACCAGTTACACCGACCCTAATGATATTCTTGCAGTGGCCGATCATACAGACTGTACCGCTATTCATCCTGGTTATGGTTTTTTCTCGGAAGATTTCCGCTTTGCCCGGCGGGTAACGGTACGGGACAGGCCGCTGACCTTTATAGGCCCAAACTGGCAGGTCATAAAAAACCTTGGCGATAAGATCAACACCAAAAAGGTGGCAAAATCTTTGGAAATTCCTGTGATTCCTGGAACAGACGGCCCCCTTTATAATGAAATGGAAGCCGAGGTAATTGCCGACCAGCTGCTTGATGAGCAGAAAAGCCAAAATATCAAAAATCCTTCCGTACTGGTAAAAGCTGCAGCCGGCGGAGGCGGGATGGGCATTGAAGAGGTGCGCGAGATTGAGCAGTTCCGCCGGGTCTACCGCCAAGTACAGAACTATGCCAAGAGGCAGTTTGGCGATGCGGGGGTTTTGATTGAACAATGTTTGCGTGATTACAACCATCTGGAAGTGCAGTTACTCTGCAGCCGGCATGGTGAACGGCTGCATTTCGGCACCCGCAACTGCACCATCCAAAGCAGTGGTCGCCAGAAAAGGGTAGAGGCGGCTCCAGGATTTGACGACTCCTGCTTTGCCTATGATTTTGACTCAAATGAAGTACGCGAGAGTATTGTGCAGTATTCCCTGAAACTCGCCTCTCATGTTCGCTATGACAACGTAGGTACGTGGGAGTGGATTGTCGCCCAGAACGGGCGGCCTTACCTGCTTGAGGTTAATACCAGGATACAGGTGGAAAACGACATTTCCGCCCGCATCAGTTATGTTAACGGCAAGCATCCCAATTTGATCCGGGAACAGATACGCCTGGCCTTAGGTGAACGTATCGGTTTTACCCAGCATGACATTATCTTTAAGGGTGCAAGTATCGAGCTTCGCATTGTTGCAGAAGACACCAAGCGTGGTTTCGCGCCGTGGATCGGGACCATAGAAAAATTCAAATTCCCCCGGTATGACTGGGCTGCTGTCTACACCCATGTCCCCTTTGACAGGCCTTACATGATACCAAGTGATTTTGACCCGAACCTGGCCCTGGTCGTTCTGTGGGGTGATTCCATCCAGGAAGCAAAGGAGCGGGCAAGCAAATTTATGCACGAAACTGTGATTGCGGGCAAGAACAGCAAAGGGGAGTCTATCATCACCAATATGGAATATTTGCATAACAACCTTGACCGGTTGCTCACATTCTAACGTCTTTGATTATCAGGAAAAAATTCTGCAGAAATGCGAAAGTGGAAATTTCACAAAAATCTCGCGGCCATCACTGTGCCGGATAAAATTAATGAATTTCTCGCATAATACCTGGAGACGGGAGATCTTTTCCGCAGCAGATAATTTATCAACGGAAAATGTAATACGATACCGATATGGACGATCTTCGCAAAAGACTTCATAAAACTGAAGAACGGCTTAATTACCTTATCAGGGTAAAGGACAGCCCAACCTGGGGTAACCTCTCAGGTTTCCAGGAGAAATACATCCACCTGAAGGACTCCTTTTACGACTATGCGGAGGAGGAGCTTGCTGAAAAAATTCATGAACTGGAGGAAGCGGTTACCTTTATTGAGGAGCGTTGCGAGGAATCTTTAAGCCCCATGGAGCGGGTGCGAATAGTCCGCAGTCCGCAACGTTTTACCCTCAAGGATATTCTGGAAAACGTCTACGAAGATTTTACCGAGTTAAGCGGCGAGGAAGATGCGAATATTGACCCCTCGATGGTGACGGCAAAAGCCCAGATAGTAAGAAGGATCAAAAACAAGATTTACCCGCAGCCGGTTATGGTCATTGGCCAGGAAAAGGGGCATGGAGAAGAATACCGCAACGGCGGTTCCTGCAAACCCTGGGGCAATGAAAAGGCTCTGCGTTACATGCGGGTTGCTGAAACCGAGGGCATCCCGATCCATTTTTACATTTTTACGCCCGGCTCCTTCCCGGTGGAGGATTACCCTGGAGCTGCCCAGCAAATTGCCAGAAATCTCTACGCCATGACGAAGCTCAGGGTGCCAATGATATCTGTTATCTCCGAAGGGGGCTCCGGTGGTGCCGAAGCTATTGGCCTTTCTGATTTCCGGCTCATGTTCTCCCACGGTTATTACTCCGTTATCTCCCCGGAGGGCGCCGCTGCAATAGAAGGAAAGATACGTGAAGGCGAGAAGGTTCCCGCTGAACTTATCGATGCCTGTGCCGACCGCCTGAAAATTACTGCCGAAGACAACCTGAGACTTGGGACCATTGATCGCATTATCAAAGAGCCGACCCTTGGAGCGAAACGGGATGACTTTGTCTTTTTCAAGCAGATCCGTTCTGAAATAATCCGGGCCACAGATGAGGTGGTATTGAAAACCAAAAGCCTCAGGGCTTTCAGAGCTTACGACGTCAAGCTGAAAAAGGCTGAAGAATCAGCCACAGAAGAGCCTGAAATCAATATTTCCTGGGATCTCAATAATGATGAACTCAAGCGCCTTCTCAAGTATCGCTCCAAAAAATACAGAAATATGGCTGCCGCTTATTTTGGTGGACAGCCCACTTCGTCCGAGGCTGTTTACAGAAAAACGAGAAATATTCTTTTCAGACTATATTACACCTTCCGCTACGATTTGCTGCGCCATCAACAAAAACAGATGGAGAAAGTCATCAAGGACGTTTCCGGCGAAGGCTCCGTCCTGTTCAAAAGAATTACCACCCCCTTCACAACTGCATACAATTTCATTAGCCGCAAGCCTGAAGCAAAAAAAACCAGGCCCACCATTGAGCGCCCAAGCACCCCCGAAGAACTGGATATCTGGGACACCTATACGAGCCCGCTGGCCAACGAAGACCGCACCATAAGCTGCCCAAATGGCCCAAAGTACGGGTGCAAGGACCTCTGGGTACCGGACCTGTATGGAGAATTCTGCGGGGTTTGTGAAAACTGCGGTCATCATTTTCCTTTGGAGTATGAATGGTATCTGAAGCACCTTTTTGATCCTGATACCATAAAGGTTTTCAACACCGAAATCAGCTCGCTCAACCCCTTGGGATATCCTGGTTTTGACGACCGCCTGGAGCTGGACCGCACCAAAACCGAGCGTAAAAGCGCCAATATAACTTTTTACGCCAAGGTCATGGATGTGGATATAGTGACTACGATGCTCTATAGTGATTTCCGCAACGGAACCGTCGGGGCAGCCGAGGGTGAAAAGTTTGTCAGGGCCTGCGAAAAAGCACGGCTGAAACGCAGACCTCTCCTTGCCTATGTCCATACCACAGGAGGCATAAGGATCAATGAGGGGACCCTTGGTGTCATCCAGATGCCGAAATGCACCATGGCTGTGCGTGAGTATATCGATTCAGGTGGTCTCTATATCGTCGTGTATGACAACAATTCCTATGCCGGGCCGGTAGCCAGTTTCCTTGGCTGTTCGCCTTACCAGTTTGCCATCCGTTCAAGCAGGGTGGGATTTGCAGGCAGCAGGGTTATAAGGGAGACAACCGGGGAGGATGTGCCGCCGGACTACCATAACTGCCGTAAAGCCCTCAAGCGGGGTCACATTCAAGGTATCTGGGATCGCAGGGATTTCCGAAAGAATCTTTACAAGGCGCTCCTGACCATGGGTGGCAGAAATCTTTATTACCGGTAATTATGCAATGGCTGAAAAGCTCAAAATGGTATGAAGCGAAATCATGTACGACGACATTAATTTTAATGAAATAATCAATAAATACCGTTCAGATCCTTATGATTACCTGGAGGTGGTGACCCCACACACAGGACGTATCACATTCAAGGTCAGTGAAGGGGAAACGGTAGAGGGCCCCAGCGGGAAATGGAATCATCACCCGGGCACATTATTGTATGTCCTCAACCGTGAAAACAATCCAAAACCCATGAATTCACAAACCAATGGAGTAGTTACCTGCCTGCGCAAAGAACTCGAGGGACATTTTGTCGAGGCGGGGGAAAAACTCATGACCATTAAGCACCCCTTGAAAAAAAAGGAAATTATCGAAGGCATCCTGCAAAATGTTCTCTACCTTTTCCGGGCCCCGGAAAAGGCGAAATATTTCTTCGCCCTTGACATCCAGGCGCGCCTTGAAAAGCAGGGTGAAAAAGCTGTTTTCATTAAACCTGGTGAAGAAATTATCATCATGTCACTCATGAAAAGAGACACTCCCCTTTATTATACCGGCGAAGAAGGCATCATCCATTCCGTATATTTCAAACCGGGCGTCAGCATCAACCAGGGTGAGCCCCTCATAGGGGTGTGCGCCAAGGACAAACTCCCCTTAATCCAGAAGATTATTACGCATGTCAAGGCTGAGTGGTCCTAAGGCCAAGATACTTCCTGAACCGATTTAACCTCACCTGCTGCTTTTACCGTGTAATGTCCAAAACTAAAGAATCTATATCCGGACTCATCCAGCAGATCATACATGAGGAGGAAATCCCTCTCCGTGCCAGGAAATTTACTTTAGATACTGTAAATACAGTATTGCGATATGGCGCTATAGTAGGCCATGTCATGGAACATCATGATCAGATTCCCCGGGGAATGGACTGGGCCCGGCATCTCATCAATGAAGCAGAAAACGAAAACCTGTCATTCCCCAGCGGGACTGTCATCCTTGCTGACGAAATGTTGCAGAGCAGGGGACGCTTCAGGAGGTCCTGGCATGCCCCGCAAGGTGGGCTCTGGATGACTCTTGTCCTGGTCAATACCCTCCTTCCCGAAAGCAACCTCCTTGTGCCCATGGCTGCCGGTGTTGCCTGCTGTGAAGTTTTGCGCCATTACGGTATTCCAGCACATATAAAATGGGTAAACGATGTCCTGGCAGGCAATAAAAAGATAACCGGCATCCTCACTGAAACATTTACCGGTAGCCGTTTTGCAGAGGAATATGTCCTGGTCGGAATTGGAATAAATGTAAATAATGACGAATTTCCTGCCGAATTCTCCGGCCAGGCAACTTCCGTCAAATCCTGCCTGAATAAGGAAATCAGCGTACCGGAGATGACAGCAAGATTGGTGGTAAAACTGCGCTGGAATATAGGCTTGCTATACTACGAGGAAGCACGACACCTTGAATATCATGGCGGCATTGCCAGGCGCAATGAAAAACGTTCAGAAAATAGCCCTGCCGAGGAGCATTTGCTGCTGGATAGCTATAAATGCCTGACAGACATCTTTGAGCGGCGGGTACTTTTCGGTTTTGATGTCCGGAAGAGCCCCCAGTTTGAGGCAAAAGTTATCGGCCTGGACGGTTCCGGCGGCTTAATCATGGAAATGGATGATGGTTCCAGGATAATCCAGCACAGCGGTGAAATTATCTATCTGGTGTGATATGCCGGCCCCTCCCCTTTTCCCAGAAAACTCCAGGCCGCAATCTCGCGCTGCAGAAGATACTGGCCATATACTTTGAATAATTGCAGGGCTTCCTGCACAGAGGCATCTGAAAAACGGAGCCTTGCCAATTTTTCCATTGGCAGGTCCTGGGCATGCTGGAGCAGCTTGATGGTATTCAGGGAAAGGGAAACCATCTCCCGGGCGACAAGGGCCGGATGACAATTCCTGCACAGCAGCCCATGCCGGCCGGGGTGAAATATGTAGGGCATGCCTGCTTGCCCGGTATTTTCACATCTGATACAGGAGGAAAGATGCAGCCGATACCCCAGGAGGGTATAGAGCTTAACCTGGAAGAATATCTGCACCATGAGCGGAGGGCTGCCCCGGTCAATACTCTGCAATGCCCAGAGAAGAAGATGAAATATATTTTTATCAGCATCATCATCTTTTGACCAGTGATAGATTAGTTCACAGGCCAGGGCAGCGTTAACGTAGCGCTCATAATCCTGCCGCAGACTCATAAAGGTAGCCAGCAGCTCGGCTTCAACTATGCGGACAAGGCCCGCCCGGCCACGGTCGTCATAAATGACATCAAGCAGGGAAAAAATTTCGAGCTTATTACTGAAGCGCTTCTTGCTTCTCTTGGCTCCCTTGGCAATTCCTGCCATCTTCCCTGCCTGCATACTGTAGAAAGTGACAATTTTATCTGACTCCCCAAGGTCATTTACCTTGAGTACGATAGCTGTCATATTCTTGTTAGCCATTACAGGGAAGCTGTGTTCTTAATTCAACAGAAAAAATCAGAAGTGTTTGCAGACAGCAAGGAATGAAAAGCAGGGAAATGATCCTGGTAAAAACCTAGTGGATTATATGGTGCCAGATAGTTTTTGTAAATCCAGTAGAGGAGAATCCCTAAAAGAAGAATTGCCATGGGCAGAAAAAGCCTGCGGAGAGTCTCGGTGAAAATGCTTCCCCCATGCCCTTTCAGTGTAACTACTGTATTGAAATCAAACCTGCGCCTGGTCTTTTTAAGGCTCTGGGCCTGCTGTTGATACTTTGCCTGTACCTCTGCAAAATCCAAACCGAGGTATTCAGCATATTTTTTATAAAACGCTTTGATATATACTTCAGCGGGAAGGTTTTCCCTGTCATCATTTTCAAGGGCTTGCAGAACCGTGGTTGAGATGCCGGTTGCCGCAGACACCTCTTCCGTGCCGATATCACGGCTTATCCGCTTGTCCCGCATATAAGCCCCAATACTTCCAGCACAACCGGGCCTGGCGCCCTGATTTTTTTTATCTCCAGGCCCGTTTGTTTTCTGCATTTGCTTTTCTAAGCCGATACCTTCAGCCCCTCCAGTGTAATTCTTCAATTAAAGCAAAATCTTGATATATGCCTCCTCCCGGAGACTTTTGACCCAAAGATTGTACTGCTCCTCCATCTTCTGACGGTACAGAACATCCCTGATTTCCTCACGCACGGATTCATATGGCGCCTTGACAACAATATCCCCCTCATTCACTGAGAGCAGCTTGAAAAACTGATATGCATTGCCGGTTTCAACGATTGGGCTTATTTCACCAGGATGCATGGCCAGGATTACATCCTTCATATAGGCGGCCATTTCATCTTTCTCAAAAAGGCCTATGTCTCCGCCATCACGAGCTGAAGGAAGGTTCGAAAATGCTTTTGCCAGCTCCATAAAGCTTTCCCCATCAAGCACTCTTGCCCTGATCTCTTTCGCTTTTTCTTCAGCCGCCTCTTTTGTATCAAACCCTGCTTCTTCCAGAGTCACAGTGTTTCTCCAGGTAAAACCCATCTGGAGGATATGGTAGCCGCCTTCCCCCTTTGCCGCGGTGTATTCTTTCTCGTAGTATGCCTTGATATCATCTTCAATAATGACTATCCGGGACCGTACTTCGTAGCTGATCAGCTTGGACTGCATAATCTGGTCACGGAGATTATCCCGGTATTCCTGCTCTGATATCTTCATTGCCGCCAATTCCTTTTTGAAATCCTCAATTGTGGCGTTATTACGTGCAAGTATCTGGTCGACCGCAGTATCTACCTCCTGGTCCGCGACTGTGATCGACAGCTTCTCGGCCTGCTGCCGCACAATATATTTGTCTACCAGGCTTGACAGCACTTCCTCCCTGGCCTTTTCCAGCGCCCTGTCGACTTCTGCGGCTGGTGCCTGCATTTTAATACGTTCAAAAAACTCCCGTCCCGCCTTTTCCAATTCAGAAAGGGTTATAACATCATTATTGACCACAGCCACTACCCTGTCAACAAGATGGTCCCCATAGGAGGGAAACGGAAAAAACGTGGACAGAAGAAAAACAGAAAAAATTATTCGTAATAGCTTCAACATAAAATTAACACCACAACCTATTATAATAATTAACAAATGACAAAGAAGGATCTATCAACTGAACCAAAGGGAGCCGGATTCATACATACTCTTTTTAGTTTTAGCGGACAACCGATTATTCATACTCTCAGTTATCCTGAGCAGTATATGAGAAACCGGTTAAGAATATTACAATTTGACTCAAACTTCACCATGCATTATCTCATGCCACTTTTCCCGGGCTTCTGCTAATGATTCCGGGGTACCAATATCCATTGAAAACTCACCGCTCTCATATGCTTTCATCTTCCCTACCATACGGGGCAGAACATGGTGACTCAGGTCAAGTATTTCGCTATTTCTGTTTTCTATCGATTTTGGGTAATAGTCAAATATTCTGTTATCGGCAATATAAATCCCGCCAGCTCCCACGTCGGACTTCGGTGTTGCCGGTTTTTCTTCAAAGTCAATGATAATGTCATTTTCATCAAGACATACTATGGCGGAACGTTTTGGATCAGTCCCCCTGTAAATCCTGATAGTTAAAGGTTGCCGGTGGAGTCCATGGAAGGCCAGCATTTTCTTTAAATCAAATCGCGTCAGATTATCACCGTAGATAATAAAGAAAGGTCCCTGCCCGGCCCAATGCCGGTTGGCCAACAGGGTGCCTGCACTGCCCAGCAGAACAGGTTCATGGGAGAGAATGATTTGCAGCTGTTTATGCCGGGCTGACCATATTTCTACAAAATCCTTTACCTGTTCCGGCAGCCAGTGCGTATTGATCAGGACCGCATCAATTCCGCAGTGTTCCAGGTGCTCAAGCCATATCTGCAGCAGGGGTGTGCCATGAATCGGAAGCAGACATTTTGGTGTTGCATCGGTCAAGGGTTTCAGCCGTTCACCGCGACCTGCAACGAGAAGAAAGGCTTTCAGGAATGGCATAAGTTGCTATCTTACAATGATCCAACGTTTATTTTTCACTATCCTCTTCGGGTACACATCCTTTGCCCCAGAGATGGTCCTGGCCGAATCGCTCAAACCACCAGTCTTCCCCTTCCAGCTGAACATCGTCACCGGGAATAAATGGAAAACGGTACCGGGCGCAATACTGGAGCAATTTCTGATACGCTTCGTTGAGTTCATGCATTGCAATTTGTTCAGAATTCTGCATTGCGGATTTCTGCACATCAGGATGGTGTTTTCTGGATAAACGCCGGTAAGCCTTCTTAATTTCTGCAAGGCTTGCCCTTTCTCCCAGGCCAAGCAGGTCAGCAGCTGCCTTTATCTCTGCCCATTCATCTCTCGTCATTTTGCCGTATCTTTTTCTTTTTTCAATACTTTCCAGTTTGCCTCAGTCCCCTCAAACAGGCGCTTGATGTTATCAGCATGCTTGAGCCAAATAAGCACCCCGATAAAAAATGCCAGAAAAACATGGCTGGGTGATCCTTTAAGCAGCCAGATCCACAGGGTCATCAGGGCGGCAACCAAAAGGGAGCCAACAGCGACATATCCGGAGAAATATACAACCGCGATAAAAAGCAATAGACTGATCAGGGCAGCTAATGGCTCGAGCACGATAAAAACCCCCAGGGCTGTTGCCACCCCCTTGCCGCCCCTGAATTTCAAATACAGGGAATACATATGCCCAAGGAAAGCGGCACCGCCACATAAAGTTACGGCAAAATCCAACTCATGGGGATTTACCTCCATACCTGAACGCACGAAATACCAGTGAGCTGCAAGCATCGGGACCACTGCTTTGAGCATATCACCAGCGAGGGTCATGGCTCCCAGTTTCTTGCCGAGCAGGCGCGTGACATTGGTGGCCCCGATATTGCCGCTGCCTGACTTGCGGATATCAACTCCGGTCGCCCTTGCCAGAATAAGACCGGTTGGGATTGAGCCTACCAGGTAGGAAATTATGATAAATATGTAAACTATTGGCTCAATATGCACTTTTTCACACTCTATTTCATTAGTTTGATTCTGAACAACTCGCAGGTCCAGATAATTTCCGGCGCGGGCTGGACAATTTTTCAAAGACTTGTCAATCGCCTTCTGGCAGCATCTGATTGGCTATTATTCTGAAATTAATAAATTCACATTAAATTATAATGGCTGGCAAAGAAAAAAGCTTCCTATAGCAGTCATTAAGCCGGGCATAGAGCAATCATGGGAAGACTCTTTTGGGGACCACATCATGTTTTGCTTTTCTTAAATATGGGCTCCAGGCCGCTTATCTCGGCATAGGCACCAATCTCTTGCTGAAATTTTCGCACATACGGACAATCCCATACCGCCAGGACCTTGCTGCGTGCCATGTAAACCGGGATCAACACCCCGTCGCTGCGCTTGGCCGTATCAGGAGTTTTCTCAAGGACATAAGCAAAAATCTGGGGTTTCCTGCACACCTCAGGACGTTCTCTGTAGATCCTGCACTTTTTCGTCTCCACCGCCAACTTGGAACAGACTGCCCCTTCCGGCAGTATAAGACTCCAACCGTTTTTCCAGTGATACAATGCCATTTCATTTTCAAAAAATGGGGCCTGTTCGACTTGCAGAGGCGGATCGGACTGGGCTGTCATTGCGCGGCTGCTTTCAGTATCCACCCGCCTGAGCCCAAAGAGATCAATCTCGTTATCCGCAAGCGGTATCTCAAAAAATTCCTGCCTCATCCTGCCTTTAAACCCGGAGGCTTCATCAAACCTGCTATTTGGCCCGGTGCAGCATAGTACACAACCGCATGGTTCACACAGCAGACTGTTGATTGTTTCCAGCTCCTGGCTGAGAATCTGCTGTTTGATCCAGAGTTCAAGGGCCTGGCGCTTTGCAACAGGTTCTTCCTTTTCATTAATAATGAACGGAAGCGGTTTGGAAAGTTTCTTCTTTCCCTTGAGTACTTCAAATTCCTTGAGAAAGGCAGCATACGGCATTAACAGCTGCTGAGGGCTATCATAAAGAACACCCTCGAGCTCAACCGCATTCTTTAAGCGACCCAGAAGCTCCTTCACGGCTTCAAAAGGTCCGGTCATATACAAAAACTGCACCATATTGACCAGGGGCAGAACAGGTTTTTGCAGTCGGGATAGACCCTTCGTAAATATTTTATCGTCATCTAAATTCATTATTTTTATTTCCTTTAACCGCCTGATTTGTGCGAAGCTGCAACCATACTCCATCAGGTATATGAACACAATAATTGTGCTCCGGCCTGTCAATTTAAGCACAACTTGAATTAATTTCTCTTTTTTATTGGAATCTGAGCTTATTAATTATTATTGTTTCAAAATTATACGTAACAGATCACTAAACAAATTACACAATGGCTATAAAAAAAATTCTCACTTTTCCCAACCCTGTTTTACGGCAGAAGGTTGAAACTGTTACCAGCTTTGATGATTCTTTAAAGCAGCTGGCCGCCGATCTTGCCGAAACAATGTATAATGCTCCCGGTGCAGGCCTGGCCGCCAATCAGATTGGCGTCTGTCTGCGTGTAGTTGTAATTGATGTCTCGGCCAGCAAAGAAGAAAAAAAACACCTGGCGCTGGTCAACCCCGAGATTATTGAAAAAGAAGGCTGCCAGGTTGATGAGGAAGGCTGCCTGAGCGTTATAGACCTTACAGCGAATGTTGAGCGCTACAGAAAACTCCTGGTACGGGCTCAGGATTTGGATGGCAAGTCCTGGGAGTTTCCTGCTGAAGACTTTTTCGCCAGGGTTATCCAACATGAGCTTGATCACCTAAACGGCATTCTCTTTATCGACCACCTGAGTCCCCTGAAACGCTCGTTATACAAGAAACGCCTCAAAAAAATACTGCGCGAACAGGAAGAAGGATTATCCTGATATGGTTGCAATAAACCGTATTGTTTTTATGGGTACCCCGGAATTTGCAGTGCCCTCGCTCAAGGTTCTTCTCGATAAAGGTGAAAATGTTGTCTGTGTTGTTACCCAGCCTGACCGCCCCAAAGGCAGAGGACGAAAAGTATTGCCACCGCCGGTCAAGGAGTTTGCTCTCCAGGCAGCCATACCTGTTCTGCAGCCAGAACGTATCAGGAGTGATGATTTTCATACCGAGCTGGTTCGATTTGAGCCGGATATTATCGCCCTGACTGCTTACGGCAAAATCCTGCCAGGGAATATCATCCATCTCCCGCCATTGGGGACCATAAATGTGCATGGTTCACTTCTTCCCAGGTACCGCGGCGCAGCACCTGTCCAATGGGCTTTGATCAAGGGTGAAACGGAAACCGGCATTACTATCATGCAAATGGATGAGGGCGTTGACACCGGAGACATTCTGCTCCAGGAAAGGATACCTATTGATCCGAAAGACACTGCTGGAACTCTCTCCGGCAAGTTGGCTGTACTCGGTGGTGCAGCACTTGGAAAAGCTCTTGATCTTCTGCGCCGGGACAAACTAAAGCCTGTAAAACAGGATGAAAAACAGGCAAGTCTTGCCCCGATTCTGAAAAAAGAAGACGGGTTGGTGGACTGGTCACAATCTGCGGCAGAGATAAGTTGTCTTGTCCGGGGCCTCGACCCCTGGCCGACAACCTATACAACCCTATCCGGCAAGCTGCTGCGCCTCTTCTCTCCGGAGGTCATTGACAACCATCCATGCCAAAACATTTTTTCTGAACCTGGCATTGTTTGCAGAGCAGACCGGTATGGACTCCTTGTAACCACAGGGCATGGCTGCCTCCTTATAAAAGAAATCCAGCCTGAAGGCTCCAGGCGCATGGATGTTCATGCTTTTATCAGCGGCAGGCCCATAAAGCCTGGCACCTTATTAGGGCAATGAAAAGGCAAAAGGCTCGTATCCTTTTCTGGTGTTCCTTCCTGCTGCTGATCGTCTCAGGCCTGATGCTTCATGTTTTCTGGGGTGAAAGTTTACTGACCCAGGTTCTCTTCAAACTTGAAGATGTCATGGCAAATGGCTCCAGGATCAGGGAAAGCATCCTTTCCTTTGGTTTCCTGGCGCCGCTCATGTTCATGATCCTGCAGGTACTCCAGGTCATGTTTGCCCCTGTTCCTGGAGAAGCTACAGGAATCCTGGGTGGTTACCTTTTCGGGGCCTGGCCCAGTTTTATTTATTCCAGTATTGCCCTGGCAATCGGTTCAGCTTTTGCTTTTACCATTGGCCATCTCTTTGCCGATGCATTTCGGGACCGTTTCGCAAAAACACATGTATACCGCAAGTTCAACCATTTGGTGTTCAAGGGAGAGTTTGTAATCCCATTTGTTCTTTTCCTTTTTCCCGGCTTTCCCAAGGATTCGCTTTCCTACCTGCTGGGCCTCAGCACCATGCCTTTCAAAGTCTTCATTTTTATTGCTTCAATTGCCCGCATGCCCGGGACACTGATACTTTCTTTTGAAGGCGCACAAGTCTATGAAAGAAATTATTTTGAACTGTTGCTTCTCCTTCTCTTCTCTGCCATAGTTGCATTACCTTGCTTCCTATACCGCAGGCAGATCCTGAAAAAGCTGACACACTACAGCAGCGCCCAAAAACTTGAACAGGAGTCAGAATCGGACGAATGAACGCTACGGAACAAACTCTCACAGCTTATGCAGACAGCTTTTCCGGGGTAAGCGGCGACATGTTCCTCGGAGCGCTGATAGATGCCGGACTGGAGCTTGCAGAGCTGCAGGCAGAACTTGGCAAACTGGACCTGGAAGAATTCACGCTTAGGAGTTTCAAAGAAAAGGACCAAGCCATATGTGCTACCCGGTTGGTGATAGAAGCAGGCACTTCCGATGCTGCCAGGACCTGGCAGGACATCAGGACACTCATCGCACAGAGCGGGCTGCATGGAACGATTAAGGAAAAATCCCTGCGTGTATTTACCTGTCTCGCGGAGGCAGAGGCTAAAATTCATGGCTGCCCGGTTGATGCGGTTCACTTCCATGAAATTGGAGGACTCGATTCCATTATTGACATTATCGGATCGGTTATTGGCCTTCATGCTCTTGGAATAGATAAACTTGTCACCTCCCCCCTACCCATGCCAAGGGGTTGGGTGCGCTGCGGTCACGGCCTGCTGCCGCTGCCGGCCCCTGCTGTTTGTGAAATTCTAAAGGACGTACCGGTATACGGAGTTAATATTGATCAGGAATTAGTCACTCCAACCGGAGCGGCTCTGGTCAAATCATTGAGCAGCTATTTTGGTGATTTTCCTGCCATGAAGCTCCTGCAAACAGGATATGGAGCGGGCAGCCGCAAAGTGGATGGAGGCATCCCCAACCTGTTCCGACTGGTCATTGGCCATGAACGTCGGGTGGAAGAAAGCCAGGAGGTTGAAATTATAGAAACAAACCTGGACGACTGGTCGCCGGAATGTTACCCCCACCTCTGTGAACAACTTTTCTCCCTTGGCGCTTTGGATGTAAACCTCACTCCTATCCTCATGAAAAAAGGGCGCCCAGGCTTCCAGCTGCAGGTGATCACGGCCCCTGGAGGATCTTTTAAAATCAAGCAGAGCATATTCACGGAAACCACCGCCATCGGCCTCAGGTTCCGACACGAAAAAAGAATGACCCTGCCCAGGAAAACAGGCAGGGTGAAGACAACATGGGGCCCTGTTCAAGTCAAACGGGTTGAAACTCCCGGAGGCTCTGTCCTCTATCCGGAATACGAAGACTGTCGCCGGGTGGCGCTGGAAAACCAGGTACCCTTGAAGGATGTTTATGCTGCTGTGAACCGTTGCTCTCCGAAAGAATTTTTAGAAATTGAGGAGTGAAAAGTTATGGGTAAGGAGTGGAAATGAAGAGTGAGGAGTTAGGAATAAGGAGTTGGCAGAACAATAAGGTTTCAAGAAAAAATTGTCACCTTGAATTCTGAAGCAAGTTTTTAAAACAAAAAAAGTATAAAATTAAGGCATGAAAAGGATCAGGTTTGCCGGAGATGCACGAAGGAAGGCATTTCTTTATAGTTCACCATACGAACCGCTTGACGACACAGCAGATCAGGTGAAATTGATTCTTGCTTAGAATCTTATGCATACTTTAATAATGCTCATTGCCACTGGGTGTTACAGCGGTTATCTGCCCAAGGCCCCGGGAACATGGGGTTCCCTTGTAGGCCTAATACTTTTTTATCTCCTCCATACCCTCAGCCTGCCGGTTTATCTTGCAGCCGTTGCCGGCTTGTTTGTCGTGGGTTCTTTTGCTGCCGGTGAAGCTGAAAAAATTCTAGACAACCGGGATCCCGGCGTAGTTGTTATTGATGAAATAGTGGGCATGCTGATTACCATGATCGCTGTTCCGGTAACACCTTTGGCTATGGTCCTGGGTTTTATCCTTTTCCGGGTATTCGATATTGCAAAGCCGTTTCCGGTCAACTTTTTTGATCAGCGCTTCCACGGCGGACTTGGCATCATGCTCGATGATGTGGTGGCGGGAATATACAGTCTGATTGTTCTGCAACTCATACTCCACCTGGTATTTTGATCTTCTTTTTTATTGTCACCGCCCCTGCAACATGGTAGTAACCCATTGACCTGAATACCAGAATACCGCTAAAATACAGGCTGCGACAATGAAAGATATCCCAATTAACGAGCGCATAATCCTGGCCCTGGATGTTGAAAGCCCTGCGCAGGCCAAAGAACTGGTCAGAAAAACAGAATCCCATCTCAATTTTTACAAGGTGGGACTGCAGCTCTTCATGGCCAGTTACTTTGAAATTGTGGACTGGCTTTCTGCCCGGGGTCATAAGGTCATGCTTGATCTCAAATTCTTTGATATTCCCGAGACCGTCAGGCTGGCCGTTGCTCAACTCAACAACCGGGGTGTCGCCTTTGCAACCATCCATGGCAATGACCCGATTATCAGGGCAGCAGTTGAGGCCAAAGGGGATCTTATCCTGCTGGCGGTTACGGTGTTGACAAGTTTCGGACAGCATGACATGCAGGCCATGGGCATGACACAATCAATTGAGGATCTCGTCTATTTCCGCGCCCAAAGAGCCCTGGAACTTGGCTGCGACGGTGTAGTTTCATCAGGTCTCGAGGCAAAGAGGCTGCGGGAGAAGCTTGGCTCCAAACTTCTCATTGTCACCCCTGGCATCAGGCCCGGTGCCAACATCTATGACCAGCAGGATGATCAGCAACGAATCATTACAGCCAGAAAGGCAATTGCTGACGGGGCTGACTACCTGGTGGTCGGTCGCCCAATAACCAAAGCACCTGAGCCGATTAAGGTTATCAACATGCTGCAGGAAGAAATCAGGCAGGGTTTGGTACTCTGATGGGCATGAAGATGAGGAGATAACCCATGCAGGGGATCATAGATTTTCATGCCCATGCCTTTCCTGACCAGGTTGCTGCCAGCGCTATTCCCTTCCTTGAAGAGGAGGGGGATGTCAAGGCCAGGCATGACGGCAGGATTGCATCGTTGCTGAACCTTATGGACAGGGACGGCGTGGAACAAAGTGTCATCTGTTCCATTGCCACCAGGCCCTCCCAGTTTGAGGCAATTATGAGCTGGTCCATGCAGATCCGCTCTGAGCGGGTCATCCCCTTCCCGTCTATTCATCCCAATGACCCAGACATTCTGGAACACATATGCAAAATCAGGGCTGCAGGCTTCAAGGGCATAAAGATGCACCCTTATTACCAGCAGTTCTTTCTCGATGATGAAAAACTTTTCCCTGCCTATGAAAAAATCAGTGAACTTGGTCTCATTCTTGTTATGCACACAGGGTTTGATATTGCTTTTCCAAGGATCAGGCGTTGTGATCCCAAGCAGATTCTCAACGTTTTGGCACGGTTTCCTGACCTTAAGATGGTTACGACTCATCTGGGCGCCTGGGAGCAATGGGATGAAGTTGAAGAGCTTTTGGCCGGCAGAAATATATACATGGATATTTCCTACACCCTGGATCAGATTGATCCACAGAAAGCACGCAGGATAATCCTCAAGCATCCCAAGGAATATATACTCTTTGGTACTGACTCTCCCTGGTCTAGTGCAAGAAACACCTATGAACATCTGCTGAAGCTAGATCTTGGGAGTGAAAGGGAAGAGCTGATTTTAAGAAAAAACGGCCTGGCGCTCCTGAGCTCCCTGTAACCGCTCTCAATTATTCATTATCAATAACCACCCAGTTGTTGTGTGCCTCAATCTGCTTGTCAGGTTGCCATATTCTGACAATACTCTAATTTGTTTTGAGCTGCCTGAAGTCAACATTGGCAAGATGTATTGACACTGAGAGGCAAAGTATCATTCACTCATTCCAACCGAACCATGATTGCTTCACATTACCATAATCTGTCAGCTTCTGGTTTGTTTCCATCCAGACCCTAGAGAATAATTCTTACCTAATAGTTTCGCTTAAACACAACAGGTATAAAAATTTTGACAAATTGTATTGAATATCATGCATACTTAGCGTTAAAAGAATAAACTGATAATGCAGGATATCTGAAAATTAGCATCACCCTGAAAGGGGATTCCTTTCTGTTGTATGCCCTGTCAGTTTCAGAAAAAGCCCAAGTGCAATCAACAGAAATGAACAGGAAGATAATATTGCCACCGGATAATACAAGTTACCGGCTAATTCAAGTTGACTATACTTGATAATCATTATCAATGATTCTAGCACCAAGGCGATGCTTACTGTTCCTACAAACCTTGTTATAGTCCTGCGCATATTCTGAAATATACTTTCATCCTTATCTTCAACCGTATATTCCTTTCCTACACCTACCCCCAATTCATACATAGCAAGAGAAATCACCAATGTGTTGATGGATTTGATGATCAGGGAGATGAAATCATGTTCTCTGCTGTAGAGGCCCTGTACAAAAATATAAAAGGAAAGGATGATAAGCATCAAAGAGATCATATGGAAAATCAAAGAGAACAATAAGGCAATTGACGTTTTATATTTTTTGAACATTTTTGTTACCAGTTAATTGATTTAAGTGTTTTTAAATCCAAACCTGATTATTTATTTTCCGACCCGCTTCTACAGTATTCTCTTCTAACTAATTAAAATTAATGCTTTTTAAAATTGAGTAACCCCCTTACACCTGGCTGTGAGTTAGAGGACTCCTGCGTCGCATTAGTTTGCAATATGCTGCACATTATATGCCATTTTGGAATGATTAATTTTATCTCGTTTTCTATTATTACTTTCACAAATATAAGAATATGTTTCGCTATATATAGATATTACAGAAAAAAATTCGCAAACCTAAAGGAATAATGCAGATTCATCCAAATGGATTGATCAAAAAAGCAGCAAAATATTAAAAATTCCCGCTGATATAATTTGCAACTTATCAGGGACACAATTTTGTTGAATCTAATTAAAAATATGGCACTGGTTAGGGGAATGAAAGAAAAGTGCAAAGCATAAGGATTGGTACTGTTGACTGGTTCTGAAAATGCAAGGATGTCTGAGTGGATATTCGGATTTGCCGGATAGTATCAATTGTGGTTTAAACTGGGTTGGGTTTCACCAAATCTTGCACACAACATTCCCGTCAAGGCGATAATTCCCTGTAACTATATCATAAAGCAGCTGGTTGCCGCGCACTTCAATATTGCTTCCTTGTATATTGACTGCCGAGGTTGTTCTGATCTTTTTCTCAGCTGCAATATATTCCAAAGACTCTGTCTGCATTACATAGCCTTGATCGTTTTTAATAACGACCTTACCCTGCAGAGTTATTTGCTTGGTAGATGCATTATATAGCGCCTTTTGGCTTTTGATTTGCGTTTCCTCATTTTTCCCGAATAATGCATTCACATCCACAAGCTGCATATCAGTATCCCTTTCATTGCTGTAAAGGTGGCTGGCAGTTAAAAACCATTCCTTGGCGCCGTTTTTGTTCTGTTCAAATTGCACACCTTTCATTTCAGAAGTGCTCAGAGGTCGCGAGTTGTTCAGGGAAGGAGAGAAAACAACAGTTTGCTTGCGCACCGGACTTAAAATGTCAGCAGCAAAAGACTTCCAGAGCGGCATAGTCAGCAAAGCTGCAAGGGGAACTATCCACAGCAGATTTCTTGGATCCTTCAGCATTTTGAATACAACTGCTTACCGGTTAAAGTTCAGACATCAGATTCTCATATATTTCTCAAGCAGAGCCTTGCCTGTTCCCTTGGCTTCCAGAATCAGGTCACAAACTTCCCGGACTGCCCCTCTGCCCCCTTTTCTTTTGGCCACATAATGGGCAATCTCCAAAACCTCAGGGACAGCGTCCTCTACGGTGGCGGCAAAACCGACACGCGCCAACACTGGAAGATCGAGCCAGTCATCTCCCATGTAACCCACTTCAGATGGCTGCAGCTTAAGTTCTTTTATTAACTGGTTGAATATTTCCAGCTTGTTTTTTGCTTTCTGGAAAACATACTTTAGACCTAAATCCTGAACCCGTCGGTTCACCGCCTCTGATTCACGGGCGGTAACAAGTCCAACCTCCACTCCAGTTTCCATTAACAGTCTTATCCCCAAACCGTCACGGGTATGAAAGGACTTGATCTCATTGCCCTCATGATTATAAGTGATTGTACCATCGGTCAACACTCCGTCGACATCCAGCAAAAAGAGTTTCAAGCCTTTCGCTTTAGGCAGGCAGGACTTCCAGACATAGCCCCTTTCTTTAGATTCCTGCCTGCTCCTTGCCTTATCAAGCAGGGACTGGGTAAGTTCACAGTCCGACGGATAACCGGTTTTCCCGCTTGCGCAGGTATTGTTTTGCGCCATATCTGCAATTCCCTTTAGGATTTATTGTGCTGAGTTGGTGTTCTTGTCTTCAGATACAACAGCATGGATCTTCAGGAGTATCTTCAGCAGGGATTCCACACGCTCAAGGGGCATGGAGTTGGGGCCGTCGCAAAGGGCCTTTTCAGGCCGGGGGTGGACTTCCATAAAAATGCCGTCAAGGCCTGCTGCAACAGCGGCCCTGGCAAGCGGTGGGATGAATTCTCGCTGGCCGCCGGAACTTCCCCCGGCGCCCCCTGGGAGCTGCACGCTGTGGGTGGCGTCAAAGATCACCGGGCATCCAAGGCTGCGCATTACCGGCAGCCCCCGCATATCCACCACCAGATTATTGTATCCCAGGGCAAACCCCCGCTCGCACAGCATTAAATTCTTATTGCCCGACTCCCGTATCTTGTTGACCGCGTTTGCCATATCCCACGGCGACACAAACTGTCCTTTCTTGAGGTTAATGGCTTTCCTGCTTCTGGCCGCTGCCACCAGGAGATCTGTCTGCCGGCAGAGAAAAGCAGGGATCTGCAGCACATCTAGCACAGTGCTTACCGCATCCACCTGCTGTGTTTCATGAATGTCAGATATGACAGGCACATTGTAATCCTGGCGGATGTCGGCAAGGATTTTAAGACCCTCCTCCAACCCTGGACCCCGATAGGAATCAAGAGCAGTGCGGTTGGCCTTGTCAAAGGATGATTTGAAGAGAAAAGAAATGGAGAGGCGCCCGGTAATCTCTTTAAGGGCTGCAGCTACCTCCCTGGCAAGGCCTGCTGACTCAAGGACACAGGGACCTGCTATAAGCAGGAAAGGGTGGCCTGGCCCAACCTGGAGGGGCTCTTGATTCCCTGGTCTGCTGATTGAAACGATATCCACGATTATCTAACCAGTATGCACATTTAGGCTGTCTTAAAAAATGCAGCCCTGTTGCCGGTTACTTTTGCTGGGAATATATTAATGCGGCCCTGATGAAATCCCGGAACAGGGGGTGCGGTTTCATGGGTTTTGATTTGAATTCCGGATGGAACTGGCAGCCAAGAAACCAGGGATGATCAGCCAGCTCAATAATTTCGACAAGCGTGTCATCAGGGGATGTTCCACTGATGATCAAACCCTTTGCAACCAGGTCTGCACGCAGGTCAGGGTTGAATTCATAGCGGTGGCGATGCCGCTCCTGGATCTCTTTCTGGTTGTATGCCGTGTGGGCAAGTGTTGACTTCTGAAGGTTGCAGGGATAACTCCCAAGCCTCAAGGTCCCCCCCATATCCGAGGTCTCATCCCGGACCTGCACCTGCTTGGTGCGGTAATCATACCATTCCTTCATCAAGTAAATAACCGGATAAGGTGTTTTGCTATCGAATTCTGTGCTGTGGGCGCCCTTCATGCCTGCAATGTTTCTGGCAAATTCCACAACCGCCAGCTGCATGCCGAGACAAATCCCGAAATAGGGGATTTTGTTTGTCCTGGCATAATTGACTGCTATGATTTTGCCTTCAACACCCCGCTTGCCGAAACCACCCGGCACCAGTATACCATGGCAACCTGCCAGAGCATCTGCTGAACCGCTTTGTTCAAGCTCATCGGCACTGACATAACGCAGATCAACCCTGGCATCATTAGCAATACCGCCATGCACAATTGCTTCATGCAGGCTTTTGTAGGACTCGGTCAGGTCAACATATTTGCCAATGATACCGATTATAACATTGTGCTTGGGATTCTTGATCTTTTCAACCAGCTTTTCCCAGGCTTCTATGCGGGGTGCGCCAGTCCAGATATTAAGGAGTTCAAGGATCTTGTCATCCAGGCCTTCCTTATGGAAAAGGACAGGCACTTCATAGATGCTCCTGACATCCTTGGCTGTAATGACTGCATCGGTGGGTACATTGGTGAACAGGGCGATCTTTTCCTTCAGGCTTTTGCTCAAGGTCTTTTCCGTCCTGCACAGGAGGATATCCGGCTGAATACCAATGGCACGCAGTTCCTTGACGCTGTGCTGTGTAGGCTTGGTCTTCACCTCGCCCGCAGTTTTAATATACGGCACCAGGGTCACGTGTATGAATAGCGAGTTGTTGCGGCCGACATCAAATCGGAACTGGCGGATGGCCTCGAGGAATGGCAATCCTTCAATATCGCCAATGGTGCCGCCAATTTCAATAATGGCCACGTCAACTGTATCAGCAAGCTGCAGGATGGCGTTTTTTATCTCGTCAGTGATATGGGGTATGACCTGGACAGTTCCGCCCAAGTACTCGCCTCGCCTTTCCTTGGAAATTACGGAATAGTATATGCGGCCCGAGGTATAGTTGTTTATCTGCGCCATCACGGCATTGGTGTAGCGCTCATAGTGCCCCATATCCAGGTCGGTCTCTGCCCCGTCATCGGTGACATACACCTCGCCATGCTGGAAAGGGTTCATCGTGCCGGGATCGACATTGATGTATGGGTCTAATTTCTGGAAGGTGACTGAAAGCCCCCGGCTTTCAAGAAGGGCGCCAATTGATGCTGCTGCCAAACCCTTGCCCAGAGAAGAGAGTACTCCACCGGTGATAAAAATGAACTTTGTCCGGGTGGTTGGCTTTGGAGAATCCATGGGCCCCACTATAGCAACATGACTATAATTCGCCAATGAAAAATACAGCAATATTCGGAAAAACTTTGACATCCTTGGGAACGGTTTTTAAAGTGCCATTCTCATAGGTAAAATAACAGTATTAAACTTCAAAATTTTTACGGCATATGGATTTTCTGCAACTCGCTGCCAAAAAAATAATCGTCTTCGGTTTAGCCAACCGGAAATCTGTTGCCTGTGCCATTGCCAGGGTTCTGCAGGAGGCCGGTGCCGAGATTATACACGTTGTCCGCAGTCCTCTCAGAAAAGAGGCGGCTGAAAAGCTTTTTCCCGATTCCAGGGTTTTTGTCTGCGATGTGGAGAATGAAGAGAATATTGCCCGGGTGCGTAATGAAATTGCCGTTGCCACGGATGGAAATATTCACGGCATCGTGCACTCAATTGCCTTTGCCAACTATACTGAGGGATTCAAGCCGTTTCATGAGACAAACAAAAAAGATTTTCTTCAGGCGTTTGATATCTCCTGTTTTTCACTCATTGCCATCTGCAAACATTTCAAAGACCTGCTTGCCGCCAATGCATCGGTCGTGACCATATCAATTTCCACCACCAGGATGGCTGCCGAGAACTACGGATATATGGCACCCATCAAGGCTGCCCTGGAATCATCGCTTTGCTTCCTGGCAAAAAGCTTCTCCAGCTTTTCCAGCGTCCGTTTCAATGCCGTGTGCCCGGGATTACTTAAAACCTCTGCCTCGGCCGGCATTCCCGGCTACGTGGACAGCTACCTCTATGCCGAAAAACTGACACTGCGCCAAAAGGGGCTGCAAACATCTGAAATTGCAAATATTGCCGCCTTTCTTCTCTCAGAGCGTTCCTCTGCCATTACCGCCCAGACCATAGTTGCAGACGGCGGCATGGGCATAAATTATTTTGCTGCGAACATCATCGCCAAGGTTGTGGATTAATGAAGTTCCAGCATGTACGTTTTCAAGGCTTTGGTTATGAACTGCCGCCACATGTAATTAGCTCGGATGCCATTGAAGATAGGCTGGGATCAGTTTACGAAAAGCTCAAACTTCCCAAAGGCCGCCTTGAACTTATGAGCGGCATTAAAGAAAGGCGCTTCTGGGATAAGGGAACCAGGCCAAGTGACGCGGCGGTACTGGCGGGGAAAAAGGCTTTAGCAGCTTCAGGACTTCCAGCAGCCGAGCTGGGATGCCTCATATTTACCTCGGTTTCCCGTGACATGATGGAACCGGCTACCGCCTCCTTTGTCCATAGGCAACTGGGACTGCCGGAACAGTGCCTTGTCTTTGACATTTCAAACGCCTGTCTTGGTTTTCTGGACGGCATGATCTTTCTTGCCAACATGATTGAGCTGGGCCAGGTAAAATGCGGCATGCTGGTCGCCGGTGAAACGGCAGAGGACCTGCTGGAATCAACCATAACAAATTTAGCCGCCGACAACAGCCTGACCCGCAAGACCATCAAATATTCTTTTGCCTCGCTTACCATCGGATCAGGTTCTGTTGCCCTGATTATGACACATGCGCATTACAGCAGTGGCATGCAAAAGTTCATTGGCGGAGCTTATCGGGCCAATACCAGGCACAGCGAGCTCTGCCAGGGGGGCCGGTCCAGCGGACCCGATTCAGGCCACACTTCAATCCTCATGGCAACCGACTCCGAAGAACTCATGAAGCGTGGCATTGAAACCGCCAAGGATACCTGGCATGATTTTTCAATAGAACTGGGTTGGCGGGAAGAAGACATCGATGTCTTCTTCTGCCACCAGGTTGGCCAGTCCCATGCCCGTCTTCTCTTTGAGCGTTTGGGGCTTGCGCCCGAAAAAAATTTTGAAACCCTCTCATTTATGGGCAATACTGGCTCTGTTTCAGCACCCGTTACCATGGCAATGGGCATTGAGCAGGGAGTTTTCAACAAAGGACAACGTGCCGCCATGCTTGGCATTGGCAGCGGCATTAACTGTCTCATGCTGGGGGTGGAATGGTAAGAACTTTCAGGGAGGACCCATGAATTCAGCACAAGTTTCACCGCCTCTGACAGAAGACCAGGGACAAAAATTGCTCCGCCTTGCCCGCGGAACAATTGCTGCAAGACTAGGGGTTTCTGATGCCAGCAACAGGATCATCCCTGACAACGAACTTGCAGATCCGGCTTTCCAGGAACAGCGCGGCACCTTTGTAACTCTGAAGATCAGGAATCAGCTGCGTGGCTGCATGGGCTGCCTCACCCCTTCTGAAACCATTCTGGAGGGTATCAAGCGTAATGCCATTAATGCTGCCTTTAACGATCCACGTTTCCCTCCGCTCACCACACCCGAACTTGAAGAGGCAGAAATCGAGGTAAGTATCCTGACCACTCCCCAGGAACTGCAATACTCTGATGGCAGCGACCTGCTTAAAAAGCTGCGTCCCAATATTGACGGAGCAATCATCAGCCAAGGCATGGCCCGTGCCACCTTTCTACCACAGGTTTGGGAGCAGCTTCCAAGGACAGAAGACTTCCTGTCCCATCTCTGCAGAAAAGCCGGGCTTTCGCCAGATGAATGGAAGAAGGGCGAACTGGGCGTATCAATTTACCAGGTCCAGTACTTCCATGAAAACAGCTGAAGATATCCTTAAACCTGAAATTATCAGGCAGATCGCTGAGCTGTACCATGATATGGAGGCGGCCTACGATAATACAGCAAAATCCTTGGACTTTTCCTGCTCCGGTTGTCCAGATAACTGCTGTGACAGCTATTTTTTGCATCATACCTATACGGAATGGGCCTACCTCTGGCACGGTCTTAAAAACCTTGATGAGAGGCAACTGCAAGATATTATAGAAAAAGCTGCAAAAAATGTAGCCGACAGTGAAGCGGCCCTGGAGCGTGGAAAGCGCCCCATAATAATGTGCCCGCTTAACACCGATGGACTCTGTTCGCTCTACTCTTTCCGATTGATGATTTGCAGGTTGCACGGCGTACCAGCGACCTTCACGAGGCCCGATGGACAGAAACTGGACTTTCCCGGCTGCTTTCGTTGCCAGGAACGTAGCAGTGCTTATAATTCAATCCCCCCCCTGGACCGTACTCAATTCTTCCGGAGGCTGGTCGAGCTTGAAATCGCGCTGCTCGGTCGCATAAGGTTGACTGCACCCAAGGTGAAATTGACTATTGCCCAGATGGTAGTAAAGGGGCCTCCCGTTCTTTAACCTGGGTTGCACGGTTGCTACCCTTGACAAATTCAAACCCGCTCAACTCCATTAACAGAATGATAACTACTTTTTTAGATACAGCATGAAAGGAACAGAGAATCAGAGACTCCGGGCAGCCATCATGGAGGTGATTAATACCCAGATACGGGAGAATGAACCGCCGGAAACAAAAAATGCCTTGATAAGACTGCAAAATCGAGGTTTTTCTGAAAAGGAGGCCTTGCGGCTTATCGGCTATGTGGTTGCATCTGAAGTATTCAGCGTATTGCAGGAAAACCGACAGTACGATAAGGCTAAATACATTGCCGCCTTAAATAATTTACCCCGGCTTCCCTGGGCGAAAGAAACCTAAGGTAATTTTCATCGCTGTATCGTGGCTCACCTCGGATTTCCCAAAATTCCGGCGGGACTTTAATTTATAGATACTCTTGTCTGTGGCCATGAAACTCTTGCTAAATCTCCATAGCGGAAAACCGGGAATGCCCGTTATTCTTCTTATTCATGGCCTCGGCATGAATAACTATTTCTGGATTGACCCGGAAAAATGTTTTGTCCTGGGTGGTCTGGCGCCACTCACCATTTTTCTCTCTGATACACCTGAACATACCAAGAATACAATATCTTTTGGCTCCGTAGACCCACATATCCAGGGGCTTTGGAAACGCCTGAAGTCCAGCGGGTATTCCCTGGCTTCCTGGACCCAGAGTCAACCACTCGGGCCGATCCAGATTGCTATTGCTGAACTGAAAACAGCCCTGGAAAGAATCCGGCATAAATGGCCAGGGAAAACTATCTTTATCATTGGCCACAGTCGGGGGGGACTCATTGCCCGGCGCTTTCTGCTGGAGGAGACTGCGGGCGACATTGACGGTCTCGTGACAATTTGTACCCCACACGCCGGGAGCGGCATGGCGAAATTTTCGCGCTATCTCAAACCGGCAGGGCTTTTAGTAGAAAAAATCATCCCGCGGCAATCAAAGGCAGCTTTGACAAAAGCCCTGAACCGTCTTGCCGCCTTTCTCCAAAGTCCTGCCATTGCGGAGCTTGAACCTGAATCAGAATTTATTGTTTCAATGCAAAAAAAACTACCTGAGGAAATGTGTAAACTTACATTTGGAGGGACAAGTCCGTCACTTTTTCAGGTTATAGTCCGCCTGCCTTCAGGCAAGCAGAAAATTGTAAAGTTTCCGGACTTTCTTGCTGGTGTCATTCCTCCCGGGCATCTTCCCAGGGAATTAACCCCGGGTCTTGGCGATGCCCTGGTATCGGCAGAAAGCGCAGAACTTTCGGGCAGCAAACACTATAATTTCCCGGACAATCATGTTAAGGCAGCCTATGACAATAAAATTCACGGCAAAATTCTTGATTTTCTCAGTTAAAAATTCCATGCTGGTAAAGAATATTGAACCCTATGCCCAAGAGAACCAGGCCGCCGGCTATTTCTGCCCTGGCACCGATTCTTGATGCGGATCCGAGCAGGCACCCGAGTTTCAGGCCAATGACCGTCAAAAGGGTTGCTACAATACCTATTATGGCGGCAGGCAGCCAGATGGAAACATTAAGCACAGAAAAACTCAGGCCCACAGCCAGGGAATCTATGCTCGTTGCCACTGATAGCATGACCAGTGTATATCCTCTTGTCGGGTCAACCTTCTGCGCCTCTTCTTCACGTCCTGCAATGGAATCCTTTATCATCTTAACCGCCACCAGGGCCAGAAGACCGAAAGCCAGCCAGTGATCTACACTTTCCAGCAGCGTTCTGACTGTCAAACCGGCAGCCCAGCCAATAATATTCATTCCAGCCTGAAAGAGACCGAAGTGAAATGCCAGCCTGAAAGTCTGCCGACCGCTGACCTGGCAGAGGCTGACGCCCGAAGCAAGGGCCACGGCAAAGGCATCCACTGCCAGCGCCAGGGCAATCAGTATAACGGTCAATAAATCCATCCGGTAGTTATATCCCAGAGCAATAGTGCCGACAAGTCATTATCATTAAAAAAATCCCGGTGCCAGGCTCCGGGGCGTCAAAAATATTTTGCCTTTTTAAAGTTGCCTGTTCCACCATGCCCTGGTCCCATACCCGCGGCCATTTTTCATAGGGCGTCCCGTAAAGGTGCCTGGCTTTCTGCCCCACCATGAAGACCTCCTTAAACAAACTGACCCGGCGGTTCATCTGCCGCTCCCTTTTGGCTGGCGGCACCCGGGGCAATGCCTAATTTTTCGGGAACTGCGCTCTTGCTTCAAATGTTTTCTCATCCCGGCTCTCACTCTTTATCTACTTTTTATAGGCATAAGTCTGCACCTGGATAGTTTCTCGTCACCTTTGTGGTTTGTTTCTGGCTTTTGGGTTGATTATAGGAGCAATAGGTCTTACTATTCTTGCTGCATGAGACAAGATTATCCTGCAGGTAAAAGGCTTACAAAATCATAGCACGGCGCAATGTCGTTTAAACTCTTTATATTCTCTTACTTGGGCAACAATTTAGATGACGATAGAACACGCTAAAGAAGTATTAAAAATTGAGGCAGAAGGCATCCTGGCTCTTATGGATCAGGTCGGGCCTGACTTTGACAAGGCTATTGACCTGATAATGGCCTGCCCTAGCCGGGTTATCCTGGCAGGCATAGGCAAGTCAGGAATAATTTGTCAGAAAATTGCCGCCACATTGAACAGCACAGGCACTGCGTCCTTCTTTCTGCATCCGGTTGAGGCCATGCATGGTGATCTAGGGATTGTTGACGCCAGGGATGTGGTGCTTGCCATTTCCTACAGCGGCGAAACCGCAGAACTTAACCTGCTGGTAAACAGCCTGAAAAACCGTGCAGTATCAATAATTGCCATGACAGGAAACCCTGAATCAACCCTGGCAAAACTAGCTGATGCTGTATTAAATGTTGCGGTTCCCAAAGAAGCATGTCCTCTGGGACTGGCACCCACCGCCAGTACTACTGCTGCCCTGGCCATGGGTGACGCGCTGGCCGTTGTTCTTCTTGACCGCAAGCAGTTTAAAGAATGTGACTTTCGCAGGAACCACCCCGGCGGCAGCCTGGGTGAACGATTGAAAGTCAATGTCTCGGAAGTGATGATAACCGGCGAGCACATTCCCATGGTAGAGAAGAATACCTCTTTGCGCCAGGCAGTCTCGATCTTAAATATCAAAAACCTTGGTGCTGTCCTTATCGTTGATGATGAAAAACGGGTCGCGGGAATAATCACCGACGGTGATATCAGGCGTATGGTTGCAAAGGAAGTGAATCTTGATACGCAGCGTGCTGCTGATCATATGACTCCGACACCCAAAACAATCTCCAAGGAGCTTCTGGCAGCAGATGCATTGAGCATTATGCAGGAACATGAAATTACAATTTTACCAATAACAGACGCGCAAGGTCATCTGGCTGGAATTTTACACCTGCATGATCTGCTCGGCAAAGGAGAATTCCGTTTCATGGTATAAACAGTTTCGTGCCTTTCAAGGATTCTTAAGGTAAAGGTAATTCCCGGCACCGAGGCTGTTCACCATAAATATTCAGATAAAAAGGCAGGCAGGAATATGTGTCAGATGAACGTTGTACTCAAAAATAATGGCGGGCAGGAAAAGATAATGGAGAATGTCACCCACCTGGAAGTTACCACCGAAGGCGTTCTGGTCAGCGCCTTTTTTGAGGAGCCGAAGCTGGTAAAATCCGCCCTGGTTAAAAGTATTGACTTCCTTGGTGGTACTGTAACCTTAAACAACAAAGCCGCAGATCATGACTGAAAAACAATATACTGATATTGAAAAGCTGCAAATGCTCATAACCCATTGGCTGCAGCACAATGAGAGCCACGGTAAGGAATATGCAAAATGGGCAACTGTAGCAAGAGAGGCAGGGCATTCCACGGCAGCTGAATGTATAGAGCAGGCGGTCGGCCTGCTTGCAAAGGCAGACAGGGCTTTTGAAAAAGCTCTGGCATCTGTTGGCGGTCCCGCCAAAGGGCACCGGCACCACCATCATCATGATTAATGCAGAGAGACCAGCTAATCAATCGTGTGATTTTCCTCGCCCTTCAAAGGTCCGTAAAGCATCAAACGGATCCTCACCTGCAGACGCAATTCTTCCCGTAACTCTTAAAATCCAGTAGTTATGAGGCGTTGCGGCAATCTTTTGCTGCAGATGTCTTGAAACTCCATGGGAGTCTTCTTCAAGGTTGTAGAAACGGCTGTCTATCCCGATAAATCCATCCTGGAGATGGGCTATGGTGTGGAGTATTTTTGACAGGTAACCCTTTTCCAGGCTCCTGATATCCTCAAGTGATTCAAAACCCTCCTCCTTTAAGTTTTCCAGGAATTCTCCCAATACCTTTTGATTGGCTCTAAGCCCTGCTTCGATTCTTCCCCGGAATTTTTCTGCAGTGCCGTTCAGCGACTCTTTTTCGCTGATCATGACCTGGTCATAACGGATGAGCATAGTCGCGGCAAAAAAACGTTTAACATGCTGCACGCAGGATTTTAAGTCAGAACCTGCAATCAGGATGTCATGCGATATTTCCAGGTCCCCCATGCTATTCTCCGGCAGTATAATTTGTCTTTATTCCTGAAATATCGGTAAACTTGGAATATCAAGAAAGCTGTTTACATGGTAATCAGCAGGCAACCTCGGATTTTTAAAGGAAATAAGGCGCATGTTAACTCCCGTGGTATGTTCCCGGTCAACCATGCTGTCACCGATGTAAACGGCCTCGTCTGCTGCCAACTGAAAATGGCTGAGAATCTTCAGCAGGGCCTCGGCATGGGGCTTTGGCTGCTGCACGTCAAGAGCGGTAACCACCAGATCAAAATATGGATCAAGCCCATGCATCTTCATAACAGCAGCCATTGTTGTACTGCGGTTGGTGCTTATTGCCGTAAAGAACTGCGGCTTCAGAAATCGTAAAAACTCCTTCAGATCCGGCTCCATGCGCATAAATTTCAGAAACGGGGTGTAGTCAACCAATTGCCTGTACGCGTTGACCCTGTCAATTTCATGTGGGTACTTCCTGAAAATATAGGCGACTGAAGCAAGTACGTTATGGGAATGGACATAATCCTCTTCCTGCTCATCCATCAGGGGATAACCGAATTTTTCCAACAGATGGTTGTAATATTTCCTGTTGGCGTCTTTTGAGTCAAACATGACGCCGTCACAGTCAAATATTACAAGTTTCAATGCAGCCATAATTTTCAGTTCTGCCGCGATAGCATCATCTTTCAGAAGCCAGTTGCAGCATATCCGCTGTTATGCTTTCAGCCCCCTTTGTTTCTCTTTCCAGCCGTTCAAAGAAAACTACCATGAAATTATGCCGCTCCGCTGCAAGTCTTTTCCCTTCCGGGGTCAGCATGCGGTCCTTAATCTTGGACATTTTGAACTTGAATTCGCGGTAGGCTGTATCTTCCTTGGAGTAAGGTTTGCAGGCAAGAATATCGACATCACTTTCATTGTGAAGTCTTGCGCCTGTCTGGCCGGCAAAAAGAAAGGCCCGGCCGATGCCCACAGCACCTATGGAATCAAGCTTGTCGGCATCATAGAGAATTTTTGCCTCAAGCGTCCTGGGGATCTTGCCCCCCCGGTACCTGTGCGCCTCAATGCAATGGGCGGTTTCATCAATAAAGGCTACAGTAAAGCCAAGCCTTAGCAGGATCTCTCTGGCAAGTTCTGCACCTTTTTCTGCATGGCAGATTTTTCCCTGTTCCCTGGTCTCAAACCTTCTGCCGATATCATGCAGCAGGGCCGCAGCGCTCAACACGTCAAGTTTCGCGCCCATGAGCCGGCCGATATGCAATGCGGTTTTATGGACGCGCTCAGTATGGTCAGGACCATGGCAGCCGCCCATGCCATCATGGTAAGGGTCTGCCTGCTGCCGGAGCTTTTCAGTCAGTTCAACCCCGAGCGGACAATCATCTTTTTTAAAGCTGTCTTTAGTCATGCCTTTTTTGTAAACAGAAATTCCTGCAGCCATCGAATGCCAAAACGAAGAAGCTTGAGGTCATCGGCAATAACTGAGCTTCTTTCCTCGCTGTTCAACATATATTTTTCATAAAAAGCAGAAGAAGACACCATTTTGCGAAATTCATCCAGTTTGTATAATGCCAGAATGAACGTATCCTTCTCGTCTTTTGTCAGGCGCAGACCCTGGTGAACCTTTGCATGATGCAGCAGGTTCAAAACTTCATCATTAATTGCATTATACTCTAGCAACCCCTGATTTTCGAACCATTCAGAAACATTATGGGACTGAGGTTCAAGAAAACCCTGGCAATGTTCCTCATGGACCAGGACATGAACTTCCCGCACATTACCATGTGCGTCAAGCGTGACACCCCGGCCAACCGGATAGGCCCTGCAGGCACCCGGCCGGCTTTTGTAAACCCTGCAGCCGCTATTGGAAATGAATGGACAGCTGGCCCGGCCATCATCCACCATGCCCAGGTATAAATTCGGCAAACCGACGCTTTCATCCTGCTCCACAACCACGTAGCGGTCAATAAAATCCGCTGCCCCCATTTGCAGCTCTTTACACAGACAGAGGACATCATACGGCGTAAGGACCAGTTCCAATTCGCGACAGCATTCAGTAAAGCAGGCAAGCTTGGGATGGCAGCCAAAGGAAAAACGTTTCTTGCCACAGAGCCTGGATACATTATCCGGAAAATGCATAGTTACATCAATCGAGAAAAATAGACAAACAACCCTGAGCCAGATCGGGATATGCAGGCCTTAAAAAGGAAATATTTCTGTAATCTCTTTGGTTTTCCTGCTTTACTTTCATCCCTTTTTCCACAAACTCACCAGCGGACTGGCGACAAACACCGATGAGTAGGTACCGACAAGGAGCCCCACCAGCAGTGCGAAGCAGAAATCATGGATGACCGCAGGGCCGAAAAAGAAAAGGGAGACCAGGGCCAGAGCAGTTGTAAGTACCGTAAGAATGGTCCGGCTCAAGACCTCGTTGATGCTCAGGTTTATAATCGCCGGATATTCCCGCAACTTGATGCTGCCCTGTTCTGATTTCTTAAGGTTTTCACGGATCCTGTCAAAGACAACCACGGTATCATTAAGGGAGTAACCCGCCAGGGTCAGCAATGCTGTGACGATCAGCAAGTTCATTTCCACATTGAACAGCCAGCAGATCCCCAGGACCCACAATATATCATGAAATGTAGCAATGGCGGCAGCCACGCCGAAACTCATGTCGAAACGTATGGCTAGGTAGAACAAGACACCGAAGAGTGAAATGGCTATGGCCTGCAGGGCCTTGTTACGCAATGCCTCGCTCACCGAAGCACCAATAGCTTCCTGGCTTTCCATGACAAATTGCTTATCCGGCATATTTTCATTGAAAATAATGCTGATTTTCTTGCCAAGATTTTCCACCTGCTCTTCAGATTTTTTCATCCTGACGATCAAACGATACTCATTCTCGACCTTCTGCAGGTCCACGCCTTCCAGGCCCTTATCTGCAAGAAGCTTGCGCACCTCCTGCAGGGTGAAGGGCTGTTCCGCCTTGTACTGCACCAAAGTACCGCCGGAGAAATCCACACCCATATTGGCCTTGCCGCGTCCGATCTGCACAAATGCGATAACCCCGACGAGAACAAGTACTCCCGATATGGTAAAGCTTATTTTTTTCAGCTTCATATAATCAAAGTTCGGGGTCTTGATGAATTGGAAAAAGGCAAATGGCTTGAGCAGACGCTTGGCATGCAGGATGTCGTAAACCATCCTGGTGCCAAAAAGCGTCGATACCAGGTTGAAGATAATACCGAAGGATAAGGTGACGGCAAAACCCTTGATCGGGCCTGTCCCGAACAGGAAAAGGGCCAGGGCGGTGATCAGGGTTGTCACCTGGGAGTCGATAATTGTTGAGAAGGCCTTGTCGTAGCCTCCTTCCACCCCGGATTTGACCGACTTGCCCAGGGCAAATTCCTCCCGCATCCTTTCAAATATCAGGACGTTGGCATCCACAGCCATACCGATTGACAGGATGATACCGGCAATGCCGGGCAGGGTGAGAGTCGCCCCTACTGCCGCCAGTCCGGCAAACAGGAAGAATATATTGAGCACAAGACCGAAATTGGCGATGATGCCCGACACGCGGTAGTAAAAAATCATGAAAACCATGACCAGAACTGCTCCGATAAGCCCGGACATGATTCCCTTGTCAATGGAGTCCTTACCCAGGCTGGCGCCGACCGTCAGATTCTGGATGATTTCAACCGGTGCCGGCAGCGCCCCGACCCGCAGAACTATTGCGAGGTCTGTCGCCTCTTCGTAGGTAAAATTGCCGCTGATCTGGGCTGAACCACCCAGGATTTTTTCCCGGATCACGGGAGCTGAACGAACTACCTCATCGAGGATAATGGCGAATCTCTTCCCTACATTTTTTTCAGTGACCTGGCCGAATATTCTGCCCCCCCTGCCGGTCAGATCCAGACCGACATAGGGCTCATTAAAATTACCCCCGACTCTGACCTGGGCGTTCTTGACCATCTCGCCGGTCATCATGACCTGGCTTTTTATCAACAGCGGCGTTTTGGTTTCCACTCCGGTCTGTGTATTAACATTTCTCTCAAAATATATCTCTGTCCCCTGGGGGAGTTGATTCTGCAGGGCAAGGTTCAGTTTTTTACGGCTCTCTCCCGGTTGCCACTTGCCGCTGTTCTGCGCCTGGCTGATAAGCTGCCACGGGTCTACGCCTGATTCTTCATCAAGCAGCTTGAACTCCAACTGTGCGGTCTGACCGATAAGGCTTAAAGCCCTCTCAGGGTCTTTGACCCCGGGCAGCTGCACCACTATCTCATCAGCTCCCTGCCGGATTATAACCGGCTCTGCAACACCAAACTGGTCAATCCTGTTCCTGATAATTTCCAGCGACTGCGTCACCGCATTTTTCTTTATGAAATCAACCTCTTCAGAAGTCAGGTTCAGAAAGATACGCGGGAAGGAACCCTCTTCCGCCTGGATATCTATATCGAGATTAGGAAAATCATCTGCCACCAGTGTCCTGACAGTCTCTAAAGCACCAGTGTTGGGTAGCGTGAATACTGCCTTATGCGGGTCAGTGGAATTTGTACGAACCGCTGTGATTTTTTTCTCGGCCAAAGCTTCCTTAAGATCACTGGCTGCAAGATCCAGGGTGTTTTCAATGGCTTTTTCAAGATCAACCTTGAGCACCAGGTGCATGCCGCCCTGCAGGTCAAGCCCCAGATTCAATCCTTCAGGCGCAACATATTTACTCATCCATTGGGGCGCGCCTTTATAAAGGGACGGGGTCAGAATGATTCCTGCTATAAGAAGCATGAAAACCAAGAGTGCTACTTTCCATTTGAGGGTCCTGTTCATCCAATAAGCTCCTTCGCTTTTATAAAACCAGTTCTAGCTGATTATTCTGTTACAAAACAATTTGCTGAGTCTATGGCTTTGCCCTGCACAGCATTCCCTGCCATGGGTCTTTTTTTATACAGAGTTGCCATAAAATCAGTGTTTTTCTATATCCAGAGGAAAAGAAAAAGGCGATTATACCTTAGATGCCAAAAGTGTCAATTTGCTTTTACAGATTGGACCTGGGGAAAATTAGCCGAACTTCTTTGCCTTACACCCTGTTTATGGTCGCAGCCATGCAGGCGGCGCCGAAACCATTGTCAATGTTTACTACTGCCATACCCGGCGCGCAGCTGTTAAGCATTCCCAGCAGAGCGGTAATGCCGCCAAAAGATGCGCCATATCCAACACTTGTCGGCACTGCAATAACCGGCTTGTCAACTAATCCTGCAACCACGCTGGGTAATGCCCCCTCCATGCCTGCTGCTACAATCAAAACTGCAGCCTGGTGCAATAATGCCTTTTGCGAAAGCAGGCGATGCATACCTGCAACCCCGACATCATAAAGCTTTTGCACGGGATTACCCAGGAAGCGGGCCGTATAAAATGCCTCTTCAGCAACTGCCATATCCGATGTGCCGGCAGATATGACAAGAATGGTGCCCCGGCACTCATGCTCAAATATTTTGTCAGTATTTCCAACCAGCATTGCGGCAGAATCATAATAGTCGAGGCCTGCTACCTTCTCACACACCTGTGCCGCTTTCTCCGGATTCACCCTGGTGGCCATTGCCACATTTGCTTTCTCCAGCATGGCTTTCATGATTACCATAATCTGGTCAGCGCTCTTGTCCTCACCATATACAACTTCAGGAAACCCTGTCCTCAAAGCGCGATGATGGTCAAGGCAGGCAAAATCCATTGTTTCAGAAGGCCAGTGTTTCATCTGTTTTATTGCCTCGGCAATATCACAGGACCCCTGGCGCACCTTCTCAAGGAGTTTTTTCAGATGCTTTTCATCCATAATATGTACTTAATTAAAAAGGCTCATACACTCCCTTGCCGGCGGCAGCAGACCTATTCCACTCTGATTCCATCAAGGAAGAAAGATATGCACGATGTGCAGAGGTATTGCAATCCAACCGCAAGTTTCCTACAATGTCAAACATTCTGCAACAAATCTGATAATTTTGTGCAAAGTATCGCGGTCAGGAACGGGACCTGCTAAAATTAACATATTGGGCCACAATACCTTTCGGCAGGCCCCTTTTCGCAAGGCTGACAATTTTAATTACTTTAAAATCTATAAACATTATTCAGAAAACCTCAACCTATGAACAATATAATAACTACTTATCTCCATGAAGAGTAACTCAGCCTTGCACTGGGCGGCACGGCTTGCCTTTATCACCTCTCTTACGCTGCTCCTGGTAAAATTCGGCGCCTATTACCTCACCGATTCCAAAGCAGTTCTGTCCGATGCCATTGAATCAATTATAAACGTTGTGACCGCCGCCTTTTTAATGCTTTCCATCAGTGTCAGCAGTAAACCGGCAGATGAGAATCATCCTTATGGCCACGGCAAGATTGAATCATTTTCCGCAGGACTTGAAGGCGGCCTTATCATCATCGCCGCTATCGTGATCCTTGCTGAAGCTGTACCTGTCTTCTTTACACCTCAACCACCCAGAAACCTGGGGGTTGGTCTTTACATTTTAGGCGGAGCCGGAGCAGTTAACCTGGGAGTCGGCACCTACTTGATGCATGCCGGCAGAAAATATAAATCAGAGGCACTGAGCGCTGACGGCCGGCATCTTCTTACCGACTTCTACACCAGCGCCGGCGTTATAATCGGCTTGGTGCTCTATCGACTCACCGATTTTCTCTGGCTTGACCCTCTTGTTGCCTGCCTGGTGGCCCTTAACATCCTTATTCCGGGCATAAAGCTTTTGGGCAATTCCTTTAAAAACCTTATGAATGAGGCTGATCCTGAACTCCTTGAGCGCATAGTAGAGGGTCTCAATACTATCAGAAAGCCCGGCTGGCTTTACCCGCACAAGTTAAGGGCTCTGCGCTCCGGAAGATACCACCATGTCGATCTTCATATATCCCTGCCGCACTACTGGACCTTGACCCAGGTACATGAGGCTGAACAGGAAATTACCCAGGCTCTGCTCGATGCTCTGGGCGAGGAAGGTGATATCATGATTCATGTTGATCCCTGTGAACCTCCTTATTGCCCGGTCTGCAATGTTGACGATTGCTCGAAAAGGAGCGCTGACTTCACCAGTGCTCCCAACTGGTCTGTCAAAGAGGTCATCTCGGCGCGGACAACAGATACAGCAGCAAGCTTCTTCTGAGTCATTATTATGTCTGCATCTTCTATCAAGCACCGTTCCCCCAAATCCTGGTATAAAGTAAGCATACAGGTCGATTCACGCCTCACAGAGCCCGTCGCAGCTTTCGTCACCGACCTGACCGGCACCGGGTTTGAAATAAGTTCAGGCGAAAACGGCCAAGGACACACTCTCCCTAGTAATTCTGCTGAAACAATTACTGCCTATATTCCCATACCCCTTGATGGACCTGACAGGGATGCTCCTGCAGAGAAAATAGAAGCTCTCCGGCAATTTCTTCTAAAAATACGGCATTTTTTCCCTGATTGCCCTGTTCCAGTCTTGCAGATTGGGACCATCATGGAGGAAGACTGGGGTAAAAAATGGAAAAGTTTTTTCACCTCTTTGCAAATTACACCGACCCTTACCATAAAACCAACATGGGAAATCGCTGCAGAGTTGAAGGATGGTGGCACTGTCATAGAAATGGATCCTGGCCTGGCTTTTGGGACCGGACACCATGCCAGCACTCAATTGGCCCTGTTGCTTCTTGAAGAGCTTTTCCAGAACTCGGAAAAACAGCTTGAAAAAGTCCTTGACGTCGGCACAGGGTCCGGCATTCTTGCCATGGCCTGCTGTCTCTTTGGCGCCAAAGAAGTCCTGGCACTTGACAATGACCCCGATGCGGTCGATACTGCGGAACAGAACATTCTCAGGAACCGTCTTGAAGGCAGGATAACTGTAAGTAGCCAGGAGGTATCATCAGTAAAAGCCGGGTTTGATCTGGTTGTTGCCAATATAACCCACGATACCCTGGCTGATTTTGCAAAGCTCCTGGCCGGCCTCATCAATCCTCAGGGCTTTCTTGTCCTCTCCGGCGTTCTTAAAGGCGACCAGGAAAACTCCATCGGTGGAATCTATGTGCAACAGGGTTTTGCATATGTCAAAAACTTGCACAAAGATGAATGGGCTGCTTTACTCTTGCAAAAGATTTAATGGCATTGACGGCCATTTCCTGCGCAGTTTATAAGTTTTGATGAAATTGCGTTTCACCCGCCATGCTGGGAAGAATAATTACGGAAAACGATTAATTAAATATACTTATATGCAGCGTGCTGCTTTTGTTTGTCATAAAAATAAATAATATAAGTTCATATGCGCCGTTTTTTTGTAGACCCTGACAATATCGTTGGCCCGACAGCAGTTCTTACAGGCACTGAGGCCCGCCATATCACCTCTGTTTTGCGGCTTGCCCCAGGCACAATAATAACCCTTTTTGACGGCAGCGGCACCTACTTCGAGGCCCGGCTGATGAAAATTTCACCCACCAGAGTTGAAACGAATATTATTTCCATAACCCCGTATATTGAAGACTCTGAGGGTACTGCTCCTGCACTGCACCTGGGTATCGGACTGTTGAAAGGCCCCAAAATGGATTTCATCATCCAGAAGATCACGGAACTTGGAGTTGCAAGTTTACACCCCTTCAGATCTCAATACTGTGCTGCTCATGACCAGGCCGTAATCCGGCTTGACCGCTGGCAGAAAATCGCCCTGGAAGCCTGCAAGCAGTGCAACCGCCCCAAACCACCTGATTTACATGAAGTCACAAGCTTTAAAGACCTGCTCTCCCTCTGTGGACAGGAAGAACACGAACTGAAGCTGATTTTCTGGGAAGAGGCGGGACAAAAATCTCTGCAGGAAACTCTTGGCCCAATAGGTCAAATACAATCTGCGCTGATCCTTATCGGTCCGGAGGGAGGGTTCAGTACAAGCGAGGTCTCAGATGCAGTTGGTGCCGGATATGAGCCCGTAACCCTGGGCAGCAGGATTTTAAGGGCGGAGACAGCCGCAGTTGCGGCTCTCTCCATTCTTCAACACGAATTGGGGAATCTGGCTTAACATCTTAATCAAAGTATTATTGGCAGTACAAGAATAAAGACTTCCAGGCTATAAAGCCTGAAAGTCTCAAACTTACCAGGAAAAGGACCCGCAAATGGCAGGCCCTTTTCCTTTACTTTAATATCTCATTACTGCATTGAAATATTTTCTTTTTTGTTTTCTTCTCCTGCCACCTTTTCCCGCATCGGGTCACCTTTGTAGCCCAGTTTCTGCCAGTCAAGACGGCCGTTGTCGCCATGACAGTCGAGGCAGCCTAGAGCCTTGTCTGCAGGCGTAACCATGTGATTAATGCGCCAATACATGGCCGTTGGGGCAAAACCATATTCGCCGGAGTATGCAAGACCTGATGTTTTCATGCCTGCGGCTGCCGCCTTGTGCCAATCAAAATTAACCCAGTAGGCATCTGGGTCTTTTGGGGAGCCAAACAGTTTCGGGGTGATGAAATACTTATTCTGCTTGTCATAGATCTGGTTTCCAGTATGCACCTTGAAGGGATAGATCTTTGCCGAGCTGTCATTGATATCACCCAGGGGATAACTGAGCCTGGTAACCTGCTCCGGGTTTATCTTGTCGCCAAGAAGATAGGATTCTGCCTTGCCATTGTACCAGGTATAGGTTGGGACGACGTTTTTACCCCAGACAAAATTCCCCTTATTCTTATGATAGGTGGGCATACCGTAATCATCTTTCGGAGGATCCTGTATGTCCTCACCGGCTGTAGACCAGTCCCAGGAAAGCTTGGTCGGCATTTCCTTGGCTATGGATGGTATATGGCATGTCTGGCAGGCAAGCCTTGCTGTATGTCTGTTCAACAGAGATTCCCCATGTGGTTCCGCATCATGGCAGGCAGTACAGGAAAGATGGCTCGCCCCGCGCGGTGAAACTACCATGGCATTGCCCTTGATCTGGTGCTTTTCTGTTGCATGACAGGTCTGGCAGCTAAAATTCTGACCATCGGCACCCATGTGCACATCATGTTCCTTGGCAGGAGATATCATGGATGAGTCTATATCACCATGTTTGACATTATTACCTCCACCGCCAAAACCGTGGCAGACAATGCAGTTATTCCGGGATGGCGCACCAATGTTCTGAGCCACTGCTACAAGATCCACAGGCTTTTTATCAAATTTTTCATTACCGGTAAACCCGGCTGGCATACCCGCTGCAGGGCCGGGTTTTTTATAGCTGCCGGTAGTATCATGGCAGACGAGGCAGTCAATTCTGCTGGCATCTGAAAAATCGAAAGCTGCATCTTTCCAGCCATAGCCGATGTGACAACTGGTACAGCGGGCCCAGTTCCCGTTAACTGAAATACAAAAGTTATTTACGGCATTCTTCTTGCCCCGATCAATGCGGCCTTGTTCCCCATAATCCTGTTGAAGCTTCCAGGTCCAGTGGCTGGTCTGCATAATATCATGGGCTGCGTCCTTATGGCATTCGAGACATTTTTGGGTTACTTCCATGGGGCTTGCAAATGGCCCGGATATCTCCCGGTGTACTGCAGCTCCATCTGAGGCCAGTGCTTCCGCCCCGAAGGCTGCCAGTGAAAGGACCGTTGCAATAATGATTTTTCTTTTCATGGCTTGTCAATCTCCTTTGTTGCAAATGGGTTTAAATATAAAAAGGTTAATGTGTTTCAGATGTTAACCTTCTTTCACTTTCGTTCAGACAGCCAGTAATTAGCAAACCCTATGCCAGAGAAATCCATCCCGGACTGAAATTCTCTAATAAACTTAAATTATTACATTTAAATTGTGTATTTTGTGTTTGGGCTAATCCTGTGGTTGTTTATTTTGTTAACACATGTTAACATTAATCTGTTTTCATTAACGATGATTAACATCTGTATTGATTTACAACATTTGAACAGGGAGAAATTTTTTTTATTTAAATGAGGGAACCGGAAGAACTGATCCTCTCGCTAACCCCCTATACCAAAAGCCATTTTTAAAGTAGGAACGGCTTAAATTCGGTCAACTCATGTTTTGTGAGAAATTTCTCAGGTTGATCTGCGCCGCTATTATTATTTAGGGTCTGGATTTTGCAGGTTCCCGTCTGGCGTTTAATAATGACCGATGAAACTGGCCCTTTTCGGAGGAGATATGCTGGAAACAACGTACGGTAAATATTGGCAGACAGTCATAGATACTATGCTGGAAGGATTGATGCTCGTTGATCCTGACGGAAAAATTATCTTTGTCAATCGAGCTTTTGAACAGCTTTCGGGTTACAGGAAGGATGAGGTGGAAGGCAAATCCTGCGAAATTCTTGGTTGCGACACCTGTTTCGGTACCAGAGAGGAAGGCAAGGACAAATATTGCGCACTGTTCAAAGAAGGGAAGGTACGGCGGCGCAAGTGTATCTTTCAAAAAAAAGACGGCGGTGAACTTCATGTCCTGAAAAATGCCGCCCTCATAAAAGATATAACCGGCAAGGTCGTTGGCGGCGTTGAAAACCTGACAGACCTCAGTCCCATTGTAGAAAAGGATGAGGTTATTCTGCGCCTCAAGAAACAATTGAGCAATGAGGATGGCTTCCATGGAATGCTGGGTAAATCAGCAACCATGAAAAAAGTATATGATCTGATTGCCAGTGCCGCCCCCTCGGAAGCACCAGTGGTTATTTATGGTGAATCGGGAACGGGCAAGGAACTGGCTGCAGCAGCAATTCACCGCCTGAGTGGACGCCATGCCGGCCCCTTTATCAAAGTAAACTGTGCAGCCCTGAATGAAAATCTCCTGGAAAGTGAACTGTTCGGTCACGTCAAAGGGGCTTTCACCGGTGCAGACAGAACAAGATTTGGCCGCTTTGAAGCTGCAAATACTGGGGCAATTTTCCTGGATGAGATTGGCGATTTGCCTCTCACCACCCAGACAAAACTGCTCAGGGTCCTGCAGGAAAAAGAGTTTGAGCGGGTGGGTGACAACCAGCCCATTACCACAGATGTCAGGATCCTCGCTGCCACCAACAAGAACCTTATGAGACTCATGGAGGATGGACTATTCCGTGAAGACCTCTATTACCGCATAAATGTCATCCCCATTTATCTGCCGCCTCTCCGGGACAGGCTTGATGACATCCCGCTGCTCACCGATACCTTTATCCACCGGATGAACCTGAAAACAGATAAGACCATCACCGGCATTGCCAAAAATGCGCTGGACGTCTTTATGCAGTACCGATGGCCTGGAAATATCAGGGAACTGATTAACGTTATTGAATACGCCTTTGTCCTTTGTCCGCAGGGAGAGATTTCCATTTCACATTTGCCTGCCCAGTTGCTTGGGCACCACCCCATGCATGTCCAGCAGGCCTCACGCACCAGAGTTAAAAGCCCCACAGGAAGTAAACGACAGGAGCTTATCCTGGCCCTGCAGGCAACAGGCGGCAACAAGTCAGAAGCTGCAAGACGCTTAGGCATCAGCAGGGTCACACTCTGGAAACGCATCAAGAAATTTGGTATCCAGGTTGACAAACAGGTCAGGGAGTAACACTGATTAAAACAGCTAACGGCAAGGGTGACATCTGGAATATTTTAAAAGATATCAGGTAATTACATTTCCAAAGAGCCGTAAACAACCATCCCCTTCCCTTAAAAAGAGATGGGCTCATGTATTTTCCTTTTTGCTCTATCTCTTTAATCTGTTAGCGTGACTGGCAACTTTATGAGCTAATGATTCAACCTCGGAAAAAACTCAGCTGAGACACGGAAAAGCTTATGCGCGCAGTTGTGCAACTTGTCAAAAAGGCAAGCGTAACCGTCAAAGGTTCTGTTATCTCGGAGATCGGCCCTGGCTTACTAGTTCTACTTGGCATCCAGAAGTATGACATGGCCGGTGATGCCAAAATACTTGCAGAAAAAATTGCCCATTTGAGAATTTTTCCCGATGGGGATAGACTGATGAATCTCTCTCTCCTCGATGTGGGAGGAGAGATGCTCGTCGTTTCGCAGTTTACCCTCTATGGCGACTGCAGAAAAGGCAGGCGCCCCTCCTATTCCAACGCCGCACCCCCCGATCAGGCTGAAGAACTCTATGAAACGTTTATCCAGGAAACTGAGAAAATCGGGGTTCCGGTGGCATCTGGAAGATTCCAGGCCATGATGGATGTTGAACTCATTAATCAGGGCCCTGTGACCCTGCTCCTGGATTCGGCAAAATCTTTCTAGTTTTAAGCATTTTCCCTGTGCAGCCATTCTTGCCTTTGCAGACAAAAGCCAAATCATTCAGGTTGCTTTTTATGGACGCTGATCCGCTCAACAATCTTCCGGTAATATTCTTCCTGGCTTTCAATGCTGACAGCGTCTCCTTTCATGATATTCAGCTTCAGTACCAGATAATTTAATTTTTTAATCTGCTTAAGCCGGGTGTACTCGTCTTCACAGGCTGAGAGCAAATCTTCAATCGCCTGTATTTCTTTCTTTGCTTCTATTTCAGGAGGAAGGTACCCGGCGTTTTTCAAAATCTTGTACGCCATGCGCAATTCCTCAGGCACAAGGTTGTCATTGGTCATGGGCAGAGACCGGTTGCGCCAATTCTGTGTATCAAGGAGCCCCTGCTGGATAGCCTCGCTGATCTTGCGTTCTGCAATGCGCCGGATTGCCTCAAGCATAGAAAATTTTGGCCAATTGCGTTTCTTTTTATTATAATATGTCCATTGAGCAGACAGTCATGTTGCCAATAGTATTTTAGAATAACAGGATATTACGAAGATGAGAATATCATTTTTACTCGCCGATGCAGGCATTATTCAATGAACCTGAGAATTATCTGTCTGGGAATATTATTGGGAGCTCTCCTGACAGCTTCTGTGTCTTCTGCCGAAACGATCTACACCTGGATCGATGGGAATGGTGTGCGCCATATGACAAATATCCCGCCTGTCGAATCCGCGGAAAACCTTGATGTAATAGTGCTAGAATCCCCCCCGCTAGCAGAAGAGCCTGCATTGCAGTATGCTTTACCGCAAGAGCCCCCTGTCTCAGAAGATGAAACCGAGATCTCCATATTAGACAACCATGTGATCGTCCCTGTTCAGCTCTCATACGGAGGCAATCAGATAACTGCCAGGCTTCTGCTTGATACCGGATCCACGAACATAACCCTGCACAAAAATATTGCAGAAAAACTCCTTATCAAGAAGCCCCAGAAGGGATCCATCAGAGTAGCTGGGGGCGATCTTATTGATGCTGAAGCTGTAACACTTGATTCAGTTACTGTAGGTCCGCACACAAAGAAAAATCTTGTGGCCGGAATCATAGAGCACCGTGGGCCTGCTGTTGCTTTTGACGGTCTGCTTGGTATGAATTTTCTCAAGAACTATCAATACACAATTGACTTCAAAGACAAGGTTCTCCGCTGGAATAACTGAAAACATAATATCGGTTAATTATCTTCAGGCGCAGAACAGCCAGCGAATATTTACAGTTTCCCCTTTTATTCAATACGTTATAACTTGATCATATAACACTTTGCACAAGAGGTTTACATGGGGTATTATCCGGGCCACTCCATAATTAGGGGGAAATACCCACACTTCAGATTATATATTTCGTAAGGAGAAGACATTGCGAGTCGCGGTTGTTAAGAATATTCTAGATGCAAATAGCAGAATAGCCCAGGAAAACAGAAGGCTTTTTGATACGCACAGGCTTACTGTTATCAATCTCATGAGTTCCCCGGGAGCCGGCAAGACCACACTGCTCGAGCAGATGGGGAAGCACTTCGGAGGACACCTGAAAATTGGTGTCATTGAAGGCGACATCCAGACCACCCTTGATGCTGAAAGGGTTGCGGCTGCAGGGCTGCAGGCAGTGCAAATTGAAACTGACGGGGCCTGCCATCTCGACGCCAACATGATCCAGAATGCTTTGGCCGATTTGGACCTTGCCGCGCTGGACCTTGTCGTTGTGGAAAATGTAGGCAACCTGGTCTGCCCGGCTGAGTTCAATATCGGCGAAGACCATAAGGTGATGATGCTCAGTGTTACAGAGGGAGACGACAAACCATACAAGTATCCCCTCATGTTCAAGGAATCCCGTGTTCTTCTGATCAGCAAAATTGATCTGCTGCCGCATCTTCGCTGCGACATAGAAAAGATCAAGGAAGCAGCCAGGTCCATCAATCCTGACCTGATAATTTTTGAGATTTCCTCCTATACCGGGCAGGGACTTGAGGATTGGCACAGTTGGATACAGGAACAGACAGCAGGGAAATAATCCGGGCCCGTTTAGAAATCAGCGGCATCGTCCAGGGCGTCGGATTCAGGCCTTTTATATACAGGCTTGCCAAGGCATATGGGCTGACAGGTCATGTAGCCAATACAGCAGCCGGTGTCATTATAGAGATAGATGGCACCGCGCTGGAAATCGATCGTTTCACTCAAGCCATTACCCGCGAAAAACCTCCCCTGGCTAGCATCGAAGAATTACAAGTTGTAAGGGCAGAAATCGGCCCTGGTGACACCCGCCGAGGTTTTCAAATCGATGGAAGCATCTCTGCCGGGAAAAAGATTGGCCCCATTACCCCCGACTCTGATGTCTGCGACAACTGCCTGGCTGAACTTTTCGATCCTGCTGACCGGCGTTACCTCTACCCTTTTATTAATTGCACAGATTGCGGTCCCCGCTATACCCTGATTGAAAAAACTCCTTATGACCGCCCCCTGACAGCAATGAAACATTTTGAACTTTGTGAGTCCTGTCAGGCAGAATACAGCGACCCGCTCGACCGTCGTTTTCATGCCCAGGCAACTTGCTGTCCAGTCTGTGGCCCTGCAGTCATGCTGACAGAACCTGACGGGCAAGAGGTTAAAGTTTCTGATCCCGTCCGCTTGGCTGCCGATCTTTTGCAGGCAGGAAAGATACTAGCTGTAAAAGGCATTGGCGGATTTCATCTTGCAGTCAATGCCGTTGACCGAAAGGCAATTGCCATACTCAGAGAAAAAAAAGGCAGGCCTGACAAACCCCTGGCTGTCATGGCTGCCAACCTGGACCAGATTAAATCATTTGCCAGCTTTACCCTGGACGAGCAGAAATTTTTGTCCGGCCGGGCAAAGCCGATAGTTCTGTTGCCGCAGAACTCTCCCTTTCCCCTGGCAATAAATGTTGCACCGGATAACCGCTTTGTCGGGGTTATGCTGCCATACACACCCATCCACCATCTTCTCTTTCACTACCATGCATTTCAGGCCCTCGTCATGACCAGTGGCAACCTTTCCGGCTCTCCTGTAGTCAAGGATAATGACGAAGCCCTGGCAAAACTCGCAAACATTGCTGACTATTTTCTGCTGCATGACAGACAGATTGTCACCCAGGCAGATGATTCGGTTATCCGGATGTCTGGCAGCTATCCTGCCATATACAGGAGGGCACGGGCCTTTGTCCCCTCTGTTGTCAAGCTGAAACAGAATGCTGGCCGGACCCTGGCCCTGGGAGCCATAATTAAAAATACCATCTGCATGACAAAAGAAAAGGAGGCCTTTTTAAGCCAGCATATCGGCGACCTTGACAACAGGGATACCCAGCTGCACCAGATAAATATATCCCGTCATTTTCAGTCTCTCCTGCGTATTGAACCTGATCTCCTTGTACATGACCTGCACCCTGATTACCCTGGCAGCCGGTTTGCAAGCAGCCAGACAGATCTGCCAACAATCGGTGTCCAGCACCACCATGCCCATGCAGTGAGTTGCATGGCTGAGCACGGGCTTGCTGGCCCGGTTATCGCTTTGACTCTGGATGGAAACGGTTATGGCCCTGACCACACCGTCTGGGGCGGTGAGGTTCTGCTGGCCTACCATCATACTTATAAACGATTGGCCCACCTGTCTACCGTTGCCATGCCGGGAGGAGATGCTGCAATCCGTGAACCCTGGCGTATGGCTTTCAGTCACCTGTACCGGACTTTCGGGCCAGAATACAAAGAACTGAACCTGCAGATGCTCCATGATCGCAGAGATAAAGCAGATATTATGCAGCAGATGATCGACAGATCATTCAATTCGCCCCTGACCTCAAGCTGCGGCAGACTTTTTGACTCTGTTGCCGCCCTGCTTGGCCTGCGACATACTGTCAGCTTTGAAGGACAGGCTGCGGCTGAACTGGAAATGCTTCTTGAGCCAAATAACAGCGATTCCTCATCCTATCCGTTTGAGATTATAAAATCCGATGACAAGCCATGGCTTTTGTCTGTAAATCCCATCATTGCTGCCATTGTGCAAGAGATTTTGGCACATAAGGAGCCGCATAGTATCAGCAAACGTTTTCACAATACTCTTGCTGCCTTATTTACCAAAGTAATCCTGGAAATCAGGGAGCAAAAACAAATCAACCAGGTAGTTCTTTCTGGTGGTGTTTTTCAGAACTTAAACCTTCATCAGCAACTTAAAACAAATCTTGCGGGCCTTTCCTTTGCTGTATATTCTCATGAACAGGTTCCGACAAACGATGGCGGCATTGCGCTCGGTCAGGCTCTTGCAGGCAGGGCGATGTGGAACAGGTTAAAGGTTAAAGGCTAACGAAAGGGAATGTGGGGTATTGGAGTATCGGTCGACAGTATGATGTCTTCCCTTTATGCCATCACCCAAACATTCCAGTAAACTAAACTACTGACAGCTTCATCAAACTATCAAACACTTTCAACTTAGAAACTTTAGGCACTTATAACTGGTATTTATTATGGAATGGCTGAATAGCTATAGAGACGGCGAGCTCGCCCGCAAGCTTGCAGAACTGCTCAAAAAACGGGAAGATCTGCCCCCAGTCCGCTTCATGGAGGTATGCGGGACACATACTGTATCCATTTGCCGCCACGGCATCAGGGAATTAATGCCACCAGCCATTACCCTCACTTCAGGACCCGGCTGCCCTGTCTGTGTAACTGCCACTGCTGATATTGATGCCTTTATAAAGGCTGCCGAGCTGGAGGACTCCATTGTTACGACCTTCGGCGACCTCCTCAGAGTCCCCGGCTCCCGGTCTTCCCTGCAGGATGCCAGAGCGGATGGGGCAGACATCAGGACCGTGTATTCCACACTTGATGCGCTTCAGATTGCCAGGCAGAATCCCGAGCGCCAGGTTATTTTTCTGGGTGTGGGATTTGAAACCACTACTCCGACAGTGGCAGCTGCCATACTCACCGCCGAACAGGAAGGACTGAGGAATTTTTCCGTCATCTCCTCGCACAAGGTTATGCCGCCTGCACTTGAAGCACTCCTTGCAGACCCTGAAATACAGATTGACGGTCTCATCTGCCCGGGACATGTCTCCATAATGATCGGTGCCAATGCCTATGAACCTTTTGTGGCGCGCTACAATATTCCCTGTGTTATTGCAGGTTTTGAACCTGTTGATATCCTGAAAGCAGTCGTGATGCTTGCAGAGCAGGTCAATAAAAAACCTAAGGTTGCGATAGCCTATGACAGGGCTGTCACCAGGGAGGGCAATCGCCAGGCCATGGCTGTCATGTATAAGATATTTGAACCGGCTGCCGCCATCTGGAGGGGCTTGGCGATAATTGCCGACAGCGGCCTGGAAATACGACCGGAATATGATTATTACAACGCCAGGAAACGGTTTGACTTAGCGGTTGCAGAGGCAAAAGATCCTGCGGGCTGCGCCTGCGGCGATGTTTTGAAATCAATAAAAACGCCGGCGGACTGTAAACTTTTCGGGACCGCCTGCCTCCCGGAAAACCCTGTCGGCCCATGCATGGTTTCAGGCGAAGGTGCCTGCGGCGCCTATTATAAATACCGGCAGATGCATGTGCAGCAGAAATGATTTAGCCGAACACCTGATAACTGATGATACGCATAAATATTATGAGAGGAACAAACCTTATATTGCCTGGCCTGCAGTTCTATCCAATTCAGGTTCACCCCTTACCATGCGAAAGAAAGTCCTCAACAGATTCATTATATATATACGCACCCAAATAGTTATGATTATGCCAGGTCTTGGTTATTTGAAACCATTCTTTCCTTTACAATACTAGGTTGCGCAATAGAGATATGTCGTTTGACTATACCGAAATTATAGATTTTCTGCCGGATGCCACTTTTGTGATTGACAGAAGGGGTGTTGTGGTTGCCTGGAACAAGGCTATTGAAAAAATGACCGGCGTTGCTGCAGCAGAAATTGTCGGCAAAGGGGATTTTGTTTATGGAGTTCCCTTTTACGGGAAGCAGAGGCCTATCTTGATTGATCTGGTGGAAAACCGTAATCCACAGCTCAGAAAACATTACGAGGTCAAGGTGATAGACAAAAAGACTCTGCATGCCGAAGCATTTGTTGCTTCTGCTTATGGTGGCAAAGGCGCCTATCTATCCGGTCTGGCGGCGCCCCTGTATGACAAGGACGGGAATTATGTGGGAGCTGTCGAATCCATCCGCGATATTAGCGACCAGAAACAGGTGGAAGAGACTTTACGGCAGCGCACCAACATGCTTGAGGAAACCATTACGGCACTGAAAGTCCTGCTCAGGGAAAGCGCTGAAGCAAAAGAAGAGTTGGAAAAAAAGGTGCTGGCAAATGTAAAAGAACTGATACTTCCTTTTGTCAATGAGCTTGAATCCAGCTTGACCGAAAAATCGCAACAGGTCTACCTGGAAACCATTAAAACAAATCTCTCAGAAATAACCTCCTCATTTTCTAAAAAACTTTCTTCGCTATATCATGGCCTGACTCCAAGGGAAATCCAGGTCGCCGATTTTATCCGCCAGGGAAAATCCAATAAAGAGATGGCCTATCTCCTTAAAATTTCGGTCAGTGCTGTTGATTTCCATCGCCGCAACCTCCGTAAAAAACTTGATATCAAAGGAAAAAAAATAAACCTTCGCTCCTTCCTGCTCTCACACGTAGGTTAAAACTACGCATAACCTACTGAACTATATATATTGATTTTTTCGTAATTTCCTTTATTCAAGTAGGTTACAGAAACCTAATCCGGAAAATTTACGGTTGGTTGCTGGGCATCCAGCACGGAGAGTGTTTTGCTCCGCGCAGTACGCTGAACACGCGGTGCTGCAGGAATCCCATCGGACCCTGCATGGTCTAAGGCCAAGGCACCTGCGGCGCCATTACATGCACCAAAAAATATCCGGGAGAGGAAACAGGATCCAATAATAATTTTTCCTGAAATATATTGATTTTTCTGTGCAGTTTAAAGACTCATCGGTTAAATTGGGTATTTTTACGGGAAAATCTTGTCATAACTACCACAATGTGGTAGTTGAGTTGCTAAAAATATTTCCACGATTCCATAGAGGGAATAAGGGTATTTATCGCTTACGATATTGCACTTAAACTGTATTACACTTAAAAAATTAAATGGAGGGCCATAATGGGCAGGTACAAGGAAATCTTTACAAAAAGCATAGAAGAGCCTGAAGCCTTCTGGGGCAAAGCAGCAGAGGGTATTGACTGGTACAAGACCTGGGACAAGGTGCTGGATGACTCTAATCCCCCATTTTCCCGGTGGTTTGCCGGTGGTGAGATGAACACCTGTTATAATGCAGTAGACCGCCACCTTGAACGCGGTCGAGGAGATCAGGTTGCTATCATTTACGATAGTCCGGTAACCAATACCATTCAAAAATTCACCTACAGGGAACTCCGTGATCTGGTGGCAAACTTCGCCGGCGTACTTAAGGGACAGGGCGTAAAAAAAGGGGATACTGTTATTATCTACATGCCCATGATCCCGCAGGCTGCCATTGCCATGCTCGCCTGCGCCCGGCTCGGCGCCATTCATTCCGTTGTATTCGGCGGCTTTGCCGCCCACGAGCTGGCTATCCGCATCGACCATTCCCAGCCCAAAGTGATCGTCTCTGCCTCCGGTGCCGTGGAAGGCAAAAAGCTGATTGAGTATAAACCGCTACTCGACAAGGCTATCGACATTGCCAAGCATAAACCTGAGAAATGCATTATTTACCAGCGCGCCATTGTCAAGTCTCCCCTGAACCAAGACCGGGATCTTGACTGGGAAAAACTGGCCGAAACCGCAGAACCGGTAGATTGTGTCCCGGTAAAGGCCACCGATCCCCTCTATATTCTTTACACATCCGGCACAACGGGCATGCCCAAAGGCGTAGTCAGGGATAACGGCGGCCATGCCGTGGCCCTGAACTGGAGCATGGAAAACATCTATGACGTTCGTGGAGGTGACGTTTACTGGGCGGCCTCGGATGTAGGCTGGGTTGTCGGTCATTCCTATATTATCTACGGCCCCCTGCTGCGCGGTTGCACCACCATAATTTATGAAGGCAAGCCCATAGGTACCCCTGATCCGGGCGCTTTCTGGCGGGTAATCTCCCAGCATGGAGTCAAGGTGCTCTTTACTGCCCCAACCGCTTTCAGGGCTATCAAGAAGGAAGACCCTGACGGGGCCTACATCAAGGAGTATGACCTTTCCGGCTTTAAATATCTTTTTCTGGCCGGTGAGCGGCTTGACCCGGACACCTATCACTGGGCCTCCAAGCTCCTGCACAGGCCGGTGGTTGACCACTGGTGGCAGACAGAAACAGGCTGGGCCATTGCGGCGAACTGCATGGGCATTGAACAGCTGCCCATCAAGCCCGGTTCGCCTACAGTTGCCGTGCCCGGCTATGATGTCAGGATTCTGGACGATGGCGGCAAGGAACTCGGGCCGCATGAGGAAGGCAATGTTGTAGTAAAGCTGCCGCTGCCTCCCGGTACCCTGCCCACCCTTTACAAGGATGATGAAAAATTCCAGCGCTCCTATATGAGCAAGTTCCCAGGTTATTACGAAACCAGTGACGGCGGCTATATGGATGAAGACGGCTATGTTTTTGTCATGGGCCGTATGGATGATGTTATCAACATAGCAGGCCACCGCCTGTCCACCGGTGCCATGGAGGAGGTTATCGCCACCCATCACAGCGTGGCTGAATGCGCCGTGTTCGGCACCGATGACCAGTTAAAAGGTCAGCTGCCGGTAGGTCTTGTCGTGCTGAAAGCAGGCGTTGAACAGGACGAGGAGACCTTAAAGACAGACCTCGTCAAGATGGTACGTAACAATATCGGCCCCATTGCCTGCTATAAGGAGACCGCTATAGTCAAACGTCTTCCCAAGACGCGCTCCGGCAAGATCCTGCGCGGCATCATGCGGGCCATAGCCAACGGCAAGGAATACAGGATGCCCTCAACCATAGATGATCCCGTCATCCTGGATGAGGTGACAGAGACCTTGAAAGGCATGGGATATCCTAAACGATAAGTTGTGCAGACAATGGAAAAGGGACGGCCATATTCCAGGTGCCCCTTTTCCATTGTCACCTAAATCTGTAGCTGGGGAGATTGGTCATGAAGATCCATGAATATCAGGCCAAAGAACTGTTCCGCAACGCCAACATTCCTGTTCCTGCGGGAGAGGTGGCGTTTTCTGTCGATGAAGCATGCACGACAGCTGAAAATCTAGGCGTATACCCGGTAGTCATAAAGGCCCAGATCCATGCTGGCGGCCGCGGCAAAGGCGGCGGTGTCAAACTTGCCAAATCCCGGGAAGAAGTAAAGAATATTGCCTCACATATCCTGAATATGAACCTGGTCACGCCCCAGACCGGTCCTGAGGGTAAGCGCGTAAAGAAAATACTGGTAGAGGAAGGGCTCAATATTGCCCGGGAGTTGTACCTTTCCATTTTACCTGACAGGGTTACGGCCAATATTGTCATCATGGCCAGTCAGGCCGGTGGCATGGATATTGAGGAGGTGGCAGCCAAAAGCCCGCAGAAAATCATCCGGGTAAGGGTAAACCCCCTGGTCGGCATAGAACCTTATCACTGTCGCGAGATTGCCTTCGGCCTTGATCTGGGCCCTGAAGTCAGCAGGCAGTTTTGCTCTATGCTCACAAATCTTTACAGGCTGTTTGTCGCGCGGGACTGCTCTCTTGTTGAGATTAACCCGCTGGTTATAACTGAAGAGAACGCCATAATTGCCCTGGACGCCAAGATCGATATAGACAGCAACGGCCTTTACCGGCAAAAGGATCTCGAGGATTGGCGGGATCCGGATGAGGAAGATCCCCTTGAGGTTGAGGCGTCAAGGTTCAATCTGAATTATATCAACCTTGCCGGCAATGTCGGCAACATGGTTAACGGGGCAGGCCTGGCCATGGCCACCATGGATATTATCCAAAAGGCCGGAGCTGAACCTGCCAATTTCCTTGATGTCGGCGGCGGCGCCAATGCGGAAATGGTGGAAAACGGTTTCAGGATCATCCTGGCTGACGAAAATGTCAAAGCCATTCTGATTAATATTTTCGGCGGTATATTACGCTGCGATGTCCTGGCCGAAGGGGTGGTGCAGGCTGCCCGCAAAACATCCGTTCCGGTGCCGGTTGTCATCCGCATGGAAGGAACCAATGTAGAGCAGGGCCGCCAGATCCTGGCAGAATCAGGCCTGAATCTCATCACCGCCGTGGACCTCAAGGATGCGGCCAGCAAGATTGCCGAAATTGTCAGGGGCTGATTATGAGTATCTTTGTAGATATAAATACAAGAGTATTAGTCCAGGGTATCACCGGCAAAGAAGGACAGTTCCATACACGCCAGTGTATCGCATACGGCACCAAGGTGGTGGCCGGGGTCACCCCTGGTAAAGGCGGCCAGGCTATGGACGATGTACCCGTCTTCAATACTGTGCGCCAGGCGGTTAAAAAGACCGGGGCCAACTGCGCCATGATCTTTGTGCCTCCAGCTTTTGCCGCCGATGCCATCATGGAGGCCGCCGATGCCGACCTTGAACTGATAGTATCCATCACCGAAGGGATACCGGTCATGGATATGCTGCGGGTGAAAAACTTCCTGGCCTCCAAGGCATCCCGCCTCATCGGCCCCAACTGCCCTGGCATCATTACACCCGGCCAGTGCAAGGTGGGCATCATGCCCGGCCCCATCCATCTGGAGGGGAACATCGGCGTGGTTTCACGCTCAGGCACCCTTACCTATGAGGTGGTCGACCAACTCACCAAGCAGGGCTTGGGACAATCAACCTGCATCGGTATCGGAGGTGACCCGGTCAATGGCACCAATTTTATTGATTGTTTGACAGCTTTTGAAGATGATCCGGAAACAAAAGGCATAGTCATGATTGGTGAAATAGGCGGTTCCGCTGAAGAGGAGGCCTGTGCCTTTATTGCAGAACATGTCTCGAAACCGGTGGTGGGCTTTGTGGCGGGCCTCACAGCACCTCCCGGACGTCGCATGGGCCATGCCGGCGCCATTGTCAGCGGCGGCAGCGGGACGGCGCAGGCCAAGATAGATGCAATGCATCGGGCTCAGGTGCATGTCTGTGCAGATCTTGGCACCCTCGGAGAATACTGTTCCCATGTCTTTGCAGGGAGCAAGGATTAATAAATTTACCCTCGATAAAACAGGGATATTCCCAACAGGTTGAGGTAAAACATGACAGATAAAACAAAAAAAAACAGGGTGTTGGTTGGCAAGCCCGGCTTGGACGGTCATGACCGCGGGGCCAAATTCATTGCTCATGCTCTTCGGGATGCGGGCTTTGAAGTTGTATACACCGGCATCCGCAGAAGCCCTGAAGAGATTGCTGCAGCTGCCATCCAGGAAGACGTTGATGCCGTGGGCCTCTCGTCGCTTTCCGGCGCCCATATGCGCCTTTTCCCGGCTGTAGTGGAAGCGCTTGCCAAGGCTGGCGCTCCTGAAATCCCTGTACTTGGAGGGGGCGTCATTCCTGATGAGGATATCAAGGCCCTGAAGGCAGCAGGCATAGCCGAAATTTTCACCCCAGGGACCCCGGTGGCTAAAATAATCAGCGCTTTTCAGAATGCATGTGAGAAAAAATCTGCAGGCTGAACAAAACAGTGATGACCATTGACCGACTACTGGAAGGCCTCAAGGCTCGCGACCCAAGAGCGATCGGCCGTGCCATTTCCCTGGTGGAAAATGGCGATGCGAGTGCTGAGGTTATCCTGTCTTCACTTGATGAAGACCTGGTTACCCGGGCTACCATCCTGGGCATCACCGGGCCGCCCGGGGCAGGCAAGTCAACCCTGACCAACGGCATAATATCCCACCTGCGCAGGGACGGAAAGCGTATCGGCATCATAGCCGTCGACCCCTCTTCACCAATATCCGGCGGCGCCATCCTGGGGGACCGCATCCGCATGATGCAGCATGCCACTGACCCCGATGTTATAATGCGGTCCATGGCCACCCGGGGCAGGCTTGGAGGACTCTGCGCCACTGCCGGTGCAGCTGTGCGCATCATGGCCAGCTGCGGCTGTTCGACCATCATCATTGAGACCGTTGGGGTCGGCCAATCCGAGATGGATATCATTCGGCTGGCGGATATAACTCTCCTGGTCCTGGCTCCCGGCCTCGGCGATGATATTCAGGCCATGAAAGCAGGACTCCTGGAGGTGGCTGACTTCCTGGTGGTGAACAAAGCTGACTGTAAAGGGGCTGACATCCTGGCCATGGACCTGGAAGCTGTGACCCGGAAGGGCAGCGCAAACCCAACCCAGGTAAGCATGACCGTTGCCACCGAGTCCAAGGGAATTGCTGAACTCCTTGACCGTATAGACAGGCTGGACAGCCAACACCGAGACAGCGGCGAACGACAGAAAAGGCGCCGCGCAGCCCATAATCAGGAAGTGCTTGACTGGTGCCTGGAAATATTGCGCCCCAGGCTGTTTGCAGAAATTACCAAAAAAAAATTGCCCCTCACGGGAGATCCGAGGCTGAAGGCCCAAAAAATACTGGCAGAACAATAAGTGACACAAGGAAGAGACCATGGCGAAACATCCAAAACTTGCAGAGTGGGAAGAAAATGAGCTGGCCAAAAGTCTGAGCCGCTTTCCGGAGCGCAAGGAAAAATTTACCAATCACGGCGGTGAGGAAGTTACAAGACTGGCGACACCTGAAAATATTGATGATTACTACCTTGAAAAACTTTCATTCCCAGGACAATACCCTTTTACAAGGGGAGTGCAGCCCACCATGTACCGCGGCCGACTGTGGACTATGCGGCAGTATGCCGGCTTTTCAACAGCTGCCGAATCCAACAAGCGCTACCGGTATCTCCTGGAGCAGGGTACCACGGGCCTCTCGGTTGCCTTTGATCTGCCGACACAGATCGGCTACGACTCTGATGACCCGATGAGTGTGGGAGAGGTCGGCAAGGTCGGGGTTGCCATTGACTCCCTGGCGGACATGGAAACCCTTTTTGACAAAATCCCGCTGGACAGGGTCTCCACCTCCATGACCATCAACTCGCCGGCCGCCATCCTGCTCGCCATGTACGTGGCGGTTGGGGAAAAACAGGGAGTGGCAGCGGAAGACATCAAGGGAACCATCCAGAATGATGTCCTGAAGGAATACGTGGCCCGCGGCACCTATATCTTTCCTCCCAAGCCAAGCCTGCGCCTGATCACCAACATTTTCCAGTGGTGCAGCCAGAAGACCCCGGCATTCAATACCATATCCATTTCCGGCTACCATATCCGTGAAGCCGGTTCAACCGCGGTACAGGAGGTGGCCTTTACCCTGGCCAACGGCTGTACCTATGTCAGGACAGCACTTGATGCCGGCCTGGAGCTAGACGTCTTTGCCAGAAGGCTGGCATTCTTCTTCAACGCTTCATCGGACCTGCTCGAGGAAGTGGCCAAGTTCAGGGCGGCAAGAAGGTTGTGGGCCCGGCTCATGAAGGAACGGTTTGGAGCCAAAAACCCGGCAAGCTTGATGCTCCGCTTCCATACCCAGACTGCAGGGAACACCCTGACCGCCCAGCAGATTGACAATAATATTGTGCGGGTAACGGTCCAGGCCCTTGCCGCAATCCTGGGCGGCACACAGTCATTGCATACCAACTCAAAAGATGAAGCCCACTCCCTGCCCACTGAAGAATCAGTGCGGACAGCGCTGCGCACCCAGCAGATCCTGGCCCATGAATCAGGAGTGGCCGATACCATCGATCCCCTGGCCGGTTCCTATTACATTGAATCCCTGACCGACAAGATTGAGCGCGAAGCCCTGGCTCTCATCGACAAGATAGAAGAATCCGGGGGCGTGGTCAAATGCATTGAAGACGGGTTTATCCAGCGCCAGATTGAAAATGCTGCTTACCAGTACCAGCAGGAAATTGAACGTGGTGCGCGCATTATTGTCGGAGTAAACAAATTTCAGATCCAGGAAGACAAAAAGCCCCCCTTGCTCAGGGTTGATCCTGAAGTGGAAAAAACCCAGGTGGCAAAACTGACAGAGGTAAAAAACAACAGGAATAACGGACAGGTTGAAAAGTCGCTGGCCAAGCTGCAAACAGCAGCCCAAGGGAGCGACAACCTCATGCCGCACATATATGATTGTGTAAAAGAATATGCAACGCTTGGCGAAATATGCAATGAGTTGCGAAAAGTTTTTGGTGAATACAAAGATAGAGGCTAAACTATGCTGCAAAAGATTGATCATTTAGGAATTGCCGTACGTTCCATTGCCGAGGCAAGAACGTTCTATGAAAAAGTCCTTGGCCTGCCCTGCGAGGGGGAGGAGACCGTTGAATCCCAAAAGGTAAGGACGGCTTTTTTTGCGGTGGGTGAAGTCCATATAGAACTGCTGGAACCGACTTCAGCGGAAAGTCCCATTGCCAAGTTTCTGGAAAAAAACGGGGAAGGCATTCATCATGTGGCCTACAAAACAGATGACATTGAAGGCCAGATCAAACAGGCGCGTGAGAGCGGCTGCCGCCTTATCCATGAAACACCTGTTGAGGGTGCCGGCGGCAAACTTGTTGCATTCCTGCACCCCAAATCCACCCATGGGGTCTTAATGGAATTTTGTTCAAAAAAAAGCTGATGTCCGGCGATTATAGCTTTCCCTGGATATTGGCAGCAGGAGCAGGGGAGAAAATATGAGCAACGATTTTGACAAACTTTTAAAAATGCGGACACTGGCCCGCCTTGGGGGCGGTCAGGAGCGCATTGACAAGCAGCATGCCAAAGGACGGATGACAGCCCGGGAAAGGGTCATGATGCTGCTGGATGAAGGCAGTTTTGAAGAATTTGATATGTTCAAGACACACCGTTGCACCCAGTTCGGTATGGAAGGCAAGGAATTTCTTGGCGACGGGGTCATTACCGGCTACGGCACTATAAACGGCAGGGTTGTTTATGTTTTTTCCCAGGATTTTACCGTTTTTGGCGGTTCACTTTCCGAGACATTTGCCGAAAAAGTATGCAAGATCATGGATTTGGCCATGAAAAACGGGGCGCCGGTCATCGGCCTGAACGATTCCGGTGGAGCCAGGATCCAGGAAGGCATTGAGAGCCTGGCCGGGTATACGGATATCTTCCTGCGCAATGTCATGAGTTCAGGGGTTATTCCGCAAATTTCCGCAATTTTCGGCCCCTGTGCCGGTGGCGCGGTCTACTCACCGGCCCTGACCGATTTTTCCATCATGGTCAAAAACAACAGCTACATGTTTCTCACCGGCCCCAAGGTGGTGAAATCGGTGACCCATGAAGATGTAACCGTCGAGGAGCTTGGCGGAGCCACGGTCCATGCCTCTAAAAGCGGTGTCATCCACTATGCTGCCGAATCCGGGGCCGATGCCATTGAATATATCAGGAAACTTCTGTCCTATATGCCTCAGAACAATATGGAAAGTCCGCCGTTTATTGCAACTGACGACCCGCCTGAAAGACCGGACGACTTCCTCAACCAGATCATCCCGGACAACCCCAACCAGTCCTATGACATGAAAGAGGTCATCCGGCGCACCGTTGACAACGGAGAATTCCTGGAGATCATGGCGGAGTATGCCCCCAACCTGGTCATCGGCTTTGCCCGCTATGACGGTTATCCGGTCGGCATTGTTGCCAACCAGCCGGAGTTTCTAGCAGGCGTTCTCGACATTGATTCTTCGGTGAAGGGCGCCAGGTTTGTACGCTTCTGCGATTGCTTCAATATCCCGGTGGTGACCTTTGTCGATGTCCCCGGATTTCTCCCCGGCACTGTGCAGGAATACGGCGGCGTTATCAGGAACGGGGCCAAAATGCTCTACGCTTTTGCGGAAGCCACGATTCCGAAGGTTACGGTTATTACCCGCAAGGCATACGGGGGGGCTTACTGCGTCATGTCCTCCAAACACCTGCGGGGCGACATCAATTATGCCTGGCCCACCGCTGAAATTGCAGTTATGGGGGCTAAGGGCGCGGTTGAGGTGCTTTATGCTCGGGAGGCGAAAAAAACAGATGACCCGCAAGGCTTTCTCGAACAGAAAGAGCAGGAATATGCTGAAGCGGTGGTCAATCCGTTCGTGGCGGCCAAGCGGGGGTATATCGATGATATTATTGAGCCGGCCATTACGCGTTTCAGAATAATCAAGGCCCTGCAGCTGTTGAAGAACAAGCGTGACACCAATCCCATGAAAAAACATGGCAATATTCCTTTATAGGTTTTAAGCCATGACATTCGAGCATCTGGAGGGCAAGTATGGCAGTAAAAATTTTTATTAAGCGTTCCATAGGGCAAGGGGTGGCACCAGTTGTGCGGCCTTTGATTGTTGAATTAAGGGCTCATGCCATGAAACAACCCGGTTACATCAGCGGTGAGACCTTAAAATGCATTGACAGGCCGGGCGAATATCTGGTGATCAGCACCTGGAAGTCCCTTGATGATTGGAACAAATGGGTCAACAGCCAGGAACGGAAAATACTTGAAGACAGGATTGACTCAATAACCGGAAAGTCCACGGAATATACAACATATGTCCAGTTGGGCAATTGAAAGTGATGGATTAAGGCTTATTGCTATGGAAGACAATAAAAAGAAAATAGCCGCCATGACAGCGGTACTATATTACCTGCAGGACGAGGAGGAGGAAGCTGCCCAATATCATGGGGCCGCTGCAGCCGGGCCATCCCTGTCGGCGCTTGATGGTTTCTGGACTTTCAGCGGCCGCCAGTCACAGATGATGCTGCGCAGTATGGCGCAAATGCGACTTTTTCCAGGCTGGAGCAATTAATCAAATATTTTAATAGAGATGGGAAGACAACAATGGGTAGTGAAATTATTGTAGAAAGCACCAAGATGGATTACAGCCCCGACCGGCCGAAGGCCAAAAATCCGGTAAAGGTTATGGATTTGACCCTGCGGGACGGTCATCAGTCCCTTTTTGCCACCAGGGGCAGAACCGAGGACATGATCCCTGTTGCCGAACTCATGGATGATGTCGGGTTTTGGGCCCTGGAAACTTGGGGCGGCGCCACTTTTGACGCCATGCACCGCTTCTTAAATGAAGATCCATGGGAAAGGATACGGACGCTTAAAAAATATGCTGCAAAAACTCCGTTTTCCATGCTGCTGCGGGCCCAGAACCTGGTAGGCTACCGCAATTATGCCGATGATGTTGCCGAAGCCTTTGTTGATCGGGCTGCTGCCAACGGCATGGATATATTCAGAACCTTTGACGCCCTGAATGATTACCGCAATTTCGAAACCGTTGTCAAAGGCATAAAAAAAGCCGGCAAGCATTTTCAGGGCTGTATCTGTTATTCAATGACCGAACCGCGCATGGGGGGGGATGTATACAACCTGGAATACTACATTGCCAAGGCCAAAGAACTCGAAGCAATGGGTGCTGATTCCATCTGCGTCAAAGACATGGCCGGACTCATGGCGCCCTATGATGCCTTCCCCCTTTTTAAAGCACTAAAACAGGCAGTCAAGCCTCCTCTCCACCTGCACAGTCATTTCACATCAGGTATGGCTCCCATGACTCACCTCAAAGCCATTGAGGCGGGAGTCGATATAGTAGACACCTGCATGTCCCCCTATGCCTACCGGACTTCACATCCTGCTGTTGAGCCCATGGTTATGGCCCTGCTCGGCACGAACAGGGATACAGGCTTTGATATCAACCTGCTGGCCCGCATTAATGAAATCTTTGAAAAGGAGATCGTGCCCAAATACAGACACCTGCTGGCCGACAACAAGATGTCCATCATTGACATCAACGTGCTTCTCCACCAGACACCGGGTGGCATGCTGTCAAACCTGGTAAACCAGCTGCGGGAAATGGATGCCCTGGACAAGATCGACCTGGTCTACTCCGAGCTCCCAAGGGTCAGAAAGGATCTCGGCCAGATCCCCCTGGTAACGCCTACCAGCCAGATAGTCGGCACCCAGACAGTCAACAACGTGCTGTTTGATGAAGGCGATGAGCGCTACAAAATGATCACCGGTCAGGTTAAAGATCTCTGTTACGGTTTATACGGCAAAACAGCAGTGCCCATCAATCCCGAAGTACAAAAAAAAGCCTTAAAGGGCTATCCGCGGGGAGAGAAGCCCATTACCTGCCGGCCCGCTGAAGTTCTGGAGCCTGAACTTGATAAGGCCAAGGCAGAAATAAAAGATCTGGCCAAAGATATTGATGATGTTTTGATCTATGCCCTTTACCCCGTCACCGGCAAAAGGTTCCTCAAGTGGAAATACGGCCTGGAGCCTGTGCCGCCCGAGGCCAAGCCCCGGACCATGGAGAATGTAAAAGCCGAGCAAGAATTGATTGCCAAGGCAAAAGCCGGAGAACTTGTCGAGAAAAAGGAAAAAACCGTTCCGGCCATGGGCGATAACCTCCGCAAATTTAACGTGCTGGTTGACGGCGAATATTTTGAAGTTGCGGTAGAAGATACGGGGGGCTCTGTCGGCATAAGTTCTTTCAGGCCAACTCCTCCTAGGCCGGCACCGGTGGCCCATGTAAGGCCAGCTCCTGCAAAAGCTTTGCAACCGGCGGCCAATGAACCTGTTGCGGCCCCTGTTGATATAAGCGGGGGAACGCCGCTCATCGCGCCCATGCCGGGCATGATTGTCGGGGTTGACAAAAAAGAAGGCGACAGGGTGAAAGAAGGTGAAACGGTTCTGATCCTTGAGGCAATGAAAATGGAGAATGCCCTTTCCGCGCCAATCAGTGGCACAATAACCAAGATCAACCTGGGCGTGGGGGATCATGTGGCAAAAAATGATATTCTCTGCGTGATTACACCCTGAACCGGTTTCTGGCCCCTGGATTCTGAAAGATCTAGTGAACCCGGAAACGGATACTCTGAACCTATTTTGCTATTTCATGCAGACTGGCATATGAAATAATCCTATTCCCCTTTCACTTAAGGAGAGACCTCACTCCCCGACTGGCAACAATATTGGCCTTGGTCACATATTCTTCATGATTTTTCTCAATATCTGCAAGTTCGTAGTAGTAATTTACCATAATACCATAAGAGCGTTTCATTCCTATTTCCGAATGATCTGCGAGCCAGTTTATCCTTTCCAGCCTGGCTCCGTTTGACAGGTGAAAGTTGGCAACCGGATCAATTGCCTTGTTTCCCTTTCTCTCTTCAAGCAGATACTGCGCACACAGCCTGGTGAGAATGGGCTTGGCTGTTTCTGCAGTACTGTGATCCAGGTACCAGTCATTTGTCAGGATCTCTGACAAATGACTGGCTGCATTTTCACAGGCAAAGCGTTCCTTAAGAATGGCGATCTCCTTGGCCCGCAGCACTGTTTCATCGCCATTGGCAAGTCTGGGGCCGAGCCATTTTTTAAAGCCGGGCAGCGGCGAGAGGGTGGCAAAATGTTTCAAGTTATCAAACTGATTTGAAAGTTCCTGAACCACGGTTTTGATGAGAAAATTACCAAGGTTTATACCAGCCAAACCCGGCTGCGTATTGGAGATAGAATAAAAAATTGCAGTTGTCGCATGTTCCGGGTCAATTTTGTCATCTTCTTTATTCAGCAGATCCTGGATATTGGAACTCAACCTGTTGACGAGGGCAACCTCCACGAATATCAATGGTTCCGTAGGCATCTTATTATGAAAAAAAGCAAAGCAGAGGCGATTTGAATCAAGCCTGCTCCGCAGGTCACCCCACGAACGAATCTCATGGACCGCCTCGTATTCAATCAGTTTTTCAAGCAGGGCGGCCGGCGAATTCCAGGTAATTTCCTGCAGGTCAAGCATGCCGATATCAAACCATGCACCGAGCAACTCCTTAATATCAAGAGAAAGCTTACAAAGTCTCTGGTCTTCCTTGATCCTTGAAAGAAGGGTGCCCCGCATATCAATCAGCAGTTTCAAACCGTTCGGCAGGGAGGAGAACTGTGTCAGAAGACTTATTCTTGGTGGAGTGAGGGCGTTTTTCAGTTCTATTTCAGCTGTAATTGCCTCTTTCTGGTTTTGGGCCTTTTCCAGTCCCTTGATCTTTTCAGCCAGTACCTGCCTGTCGATGTCAAAATCATGGGCGAGAATATCATGGAAAATTTCCCTTCCTTTATCTGAGAGATGCAGGTAAACAGCACCGAGTTCAACTGTCCTGGTCCGGGCAGAGACATCCCCTCCCTTGGCGTAAATGCAATCATGGATCAACCGCTGCAGGGAATCCCTGTTCTCATAACTCGGGTCCAGCCCTTCTCTTCTTGACAGGGTTTTTCGGGCCATGCTGACTATGCCGTCCCAGGCCTTTCTGAACTCTCCCCGGGTCAGCCTGTTGAAAATTGCCGTTTTTAGTCCTGTTCCATCATGGTTTGCTATCATGCCAACAGCCCTTTTATTGTAGAGTTCCGATCCGGTAAGACAGCCAGGTAATCCATGCTTTTATTAAATACGAGATCTTGAAGAAAATGACCTTCAAAAACAATCTATTATATTACTATAAACTTTATATTTTGGCATGGTTTTGCTGGTTAAAAAATCAATCTTTTTCTCAACCCACACGCAAATTGGGTTAGGTCTTTTACGGAGAACACTGTTTAAATGGCTGCCTCGTGTTACTGATATACCAATTAAGGCCAATACTATAAAATTATTGTAAATATTATCGATCTCCTTCGTCTTCTAGGTTCAGTCTTTGACTTCCTTATCTTGGTATGATATTGAGTAAACAATTATTGCAGCAAAGCAGCCGGTTACCTCACAGGGAAATGCAAAATGGATTTTTTCTTTGACCACATCAGTTTTTCCAATCTGTTCGACAATGGTCACAACTATATAACATTCAGTATCATGGGCATGCTGATCGTTTATGCCGGGCTCTCCTTTATCAGCATTTACATTACCTTGCTGCCAAAGATCCTCGACCTGCCTCAAAAACTAAAAACCGGCAGGAAAATCAAAACTGAGGGTCAGGAGGTCGAGTCAATCGATAAAAAAGAGTCTGAACTCCTGTTGGCCATAGCGGTTGCCCTGCACCTTGACCAGACAAGCGGCTCCAACTATGAAAAAATTACCTGGAAGCGCTATGAAGAGCGCGAATCGCCCTGGTTGACAGCCAGCAGGATGAGAGGTCTTGCAGTCCGCAGCCATCTGCCTGACCGCAGAACCTAAGGAGAATGCCATAATGCGAAAGTATGACCTGACCATAAACAACAGCAGTTATATTGTTATTGTCAAAAAAGTGACTGACAACGAAGCCCTCGTAGAAGTCAATGGCCAGGAACATACTGTTGCCATCAACAAGATCCAGAGACTTATCCTGCCCGAGTCAGTGCCAAAGCCGCCATCTAAACAGATAGCCGGAGCAAAAGTGGCCCCGGCAGCAACCCCGCCCCTCACGGTTTCGGGCGATGGTGTCACAGCACCCATGCCAGGGCAGATAAAAGCCATCCTGGTCCGGGAAGGAGACAAGGTTACAACAGGCCAGAAGCTGCTCATCATGGAAGCCATGAAACTGGAGAACAAACTTCCTGCCACCCGCGACGGTATTGTCAAGCATATCCTTGTACGCGATGGTGATATTGTCAGCCAGGGCCAGGAATTAATAATTATTGCTTAACGGCATGGGACCTCCCTGTGAATTTTGAGAATTTTCTGCATAATACCGGTTTCGCCCATCTTGAAATCGGCAATGTGGTCATGATCCTTATCGGGGTTCTGTTTATCTACCTGGCTGTGGCCAAGGATTATGAACCACTGCTGCTCATCCCCATCGGCCTCGGTATAATCGTAGGAAATGTCCCCCCCATCAAGGGCATGATCCTCGGGGTCTATGATCAGGGCAGTGTCCTGTACTACCTCTATTTCGGAGTAACAAAGGGCATCTATCCGCCTCTTATCTTTCTTGGCATTGGGGCAATGACCGATTTTTCGACCATGCTTTCGAACCCCAAACTGATACTCCTGGGGGCAGCTGCCCAGATAGGCATATTCCTGACTTTTCTGGGCTCTCTGTACCTCGGCTTTACGCCTGCCCAAGCCGGTTCTATCGGCATCATTGGCGGGGCTGACGGTCCGACCGCAATCTTTCTCTCTTCCATGCTGGCTCCGGAACTCCTCGGGCCCATTGCCATTGCTGCATACTCATATATGGCACTGGTCCCGGTTATCCAACCGCCGATCATGTATCTGTGTACCACAGAAAACGAAAGAAAAATTCACATGAAGCCGCCGCGATCGGTTTCTAAAAAGGAAAAGATCATTTTCCCGATTGTTGCCTTTTTGATCTGTGCCATGATCGCGCCTGGTTCCATTGCCCTGCTTGGCATGCTTTTCTTTGGCAACCTTCTCAAGGAGAGTACGGTTACCGACAGGCTGGCCATATCAGCCAGGCATGCCCTCATCGATATTGTCACTATTCTCCTTGGTTTTACTGTGGGCGCCAGCACCCAGGCCCAGACGTTTCTGACCCCGAGGTCTGTTTTCATATTCGGGCTTGGTGCCCTTTCATTTGTTATAGCCACCATGGGAGGAGTGCTGTTTGCCAAATTCATGAATCTTTTTTTAAAGGAAAAGATCAATCCTCTTATCGGGGCAGCAGGGGTTTCAGCAGTGCCGGATTCCGCTCGGGTTGTCCAGATGGTCGGGCAGAAGGAGGACCCCAGTAATTTTTTACTCATGCATGCCATGGCTCCCAATGTGGCCGGAGTCATCGGCTCAGCAATTGCGGCAGGTGTGCTGTGGTCATCCTTGGGGAAATTTTGACATCCCCTTCCTGTTTTTATTGCTGCAGATTCTTATAATGAAAAAGGGTATGAATCTGCACCCTTAAAAAATTATCGCCCTTTCAGGAAGATTTCGGTATTCTTCTTCCAGAAGTTCATTTCGATTTACAACCTTATGGCTTTTGACTCAGGTAAGTTTTTTGTAATATATCCTCCAATAATTGGTGTTTGAGATGAATAGTTTCACGCTTGGCGATTTTTCGATTTCATGGCTTAATGGCGGCGAATTCGAGCTTGACGGCGGCACAATGTTCGGGGTTGTTCCCAAGGTCCTCTGGTCAAAAAAATATCCCGCGAGTGCTGAGAAGAACTTAACACCTGAAGACAATTACATAAATCTCCTCAATTACCCCCTGCTGATTAGCACCCCTGAGTCGCGGATCATTGTCGATACAGGTCTTGGCAACAAGATGACCGAAAAGCAGAAACAGGTTTTCCGGGTTATCAAAGAGTGGAACATCCCTCAAGAACTGCAGAAACTGGGGCTCACTCGCCAGGATATAAACTATGTTATTCTGACCCACTGTGATTTCGACCATGCCGGCGGCATAGTGATGCATAACGCTGAAGGCAAGGAGGAGCTTACTTTCCCCAATGCCAGGCATATTGTCCAGAAGCTTGAATGGGAAGATGCCTTGCATCCCAATATACGCTCAGAGAATACCTACTGGCCGCAAAACTTTTCAAAATTGAAGGGGAGAGATAACCTGCAGCTGGTTGAAGGGAATTACACGGTTTGCAAAGGCGTTGAAGTTCAGCTCACCGGCGGCCACACACGGGGCCACCAGATTGTGAAGGTCCAATCGAAAAAAGAAATCGCCTATCATCTGGCAGACCTGCTGCCCACCCATGTGCATTTCAATCCCCTCTGGATTATGGCCTATGACAATTTCCCCATGGATGTCATTTCCCTTAAACAAAATTATGAGATGAAAGGCATCAGGGAGAATGCCTGGTTCACCTTTTATCACGACCCTGCCATGTATGCCTGTAAGTTTGACACCCAAGGCCAGGTGGCCAAAAAATTTGCCCGTGAAGGTGCGCGGAAGCCTGCTGCGAAGAAAAAAGATATCCCGATGCAGAATCTCAATGTCCGCAAGGACAAGCAGATATCTCTCAGTTGTCCCGAATGTCTGTTGGTGCGTGAAATATCAGTTGAGAAACATATGGGGGAAAACCACATAATGGCGGTTGACTGTCCCTGCGGCGCCAGTTATGGCGTTAATCTGAATTTCCGGAAGCATTACCGAAAGAAGGTGTCCATTGGCGGATACTACACCGCTGATGATCATAACGGCTGGGCTAAAGCCGGTAATGTTACAACTATACCCATTAATTGCCGTATCAAGAATATTTCCATGGGCGGGGTCGGTTTCACAGCCTTGAAGCAGGTGCGGGTCCAGGTGGGAGACAGGCTTAAAATCAAGTTTACCCTTGATAAAGTGCCCCCGGAAATTGTAGAGAAGGAAGTCATTGTCCGGACGATCAAGGATAACTATATCGGTTGTGAATTTACAAAAGCATCAGGATACAGCGACAGGACTCTTGGCTTTTACCTGATGAAGTAGCTGGCCTGCGGTCATCCTGCAAAATCTTACTTCCCGGAAACTCCTGCCGCCCTCTGGTAACATTTGCCGGGCAGCGTATACACCTTCCCCTTAAGCTCAAGGAAAAGGAGCAGCTCATTGACTTTCTGTGGTGCAAAACCGCTCTCCCTCGCTAACTCATCAATAGTCCTGGGATAAACATCAAGACATGCCAGAAGCGACGCTTCCTCCTGATTCAACTCTGCAAAGAATTCCTGTTCTCTCTCTGCCTTGCCAGCATCTACCTGAGTTTCCGGGAGAGGCGCATACAAAAACTCTTCAGCAATATCATTAACACTATGAACTAATTTTGCTCCCTCCTGCAAAAGCTTATGGGTCCCGGCACTTTTTACTGAATCGATGCGGCCGGGAACTGCAAAAACCTCCCGGCCCTGCTCCAGGGCATGACTTGCGGTAATCAGAGAACCGGAACGGTTTGCTGCCTCCACCACCACAACCCCATGCGACAAACCGCTGATTATTCTGTTTCGGGCCGGGAAGCGGAAATTCTCCGGCAAGGTACCTAGAGGATACTCGCTGACCACTGCTCCTGAGAAGGCAATGTCTTTATACAGCAAGTGGTTGCCCGGTGGATAGACAATATCAAGACCGCAGCCCAGCACAGCAATGGTTTTGCCTTCTTCTGCCAATGCCCCCCTATGGGCTGCAGTATCAATGCCCAGGGCCATGCCGCTAATGATGGTAAAACCCTGCCGCACCAGACTCTTGGCTATTTGTGCGGCTATATTTCTGCCATAGTGTGTAGCTGCACGCGAGCCCACTATACCGATCCCTTTGCAGCTGAGTGCTGCAGGATTTCCCAGCACATAAAGAACTGTTGGCGGGTCATGGATGTTCTTCAACAGGGAAGGATAAAGTGGATCATCACAAGACAGTATTCTAATATCTCTTTCTGCTGCCTTGGCAATCTCATCAGCGGCCAGTGCTTTTAGCTTTTGCCTCCCCCCGCTGCCCAGAGCGTTCAAACTCTTCTGGCGCAAACGGCATACTGATGCCAGGTCATGAATATCTGCTGACAATACCTTGTCCGGGCTGCCGAAATGGGCCACAAGCTTTTTACATGTGACCGGCCCCATGCCTGGGACCAGGTGCAGGGCAAGCCACGATTGCAGATATTTGCTGCTAGACACCCTAGTTATCCCCGACATTCATTGAGGCCAGATATTTATTGAGCGCGGCCTTCCTGAGCAGCAGTTCTTCAAGCAGCTTCTCGTCCTGATTCTGCTGAGCGTTACGTATCTCCTCGCTCAACTGCTGGATCTCTATTTTAAACCGGTAACGGACTAGCCAGACAAGCATTTCCTCTGCCATGTTCTCCGGCAACTGCTCCTGTTCGTTTAGTCGGACAAACGGTGAGGCAATGAGGAGGCGTGAGACATAGGAACGTTCCGGTCCCTCTGGAAGATTTTCCATAAGCTGTTCCGGGCCGAACACCGCATGTTCAGCAGCCAGTTCCTGTAAAGTATGAAGTATTGTGCGGGCGCGGTTTTCAACCAGTATCTCTTCTATGCCGGCTTCAAGAAATCTTTTCAGATAGCGGGGATAAAAAATCAAAAACTCAAGAAGCTGCGCCTGTTTTCTGGGAAGCGGCATATTGATCTTGGTTGCCTTATCCTTTGCAGGACCGACATGCACCCCTCCGGGTCTGTCCCGACCCTTCTTTCTGCTGGCCGCCTTAAATCCCTGCATAACCTGGTCTGGATCAAGGCCCAGCTTATTGCTGAATTCCGAGATAAGCACCGATTGCTGAAACGGGCTGCTTCCGGAGGCCTGGATAAGCGGCTCCAGTTCTTCTAGGATTTTCCCCTTGCCCGTCATGCTCATGCCATGCTTATCCCGCAGGTGTTCAAAGGCAAATTCAAGGATGGGACGAGCACTCTGCAGATACTTCAGCAGCCCCTCCTTGCCGTGCGCCCTTATATAAGAGTCTGGATCATGCATGGCTGGAAGCATCGCAACCCTCGCTGCAACCTGCTCAGCAAGAAACAGGGGTACAGACCGCATGGCCGCCTTGACGCCCGCTTCATCCCCGTCAAAAAGGAGGATGACCTCATCGGCGTAGCCTTTCAAAAGCCTGATCTGGTTCTGGGTCAAGGCTGTACCAAGCGGCGCCACAACATTATCGACCCCATAGGAAGCCAGCGCCAGTAGATCAAAGTTTCCCTCCACCACAACCGCCTGCCTTGACTTTCGTATCGCATCTCTATGCTGAAAGAGCCCGAAGAGAATACGGCTTTTGTCAAAAATAAGTGTTTCTGGTGTATTCAGATATTTGGGCTCTCCCTCGCCCAGAATTCTGCCACCAAAGCCCACGATTCTGCCGGTTAATTCAAAAATAGGACAAAGGATCCTGTCCCTGAAGCGGTCGTAGAATCTCCCCCTTTCTTTTCTGACAAGCAAACCGGCCTCTTCAGCCTCAGCCAGGGGAATTGATGATCTTGCCACCTTGTTGCTCAGAAAATCCCACCCAACAGGCGCATATCCCAGCTGAAACGCTGTAATCACATCCCCGGCAATTTCCCTTTTTTGCAGATAATCACGTGCCTGGGCCCCACCAGTATGCTGCAGCAGATATTCATGGTACATGCGGGCTGCCCGCTCGTTTACATCAAAAAGCATCTGCCTCTTTTCAGCCTTTTCCTGGTCCTCTGCAGAAAAATGCCTTTCCGGAAGAGTGACCTGGTAACGCTGGGCCAGTTGCTTAAGGGTCTCAGGAAATGTAAGGTTATAATATTTCATCATGAAACTGAAGACATCCCCTCCCTCGCCGCAGCCGAAACAATGGAAAGACTGGCGCGCTGGATTAACCACAAAGGAAGGGGTTTTCTCAGCATGGAATGGGCAAAGACCCTTCATATTGGCGCCCGCCCGTTTAAGGGAAACGCATTCGCCTATGATATCAAGAATCTGGGCCGCATCTTTTACCCGCTGTACCGCGTCTTTTTGCTCGAAAGAGGAAGTCATAACATATTGATAGTGAACATATACTTCCACTGTGTCAAGCTAAATTGTAGCCGTAAATATCTCTTGGCCCCATTCTCTTCTTCAACATTCCCTTAGCCTGCTATCCGGGCTGATTTTATGCCGGTGTCTATGCCAGGTCACAAAAAAATATTGCTCTAAAAAATTGCTGGTGTACTGTTCCATGCTAGAATGAGTTGACGGGGTTAATCTTGAATTCATAAGAGAATTGTACTGCAGCCTATGAAGCCCAACGTTGAAGATGTTCTGGCAGTTGAACTCAAGCGGGAGATCGCTCAACGATATTTCGGTTTCCGCAAGATGATCGAGGAAGACACCCTCGATCTCACGGAGAAAATCAAGTACCAGCTCTCGATTCTTGAAAAAAGAATAAGCTATGAAATAATCCGCATATATATCCTGCTCCAGGACGAAAAACTGATCCATCAATTCATGGAACTTACCGGCTGGGAGGAAAAACTTTTTTATGACCCTTACATCACCGAATCTCCCACGATCAGGGAAAAGGTCTTCAAGGGCATTAAGATCAGGGGGCTGACAAAGGCAGGCCGTTTTAAAAACCTGCTCTTTGAAACCTATGAAAGGCTGGTGGCCCACGTCGATCACTACCGGCAAAACCTGGAGGAAATAGAAACGAGCAGGGAAACGATCAATGCGGAAATTGAGCTCTTCTACCGAAAAAACGATATCGGTAATATCATGGGTTTTCTCCGGGCCATGGAAGGGGTCGGCAGTGAAGACAGCATGGGAGTCACCCCTGATACGGGTTCTGTGGAGACCTTTGAGCATAAAATGCGCATCAAAAAACCCCCGCCAATTGACCCGGAACTTATTACCATACCCCCTTTAATATCCCTTCCCAATATCAGCAAGGAATTAAAAAAGCTTGCCGATCAGGCCTATAAACTTCACAGGGGAAAAATTCTCGCTGAAATAGCAAAATGAATTTTGTGTCCAACTATCCTTCCCTTCTTTTTTCGTGGGTCGCCCTTCTCGGTGGCTTGATGCTGCTGACTGCAGGTGGGGAACTTCTGGTTTCCGGAGCCGCAAAACTTGCCATGCGACTTGGCATGAGCTCTCTGCTCATCGGTATGACGGTAGTAGCTTTCGGTACATCCATGCCTGAACTTTTTGTCGGCCTCATCGCTCTCTTCCAGGATCACCCGGATATTCTTACCGGCAACGTCATCGGAAGCAATATAGCCAATATCGGTCTCATACTGGGCATATGCGCCCTCATTACTCCCCTGCCTGTCAGGTTCAGGTCAGTTTCCCTTGAACTCTACGCCCTGCTGGCTGCTACCGTTATTGTTCTCCTTGCAGCATGGCATGGCAGCTTCCCAAGGCTGCTCGGCTTCATTTTTTTCATATCCCTCATCTTCTATACCGTGCAAAGCTTCCGCCTGGCTGCCAAAACCAAGAACAGATTTAAAAAGAACAATCCCGGGGCTGGAACGCCGGGAAAATATCCCCTGCCAGCCGTAATCGCTTTAACTCTTATAGGCCTTGCATGTCTGCCAGTGGGTTCGAACTTTTTCATCAAAGGCGCTATTGACGTTGCACGGCACTGGGGTGTGAGTGAACTTGTTATCGGCCTGACATTAGCAGCAGTGGGCACATCACTCCCAGAACTGGCCTCTTGCCTTGCGGCCATTCGTCAACGACAGACTGAAATCCTTGCAGGCAACATAATTGGCAGCAATCTTTTCAATCTTCTCATGGTGCTTGGCTTCTGCGGACTGCTCACGCCATACTCCTTGTCTTCACATCTGTTGACAAGAGATATTCCAGTCATGTTCAGTTTTTCCCTTGTTCTTCTTGCCATTCTGGCAGTGCAGCAGGGCTTGAGCCGCCTTCATGGCTTTCTTCTGCTGGCTTCTTACATCGGTTATCTCTATATTCTCAGGTAACTAAAAAGGATTCTTAAATTACCGCTGGTTTCGATATTGACCCCGCCCGAATAATGCTTAATATTTTTAATTATAAATAAGCAATTGCTTCATTTATTCTCCTCCTTATACAAAAAGGACAGTACGCGAAGGTACTGTCCTTTTTGTTATTAATGCCTTTTTTCCGGACACCTAACGTAAACGGGGATTTTTTGCCGAGGCTGACAGCCATTCACTGCCGGACTTTTGCCTGTCTCTATTTCTCCCCTGGGATTCATTCTTTTCCCTGGAAGATTTTTCATTCTTTGAAATCTGCCGTTCAGTTTTACCTTCCTTCCTCTCTTCATTTTCAATATATCTTCTGTTGTTATTTGCACTTGCTTTTTTCGCACGTTCCTCATTCCCTGCTGCCTGCTTTTGAGGCTGGCGTATTTCTTTCCGGGCCACTGTGCTCCCCGCTCTATCTCTCTTTCTAAGTGCAGCGGGCTTTTCTTCGGTGACCTTGCTTCTACCACTGCTCTCTATTCCCGCCTGCCTGGGTTGTTCGGCTCTGGCCTTGGTTCTGTCATTCCTGTTCACTGGCTTCCTTTGGGGTGAAACCCCTGCAGCAATACTGCTCCCTGGCAATGGCTTTTCCTGCTTTTCAATCTGCCGCTCAGTCGTCCTTTGTGCAGGCCTGAAGATCTTCTCCGATGTTTTTCGGGCACTTGTATTTTTTTCATTTGCTCTCCCCGTTGCATCAGTAAGTCCTTTTGCAATGCTCTGCCTGCTGCCTCTCCATGAATTAGTTTTAACTGATCTTTCCGGCTGTGGTTCCCTCTGCTTTTGAATTTTACGATCATATCCATTTGCAGGTCTTTCACGCCGTACGGTTTCTCCTGCCTTGATTATTTTTTTATCAGGCTGCACTCTTGCTTGTCTCCGGTCAAAATTTCTGCTCCCGGCAGATTTTCCCACAGCGCCCTTTCCTGTCCATTCTTTTTCTGCAGTAACCATAGGCTTGTAATTCTTTACAATTAAGGTCTTATTGATATTTCTGACCCTAACAGTATTGTAATTATTGACGACAACAGGTCCATCTTTATACAAGTACTGCCTCGGTATAATGACACCATGCTTGACATGCCTGTGATTAGAAAGGGTTATACTCAGACTGAAACCTGATCCTCCCTGCACCAACACTGTCCCTGGGTCCCACCTGCGGTAGCCATAATATATTTCCCAGGGTGCAAGAGGAAACCAGCCGATATAATCATTGTATGAAATCCAGCGGACCCTGCCAGGATGCCAGTGCGGCCTGTATGTATTACTAAATGTAATGTTGGCCCCGACAACCGCTACTCCTGGAACATACGACACATGGATATAAGGTGTCCACATCCAGGAGCCGTGCATATCGATCCAGTGCCCGTGATGATGGGTGGCCCAGCCCCATGGATTGTGGTCTATCCATACCGGCGAGCCATGCCAGTCATACCAGTACCCGTTTGTATAGGGGCTCCAGCCTGACGCCACATAGTGCGGTTTCCAGGCCCAGTAGTAGTAGCCTCGGTAATAGACCCTGCTCCAGGTTCCATAGGATTCCAATTCATAAGCATATTCCTGCATTGATTCTGGTAAATATTCGGATCTGACCAAGCGGTTTTGGACCCATATCCCTTCCCTGTTTGCACACCACCTGTCCCAATCCGAGCTGATAGGACCTGTCCCCGCAACTATTGATCCCTCCCGAAGCTCAAGACGTGTGGAGCCGGATATGACTTCCAATATCTCTGCATCATTCCGCATCGACTGGAAAGTTGCCTCACCCCGGACAGCTGAGACAAGAACTGTATTGCCATCTGCCTGCACATCAATAACACTTTCCGGCCCAACCTTTACCGTGCCCTGAATTGTTTCTATTGCCAGCCTTCCGGAGACGCTTCTGTTGTATAGTCTGGCCACCCCGGAGTTCAGCTGAAACACTCCAAGATCATCATCCAGCTCCAGGATCTCGACTTCGGCATTTTCGTCCAATCTCAGCAGTAGATTATTGGGAAATGTTATTTCAGCCCTGCTGTTATATCCTGTGGCCAGAACATCCTCTATGCCGGCGGGGGATTGCAGATGGGTTTCCACCCAGCTCTTCTCAGCATCCATGTATCTGAATAGATTTCCCTCAACATGGGAGATGCGGCCGACAATGATCGCTGCATCTGCAGCGCTTCCGCACCACACAGCAGACAAAAGAACAATTAGCAGTATGATTAGTTTTTTCATGGCGTCACCTTTTTTTAATTGATCAAATTGGTTTTCGCTGATCTTTACTGTTTAAGACCGATGCGCCTTTGGTTTTGTTTACATGTTTATGGATAAGTCGGATTTTTTTGTATAGACATCGGCATTGCCCAGAATAGATGTCTGGCTGCCTCTACCCGACACGACAGCGCCAACTGCCTTAAAACATTAGTCTTTTCTTTTCTGGCAATTATTCCGCATTTTCTTATATTTTCCATTCTTGTGAAAACTATTGATGGAATTGTTTGCACTTTTCTGGGCCAGATTGAAAATGAACACTTAAAATCGGATGCCTTGATTTTCTCCTGAAATCTTGATAATGCAATCAGTCTTACCTGTCATTGCAACTTAAACAGGCGAGAGGACATGGAAAAGATAACCAACCCTTTTGATATCTACAAAGTGCTGCCTCAAACCAATTGTGGGGAATGTGCCCTGCCCAATTGTTTGGCTTTTGCAGCTGCAGTAATCAAGGGACACAAAAATCCTGCCGATTGTCCTTACATCAAAGCTGAAGTCAAAGAACAGCTGCTTAGCCGCATTGGCATAAGGGAGGACTTCAATCGCGTCAGGGGAGAGGACCTCGAATTGCTGAAGAGCAGGATAAGCAGCATAGATTTAGCGGCAAAAGCCGCATTGCTTGGCGCCAAGATTGTTTCCGGCAAACTTGCCGTCAAGAGCCTGGGCAAGGATTTTTTTATTGATACAAATGGCAACGTAACATCTGAATGCCATACCCATGCATGGATGACGGTCCCGCTTTTGAGCTATATTACCCAGAGCGGCGGAGAGGATATCACAGGCAGGTGGGTTTCATTTCGTGAACTCAAGGATGGCTCTGCCATGAATTCGCTTTTTGTGCAGCGGGGAGAAAAACCACTGAAAAAACTGATAGACAGCAATAGTGAACTTCTGGGAGATCTGATCAGTATGTTCAGCGGCGAAAGAGCGGACAACAACCTGTTTTCCTCTGATCTCGCCCTTTCTCTCTACCCATTACCCAAGGTGCCGATACTAATTTGCTACTGGTACCCGGAAGGCGACATGGATTCCGAACTCAACATCTTTTTTGACGCTTCCGCAGAAAAGCACCTGCAAATTGCATCGATTTTTTCCTTGGGGGTCGGGCTTGTCATGATGTTTGAAAAAATTGCCCGCAAACACAGCTGAAATTAATTGTCCATGGTTAATGTCTTCACATACGGCTCCCTCATGTTCGCTCCCGTCTGGTCGCGGGTTGTTGCCAACAGTTACGAAAAATCCAAAGCCATCCTGCAGGGCTATGACAGGAAAGCAGTGCAGGGAGAAACCTATCCTGTCATTATCCCATCATCGCCGACTTCACAGGTGGAGGGCATAGTTTATTTAAATATCTCATTATCCGACCTGGCCAGGCTGGATCATTTTGAAGGGAAATATTATTTCAGGAAGACCGAGCAGATCTTCGCAGAGGGAAAGAATACTTTCCCTGCTGAGGTCTACGTTTTAAAAGAGGAGTATTATGGAATCATCTCTCTCAAGGAATGGGATCCTGTCCATTTCAGCACAACAGGCATCCATTTCTTTCTGCACGGCCACCCGGATATTGATGAGCAGTAGCAGAATAAGCAAGAATTACTTATGTATAAAAAAATCACCTTCTTTTTGGCATTTTTATTTGTGCTGTGTATGGTTAAACAAGCCATTGCCAAGAATCCGCAAATCAGTACCGAAAACATGCTTTTTCAAGAGGTGACTATTGGACTTGCAGGAACTGCGAATAGCAAGGCGGATTATTTTGCAGGCAAAAAGCCGTATGCAGTCATTTTTGCTCCCGGGGCAATGTTTTCAAAGGAAAGCTGGCATTTTCTGGCCGCCCGTTTCCAAGATCTGGGAATTGGCTCTGTTGCTCTTAATTCCGGATCCTCTCCCGACCTGTTAAACGGTATTGCCTTTCTCAAGGCTAAAGGTGCTCAAAGAATTGGAGCCGTCGGAGCCAGCGCCGGTGGAGCGGGACTACTCTATGCACTCCAGGACGCTCCGGATCCGCTGGTGGAAGCGGTTGTGCTTCTTGCACCTGCAGGTGGTGCCCCTCTGCATAATGACAAGATTCGAAAACTCTTCCTAGTTGCTGAGGATGACATGATCAGTTCCAGTGCCGATGTTTATAAGCTATACAAGAGTTCATCCGATCCCAAGCTTTACAGGGAGTTCAAGGGATCTGACCATGCCCAGCGTTTATTTGACAGCAAAGAGAAAGAAACTATCATTCAGCTCATAATCGATTTTATCCAAAACTGACCCAGGAGACAAATATGGCCGAGATCACTTTAAAAGGCAGTCCGGTTCAAACAGCTGGAAGCCTGCCGACTGTTGGCATGCTGGCCCCTTCATTCAAGCTTGTCAAGACAGATCTGTCAGAAGCAGACCTCAAGGATTTTGCCGGAAAAAACATTATTTTAAACATCTTTCTCAGCCTGGACACATCGGTCTGCGCAGCTTCAGTCCGCCGCTTCAACATGGAAGCCAGTGAATCCCCCAATACTGTCGTACTGTGCATCTCAGCCGATCTGCCCTATGCTCATAAACGTTTCTGCGAGACGGAGGGGCTCAATAATGTAATCCCCCTTTCTGTCTTCCGCTCTCCGGAATTCGGCCGGGACTATGGTGTGACGTTTACAAGCGGCCCCCTGTCCGGCTTACTCTCAAGAGCTGTGGTCATTATCGACAAGTCCGGCCTGGTGGCATATGCTGAACAGGTCCCTGAAATCACCCAGGAACCTGATTATGATGCTGCATTGCTTGTGCTTTCGCAGCTGACAGGATGATCATGATTTTGCAGGAGGATTTAGTATGAAGCAGGTAATTGAAATAAGCAAATCTGACTTAGCCGGTGCCAGGGATACCGGGAACAAGGGATTTTTGGAATCAACCTTCAAAAAAGCTGCAGAGGTTATCAGGGCCGGAGGTTCTGTCCACCTCATGCAGGTATTCTCAGATGCATCCAAAGAGGTAGCCGATATTATTGAAAACCTTGAGCAGCTTGAACATGTAAAAACCATTTACATGCGTTGATACAATTTTAATTAACGTTTGCCTATACATATCTTCTTCAGGCAACTCCTATAAGTGGATGTCGCCGTTCGCTTGTAACAGCTGCCATTGTGGGCCCGATGTCCATAAATGAATTGACAGGGGAAGATTATGGCATTTAACCTTAAAGAAATGTGGACCAGGCTGACCCATGACCTTTTCCTGTAAAAATTTCGATTTCAATAGCGAGAACTGCATGAAGCTGAATACGGATTGCATTCCGGGCCGGCCTGGCTGTGTCCTGGAAGGCAAAGTAAAATTCAGCGAGGATATTGAAAAGAGACTGAAAGAGCTGGCAGAAGCAAAAAAGGAAAGACGAAAAAGAAGACGCCGGCCCTGAGATTCTGCTCAATGTTATAAGCATAATGCAACAGCACTTCAGAAATTTTTACAAACTGTTTGGCACAAATCATTATACCTAACAAAATTATCACCTCGTGCGGCTTGACATCTGCAGAATCAAATTTAGTTTTTAAACTATAAGAAGGTAATATTTTGATACGCCAACCTCTCTAAAAAGGAGACTACCCGGATGAAAGAATTTTATCTGAAGGTCCCTGATAGTGCTTCCACAAGAACACGTGTGTTCTGAAGGAAGCTTTTTATTTGGAGGTATATTTTAACAGGGAAGACCTTTTTACTGTGGTAAAAGGAGGTGGTCTATATGACAGTTGGGAAATTCTGCAACCGCGAAGTCATTATCGCAGAAAAAAGCAGTACCGTGACAGAGGCAGCCAAGCTGATGCGGCATCATCATGTTGGGGATGTGGTCATTGTCGACAGTAATGGCGGGAAGGCAAAACCTCTTGGCATCCTTACCGACCGAGATATAGTTATTGAACTCATTGCCTGCGACGTCTCGCTTGAATCAGTTACAGTAGGGGATGTCATGAGCTATGAACTGGTTACGGCAAGGGTGCGGGATTCTATTTGGGATACCCTGCAGATGATGCGCGCTAAGGGGATCCGGAGGGTGCCGGTTGTCAATGATGCTGATGAACTCGAAGGTATCCTGACCATCGACGATCTCCTGGAATTGTTCGCCGAGGAGTTGAACCTGCTTGCCAAGGTGCCGTTCCGGGAGCAATTGATTGAAAGCACCACCAGGCCATGACATCAGTTAAAAAAAGATGTGAGCTTATATCCTGGGCCCGATTCTATAATCTGTCGCGCCTCCTGTCACACAAAATACATGATTCGGGATTCCGGCCTGATATCATTATAGCGATAGCCAGGGGCGGTTACATGCCGGCCCGCATTATTTCCGACTTTCTGCATGTAATGAACCTGACAAGTTTTAAAATTGAGCACTATCGCGGCACCCGGAAAAAAAGGAAGGCTTTTGTGAGATACCCCCTGGGGCCTGGTGTTGCAGGAGGAAAGGTTCTGCTGGTTGATGATGTTTGCGATACGGGAGACACCTTCGGGGTGGCAAGCAAGCATCTTGGGGAGCGCATTCAAGCGCTGGAGATCAGAACAGCGGTCCTGCACTATAAAAAAACCTCCAGTTTCATTCCTGATTTTTATGCCCGCCGCATGGTAAAATGGCGCTGGATCATTTATCCATGGGCTGCAGCTGAGGACATCAGCGAGTTTATAAAACAAATGAAGCCCGGGCCTGATAACAGTATGGAAATCAGGCAAATTTTGGCCCGTGACCATGGTGTCATGATTCCGCAGCATGTACTAAGGGACATCATGACACTTTCGCAAATCAGAATCAAGAAAGTGCAACAGGTAGAATCATAAACAATCTAAAGAATGACCATGGGGCAATTGTTCCTGCGGTTTCAGTCTTTCTTCACCTCCTCACAAACAACTTCAATACTTTAATTGGCATGGGATTGCCCGGCTATTGATGCCATATCATGGTTTCAGTACTACGAATTCTTAAAACCCCGTGGGTTTAAGAATTCCGCGGAGCAGAGTGTGATAATAATTCAAGCGGCGTCCGGCATTCGCAGCCCTGCCAAAATCTGCAGTATCAGACCGTGAAACCGCGTTTATCTCATTTTAATTGTTTTTAGGCGCTACACCCTGATATAAATACATATTAACGCAATATCCTTCACATATTGCACAAATAGTTAAATCAGTGTATCACAAAAAGGGGTGCGTTGTTTGCCTGACCATTAAACATGCACCCGCCTTCAATTGTTACAATGAAGAACCAAAGAACTCGTTGAGGTTTTACCCGGATAATGCTGACACCCGAGACATCTGTGCAGAGAAAAGTCTCCCAAGAAGATTCCTTTTCAGAAACAGCGCTCAAGGATGGCGGGGGTCTACTCAAAGTGTTCCTCCAGGCCTGGAAAAATTTCGGTTTGTACCCTGAAGGACATGTTACATCAAATAAATCACTTCAGTCTCTTCAGTACGCATTTGACGAGTTCCTTGCAAAATATGGCACCTTTCGACTTGTTGTGGAAAACAACCGTCTGCTTTGGCGGGACAGTGTCCTCCATGAAATACAACCCGGAACCTCGGCCGATGACCTTATATTCCCGCTTTACCGCGATGGCATCAACTGGATTGAATTCCAGGAAGGCCTTCCGCTAGAAGAGATTTCCTCTTTTTTCACCATTCTGAAGAAATATAATTCGCTCCAGGAAGAACCGGATGGTGATATTGTCACCGAGCTCATTGATGAAGACCTGTCATTTATAGAGTTCAAGGCAGTAGATATCTTATGGGAGGATCATCCCCTTCTTGATTTCGCTACCCTCCCAAATCCTGCAGCAGAAACTGGTCAAGTTTTTTCTCCTGATACAGCAAAAGAGACAGAAGAGCAGCAAAGTGATGCTTCGAGGGAAGTATCCTCAGCCAATACTTCTGCAACAGAAACTAGCCTGGAAGGGCCACAAAACGATGCTGCAGGATTGGCACAGCAGAAAAAAATTACACAACCAGAATCATTTATCAAAAGCATTTCAGATCCTTCCTATAATGAAGCTCTGTGGGAAATTTCTCCAGATGAAAACGATTTGCTGCAGGAAATGATCCAGCAGGAAGAAAACTGGGATAACGCAGAAGATGTCTTTGATGTGTTATTAGCAATTCTCCGAAGCCAGACTGATAAATTAAATTTTTCTGCAGTGCTTGACTTCACCCTGGAAGAGGTGGGAGAGACCATTGAACAAGAGGAATTCGGCTCGTTGCTTAACCTGTTTCAAGCTCTGCACCAGATGCTTTACAAAGACATATCAGCCGAATATATATGGATCCGGCCCCTGCTGCAGCGCTTTTTCCAGGACTTATCCAGACCTGAAACATTTAACATTATCTGTAGCAAGTTGCTGACACTTAATGACAATGATACTGAAAAAATAAGGAACCTGCGGCAGGTGCTCCTCTATTTCTCCCCAGATGTCATACTCCTCCTGGGCCCCGTAATCCTGCAAACCCGGTCCCCTGAAGTACTGAAAATGATTTTGGAGGTTTCCGAGCATCTTTGCCTGCGGGACATAAGCCCTCTGGAGAAAATTTTAGAAGATCCAGACCAGAAATTAGGGGAGGCGTTTCTTCCCATTCTGGGCCTCTTGAAAGGGGAACGGGCAGAAATGATTTTTCTGAAGATGGTTGAGCACCCTTCTGAAAAAGTGCGGGCCAAAGCCGTCAAAAATCTCGTGTCCAGAGACCCCCAAATCGTTTCAAAACTGTTTTTTCTTATCGATGATCCCTGCGCAGAGGTAAGCACAATATTACTCGCAGCTATTGCCAGGCAGAAATCCGCCGCCCTGGAAAACCTTTTGCTGAGATACATGAAAGAAAGCCTTGACCAGAAACCCCCGGAACACATCCTTGCATGTTACGAAACTCTCAGCAGCTGCGGTTCTACCACCGCATTCCAATTCCTGAAGCGGATTCTCCTCAACCAGGGCTGGAACAGCTTTACAGGCTTCGGGAAGGAGCTTCATCGCCAAGGTGCTGCCACGGCCCTGGCACTCATGGACACCAGGGAAGCAAAGGACATCCTCCTGGAGGCTTCCGAGAGTAAATATCCTGTTATACGACAGGCCTTTCAGGCAGCAACGGTGAGAATTGATGCTCTCAGAGGCAAGAACGATGCTTGACCAATCCACTGACCAGACTTTCACCTTTTTGGGAGAGTTTCTCCGCTCTTTCTTCAGCCTGCTGCAGGCAATAAGAATCCATGATGACAATAACAAGCTAGTGGTGGACGCTGTCGATAAATTCAATAAAAATTTAGCCCTGAGCTTGGAGGGAGACTCCCTATCGCTCAAGGTTTCCAAGGGCCTCCTATTTATCGGGGAGGAAAAACTTCCTTATAGCAAGCAGTCAAAAAACCTGATTGACAACATGGTGCAATATTTAGATGCCCGCAAGGTGGAAGGGCTCCGCTTCTATAATCATATCCAGCACGCTTTACCCGGGGATCTCCTGGTATTCATGCGTACGATGGACGCAGCCGGGCAAGAAAAGGACCCTGTTGCCTGGCTGAATGCCAAGCTCGATCTGGCTAATCTTACCTGGGTTGAAATTCTGCACAAAATGCCCAAACCCGGAGAGGAGGAAGAGACCACCGAAATAGATCCTGACCGCGCGGAACAGGCCAGGAAAGACTATACTTATGTCCTGGCATCCTTCAAAGAGATTGCCGAGCAGGTGTCAAGCAAGCAGCGGATTGGTGTACGGAAAACCGTGCGGGCAGTCCAGGATATGGTGAAACATCTGGTCGATGATGATGCGGTTTTTTCTGCCATCAGTACGCTCAGGGTGTTTGATGACTACACCTTCACACATTCAGTGAACGTTGCCATCCTCTCGATGTGTCTCGGAAAACGTCTTAACCTCTCGCGCCGCTCATTGGAACGGTTGGGTCTCTGCGCCCTTTTCCATGACCTTGGGAAAATCGAGGTGCCCCACGAGGTTCTGAATAAGAGCGGCAAACTGAATGACAGTGAGTTCAGGCTGCTTGAGGAACATTCGCTCAACAGCACAAGGCTGATCGTAAAACTCAGGGCCTCAAGGGACCGCAAGACCAAGATCCTGCTGCCACCTTTTGAACACCATTTAAAGTACAACCTGTCAGGTTATCCCTATGCTAACTGGAAGAGGCCATTGTCCCTTTTTGGCAGAATTGTTACTATCGCAGATGTCTATGACGCCATAACATCGCAGCGGGTTTACCGTAAATCAGCAATGAGTCCCGATCGTGCCCTGGGATTCATGCTGGAAGGAGCGGGCAGGGACTTCGATCCCATTCTCATCAAGGTTTTCATCAATATGCTCGGGGTATATCCAGTCGGGACCTTATTGCGGCTGGACAATGGTGCTTTGGCCCTGGTTATCAGTTTGTCACCCCAAAAAGGGGAGAAAAGACCCCTTGTCTGCCTCATGGAACAAGATGCAGACGGCATGTATCAAAAAGGTGAAACAATTGATCTTGCCGAACGCGACAGTCAGACTGGGGGCTATACCAGAAAAATCATTGAAACCTACCATCCTTCAACTTTCGGCATCCAACCTGTGCAGCATATCTTTGCCAGGAACTGATATATGGGGAACTGATAAGGTTATGCTCTTCCTCTGAGCCAGAAAAAAATCACCCTTGCCAGCAAAGAACCTCATAATCAATAATAACCCCTGTTTTCCATATAGATGTAAAATTTTACTTTAGTAAATTTATTTGTATTTGATGCGCTTCAACAAAAGCTCATAGAGAAAGAATCTCCAGATTTTTTTTACTAATCCCCATTTTTCATTGTTCAGGGCAATAAATGCATGCTATACTTAATGTCCAGCAAGCCACTTTGTGGCACAATTATTTTATAGTGTTCCTGCTCCCAAGCATTATTTATTTTTAGCATTCCTGTTGTAATATGAAGGAATAATATGAAAAAAGACTTAAATATTGTTGATTTCCTGGCTCAAATCCCCTGGTGGATCAGCGTTACTATATCTGCATCATTGTATGTGCTGTTGAAATTTGTAGTGCCATACGTTGAGACTCAATCGACCCTTGTCAATGAAACCCATATTTCATTGGGGCCATTCCTTGCTCCTGTTGTAGCTCTCGCTTTCCTATCCCCTATCACGTTCTCGCTTCTCAAATCGAGCAGGAAGAAAAAGCTTCACGAACTTAGAGACGAAATCCAATTAATTCAGAACCTTGCATGGCCGCAATTTAAAGAACGTGTGGCTGAGGCGTATAGACGCAACGGCTATAACATCATGGAAAACAGTGCCTTCACGGCTGACCCGAGTGTTGATCTTGTTATGCGTAAAAGCGCTAACCTCTATCTCGTGCAATGCAGGTACTGGCAGAATCGAAAACTCGGCCTACGGGAAGTCAAAAACCTCTTCTCCCTCATGCATGAAAAGCAGGCCAGCGGAGTTTATCTCCTCACAACCGGGATTTTCACATATGAGGCCCGGCATTATGCCTTGGGCAGACCTATCAATTTGCTGGACGGCATAGGACTTGTAGAACTCCTGGGTAAAGTTGACAGCAGCCCGGGAAAAGAACTATTGAATTGAAAACTCTCTCAGAACCGTCCGTTTCGTACTCCCATCCTGACAAGCCCCCTTCCCAATTTGTTGCCTTATTGTATTATTACTATGGCATTAAGCATATATGCTGAAACCAATACAGCCCCATTTCTCTCCAGCAAACAGACAAATTTAAATCGGTTTTCTGCATGCAGCCATTTCAAATTGCAAAACAATAAAACGAATTTGTTCCGGCGATGCAGTGAAAAAAAACATATACAACCGGGAGCCACGCGTCCCCAAGACTGGGTTTATTCCACTATGCTGGCAAAATGATATTGGCACCTTATGTAAAGCTTTACTAAACAATAATGGAAGCGATACCTGTTCTCAAACACAGGCGGGCGTTTTTGCTGTTTCAGCAAGAGCGACAAACCCATAAAGGCGAGCCACAATATCCACTGCTGCAGCATCCAGATATTTTTTTAATTTTTCGGTTTTTTCCTCTTGCCTATCTCAAAATATATATGCTATATAATGTGTACTTTAAATTTAACCTAACAACATATTGTATGACCAAGGCAGGTTGTGCAATTGTTTCAGAGATTGAGGGAAAAACATGACCGCAATGAAGCAGGCCTGAAACTCTAACAACTTATGGGAATACTCTTCGCGCTGGCAAAAGCTCTGGAAGCAAGGGATGACGACACATCCAGTCATTCATTAAATGTTACCAAATATGCTATGTTACTAGGCCAACAGCTTGGCCTTGATGATGAGGAGATGAGGGTCCTGGGACAGGGTGCAATGTTGCATGATCTCGGGAAAATCGGGATCCCGGACGAAATCCTGAAAAAACCCGGCAACCTGGATGAATTTGAATTCGAACGTATAAAGGAACATCCCAGGCTCACATCGGAAATCTTAGCCCCACTGGAAACATCAAATTATTACTCTTCCATTGCCCGGTCGCACCATGAACGCTGGGACGGCAACGGCTACCCGGATGGCCTGAACGGCGAGAATATCCCCCTCCTTGCCCGCATCGTTGCCGTTGCAGACGCCTGGGATGCTATGACAAGCAACAGAGTCTATCGCCCCGGTATGAGCGAGAAAACGGCACTGGCAATCCTTGAAAGGGAAAAAAACTGGGGCCAGTGGGATCCTTACCTTATAGAGGAATTCATAAAAGTCATCCGCAAGGCTGACAGCTCCAGTTACAGCATCTTTGAAAAAGCCATCTGAGATTTATACGGGCAACAAAGCCAACTCCTTCCCCCCTACGTATAAATCTGGTTTAAGCAAATAAACCTATGTGCGTATCCTTCAGAACCACGCTGCTGCTATCTTTTTTCATATTTTATGTTTTTCTTCATACGCCTTATTGTGCAGGAGCAGAGGAACCAAACAGCTTCCTGACTGGCGGTACAGGTTTTGAACAGTTGACTTACAAAGAACAGCTTCCTGAAATTGAACTCAATTCTTCTGACACCCATTTGACCAACTGGATCCTGTTTGTTGAAATTCAAAAATCCCTGGATGACTTCTTTTGGGGAGCCAAAGGATACTTTCCATTATCAACCGCTTCCTCCCAGGAATATTGGACAAGAGAGGGAGCAATTGAGCAGACCAACGACTTGACTTACCGATGGACCAGGGCCGCTGCCCATGCAGGCTATTTTCTGCATCCTCTGCTGCATCCCTATCTTGGGATACACTGGGCTTATTCCGAACAGGAAAGAAGCAGCTTTGAAATTGGCAGTATGCCCGGGGTAATTCATGCAACTGCAACAGAGGACGTATACTCCTTTTCAGCTTTATTCGGCATGAAAGGCGGATTTTCAATTGCAAGCAGGTGGTCTTTATCATACTTCGCCGAATATATGCTGCCCTTTTATTCAAGTATAACAAATAGCCTGCTGCCTGGCTGGGAAGCTTCCAGGATCAACGGCTATGCCTATGCAATAACAGGCCGGCTGCTGTACGCCTTAAATGAAACTGTCTCAGCAGCACTGCAGGTCACCGGGGGCAAACAGCATTGGGAGGGCAGTGGGTGGATACAGACTGGCACTTCAAGTGCAAAGTGGCCGGAAAATGACACGGACTTTAGGAGCTTATCTCTCTGTCTTTTCAGGTACTTCTGATATGCGTTAAAAGAGCAGCTTCTCATTTCCTCTTCAAACCAGGTTCTTTTCTCAGCCCGTCTATCATGTGTCCGAGAGCCAGCAGGGGATGATGCCGGACCATGCGGGGCCCTGAATACTGCATAACATCTCGGATCTTTTCTCGCATGCGCGGCTTGTAACAATGGATAGGACACTTCCCGCATGTTGTCTTGTTTTCCTGAAACGGGCAGTTCTGGAGCCGTAAGCGCGCGTATTCTGCAAGTTCACGGCATTCGTGGCAAAGTCCCCCCTTTGTTTGGTGATGGTCTCTGCAATAGATGCCAATCATGTTTTCAACGGTTTTCCGTTCTCTTTTCATGCGGGGATGCATTCAGGACCTTATTCTGCCATGCTTACGCTTTAATCTCCGAAAAACCCCAATACGGAAAATCCAAACGATATCTGGCAATCAGACCCGGGCTGTTCTCGCGGCTCGCCACCAGCCACAAAGCATTGATACGTTCTGTTCCTGCCCTGACATCGATCGGTTCCCACTCAGGCAGAAAAACCATGGCATTGTCAGCCGTGTATTCGATGTCACTTGAATCCTTAAAGAGCCCCATATGCGGAACGCCATCGTAACGGCCGCTTTCCTGGCGGGTCAATTCAGAAATGATAAGGAAGCCGACCTGCAGCTCATCGCGGATGGATTCCAACTCGCGCAGCCAGGCGTTAATCCCGGTCCTGCGTTCGGCAAAATCCTTGAAAGGCAGCTTATGGAGACTGTCGATTACGACCAGGATGTCATCTCTTCTTGTCTCATGCCGCAGGAAGTCAACATGCCGACGCATGATGACCGGGTTTATCTGCCGATCATTCACTACCCGGAAAAACTGCAGCATGTTTCGCAGTTCAGCTTGAGCAGCCTCAAGACGGCTTGTTTCGTCAGCCGCCAGCTCAGCAGATACAATTTTATCCACCGGCACCCGGCTTAAACGGGACAGAGTCCTTTGATAAATCTTTTGGGTCCCGTTTTCAAAATCATAATAGAGTACACCCATTTTCTTTCTGGCTATTTCGGTGCCAAGCTGAATACCAAGACAGGATTTCCCCGCCTTCGGCGGGCCGCCTAGGATATTGATGCCGTGAATGCCGCCAACCGCTTCATCATATCTTGCCATCCCGGTGTACAGGGCCAGATAGCTTTCAGAGAGCTGCCTTTCAATATTCCCCCGAAACAACTCATACTCATGGCCTGGTGAACGAAAAGGGGAAAAGGACTTGGAGCTATTGACCATTTTTGTTACTGCAGCTTTAAAGTTCTCAAGGTCTTCAGCGGCAAGCTGGGTAAGGTTAAAACCCCGTTTCTTCTGAGGCGGCCATTGCAGCAGCCTGACTTTAAAACCTATCTGCTGGGCAAAGGTTCGTGCCGCTTCAAGGGATTCCGGGGAATGATCCATCACCATAAACAGGGTTCGGATATGCTCGAACCGTTTTATATCAATACTATTCAGATCCTCTGCTCTTGGTATTGCAATGCCGGGAAATCCCAACTCCTTCAGGCAAAGAAGGTTCTTTTCACCTTCGACCACGAACAGTGCGCCATCTTCACAGTGATCGATGTCATTTATATTGAAAATCTGCAGGCCGTTTGTGGCAAATGACTGATCTCCATGCCAGAACTGCTCATTTTCATTGTCCGGCATAATGCAATGCGCCGTATAACAATTCCCGTTCTGCATAAAATAGGGATAGACAATATAGCGGCCATTATAACCGATCTTCAGTTCAGCCAGTGTGCCTGGGCCCACTCCGATTTTGGCAAAGTATGTATGGATGTTGGGGGTAAGTTTATCCTGGTAGGCCCTGATATCCTGGTTAATATTGCCTGCTGGAAACTTCAGCGACTGGACAAAGGGTTCGCGGTCAGGATCATAACCAGGAACGGACGCAGGATCTATACCGCCAAGCCTGGCAAAATGAGGGGCGAATCCTCCCGGCACGCAGCGGCTCTGGCAGCGGAAATAACCTGCGAAATAACTTCTGGCCCCCAGGTAGACGACTATAGAGCCCGCCTCTTTTCTCCCCCTGGTTTTGCAGAAAGGACAAGGAGCTTTCAATATTGTCCCGTCTAATACACCACCAGGGAGATGCTCTTTGTAAAAATCTGTCAGTCTTGCATTCAGTTCCATGGTTCATACCATAAATGTTCTATTTCCGGAGGATTTGAGAAGAGTAAAATTTATTTTCTTCAGTAAATCTAATCACTCATAACTAATATTTACCACATCAGAACAAAAAAGCCCTTCCTTGTTTTAAGGAGAGGCTTAATTGTTACGGTGATACTTTTTTAGGAAAGAAGATGGGGAGAGATTTTTAAGACGGAATGCCCCAATAGTTATCCATACGCCGGCATGGTTAAATCCTTGGGTTTTGATGACCCCTTCATGGGCTTTTGTACAAGTTTGCAGCCTGTTTTAGCCATTACGATATCTTTGATTTCCTGCTCCGACAGAACAGAGGTCTCAGCTTGTAACACACGCACAATACAGTCCCGGCATATATAACAGGCTGAACGATAATCTCCCAGTTCCACAATAATTTCCCAGCAGGGCTTTTCTGGATTAATTCTGGCCGGACATTCTTCTGATTTGACGCACTGCATAATTTCCCAACAGTTACAATCTCTGCGAAATCCCATGAAAAATCTCCTTAGTGGAATGAAATAGCCAGATTTCTCATCTGCTTTTCCCGCCTCACAAGTGACTCTCAATAAAATTTTTTATGCCTGATATATTATATAGGTATTTATACCTATGTCAACAGAATATTCTCAGTGGCGCAGGAGAAAAATCCTCCTAGAGGTTTAAATTCTGCAAAAACAATGTGTTAATTTGCTGGAGACTTACAGATAGGGTGAAAAAAGGCGAAAGAAATTGTTGCGCAAATTTACTGCCGGGCTTTTGGAAAGTATTTCCGACAGGGTCAGTTCACGGGCCGAAGCTCTTTTCATCTGCAAGACTTCTGCCATTGACTCAGCCAGCTGAAAGTCATAACACTCCACCATAAATTCAAAATTAAGAGCCAGGCTCCTGGAATCCCAGTTGGCAGAGCCCACGAGTACCCAGGCGAGGTCCACCAGCATTATTTTGGAGTGATCGAATGGGGGAGGGGTAAAAAATATCCTGCAACCCTCCCTGACCAGTTCCTCCAAACCGGCATCGGAAGCCCACTTCACCATCCTGAGATTGGAGACTGCAGGCAGGAGAATCTCTATCTCGACCCCGCGCAGCGCTGCAATACGGAGAGCGGAAACAAGCTCCGCGTCCGGCAGAAAATATGGAGTAGCGATACTGATGGACTGCTGGGCAGAAACCAGTGCTGCCAAAATAACCCTGCGCAGTTTGTCAAAATCCTCGTCCGGGCCATCTGAGATGCCGCGCGCCACCCCGTGACCCCTCGGGTCAAGTTGCGGGTACCATTTTTTCCCTTCCAGTACCTGTCTGGTGGTGAAGGTCCAATCCTCGGCAAAGGCACGTTGCAGTTCAGCTACCACAGGCCCCTCGATGAAAAAATGCAGGTCCTGAATAGGGTGGGATGGATTATCAGCAAGACAGTTGCCCTCACGGATGTTCATACCGCCGGTAAAACCTATTTTGCCGTCAATCACCATTATTTTACGGTGATTCCGGAGGTTTAAATACTGGAAACTCCAGGGGAAGATTGTTTTCATGAATTCAGCTGCCTCAAGTCCGTCCCGGCGCAACCCCCAGGTAATCGGCGGAAAAGAATAACGGGCCCCGACCCCGTCTATAAGCACCTTGACCTCCACCCCTCGTTTGCCGGCATCTTGCAGTGCAGCCCGGAACCTGCTGCCCCAGGAATCATTATCAAAGATATAGCTGCACAGGGCTATGGAATGTTGTGCTGACTCAATACAGGAAAGCATGCGTGGAAAAGCCTGGTCCCCATTGATCAGGGGCATAATCCTGTTGCCCTTCATGAGGGGTTGACGGGTCAGTTTATCCGTCATCCGGCTCAACTGCACCAGGTTCTGCTTGTTCTCTGAACCCCACATCTGTGCAATAAATGACGGGTCCACAGCCGCTTCCCTTTCAGGCAGAGGAACGTCCTGTTTAGCGGCAAACCGCAGCCTGGCGCGCCGTTTTATGCGGTTTACCCCAAACATCCAGTACAGGCAGACCCCCAGAATTGGTGCAAACCACACAAGGCCGAGCCAGCCAGCAGCCGCCCTGGTGTCGCGCTTCTTAAACAAAATATGCACAGCTGTAGCCAGAATGACAAAAAATATTACCAGCGTGACGAGGTGCGGCCAGGCATTAAGTAAGAAATCATGGATAATTATCGATATGTCCATCATCTTCACATAAATTTGAGCTACATTTACTTCTCGCTCCTGTTATCATACTGCTGTAAAAAAAGTATAGAAAAAAGTAGCTTCAGACAACAGGTTAATACGGCATAATTATTATAAATACTCTATTATTGTAAATTGCGATGGACTTTTTCAGGGAACTCAGCATAAACACCTCCTTCCCAATGTGCTACAACCTCCTGCCTCACTATGCAGCTGAAAGTCAGGAGCATGATGCTTTACTCAGGTGCGTTGGAGAAGCATTAAAGGATGGCAGGATACGCTCTTTTTTCCTTTCCGATAATCCTGTCCGCCTGCAAGGATTTTCATCGCTGCGACTGGCAGAGGATATTCTTGCTTCAGGAGGAGAACCGGTTGTTTCCCTGGCACTCACTTTCAACGATAGAAATAGCGTTTTAGACAAGATGCAGGAATATTACCTGGCCGGGGTCCGGCACTTCCTTTTTGTCTCGGGTGATTCTCCTGCACGAGATAATAAAACGGAAAAGCCTGTCGCTGATATTGACAGTGTGCAGCTGCTCATGCTCTTGGAAGAGTTCCAGGGAAAGGAAAATGTTGCCAAAGGCTGCGTTGTTTCCCCTTTTAAAACCTTTGAAAGCGAACAGGTATGGCAGTATGAAAAGCTCAAGCGTAAAATCAGCGTCGGGGCAGATTTTATTGTAACCCAATTAGGGTACGACATGAGAAAGTTTGATGAATTGGTCACTTTCTGCACGCTGCATAAAATCAATACTCCCCTTGTGGCAAATATTTTTATGACCGACATGCAAACTGCACGGCTGATCCAGGCAAGAGGCATCCCGGGAGTAAAAATTCCCGGCCCCTTGCTTCATGCTCTCCATGAAGAAGTATCTGATCACCAGCGAGTCATTGGGAGAACGGCAAAGACCCTGGCTGTTGTAAAAGGCTTGGGATATCATGGTGCCCTGATAGGCAGTCATTCATCCGATTTTTCGGAAGTCAGACAGGTTCTGGATACAACAGAGGCGCTACAGCAGGACTGGCAGAATTTCCTGGGCCAGCTGGATTTTTCTGGCTCTGAATCTTCGTTCTATTATTTTCAGAAAGACCTGCAAAATGGCCTTAATAGCCGTGAACCTGCCCCGGTAGCCTTAAAACACTTCCCGTCGCCGACATATTCTTTCAGCTACTTTGTTGACTGGCTGGTCTATGTACCCCAAGGCCCTCTTTTTAAAATGACCGGCCGTTTCTGCCATTTCTGCAGCACAAGGAAATTCTGGTATTTATTTCTCTGGCTGCTGGAATACATCTCCAAAGGAGTGCTCTATGGCTGTAATATGTGTGGCGACTGCACTCTTTATGCCTGCGGCTTTCTCTGTTACCAATCAGGGTGCCCCAAAAAGATGCTGAACGGCCCTTGCGGCGGCAGCATTGAAGGATATTGCGAACTTTTTCCTGAAAAAAAACGGTGCTACTGGGTCAAGGTCTACCATAATATGAAAGGCGTACGACAGCATGTGACCTTCGTGGCTCCTCCCATTCCGGCCAGTGATACTTCACTGCGCCGCACCTCTTCATGGATAAATTTCTTCCTGGGCAAAGATCACCGCAAAATGACATTTGATGATTAGCCAGATACCGCCGCCCTCTCAATCGGCCTGTCTGGAGGATTCTCTTCTGGTGCACAATATCGGCTCTATGTCCTCTTATGACCAGGAATGTTCCGGTTATTTGTATTTTATCATGTTTTGTTGAAATACCTTGCAGTGCTTACATTTCTCAAAAACTTTCTGCCAGTTATTATGTAAAAAAGAAACTTCCCAGCAGGTTTTCCCGGAACCACATTTTTCAGGGCAATCTTTAGAAGTTTCACATTCCACTATCTTCCAGCAGGAGCACACTTTATCAGCCATAACAAGCCTCCCCGTCTTTTCTTTTCAAACAATTTTTTGGGGCTGTTTGCTGCCCTGGTTTTCGGCCATGACATAATTGTGGGGGCACTTCATTTTCTGAGGTGCCCCCTGTTTGCCGCTGTAATACCTGCCAATAGTATGGCAAAGGCAAAAACTTTTATTTACCATACCCTGGGGCAGGTGCGCCGTATCCTGGGGATGCTGCTGTCTTTGCATTTGAATCTTCCCCTGTAGGAGTCCCGTATCCTGCTGCAGGGGCGGCTGATGATTTCTGAAGATTTTCTGCAGCATTGGCTGTTGCAACGCTGCCGCTATTGGACTGGCTGGCCACTTGGTAAGAGGCAGCCTGGTCACTATGGCTGCCTATGCTGTAACCACTCACAAAACTGAAAATGGTGGCTGTAATGATCAAGGTAATTGCTATACTGATTTTCATATTTCACTCCGGATTAGATAAAATGGTGACTGCTGCGATAACCTCTGTCAGCAGTTAGAAATTTGTAGGCCTTATGAACTTAAAATAGGACATTGTCCAGTTGCCCATGACAATGGCAGTAATTGCAATAATGCTGGAAATTGCCCCGGTGGAGACCCCGGTAATACCGTGACCGAGATTGCATCCTCCTGCAATCACTGCTCCAACTCCCATCATGACACTGCCGCCGAAAACTGTCAGGAATTGTCCAACCGGAGGGATCTTCCAGGAAAACTCCTGGCGGGCCTTGGCGCTTAAAAAGGCACCAAGCGGTACTGAAAAGATGAAGAACACGCCCCAGGTGCCCCTGAAGATCCCGAGAAAACTGAATTCCTGGAAGGGGGAATGTGAACTGTTATACAGGAGAGAATTAAAAAGCTCCCGCATGGGTGTGGTAATTGCCAGTCCCCGCGGAAATCCTCCAAAATAAGAGGATATCCACCAGCCCCCCATGGTGAGAAGACCAATCAATATACCGGTTGAGGCCCAGGTAAATGTTTTTGTTTTTGTCAGGCCGAACTTTGGCTTGCCCATGAAGACATAAGCAAGGATAATTACGGAAAAGATAGCGATGGATGACCACTTCACTGTCATTCCCTGCCCGAAAAGATGCCAGAAAGCCGGATTCTGCATGCCGCCGATCTCGAAGGTAAAGCTCTTCAGGTAGTAAAGTAGAGGGCTGAAGATGCCGTCTGTTGTCATAACCACCCCGAAAAAGAACCCGATGATGGCAATAATTGCCGCGGCCTGACCTTCACCGAGACGGAAGACAATACCGCTGGCACAGCCCCCTGCGAGCACGATCCCCAGGCCGAATATGAAACCGCCCAGTATGTTGGCAAGCGGCAGAAAATTCTGGCGCAGAAGCTGGGTGTGAATAATCTCCCCGGTATTGGGGTTGGAGGTGATCATGAAACCAAGGTCCTGGATCAGATTGGAGCCAATGATCGCCACTACAACGCTGAGAAGATAGGCTCTGAACATTGTCATGTTTTCCAGGAAGATAATGTCCCGGAAAGCGGAATTCAGACAGAACCGCCCCCTTTGTAATATGTATCCCAGGGACAGCCCCAGGAGGACCGCAGAAAAAATACTAATGATACTACCTTGCATTATAAACCTCCTCCAATCCTACCGGTACATCACATGGTTTTTCTTTCACTTTGCACCCGCCGGTCTTGGCAACCATTACAGGTACATTTGTATTGCGTTCCACATATTTAGTGACACAACCGGAAATAAGCCTGTCCAAGCCGGTTTTCCCGTTACAGCCCATAATCATGAGGTCGACCTGTTCTTCCTCTGCCACTTTCAGAATTTCTTCTGTGACATTTCCAGCCCTGACCACAGTCTTGATTTTAAACAGGCCGTTGTTTTCAAGTTCTTTCCTGTAAAAGGAGAGCACCTTTTCTGCCTTCCGGTCCAGTTCTTCCTGAAATTCGGTGTCTCTTACCGCTTCCTTCAGCGTGGCCATTTCAGCTTCCCCAAGCATTTCTCCCATCAGCGACCTGCCGAGTATCCTCTGTACATGCACCAGGATTACCTCCTCCGGTGGCCGTACCTGATTCCTGAAAACCTTCAAAACCCCCAGGGAACCTTTAGTGTCATCTGCTGCGATTAATATCTTTTTCATTTTTTTCTCCTTTATGTGTTTGAAATGTTAATCCCCTTTAGTCTCCGGGGTGCCTGCAATAACCACGCTGTCTGCTTTTACATTAAGCAAACTCTATGCCATCCAAAATGAAATTGATTATTCCCATCCATTCCAGCTATTTATGTCTTTTTTGAAGATTTCACTCGCCACTGCATGTTAAATATGTTAAACAGTGTTTAAAACGTTTAACATATTTTTAACGTGGAATGATCCAATGCTGACCAACTTCCCTTTTAATCATAAATACCTCATGAACGTCCTGGAAAGCATACGGGACGGCATCATGATCATGAACCCGGACGGTGACATTATCTATTTCAATGACGCTGCAGAAAAGATAACCGGCTACCGCCGAGAGGAATTGATCGGTTTACCCTGTACCGTCCTTGATACTGACACCTGCGTCATCCTGACCGAATCAGGCAGGCAGAAATGCTGCAGTCTTTTTGAGGACGGCTCCCCAATTTATGATAAAAAATGCAGGATCAGGGCAAAATCGGGCAGAACAGTCTATCTCTTGAAGAATGCTGTTATGCTCAAGAATGATAGGGGAGAGAACATCGGGGCGGTGGAGTCCATTACAGATATTACCTCCTTATATATGAAGGAATTGGAGCTCGAGGAGCTGAAGCAGGAGCTGCGCCAGCATTACTGGTTCATGGGGTTGCTGGGCAACAGCGTGCCAATGCACAAGCTCTTCGACAAGATCAGAAATGCGGCTTCCAGTGATGCCCCTGTTCTGATCTGCGGAGAAAGCGGCACCGGCAAGGAACTTGTAGCAAATGCCATCCATAGACTCAGCAATAGAAAACAGGGGCCGTTTGTCAAAATGAACTGCGCCTCCTTAAACGAATATCTCCTGGAAAGTGAATTGTTCGGGCACAAGAAGGGATCCTTCACCGGGGCCATTAGTGACCGCAAAGGCAGGTTCGAAGCGGCACATAAAGGCTCAATCTTTCTTGATGAGATAGGCGACATGCCGCAGGCAATGCAGGTGAAGCTTCTGCGGGTGCTGGAAGAAAAGATTATCGAGAGGGTCGGGGAACACAAACCCGTCAAGGTAGATATCAGGTTGATTTCGGCCACGCACCAGGATTTGCACGACCTGGTTTCAAAGGGAAGATTCAGGCAGGACCTTATGTACCGCGTCAATGCCATTATTGTTCACACCCCGCCTTTAAGAGAACGAGCCGATGACATCCCTCTACTCGTCACCCATTACTTGAAGAAAATATCCATTACCAATGACAAGACCATCAAAGGTTTGAGCGGGCCAGCCCTTGATATCCTGAAGAATTACCCGTGGCCGGGCAACGTGCGTCAACTCGTCAATGCCCTTGAGCACGCGGCTGTTACCTGTCATTCCGGGATCATAGAAGTCTCGGATCTGCCGGATTATGTCTTTGGGGATATTGGGGGGGCAGTGGCAAATGAACTGCAAAATGAACAGGATGCCATCAAGGCCGCCCTGACCATGTACAAGGGCAACAGGACCCTGGCGGCAAAACACCTTGGCATCAGCCGGGTTACCCTGTGGAAAAGGATAAAAGAGTACGGCATAGAGATGTAATTTCTCTGTCAAAGAGAAACATCATTCCAACCCTTCAGACAGGTGATACGCCAGTTCCCGGTTAATCTTCCTGAGTTCTGCAATAACCCTCTTATGCGTATGCCTGGGCTGGTCCACCAGTCTCCTGAGCGCCTTTTTCACATCAAAGATGCTGTAATCATAATAGGGACAATCATCCGGCAGCACAAAGCATGATTCGCAGGCTTTTCGCATTGTTTCCAGGCTCTTAGGGGTCCTGTAATGCAGGTCCCTGACAATTCCTGCCACCTCCTTGTCCGCAATCTGCAAGATTATCGCAGCAGCAGGATCTGGAATATTTGTCTTTTCTTCATGTTCCCCTTTCAGGTAAAGCCAGATTTTTTTCAGCCCATCGATCCATCCTGCCGGGATGCTGTCCCCAGGTGCGCCGGATGTCTCCTGAGAAATGTCCTGGATTACAGGAAGAGTGGATGAAAACATTTCCTTGTCATTCATTTCCGTGTTCCTCATTAAAATTAGCAGGGGCAAACCAAATTCCCATTCACAGACAACTTGGCGTTGACAAGCAGGTAAGATTCCAAGCTCATAGTATAAGTCAGCAAGTCCCATGCCATTTGCGTAGAATAAACAAATACCTTTTAAATCAAAATGTTATGGCCACAAACAAAAAATATGCAGACAAGAGGCGATGTTAAAACGTTAAAATATGTTAAGATGCGATTAACAAATCCCTGCATGTCCGACTTTTACAGGGATTTAAAGAAGAACTTGCTATTCTTTAATGAAGTGCTTAATGTTGTTCCAAGTTCACGTGCAGTAAATATTTGTAGTCAAAAATACAGAAAGAACGCCGCACTATCCAAATGAGAATGTGCGGTTTTTTGTTTATAGAGCTTAAAATAGCAAGACTGCCGACCCGGGGAAACTTGGATTTTCCGGGGCCCTATCAATGAGTGGTTCCCTCAGGAACCCGCACAAAAGGAGTAGTATACGATGTCAGAAGGTACAGTAAAATGGTTTAATGATGCAAAGGGATTTGGTTTTATCGAGCAGGATGGGGGAAAAGATGTATTTGTCCATCATACCGCCATCCAGGCCGAGGGATTCAAATCTCTTGCTGAGGGCGCACGCGTGAAGTTCGATATAGTTGACGGTCCCAAAGGCCCTTCGGCAGCTAATGTTGTAAAGCTTTAAGCCACGCAATTAACCTAATAAAAAAAACCCTGCTCCTGCAGCAGGGTTTTTTTTTGCATGGTACCCTCTCCCGGTTACTGCTCCTAACTTTTCTTTTTTTGGCCTTGGCTTTTTCTCTTCCTGCCACCTGAGCAGTTGTTCCTCTCAATCAAGTATTTAAAATTTCCTGGAAATACTATATTCTTGTTCTAAACAGTCTTTGGCATCCGCCCTCAATTGGAAGAATAACCTTCAACCATCCAGGTCCCATACCCGATGACTAAAGCAATCCAGGCAATACCGCTCATAAACCTGACCCTTACCTTCATTCCTGTTTTTATTGTCATACTTATCCAGTACCGCTGGTCCGGAGAACACCGTAATGCCATCTACGGTGTTTCACGTATGCTTGTCCAACTCTTGCTGATCGGTTACTTTTTAACGTACATTTTCGAGACACAGAATGGCTGGATTGTTCTGGCCGTCCTTGCGGTCATGGTTTTTGCAGCCAGCTGGATCGGTTTGCGAACCGTGAGGCACAAGCAGCTGCATCTTTATCCCAAAGCTTTTCTGGCCTTGCTTGTGGGCGGCGGCACCACCCTGATTCTCGTGACCCAAGGTGTCCTGCACCTTACACCTTGGTACCTGCCCAATTATTTTATTCCACTTGCCGGCATGATCTTTGCCAATGCCATGAACAGCGTGAGTCTTGCAGCTGACAGGCTGGAAGCGGAAATCGGCAGGGATGTCTCCTTTGAAAGGGCTCGCAATATCGCTTTCCGCGCCTCTCTTATTCCCATTACAAATTCCCTGTTTGCCGTCGGACTGGTCTCTATTCCCGGCATGATGACAGGCCAGATACTATCTGGTATCTCGCCGCTTATCGCTGCCAGGTACCAGATCATGGTTATGTGTATGGTATTTGGTGCTGCCGGGATATCTTCGGGCTGTTTTTTAACGCTTATCAAAGCAGATTTTGTAAAAGAATCCATATGAGAGCAATAATTATCAATTCCTACGGTTCTCCCGAGGTACTGCAGAAGGCCATGGTTGCTGTCCCGGAAGTAGGTGCCAACCAGCTGCTTGTCGAAGTAAAAGCTGCCGGCGTAAATCCGATAGACTGGAAAATCCGCAAAGGGAACTTCAAGCTGCTGACAGGCAGGCGCTTCCCCAGGATCCTTGGCACAGATATTGCGGGAGTTGTAAGGGAAACAGGGAAAAAAGTCTCTGGTTTCAAGGCTGGTGATGAGGTGATGGCCATGGTCAATATCATGACCGGCCAGGGGGGGTATGCTGAGTTTGCCGTGACTGGTGAAAAATATAGCTGCAGAAAACCGGCGAACCTTTCATTTATTGAGGCTGCCGCAGTCCCGGGTTCTGGCGTTACAGCCCTCCAGGTGCTGCGGCGCAAGGTTGTCCTTGAAAGGGGCCAGAAACTCCTGATCAACGGGGCATCCGGCGGCGTCGGGATCTATGGGATACAGATAGCTAAAATTTTAGGGGCCGAGGTTGCAGCTGTGTGCAGTGGCCGCAATACAGCTCTGGTCAGATCATTGGGGGCCGACAGCGTCATTGATTATACTGCAACGGATTTTACCAGACAGAGCCATTCCTATGATGTAATTTTCGATGCTGTGGGAAATTTAGGTTTTGCCGGCTGCAGACATGTCATTAAAGAGGGAGGTACGTTCATAACCATTGTCCCGGATTTTAAAAAAATAATGCTCAGCCTCATAAGCTCTGTCCTGCCCGGCAAGAAATGCAGGTTTGTTTCAGCCCTGCCGAATAAAGACGACCTGCTGTGGTTAAAAGAGAAGATCGAAGAGGAAAGGATCAGGGTTGTGCTGGACAGGACCTATGCTCTGGAGCAGGCTGGAAAAGCTCATGAATATATGGAAAAAGGCCATGCCCGTGGCAAAGTTGTCCTTACTGTGGCCCCTTGATAAACATACTACTCCAGCATATAATCCAAATTTAGTACCCCGTTAAGGTGATCAATTTCATGTTCCACTAACGCGGCATCATCATTCCTAACAACAAGTATTTTTTCTTCGTTCGCCAGCGTTCTGTACTTAACCTTCACAAGGGCGGAACGTTTAATAACCGTTTTATTTTCCTCCTGGACGGACATGCAGTCGTCGTTATCAAAATAGGTTCCTTTTCTTTCCAGGATCTCGGGATTGATCATTACTTTCATTTTACCATTTATACCACACACAACCAGTCTCTTTGAAATGCCGACCTGGGGTGCGGCCAGGCCGCGCGGCACTGATCTGTCCAGGAAAAAGTCCACCAGTGCATGATAGCGCAACGTTGAGATGATATCCTCAGTTAAAGAAATTATTGATGCATCAATATGGGGAATGGGTTCGGAAACTTGGCGAAGGGCAGGTTCCGGGTGTTCCAGTATGGGCAGCACGTTTCTGTTATTTTCATAAAAACCTGCAATTGCCAGGATGCCGAGTGCAATTATGGCAGAATACAAGCCACCTGTTAACAATTCTTTTTTGCTGAGCAACAGATTTCTCCCGGAAGATTCAGTGGGCAATTAAGTTATTTAGCATCAACTGAAGAGCAGCTCCATATTTACCCATTATCCTGAAAATATGAATAAAAAACTGACGTCACGATTCTTTCCCCTTTTCCTCTTCAAGAATATCTTTCATGTCCAGCGCCCTGTCAAAGTTATTGATCTGCTCCTGGGAGAGAAGCAGGTCTTTCAGGCTGAATATCTGCAGACGGCAGGCCTGGGTAAAAAGCCGGTTCACCAGAAGCATGGAGGAAATTTCCAATTCCTGTATCCTCCCGCCTGACACCGCTTTCAGCGTATCATTGATGCACAATTTATCGGCATCTTCAATTTTGACAAAGGCCTTAAGCAAACTGTGGTATTGTTCCTCCTTGCTTTCCTGGCCCTGGATCCCCCCCATATCATGGTATACCTTCAGCAATCTCTTGCGGAATGATTTGTACTGGTTGTTGAGGTAAACATTTCCCGAACCTTCAAATTCCTCTACATCATGCCGTATCCCTTTAAAATTCTTAATCGAATTCATTATGTTGCGAGAGGCGAATATCATGCGCTCCAGTTCCTTGGCCTCGGCTTCTTCCAGCTTCTGGTTTTGGAGCTTGGAATAGTAGGCAAAGATCTCGGCATGCAGCAGCTTTATCTTTTCATAAAGACTTTCAAAACTGAGTTTTTTCCTGGTGCTTTTTTCCAGGGGCAGATCATCATCAAATACGAGATGCCTATCAATATTAAGCAGTCGCAAACCATACAACTGGCACTCCTGCAGCAGATGGAGAATTTCTTTTCGCAGCGCAGAGGTCGCAGCCTCGATCACTTCGGTGGGGGTGTTGTTGATATATACTGTCAGGATAGCCTTATGGTCAGGAAACAGCCTGTAAAGAAACTTAGCCAGGAGGCCGATAAAAGGGAAAAAGAGTATGACGCCGATTATATTGAATATTGTATGAAAAAGGGCCAGACCCATAACATTGTTGCTTTGGATATCAACGAAATGGCCTATAAGCCAGACTAGCCCCTTAATGCTGAAAAAAGCGACAAGACCGGTGACTATATTAAAGATCAGGTGGCTGAAGGCGACTCTTTTCTTGGCAGGTATGCCGCCCAGAGAACCAAGGATGACAGTAATGGTGGTGCCGACATTGGCTCCTATCACCATAGCCACTCCGATATCAAATGTAATCAGGCCGCTGTGCAGGGCGGTCAGGACAACAGCGATACTGGCCGCACTGGCCTGCATGACAGCCGTAAGCAGGGTGCCGACAAGAAGGTAGAGCCAGAGTCCGTAATCGGGAACCATGCTCAGGTCAAAACTCTGCCCGATACTTTCAACGCTGCCCTTCATGTAATCAAGCCCGAGAAAGAGAAAGCCGAACCCGATCAGGAGCCTGCAAAACTGGAAAGGTTTTTCAGACTGGTCACAGAAAACGAGGCCGATGCCGCCGATGCCGATAAAAGGGAGGGCAAAACTTTCAATCTTCATCTTGAACCCGACAATGGCGACAATCCACACGGTCAGGGTGGTGCCGATATTGGAACCCATGATGACGCCGATGGCATTCTGCATGCTCATGACCCCGGCGCCGACAAATGCGAGTACCATAAGGGATACAGCGGAACTGCTCTGCAGGATTGCGGTGACGAGCGTACCGCTGCCGATTGAACGGAAGCGGCCATTGGTATAAAGCCTGATCATGCGCCGGAAGGCTTTTCCGGAAAGGGTCTTGATAGCGTCCTCAAGCATGAACATGCCGATGAGGAAAATCCCAAGCCCTGCTATCAATTTCCATAGATCAAATGCTTCGCTCATTTGCCGG
>Ga0209536_100000109_pt1 | contig 116927 bp, 109 predicted proteins | sample DeeMarSeWOR28_12_FD_187461 | JGI IMG/M metagenome (GOLD analysis project Ga0209536, IMG submission 187461) | Marine sediment microbial communities from White Oak River estuary, North Carolina - WOR-2-8_12 (SPAdes) (version 2) | ecosystem: Environmental > Aquatic > Marine > Intertidal zone >...
GACCGAGCTTGGCGAGCCCGATGAAGCTCGTCAACCCGCCGGTTGCGCTCATGTTCCACGAGGGCGCACCGCGCCTCGCCGCCGCGGGGCTGCAGCTGCCGGGTCTCGCAGCGGGTGACCGCAGGCGCGTCGCGCTCGAGGCCTATCCCGGGCTGCTCGCGCGCGCCATCACGCGGGCCTCGTACAAGAACGATGCACGCGACAAGCAGACCCCCGCGCGCCGCGCCGCGCGGCGCGCGATCGTCGCAGCCCTCGAAGCCGGTGCGCCGCGCCTCGGCCTGCGTCTGTGCTGCGCGCGACCCGCGCTGCGACGGCGGCTGATCGCCGATGCGAGTGGCGATGCCCTCGACGCCGTGCTCTGCGCGATCCAGGCGGCCTGGGCCGTGACGCAACCGGACTACGGCCTGCCGCGGCGCCTGCCGCGCGGCGAGGGCTGGATCGTCTCGGCTACACTCGGCACGCGACACCCAGACCACGACTAGCCGTTGCACTGAAGCGGGAGCCCCCATGCCGACTGCAGAGCCACTCGACGCACGCACGCCGCCGATCCGCGAAGGGCTGGCGCGCGAGCTGAACCGCGCCTGGGCGCGTCTCGCCGCGCCGGGCACTTGGTGGGATGGCGCCGAGCGCCTCGCCATCGCCGCCGAGGTGCGCGCCGCACCCGCCTGCGCGCTGTGCGGGCATCGCAGGCAGGCACTCTCGCCGTACACGGTGGGCGGGTCACACGCGCACGCCGGCGCCCTGCCCGAGGCGGTGGTCGAAGTCGTGCACCGGCTCGCGACCGATGCCGGGCGCCTCAAGCGCAGCTGGGTCGAAGCGATGTGCGCGGCGGGCGTCACCGAGGAACAGTATGTCGAGATCGTCGGCGTCGTCGCCCTGGTCACCGCGCTCGACAGCTTCGAGCGCGCGCTCGGCTTGGACCTGCGTCCGCTGCCCGCGCCGCAGCCGGGCGAGCCCTCGCGCCGGCGACCGGCCGGTGCGACGCGCGACCTGGCCTGGGTGTCCACCGTGGCCCCGCAGGCATTGACGTCCGGCGACCCGAATCCCTACGCGGTGCACGGCGACAAGAACATTCACCGCGCACTCAGCCTGGTGCCGCAGGAAGTGTTCAACTTCTTCGACCTGGATGTCGAGCTTTACCTGAAGGACAGCGAGATCCGCGACTTCGATACCGAGTACCGTGCGCTGACGCACGCGCAAATCGAGCTGCTCGCGGGCCGCGTTTCGGCGCTCAACGGCTGCTACTACTGAACCGTCAGCCATACGGCGCTGCTCCGTGCGAGCGGCCAACATGCAGGCGAGGACTTCGACGTGGGCGCCGCGCTGCCGGGCAGCGGCGCCGATGCACGTGTGCCGCAGGCCGCGCTGCTCGTCGAGTTTGCCGAATCCCTGCTGCGCGGCGAGGCAGTGCGGCAACGCGCTGCGCGCGAGACGCTTGCCCGGGCGCTCGGCGCGGCGGCGCTGGTCGACGCCGCGGCGATTGTCGCCTCGTTCAACGCGGTGGTGAAGATTGCCGACGGCACCGGCATCCCGCTGGAAGCGGCGAAAGCGGCCGCGACCGAGGACCTGCGCGCCGCGCTCGGGCTCGAGCAGTTCAACAAGAACGTCGCCGCCGACTGACGCGGGCCGCGACGCCCCGGCATCAGGTCAACCGATACAGCACCCAGGGTTCGGCAACGCCTTTCAGGGTGCGTGGCCCGAGGGCCTCGAAGCGCAGCCCTGAGCCGACGACCAGGTCCTTCACCGTCGAGGTGACGAGCACCTGGCCCGGCTCCGCGGCGCTGGCCACGCGCGCGCCGAGGTGCACCGCAATGCCGCTGTACTTCTCGCCGAGCACCTCGCACTCGCCGGTGTGCACACCGACGCGCAGCTGCACGCCGAGCGCCTGCACCACCTCCGCGAGCGCGGCGCCGCAGCGCACCGCGCGTGCGGGACCGTCGAAGGCCGCGAACAGGCCGTCGCCCGCGCTGTCGAGCAGCCGGCCCCGGAAGTACTTCAGCTTTTCGCTCGCCAGCGCATAAAAGCGCTCGAGCAGGTTCTTCCACGCGCCGTCGCCCAGCTGCGCGGCGCGCGTCGTCGAATCGACGATGTCGCAGAACAGGATGGTCGTGAGTACCCGGTCGACTTCAGGGGCCGCACGCTCGCCGGTGAGGAATTCGCGCGCCTCCCCGAGCAGGGCGTCGACGTCGCCCATGAAGGGCATGTGATCCACGCCAGGCAGCTCGACATACTTCGCCCCCGCGATATGCTCCGCCAGATAGCGTGCGTTCCTGACGCTCACCGGCTGGTCGCCGACGCGGTGCAGGACCAGCGTCGGCACGCGGATTGCCGGAAGCACGTGGCGCACGTCGATCTGGGTGGTCAGCGTGAACAGCTTGAGCGCCGTCCCGGGGCTCATCGCGAGGCGCTCCAGCCGCGCGAGGATTCGCAGTTCGGCCGGGTCGAAATTCTGACTCGGCGCGAAGTGTCGCGAAAGCTGGCCTGTTCCCCAGGTCGATTCGACCATGCCGAGCCATTTCTCGTTTGCCTTCGGAGGATAGCCCTGCGGGTAGTCTTCCGCGCGAGTGAATCGTGCGTAGGTGCCATACAGGATCAGCGCGGACACGCGCTCGGGGTAGGTCGCCGCAAACATCATTGCCATCGGCCCGCCCTCCGAGATGCCCCAGATCACCGCACGCCCCCAGCCTGCGCCATCGAGCACCGCGCGCACGTCGTCCATGCGCTCCTCGAGCGTCGGCGGCTCGACGACCGGATCGGACAGTCCCGTCCCGCGCCGATCGAGAAGAATGACGCGCGCGAACTGCGCGAGCTTTTCGGCGAACCGAGCGAATTCCGGGAGGGTCCAGATATTTTCGACGTTCGACGCCCAGCCCGGAATGAGCACCAGATCGATGTCGCCGTCGCCGAAGACCTGATACGCGATATTCAGCGCACCGCTTTTCGCGTAGCAGGTATCGATGCGGCTCGGATCCAGCATGCGCCGCATTAGATCACAGAGACTGCGGTAAGCTCGCCGCCTCGCCGAACCCGTCCGAACGGAACACACGCCGTCATGAGCCCGCACACCGCCGCCCTCGCCGCCCTGCTCGCCGAGCGCTACAGCTGCCGCGGCTTTCTGCCGCAGCCGGTGCCGCGCGAGACCATCGAGAAAATCCTCGAGATCGCGCAGCGCACCCCGTCCTGGTGCAACTCGCAGCCCTGGCGGCTCGTCATCACCTCGGGCGCGGCGACCGAGCGCTTCCGCGAGGCGCTTTACGATCACGCCCAGAGGCACGAAGCGACGCCCGACTATGCCTTTCCGCGCGAGTACCGCGGCGTGTATCTCGAGCGCCGGCGCGAATGCGGTTTCCAGCTCTACGCCGCGGTCGGCGTCCAGCGCGGCGACCGCGAAGCCGGCAACCGCCAGACGATGGAGAACTTCCGCCTGTTCGGCGCGCCGCACGCCGCGATCATCACCACCGAGGAGGCGCTCGGCATCTACGGCGCAATCGACTGCGGCGCCTACGTCAACAACTTCATGCTCGCCGCGAAAAGCCTTGGCGTCGCATCGATCGCCCAGGCCGCGCTCGCGCGCCACCCGCAGTTCACGCGCGAATTCTTCGGCCTGCCGGAGGCGCGCCGCATCGTCTGCGGCATCTCCTTCGGGTTCGAGGATGCGAAGCACCCGGCCAACCGGTTCCGCACTTCGCGCGCCGCGCTCGACGCCGTCGCCGACTGGCGCGACGCCTGATCGCGCCTGGCGCAGCGCCCTATAATCGGCGCCCCATGCCCGCCGACGAGAACGGCCTCTCCGATCCGAAGGATGCGCAGCTGCGCGCCGATCGCCGGCTCCTCGGCCGGCTGCTCGGCGAGGTGATTCGCGAGCAGGTCAGCGAGGCGATGCTCGAGCGGATCGAGTCGATCCGCCAGACCGCAGTCCAATTCCGGCGCGGCGAAGACGATCCGGATGCGGACACCGGCCGCGTCAAGGCGCAGCTCGAGGCCCAGCTCGACGCCCTCGACATCGAGCAGACCCTGCATGTCGTGCGCGCTTTCAGTTACTTCTCTCACCTGCTGAACATCGCCGAGGATGCGCAGCAGCATCGCCGTCGCCGCGCGCATGCCGAAGCGGGTGCGTCCCCGCGTCCGGGAAGTTTTGCTCAGGCACTGGCGCGTGTGCGGGAGGCGGGTCTGACGTCGGACGCGCTGCGCGCGTGGTTTGCCCGGGCCCAGGTCAGCGCGGTGCTCACGGCGCACCCGACCGAAGTTCAGCGTCAGAGCATCCTGGACTGCGAGCGGGAGATCGCCCGTCTCATTGAGGCCCCGCAGGACAGCGCGCGTGACACGGCATTGCAGCGCGAGGTCTTGCGGCTCTGGCTCACCTCGATGCTGCGGCTCGCGAAGCTCGACGTGAAGGACGAGATCGCGAATGGCTTGGCCTACTTCGACATGACCTTCTTCAGCGTGCTGCCCGAAGTCTATGCCGACCTCGAAGCCGCGCTCGCGGCGTGCTTCGGCATCGGGGGCGGATACGCGCTTCCCGCCTTCCTCTCGGTCGGCACCTGGATCGGCGGTGACCGCGACGGCAACCCCTTCGTCACGGCGGACGTGCTCGAGCACGCCCTCAACGAGCAGGCACGGCGCGTCTTCGCGCTCTACCTCGAGCGGGTCGACGCGCTCGGCAACGCGCTCTCGGTATCGACCCGCATCAAGGCCGCGCCGCCGGCGATTGACGCGCTCGCCGAGGCATCGGGCGACGATTCGCCGTACCGCAGCGACGAACCCTACCGTCGCGCGTTCAGCGCCATCTATGCGCGCCTTGCCGCGAGCGCCCGGGCCTTGACCGGCCTGCAGGCGCGCCCGGCGCCGACGGTCGAGCAGCCCGCCTATTCCGGGCCCGAGGCGTTCGCCGCCGACCTGGACGCCATCGCAGGCGGCCTGGAGGCGCAGGGCGCCGGTCTTCTCGCGCAAGGCGCGCTGCGCGACCTGCGACGGCAGGTCAGCGTGTTCGGCTTTCATCTTGCGCCCATCGACTTGCGCCAGGACGCAGGCAGCCATGAGGCGGTGGTCACCGAGCTGCTCGCGCGCGCGGGGGTCGAGACCGATTACGGCCGCCTCGATGAAGCCGCGCGCGTTGCCCTCCTCGCGCATGAACTCGGCGGTCCGCGCCCGCTGCGCTCGCCGCATCTCGACTATTCGCCGCTCCTGCGCAGCGAGCTTGCGATCCTCGGCACGGCGGCGGAAGGTCTCAAACGCTTCGGACCGCGCGCTGTCCCGCACAGCGTGATCTCGCATTGCACTTCGGTATCGGACCTGCTTGAGGTCGGCGTGCTGCTGCGCGAAGTCGGCCTGCTGCGCCCCGGCGATCCGGCGCGCCTCGACCTCGACATCATCCCGTTGTTCGAATCGATTGCCGACCTGGAGCAGGCGCACGAGGTGCTCGAGGCCGCCCTGCAGCAACCCGTCTATCGCGCCTGGCTTGCCGCGCGCGGCGACTCGCAGGAAGTCATGCTCGGCTACTCCGACAGCAACAAGGACGGCGGCTTCCTGACGTCGAGCTGGTCGCTGCACAAGGCCTCCAGCGCACTGCTCGACGTCGCGCAGCGCCACGGCGTGCGGCTGCGGCTGTTTCACGGCCGCGGCGGCACGATCGGCCGGGGTGGCGGCCCGAGCCACGATGCGATCCTCGCGCAGCCCGCCGGCACCGTCGACGGCGCGCTGCGCATCACCGAGCAGGGCGAGGTGATCGCGAGCAAATATGCCGACCCCGAGTCCGGTCGGCGCAACCTCGAGATCCTGGTGGCTTCGGTGATCGAAGCGAGCCTCGCCGAGCGTCCGCGCACCGACGCCGAGCGCGAGCATGATGCGCGGGTCATGGAGTCACTTTCGGCGCTCGCGCTGCGCGCCTACCGTGCGCTGGTGCGCGAGACGCCCGGCTTCCTCGAGTATTTCCGCGCCTCGACGCCGATCGCCGAGATCGCCGATCTGAACATCGGCAGTCGCCCGGCGTCACGCAAAGGCTCCGCGCGACTCGAGGACCTGCGCGCGATCCCCTGGGTATTCAGCTGGAGCCAGTGCCGCGTCATGCTGCCGGGCTGGTATGGCTTCGGCTCGGCGGTCGAAGGCTGGGTCGAGCGCGAAGGCCGGTCGCTCGAGGTCCTGCGCACCATGCACGAGCGCTGGGCGTTCTTCCGCACCCTGCTGTCGAACATCGACATGGTGCTCGCCAAGACCGATCTCGGCATTGCCTCGCGCTACGCCGAGCTGGTCCCCGATGCGGCGCTGCGCACGCGCGTATTCGGCATGATCGAGTCCGAATGGCACCGCACCCGCACCTGGCTGCGGGCAATCACCGGGCGGAATGAATTTCTCGAGGACAACCCGACCCTCGCACGCTCGATTCGCAACCGCTTTCCCTACCTTGACCCTCTCAACCACCTGCAGATCGAGCTGCTCGAGCGCTACCGCGCGGGCGACACCGACGAGCGCACCAAGCGCGCCATCCACCTGACGATCAACGGGGTCGCCGCAGGCCTGCGTAACAGCGGCTAGCCCGGCGCCGCGCGACCGCGCACCCCGAGCGCGTTCGCCAAACCTTGACATTCCTCAAGCGCCCGCATCGCGGGGCGTGCAACGAGCGCGCTGCTGCATTGCAATATCGGCTTTCTGGCAGCGGCGCTGCGCAGAGGGCCGCCCAGACTGGACAGCGGTTCCGATTCTCGGGAGACTCGCTACTCCTCGGACGAAGAACTCGTACGACGGCACATTCAATGGAGAGGGGGAAACCATGATTGATCGCAGACAGTTCACGCGACTCGCCGCGGCGCTCGCGGTCGGCTTTGTCGCAGCTCCGAGCCTTGCCGCGGATCCGGTCCGCGTGGCCTTCATCGACCCGCTCTCGGGTCCGTTCGCCGCGGTCGGCGCGAGCGGCCTGAAGCAGTTCCAGTTCATCGCCAACGAGATCAACAAGTCGGGCGGCGTGCTGGGCGGCAGGAAGATCGAGGTCATCGGCTTCGACAACAAGATTTCCCCCAAGGAAAGCCTCATCCAGCTCAAGCGGGTGATCGGCGACGGCATCCAGGTCATCGTGCAGGGCAACTCGTCGGGCGTCGCGAACGCACTCACCGACGCGGTGGCGAAGCACAACGAGCGCGAACCCAGCAAGCGCGTGCTCTACCTCAACTACTCTGCGGTCGACCCGAGCCTGACGAACGAGAAGTGCAACTACTGGCACTTCCGCTTCGACGCGAATGCGGACATGAAGATGAATGCGCTGACCGACGTCATCAACACCGACAAGAAGATGAAGTCGATCTACATCATCGGGCAGGACTATTCGTTCGGCAAAGCGGTCGCCGCAGCTGCGGTGCGCGACCTCGGCCTGAAGCGGCCGGACATCAAGATCGCCGGCAACGAGCTGCATCCGATCGGTAAGGTGAAGGACTTTTCGCCGTACATCGCCAAGATCAAGGCCTCCGGCGCGCAAGCGGTGATCACTGGCAACTGGGGCGCGGACATGCTCGGCCTCGCCAAGGCGGCGAACGACGCCGGCCTCGAGATCCCGTTCTATACGTACTATGCGGCCGCCAACGGAATCACCAAGGCGATCGGCGCAGGCGGCGTTGACAAGGTGCGCTTGGTCGGCGAAGGCGCCACCAATCCGCCGCTCACGGCAGAGTGGCGCGACGTGCTTAAGCGCTTCAGGGCGAAGTACCCGGACGACAGGGACTTCACGCAGACGCGCATCGCCAACACGCTGCAGATGCTCGCGCTGGCGATCAACAAGGCCAAGAGCACTGAACCGGCGAAGGTGGCCGCTGCGCTCGAAGGCATGCGCTATACGACGTACTGGGGCGACGTGGTGACGATGCGCGCCTCCGACCACCAGCTTCAAATGCCGGTGCGCATCTTCGTGCACACCAACAAGAACATCGAGTTCGACATTGACCACTCGGGCTACGGCCTGCTGACCGAGTCGACGGTCAGCGCGCATGTGGCGTCGACGCCAACGACCTGCAAGATGCAGCGCCCGTAGCCGACGGCGCGCGACCCTCGGAACGCCGCGTCCGGCCGCCCCCTGCGGGCGCCGGACCTGTTCTGGTCGCGCGCCGCGAGCGCCCCATGACCCCCGAACCCGCTGCTGCACGGTAATCTGCGCACGTGCTCGAGCTGATCGTTTTCTCGCTGCTCAACGGCCTGGTCTACGGGCTGTTGCTGTTCATGCTCTCGAGCGGGCTGACGCTCATCTTCTCGATGATGGGCGTGCTGAATTTTGCCCATGCGAGCCTTTACATGCTGGGCGCCTACCTGGCCTACACGATCAGCCTGAAGATCGGCTTCTGGCCCGGGCTGATCATCGCACCCCTGCTGGTCGGCGTGGTAGGCGCGCTGATCGAACGCTACGGCCTGCGCAACGTCCACCGCTACGGCCATGTCGCCGAGCTGATCTTCACCTTCGGCGTCGCGTTCCTCATCGAGGAGTCCGTGCAGCTCGTCTGGGGCAGGCAGAACGTCGACTACCGCGAGCCGGAGATTCTGAGCTTTCCGCTGTTCACCCTCTGGGGCACCGACTTTCCGGCGTACAAGGCGTTCATGCTGGCGATCTCCGTCGCCATTTTCATCGCCCTGCTCCTCGTGCTCACCCGCTCGCGCGTGGGCTTGATCATCCAGGCGGCGATCACCCACCCCAATCAGGTGGCGATGCTCGGGCATAACGTGCCGCTGGTCTTCACCGGCGTGTTCGGTGTCGGCTCGGCGCTCGCGGGGCTTGCGGGCGTCATCGCCGGTCCGGCGCTCGGCACCTTCCCGGGCATGGCGGCGGTGCTCGGCAGCATCGTATTCGTCGTCATCGTCGTCGGAGGGCTCGGTTCGCTTGCCGGCGCCTTCGTCGCCTCGCTGCTGATCGGCATGCTGCAGACCTTCGCGGTCGCGGTCGATTATTCGCTCGAGGACCTGTTCGCTGCGGTCGGCATCACGACGAGCAAGACCAGCGCGCTGATCGACCTCTACACGGTCACGGTGGCGCAGATCGGACCGATCCTGCCCTACCTGCTGCTGGTGCTGATCCTGATCTTCCGGCCGACCGGGCTGCTCGGAAAGCGCGAGGTATGAGCGCCATCGCCCCGACCTCGCCGCGGACCGGCGGCACGTTTCTGCGACGCAATGCCATCTGGTGGGTCGCGCTGCTGTTCGTGCTGCTGCTGCCGCAGGTGGCGCGCTCGGGGACCAGCATCGCGGTGCTGAACCAGATGTGCATCATGGTGATCTTCTCGCTGTCCTACAACATGCTGCTCGGACAGGGCGGCATGCTGTCCTTTGGACACGCGGTCTACTTCGGTCTGGGCGGGTATTTCACGATCCACCTCATGAAAATGGCCAGCGGCGGATTCTTCATGCCGCTGCCGCTGGTGCCGCTCGCCGGTGGCCTTGCCGGCCTGCTGTTCGGTCTGCTGTTTGGCAGCTTTTCGACCAACCGTGCCGGCACGGTGTTCGCAATGATTTCACTGGGCATTGGCGAGATGATTGCGGCGTCTTCGCTCATCTTCGTCAAGTTCTCCGGTGGCGAGGAAGGCATCACCGCCGACCGGACCGACCTCACCTCGCTGTTCGGCATCCGGTTTCGCAGTGAGGTCGACGTCTACTATTTGATCGCGGCATGGATGGTGCTCTCGGCCTGGCTGATGTACCGCTTCTCGCGCACCCCCGTGGGGCGCATGGCGAACGCGGTGCGCGACAATCCCGAGCGCGCCGAGTTTGTCGGCTACTCCCAGAAGCACGTCCGCCTGCTGTCCTTCATGGGCGCCGGCTTTTTCGCCGGCATCGCGGGCGGCCTGTTCGCGGTGAACTACGAGATCGTGACCGAGGAAACCGTCAATCTGGTGTCCTCGGGCACGGTGCTGCTGCAGGCCTATATCGGCGGCGTCGGATTCTTCGCCGGCCCGATCGTGGGCGCGATCGTCTATACGCTTCTCCAGACGCTGCTGTCGAACTACACCGAGATCTGGGCGTTCTATGTCGGACTGATTTTCGTCGCGACGGTGATGTACGCGCCCACCGGGCTGACCGGCATCATCATGATGCACCTGCCGATCTACCGAGCCGGCAAGCTGCGGTCCCTCGCGCTGCCGTACCTGCGCATCGGCGTGCCCGCGCTGTGCTGCACGATCGGGGTCATCGGCCTGCTCGAGCTGCTGCACTTTCTCAGCGTGCGCGCCGTCGGCCAGTCGACCAAGCGACTGTTCTGGCTGACGCTCAACGTCGAGCAGCCCTTCGCGTGGATCATTTTCAGCGTTCTCGCCGTCGGCGGATTTCTTGTTGCGCGGCGCGTCGCGCCGTCGGTACTCGCAGCCTGGGAAGCGGCGAGCCTGCATGCCTTTGGGGGGCGCGCCCGGTGACCGCGGCCATCGAACTGGTCGATCTGCGCAAGAGCTTCGGTTCGACCGAAATCATCCGCGGCGTCAACCTCGAGGTCGGCGAAGGCGAGCGTCATGCCGTCATTGGCCCGAATGGCGCCGGAAAATCGACGCTGTACAACCTGATTACCGCGAAGTACGTGCCGACCGCGGGCCGCATCCGGCTGCGCGGACAGGACATCACCGCGCGCAAGCCCTACGAGATCAACCGCATGGGCCTGTCGCGCAGCTTCCAGGTGACCAACATCTTCCCGCGCATGAGCGTGTTCGAAAACGTGCGCTGCGGCGCCCTGTGGGCGATGAATTACCGTTACTCGTTCTGGCAGGACGTCGACCGGCTCGACGACGTCAACGAGCGCAGCCTGCAGATTCTGAACGACATCGGCATGGTGCCGCGTGCAGACGTTCCCGCAGGCGTGCTGTCCTACGCCGAGCAGCGCGCGCTCGAGATCGGCATCACCATCGCCGGCGGCGCGAACGTCGTCCTGCTCGACGAGCCGACCGCCGGCATGAACCGCTCGGAAACCGACCAGACGGTCGAGCTCGTGCGCCGCATCACGGAGAACAAGACACTCATCATGGTCGAGCACGACATGAGCGTCGTCTTCGGCCTTGCCGACCGCATCTCGGTCCTGGTGTACGGCGAGATCATCGCGAGCGGCCCACCGGACGAGATTCGCGGCAATCCGGCGGTACGCGAGGCCTATCTCGGCGCGGAGGCCGACTGAACCATGCTCGAAGTCCGGGATCTGCACGCCTACTACGGCAAGAGCCACATTCTGCACGGTGTCAGCTTCGACGTGCGCGATGGCGAAATCGTCAGCCTGCTCGGGCGCAACGGCGTCGGTCGCTCGACGACCTGCAAGGCGATCATGGGCGACGTGACGCCCTCGGGATCGGTGCGCTTCAAGGGCGAGGAGATCGTCGGACTGAGACCGCACCAGATCGCGCACCGCGGGCTTGGCTACGTGCCCGAAAATCGCGACATCTTTCCCACTCTGACGGTGCGCCAGAACCTTCTGATGGGACAGAAGCAGGCGCGCCGCGAGGGACGCTGGAAAATGGACGACATGTTCGAAATGTTCAGCAATCTGCGCGAGCGGGCCGACACGCCGGGCGGCGTGCTCTCGGGCGGAGAGCAGCAGATGCTGACCATGTGCCGCACGCTGATGGGAGATCCGGACCTCGTCATGATCGACGAGCCGACCGAGGGGCTGGCGCCCAAGCTGGTCGAGCAGGTCGCCGAGCTGCTCGCCACGATCGCCCGGCGCGGCGTCTCGATCCTGCTGGTCGAGCAGAAGCTCACCATCGCGCTGAAGATCTCGCAGCGCGTGTTCGTGATGGGACACGGGCAGGTGGTCTTCGAGGGCACGCCGGACGCGCTGCGCGCGAACGAGCAGATCCGCCGCGAGTGGCTCGAAGTCTGAGCACGGAACCCGCAGGGCGCCCCGCCGCGACGCCTCGCGCAATGCGCGCGCGGAGCACGTGCGCACCGTCAATGCGGCCGCTGCACTGACGATCCTCGGCTTCGCGTTTTGGCAGCTGGCGCGCCGGGTCTGATATCCTCGCCACTGGACGAATATCCACTTATTTTCCCTCGCCATCCCAGCATGCAGCGCCCCGACGGGCTCCTCGCCGCGCCGCTCGCGATCGTCGACCTGGAAACCACGGGCGCGCACCCGTCCTGGGACCGCATCACCGAGATCGCGGTGCTCGAAATCGAGAACGGCGACGTCACGGCCGAGTGGTCGACGCTCGTCAACCCGGGCACGCCGATCCCCGCCGCGATCCAGGCGCTCACCGGGATCAGCAATGCGATGGTGGCCGACGCACCGCGTTTCGACGAACTGGCCGAGGACCTGTACGCCCGCCTCGATGGCCGCGTGTTCGTCGCGCACAACGCGCGCTTCGACTACGGCTTCCTGCGCAGCGCATTCGAGCGCAGCGGGATCCGCTTCAACGCGAAGACTCTGTGCACCGTACGCCTGTCGCGCCGCCTCTATCCGCAACACGCGCGCCACAATCTCGACAGCCTGATCGCGCGGCACCGGCTCGAATGCCGTGCGCGCCACCGTGCGCTCGGCGACGCCGATGCCGTCTGGCAGTTTCTGCGCGCCGCGCTCGCCGAGCACGGCGAGGACGTGGTCGGCACGGCAGCGCGCCAGATCGCCAAGCAGCCGTCGATTCCGGCACATCTCGACCGCGCCGCGATCGACGCGATCCCGGAAGCACCCGGCGTGTATCTGTTCTACGGCGAGCGCGAGGTGCCGCTGTACGTTGGCAAGAGCGTCGCGATGCGCTCGCGCGTCCTTGCGCATTTCGCCGACACCCTGCGCTCGCCACGCGAGCTGCAGCTTGCGCGTGAAGTGCGCCGCATCGACTTCCAGCGCACGGCAGGTGAGCTCGGCGCGCTGCTGCGCGAGGCGCAGCTGGTCAAAGAACTCGCGCCGGTGTTCAACCGCCAGTTGCGCCGGGTGAGCGATCTCTGCGGCTTCGTGCTCGAGGCGCGCAGCCATCCGGCGGACGACCCGGCGCGGGCACTGCGCCTGGTGGGCGCCGCCGAGCTCGATGCGCCGCTCGTCGCCGCGCTGCGCGGCGTATTCCGCTCCAAGCGTGCCGCGCTCGCCGCGCTGCGCGGGCTTGCCGACGAGCACGGGCTGTGCCTGCAGACGCTCGGCTTCGAGGCCGCACGCAAGGGCGCGGGCGCCTGCTTCCGCCACCAGATCCAGCGCTGCGCGGGGCTGTGCGCAGGCCGCGAATCGCTCGCCGCGCACCAAGCGCGGCTCGCGCTGGCCCTCGGCAAGCTGAAGGCGCTCGCCTGGCCCTGGAAAGGGCCCATCGGCATTGTCGAACGGGACGCGGGGCAAAGAACGGGGTCAGACCCCGCCGAGGTGCAGGTCGTGCATCACTGGTGCTGGCTCGGCACCGCCCGCTCGGAAAGCGACGTCGACGACCTGCTCGAGCAGACGCGCCGACCGCAGTTCGACCTCGACAACTACCGCATCCTCGAGCGTCATCTCGCCAAAGGCAAGGGGCGCGTGATCGAGTTCGCGCCGGCCGCGTGCACGTAGAGCTCGTCATCCCCGGACTCATTCCGACGCAGGCGACGCTGCAGACGGCGTTCGACAGCCTGCGCCCGCCAACACTCGAATTGCTGGTCGCGCGCGGCCGCATCGCGCGGCGTGCGCGCGAATGCTTCGAGACTTGGCTCGCCGGGGCCTTCGGCCTCGACGATGACGCACTGCCCGCAGGCGCGCTCACCGCGCTGGCCGACGACGCGCAGACCGTCGACCGCAGTGCGCGGTGGATGCGCGCCGACCCCGTGCACCTGCACCTCGGACGCGAGCGGCTCACGCTCGTGCCGAGCGCGGCCTTCCCGCTGAGCTCGGAGGAAGCCGTGGCGCTGTGCGAAACGCTCAATGCACACTTCGCCGATATCTTCAAAATCACACCGAGCGCGGGACGTCCGGGCTGCTGGGCCGCGCAGATCGCGGGCGTCGTCGTCGGGTTCGACACACCCCCGCTCGAGGCGGCGGGCGACGACGTTGACCGGCACCTGCGCGCTCAGGCCGACGCGAAGCGCAGCCATGCGCTGCTCAACGAACTGCAGATGCTGCTCCATGCCCATCCGGTCAACACGGCGCGCGAAGCGCGCGGCGAGCCGGTCGTGAACAGCGTCTGGTTCTGGGGCGCCGGCTCGCTGCCATCGCATGTCGAGGGGCGCTGGCGCACGATCAGCGCCGACGAGCCGCTCACACAGGGCCTCGCGCGCCTCGCCGGCACGCGGGGCCTGCCACTCGCGGCCTCCGCAGACAGCTGGCTCGAGCAGGTACCGGAAGACGGCCGGCATCTCATCGTGCTCGACGCGCTGCGCGCCCCACATGCGTTGTGCGATGCGGAGTCCTATCTCGCCGGTGTACAGGCACTCGAAGTCCGCTGGTTCGCGCCGCTGCTCGAGGCGCTGCGCACGCAGCGCATCGGCATGCTCACGCTGCACGCGCCCGACGCGGCCGAGGCGCTTTCGATCGAGACCGTGCGTGCCGATCTGCGCCGCTTCTGGCGGCGTCCGCGCGCGCTCGCGCCCTGGAAGGACTGATGCAGTTCGTCGAGCGCAAATTCGCAGAGGCCGACCGGCAGGCGCTGCTGCGCGCGGGCCTGCACCCCGTGCTGGCCCGCGTCTACGCGGGCCGACAGGTGCATTCGCCGGACGAGCTGTCGACCGACGCCACAAAGCTCGTCGAGCCGGCTGCGCTCGCCAACGTCGAACGGGCCGCCGCGATGCTCGCCGATGCCATCGGCGCGAAGCAGCGCATCCTGATCGTCGCCGACTACGACGCCGATGGCGCGACCGCCTGCGCAGTCGGGCTGCGGGCGCTGCGCAGCTTCGGCGCAAAGGTGGACTACCTGGTGCCGGACCGCTTCAAACTGGGCTACGGCCTGTCGCCGGAGCTGGTCGACCTGGCGGCCGAGCGGCAGCCGGACCTGCTGGTCACCGTCGACAACGGCATCGCCAGCGTGGACGGGGTTGCGCGCGCCAATGCGCTCGGCATCGCCACGCTGATCACCGATCACCACCTGCCGGGCGACGCGCTGCCCGCGGCGACGTGCATCGTCAACCCGAATCAACCGGGCTGCGACTTTCCGTCCAAGTCCCTTGCCGGCGTCGGCGTGATGTTCTACGTCATGCTGGCGCTGCGCGCCGAACTGCGCAAGCGCGACGCGTTCAGCGACCGCCCGCAACCGAATCTCGGCATGCTGACCGATCTCGTCGCGCTCGGCACGGTGGCCGATGTCGTGCCGCTCGACGCCAACAACCGGGTGCTGGTCGCCCAAGGCCTGAACCGCATCCGCGCCGGGCGCGCTGCCCCGGGCCTGAACGCGCTGCTGCGCATCGCGGGCCGCAGTCCGGCCAAGGTAAGCGCCTTCGACCTCGGTTTCGTGCTCGGGCCGCGGCTGAATGCCGCCGGGCGCCTCGCGGACATGGGACTCGGCATCGAATGCCTCGTCACCGACGACGAAGCGCGCGCGGCGAACTGCGCGCAAGCGCTCGACGCGCTGAACCGCGAACGGCGCAAGATCGAATCCGACATGCTCGACACCGCGCTCGGCACGCTGGAGACGGTGCGCGAGGCCTCCGGGGCCGCGGCGGTGTTCTTCGAGCCGGGCTGGCACCAGGGCGTCGTCGGCATCCTGGCGGCACGGCTGCGCGAGCGGCTGCATCGACCGGTCTTGTGCTTTGCGCGCGCCGACAGCGGCGCCGAGGACGGCACGAACGCGGGGCTGCTGCGCGGCTCCGGGCGCTCGATCCCGGGCTTTCACTTGCGCGACTGCCTCGACCTGGTCGCCAAGCGTGCCCCGGGAATGATCCTGCGCTTCGGCGGCCACGCACAAGCCGCAGGCCTTACGCTGCGCGAGGCAGACTTGGACCGCTTCAGCCGACTGTTCGAGCGCACCGCCGCCGAGCGTATGCCGCCGGGCGCGCTGTCGCCCGTGGTCGAGACCGATGGCATCCTCGACAGCGCCTATCTGTCGCTCGAGGTCGCGCAGCTGATCGAACGCCAGATCTGGGGGCAGGGCTTTCCGCAGCCGGTGTTCTGCGATACCTTCGTCGTGGAAAACCAACGCATCGTGGGCGAACGGCATCTGAAGCTGAAACTCATGAAGGACGGTCGCCGCTACGAGGCGATCCGCTTCGGCTCGCTCGATCCCTTGCCCAGTCGGGCACGCGCTGCCTACCGCCTCTCCGTCAACGAGTTCAACGGACTGCAGAACGTGCAACTCACGATCGAGCACGTCGAGCGCTGAGCGCACCAAAACCATATGCACAAGATCCTGCGGGGTTTGCTTGCCGCGCTCGGCACAGTGCTCGCCTTCGGCACCCAGGCGGCGGACTGGACCATCAACGCCGGCCCTTACGTACCCTCACCGCAGAGCGTCGTCGCCGACATGCTCAAGCTCGCCCAGGTCGGGCCGCAGGACACCGTGATCGACCTCGGCTCAGGCGACGGGCGCATCGTGCTCACCGCAGCCAAAGTCTTCGGTGCGCGTGGCTTCGGCGTCGAGATCAAGGATGACCTGGTCAAGCAGGCCAACGCGGCAGCGCAGGCACAGGGACTGGCGGCACGGGTCCGCTTCATGAAGGCCGACCTGTTCAAGACCGACGTCTCGCAGGCGACGGTGCTCACCCTGTACCTGCTGCCACACACCGTCGACCTGCTGCGCGACAAGCTCATCGCCGAGCTCAAGCCCGGCACGCGCGTGATCTCGCACGACTACCCGCTCAACGGCTGGCACCCGATCAAGACGGTGCACATGGACCTGGACGACAAGCTGCCGATCAGCGGCACGACGACGACGCTCATTTTTCTTTACCGGGTTCCGGAGAACGTCGCGGGCCACTGGCGCGCAACGGTTCCGGCGAGCGTGCACACGGGCCCAATCGATCTCGAACTGGAGCAGAAGTACACCGAGCTCCTGGGGGCGGCGCGGATCGCCGGCGAACGCGTGCCCATTGCCGATGGCCGGATCGTCGGGCGCAAGCTCAGCTTTACGCTCAGCACGCGCAACCGGACGCATGCGTTCGAGGCCGACGTGATCAACGGCGCAGCCTATGGCGTGGTGAACGCCGCCGGTCAGCGCGCCGCGTGGCGCGCGAACCGATCGACGACGGCGAATTGAGCCATGGCCAAGATCCGCATCCTGGCGGGCAAGGTGCAATTCGAGGTCGCGCTCGACGATACGCCGACCGCGCAGGCCCTGCTCGAGGCGCTGCCCTTCGAGTCGGTGGCGCAGACCTGGGGCGACGAGGTCTACTTCGAGGTCCCGGTCAACGCCAACCTCGAGCCCGAAGCACGCCAGACGGTGGAGCCGGGCACCGTGTGCTTCTGGGTCGAAGGCAGCGCGCTCGCTCTGCCTTGGGGCCGCACGCCGATCTCGACGGACGCGCGGCCGAAGCTGGTCAGCCCCTGCAACGTGCTCGGCCGCATCCTCGGCGATGCGCAGCGGCTGGCCCAGATTCCCTCCGGCGCGCGCGTCAAAGTGGAGGCCGCCTGATGGAACGTAAACGCGTCAATTCCTCGCGCATCCGCTCGGTGGGCTACGACGAACGCAGCCAACTGCTCGAAGTCGAGCTGTCGAACGGCACCGTCTACCAGTACTCGCGCGTCTCGCCCGAGGTTCACCGCCGTTTCATGGCGGCGCCCAATCCGACCTCGTACTTCGACGACCAGATCGCCGAGGAATACACCGCGCGCCGCGTCTAGCCGCGTCCGGCGCCCGTGCGCCCGAGCAGGCGCAGCAGCAGATCGGGCCGGTCCGTCATGATGCCGTCGACGCCGATGGCCAGCAGGCGGCGCATGCGGTCCTCGTCGTTGACCGTCCAGACGTGCAGCTTCAGATTGCGCGCGCGCGCGGCGGCGGCGAGCTGCGCAGTCGCAAGCACCCGTTCGCCGAAGCCGTAGGGCATTTGCAAGGCCTGCGCCGTCGGGCTGATCGCGCCGCCCAGGTAGACGAGGCTGGCGAAATAAAACAGCCGTGCCTCGCCCGGCCCCATCGACGTGCCGACCTCGGGACAGGTCTCGCGAAAGGCATCGAGCACCCCGTCGTGCATCGACGCGACCAGCACGTGCCGCGTCATGCCGGCACGGCGAATCAGCGCGCACAAGGCGGCCGCCAGCGCCGCATCGGGCGGCTTGATCTCGATCACCATGCGCGTCCGCGGAAAGCGCGCGAAGACCTCGGCGAGCGTCGGCACGCGCACACCCCGGCCGCGGAACGGCGTACTGCGTCCGGCATCGGCCGACCAGCGATAGCCGGCGTCGAGCGTCTGCAGGGCGCTCAAGGTCAGCCCGTTGACGGGCCCCTGCCCGTCGGTCGTGCGATCGACGGTGGCATCGTGCAAGGCAACAAGGACACCGTCGGCCGTGGCCCGCGCGTCCATCTCCAGCATGTCCGCGCCGAGCCCGACGGCGTGTTCGAACGCGAGCAGCGTATTTTCCGGCCGCAGCCGCGACCCGCCGCGATGCGCGATCACCTGTACCCCCGCGCCCTCGGCCGCAAAGAAGCTGTGCAGCGCCGCCGGTCGGGCAACCGCGATCAGTACGCCGACACCGGCCCCGGCGAGCACGGCCAGCGTCAGGGTGGCGAGCGCCAGGCCGCGCAGGCTGATGACCCGCCGGGTACCCATCGCGGCCCGGTGCTAGGCGCCCGTCAGCGGGCAGCCGTCCGCACTCACAGCCGTCTTCTTCTCGATGATCTGTCCCGCGTACTTCTCCAGGTAGTGCGCGATCGTCTCGACCCGGATCTTCACCGAGCCCGCCGGCTTGGTCGAATCCAGATCCTGGAACGAGAAGTACAACGTCCCCGAGCGTTCCACGATCTGCTGTACCGGGGAATAGGTCGGCTGATCCATGCCGCACTCGTAGCTCGACAGGCGCACGACACAGGAAATCCACGGCATGCGCGCGGCGAACTTCGCGCCCCACAGGATCTCGTTGGTGTTGGCACTGTAGGACGAGGGCCAGACGTCCGCGATGTCGAACGGCGACTTGATCTGCCCGGCCGCAATCTCGGCGCCGAACATCCACTGCAGCATATCGTCATCGGTCGGCAGGTACTGCGCCCACAGCACCGGATAGCCGTAGGCCTGCAGGTCGACCTCGATCTCGTGGCCAATGCCGGGATCCATGTGATAGGGCCGCGCCAGAACCAGCAGACAGGAGCGGTTTTCGCGCGCGCACCACTCCAGGATCTCGCGGCCCTTGCGGCGCAGGCTGCGGCTGTAGGCGTCCAGCATCCGGTAGCCCGCGTCGACCGCCTGCGCCGTCTCCTTCGCAGTCAGGCCGGGGATCACGTCCTTGAGTGCGGCGTAGAGCTGGCGCGGCACCAGCGGGCGGTCGTCGAGCGAAACGAACGGCGCGACATAGCGCACGTCGAGCTCGCCGAAGGCGTCGCGCTCCTTGAGAAAGCCGGCCTTGATGTTCTCCGCCGCCGCCATCACCCTCGGGCAGGCGAGCGAGGCCGCAACCTGGCCTTCGAGCATCGACGGCAGCGAGTAGACCATCGGCGAGAGCAGGATGTCGATCTTTCGCTTCTTGTTCGCGAGCAACTCGCCGTAGTGACCCGAAACGCACTTCACCGGATAGCAGCAGTCGACGGTGCCGCGCCCCTTGGCGAAGGTGCGCGCCTGCTCCTCCGAGGTGTCCCCCGAGAACTCGATGCGCCGCGCCTCGATGCCGAGCGCGCCGAGAAAGCCGATCCAGAACTGGTGCGTGGACCACTGGTTCAGCACCCGCGGAATGCCGACGCGCAGCTGCTCGCGCGGCTTCGCGATCGGGCCCGCCCCGGCCGGCCCGCCCTGCGCCTCAGAGCGGTCGAACCGTTGCCTTAGAATCCCGAAAGGCGTCTTCTCGAACCAGTTCAGCAATGTTGGGATAGGCACGTTTCGCCTCCTCCAGCGTTTCCTTCACCACCTTCATCTCGTTGACGTCTTCGAGCAACCCCTTGGGACAGGAGTTGCCGCTGATCACGCGCTCCCAGCCCTCGGCCAGCGGCACCTTGCTCCAGGCCCGCCCGGCGCCGTCCGGCATGCGCACGTCGATGAAGGTGCGTTTGCAGTTCACCGGGCACCAGTTGCAGGTGGTGTGCCCATTGGTCGTGCTCGTGTACTCGAGCGACTCGATCAGCTCGTAGCCGCGGAAGCGGCTCGGCTCGCCGCGCCCTGTCCAGTCAAATGCGCAGAGCGCGGCGCCGATGGCACCGGCTTCGCCCGAATAGGGATGCACGACGATGTCCGCGTCCGACACCTTCTCGCGGATGAAGTCGACCTGCGCCTTGACCACCGCCAGGTTGCGGTGCGTGCCGCCCTGCAGGACGAACTTGCGCCCCACCGCGGCGAGGTTCTGCAGCTGCCCCGCGTAGACCCAGACGTTGAGCGGCAGCACAGCGGCGAGCGAGGCCATGATTTCTTCGCGCGACCAGCCCTTGCGCTGCTGGTTGACGATGTCGGATTGCAGGAACACGCCGCAGCCCATCGCCAGCGCGGGGATCGCGCGTGCCTCGAAGGCGCGATCGGCGTACTCGTCGAGCGGCACACCGTAGCGCTCGGCGACGCCCTGCAAGAACGCGCCGTTGCCCGACGAACACTGCGAGTTGAGCCGGAAATCGGACACTGTACCCTGGCGCAGGATCATGATCTTCACGTCGCAGCCGCCGACGTCGCAGATGACGTCGGCGTCCGGGAAGTAGTGCAGCGCCGCCGTCGCATGCGCAACGGTCTCGACGATCGCCATGTCGGCACCGACGATGTCCTTCAGCAGATCCTTGCCATAGCCGGTGATGCCGAGCGCGCGGATGGTCTCGAAGCCCGCGCCGCGGATCTCGCGCAGGATGGCCTTGGCGTCCTCGATCGGATTGCCATTCGAGGGCACGTAGCAGCTCGCGAGCAGCGTACGGTCCTCCGCCATCACCACGGCCTTGGCTGTCGTGCTGCCGAAATCGCAGCCCACCACCACTGGCACGGCGGCGCGCGGCGCCTGCGCTGTTGCCATGCCGGTGCCAGGCTCGCCGTAACAGTGCATGAAACGCTCGAGTTCGGCGGGGTCACCGGCGAGGCCTTTGGCACCCTCGCGCGCCTTTTGCTCGTGCTGGCCTTCTTCGATCCACCAGCGCAGCTTCTCCGCACCCTGGTACGCGCCGACACCTGGCGCCTCACCCGAGCCGATCTCGATGCAGCCCAGGCAGGCGTAGTACAGCGCTTCGCTCGGCACCTGGATCAGGTCCTCGGGCGCATCGCCTGCCGGCAGCACGACCTTGCGCTCGGTCCAGAGCTTGCACAGATGATGGCGCCAGGCCTGCTGCAGACCGGCGAAGAACAGGTTCGGACCGCCGAGCAGCAGCACCCGCGGCTGTGGGGTGTTGCCCTTGGTCAGCGTGGCGAGATTCTGATAGACGACGGCCTCGAACAGGCTGGCGATGATCTCCTCGACCGGAACGCCGCTCTTGACCAGCGTATTGGCGTCGGTCTCCGCGAAGATGCCGCACTTCGAGCTGATCTTGTGCAGCGTCAGCTCGGCATAGGCCATCTTCGCGAGCTGCTCGGTCGGAACCTGCAGCTTGCGCGCCGTCTTCTCGATGAAGGTGCCGGTGCCGCCGCTGCAGGCCGACTGCATGTACACCTGCTTCGACTTGCCGTCGCCGCTCGGCGTGAAGAACAGCGTTTTCATGTCCTCGCCGCCAATCTCGGACACGAAGTGCACGTCGGGATGCAGTTTCTCCACCGCCGCCGCGACGGCCACCACCTCCTGGATGAATTTGCCGCCGACCAGCGGCGCGATCAGACCGGCGCCCGAGCCGGTCAGGAACACGCGGTCGCGTTCAGGCTCGAGGCCACATTCGGCCGTCATGCGGCCGAGAAACTCGAGCACCTTCTCGGCCTGCTTGGTGTTGTGGCGCTGGTAGTCCTGCCACAGCGGCGTGCCATCGCGCATCGCCACCGCCTTGATGGTCGTCGAACCGACGTCGAGCCCGACCGTGAGCATCAGCGCCTCCCGCCCGCGATGTGCAGCGCGAGGTTCGCCGCGCTGCCGGCCACGCCGTAGTGCGGCACGCGGAAGGTGGAGCACTTCAGCTCAGGACGGGCATCCACTGCCGCGCGCAGCGCGGCCTCGTCGAGACCCGTGCGCGCGAGCACCTGCTCGTACTCGCGCTGCGCGCGCTTTTTCGCCTCGGTCAGGATCATCTGGCAGCGCGACAGCGCGTGGACCTCGGCGTCGCCCTTGATCTCGAGCGGCGCATACAGCAGGTCCGGGTACTTGCCCAGCACCGCGGCCATCGCGCCGACGCTCATCGTGTTCGGCATGCAGGAATACGGCGAGAGCTCACAGATCATGTGCGCCTTGCCGTTCTGGTGCGCCCAGAGCGCCTTGCCGACCAGCATGTCGCCCTCCCCCCCGTTCAGCCGGCTGTGGTAGTACGGCGCGGCCAGATCGCGCAGCGTCTGCTGTTCAGGCATCTCGTGCGGCACGTCGGCCAGCGCACGACGCATGCGCCGGTAAGTCCAACGCAACAGCCCCTGCATGGTCTGCACCGCGGCGCGCTTCGTGCGCGCGCCGCGCTGAATGCCGATGTGATCCTCGAACTCCTGCGCGGCGAGGCGCAGCAGGTAATCGAGCCAGATCGTGATCGCGGCCGGGTAGACCTCGGCACCTTCCGATTCGAGCCAGCGATGAATGTTGTAGTTCGGCTCGCCTTCCACCGTCTGCAGGTAGAACTCGCCGGTGATCTTCACCACCGGTTTCACGCGCAAGCGGTCGATCTCGATGGTGTCAAAGCGCCGGCGCACCTCGCGCATGGCGCGCACGAAATGGCTCGTGCCCACATGCCAGAGCAGCGAGCCAAGCTTCTTTCCGCGCACCGGGCGGGTACGGAGCGTTTCGTAGAGGATCTCGATGCACTCGCGCGCGACGCGCTCGGTTTCGCCCGCATTCACCTCGTAGGGGCGGGTGCGGTATTCCATGTCCTGCACCACGTCGGAGAGCACCAGCGCCCAGACCGCGCCGAGCGTGAACGGCAGGTTGAGCTCAAGGCCGCCGCCGGCCGTCGGCCCCTGGTCGAGACCTTCCTGACCGAGCAGGAACATGCGGAACGATTCCAGCCCCACGTTGCGCAGCGCAAGCTCGTAGCTTTGATGGTACTGGCCGAAGCGGCAGGCGCCGCAGGAGCCCGCCGTCACGTAGACGAACTTCTCCGCGACGGCCTCCGGGCTTGTCTGCTTCGCCTGGTCGCGCAGGAAGTTCGCCAGATTTCCCACGGTGAAGCTGGTCGGACAGCACTGCCCGATGTCGGCCACCTCGCGGCCGGTCAGCAGGTCGGCGCGCGTCGGGGTCGGCAGCACCCGAGTACGGTAGCCGAGGTTCTCCATCGCGCCCTGGATCAGGCGCTCGGCGCGCCAGTGCAGGCCGCCGAACAGCACGGTAACCGCCTCGCGCTCGGCGCGGGTGAACGGGCGCGGCTGGTAGGCGCGGTAATGGCCCTCGCCGCCCGCCGTGCGCCCGGGCGGGGGCAGGTGCCGGCGCCGTGCTTGCGGCTCGGCGTCCCCGCTGACGACCGGAATCTTGTTCAGCGACCCGTACGATCGCGCCGAGGTTTCACTGATCGCCATGTTCGAGTTCCCTCCAGAACGAGGTTTGTTTTTCGGCTACTTTACTTTAACAATGAAACAAGCCCGGTGCTGAGCCAGGGCACGTAGGTGATGATCAGCAGTCCGAACGCCAACGCGAAGAACAGCGGTGCGACCGCACGGAACACCTCCATCACCGACCGGTTGAAACGGTACGACGCGAAGAACAGGTTCATTCCCACCGGCGGCGTCAGGTAGCCGAGCTCCAGATTGGCGAGGAAGATGATTCCGAGGTGCACCGGATCCACGCCGTAGGCGAGGCCGATCGGCGTGACCAGCGGCGCCAGCACCACGATCGCGGTGAAAATGTCCATCAGGCAGCCCGCGGCGATCAGCAGCGCGTTCAGCGCGAGCAGAAACACGATGCGGCTGTCGATGGTCTGCGTCACCCAGGCGACCAGTCGGTCGGGAACCTGCGCATCAACCAGGTAATTGGTCAGGCCGAGCGCCACGCCGAGAATCAGCAGAATCCCGCCGACCATCAGTCCACATTCGGCGATGACGCGCGGCAGGTCGCTCAGCAGCTTCAGATCGCGGTGCACGACCGACGTGATGAAGAAGGCGTAGGCCGCGGTCAGCGCCGCCGCCTCGACCGGCGTCGCAATTCCGCTCGCGAGCGAGGCGATCGGCACGAGCGGCAGGCTGAGCTCCCACTTCGCGGCGATCAGTGCAGCACGTGCGCGCCGCGCATCGAAGCGCGTGCCTTTGTCCGCTGCGCCGGGCCGGCGCGCAATCCCCCAGGCCAGCACGATGCCGAGCATGAGGATCGCCGGCAGCGCGCCGCCGAGGAACATGTCCTCGATCCCGACACGCGCGACGATCGCGTAAAGGATGAGCGGCAGCGCCGGCATCAGCAATACGCCGGGCAGTCCGGCGCCCGTCACCAGACCGAGTGCATGCTTGGGCGAGTAGCCTGCGCCCGCGAGCAACGGCATCACAAGTCCTCCCAATGCAAGGATAGTCACTCCCGAGGCGCCGGTGAAGCAGGTAAAGAACGTGCACGCGAGAATCGTCACGATTGCCGCACCACCACGAAATCGCCCGAACAGGCTATCGAACACCGTAACCAGGCGCTGCGGTGCCGCGCTTTCGGCGAGCAGATAGCCCGCGAGCGTGAACATGGGGATCGCCGGCAGCGATGGATTAACCACAAGGCTGTAGTGGTTGACCGCGACCGCCGCCGCCGGAACACCCTGTACCAGCAGAAGAAACAACCCTGCGCCCCCCAGCACCGCGAAGATCGGAGCGCCGAGCACTGCGCCGGCCGCGAGCACGGCGAGCGCGGGAACCAGCGTCATTGCAGGGTCGACGTCGGCGCTGCGCAGAACCGCGACTGCCAGCGCGGCAAGCACCGCTACGCCGAGGCGTCCGCCCAGTGTCGGCGCCGCATGCCAGGCGAGCCGCGCGCTGATGAGGGCAAAGCCAACCGGCAGCGGCAGCTCGGCCAGCCAGACCGGAATACCGTAGGTCAGCGTGTTGTTGCTCGCGCGTTCGATCGCGACGAAATCGGCCGCGGCGAGCGCGAGCAGCGCGGCCACGACCGCAGCGACCAGCCCGCTCGCGAAGCGCGCCAGCGCCGCGGATCGCCCCTCGAAGAGCGTCGAGAGCGCGATCGAAAGCAGGCGTTGCTCACGCGCCGCCACTGCGGCGCCCAACATGCCAAGCGCGAGCGTGAGATGCTGAACCAGCGCCCCCACGCCGCGAATACCCACGCCGAAGCTCGCACGCAGTGCAATTTCCGCGAGCGGCAGTCCCACGGTCAGCGCGAAAACCGCGGCGAGCAGCGCGTTCTCCGCGCCGACGAAACCGCGCGCAGCCGCGGGCGACACGATTTGTGTGATGGGCGTCATCCTTGTCGTCGTCGCAGGGCTCATTGCCCGCCCTTCCGATAGGCCGCGAGGATCGCGTGCACCTTGTCGAACGTCTCCGCCGGAACCATCGTGCCGCGCACCTGCGGCCAGGCAGCTTCGGCGACCGCCCGCCAGGACTGCTCGACCTCAGGGGTCAGCGGCTTCACCGTCAGGCCGCGCGCCTTCATCGCTTCGATCGATTCCTCGTCTTGCCGCGCACGGTGGGCGCGCAGCTTTTCGGTCGCCCGATCCGCGGCCGCGCGAAGAGCGGCACGCGCCTCGGGCGACATGGCCTCGAAGGTGGCGCGGCGCATGACCGTCGCGCCGACGATCGGCACCCAGTTGATACGCAGCATGTGGCGCGCCACGCGGTCGAACTGACCGACCAGCGCCCACAGCGGCGCGACCGGCACCGTATCGACCATTCCCGTCTCGAGCGCCGGCAGGATGTCGGCGAGCGGGATCGACACGGGATTGAAGCCCTGCGATTTCATGACGCTTGCCTGAACGATATCGCCCGACCAGGTGAAGATGCGCGCCGACTTGTACTGCTCGGGCGTCGCAATGTTCTCCTTGGTGAAGAACTGCACCCAGCCCCCTTCGCCCCAGATCAGGACGACAAATCCTTTGGCCGCGAGCTTCGCTTCGAGTTCGGGGCGCAGCTTCTCGCGCACGTGGTCGAGCTCGTCCCAGGAGCGGAACATCATCGGCATGAACTGCAGCGCCGCCACCGAACGGTCGATCTGCGTCAGGCCGACGACCGTGAGCATCGAGGCATGGAGCTGGCCGACGCGCATGCGCCGCACCGTGTCGGCCTCGGTTCCCTGGATGCTGTCGGGATAGATGACGAAGCGCGCACCGGCCCCGCTTGCGCGCCCGTAGGCTTCGCCCATTTCCTGCAGCACGCGGTGGTAGATCGAGCCCTTGGGCGCGATGGTCGCGACCTTGACGAGCGACGGTTGCGCGACGGCGGTCGAAGCGACGAGTACGGTCGCCGCAGCGACCGCGCACGCGAAACAAGAGAGCTGTTTGATTGGCATGAGCATCACTCCGGGAAAAGATCTTTCGCGTGCGCGCGCAGCCAGCGTGCGCGCCGTTGCATGACGAGGTTGGCGAGCCGCCACTCGGGGCGCGCCGCAGGATCGACGCGCAATGCCTGCGCGAGCAGCGCATCGAACTCGCGCCGCTCGCGCGCTGGCGCAGCGACCGATTCGGCCAGCGCGACGTAGGGTGCGGCATGCTGGCCTTCGGAGAGCGCGAGCGCGCGCTCGAAATGCGCCCGTGCGCGCTCGGCGGCGTCGGGCGCCGCGTTCGGTCGGCTCATTTCGTAGCTGATGAGGAAGGACTGCAGCGTGCCGCGGTCGAAATCGGCGTCGAGCGCGACCGCGCGGGCGATCAGCGCATCGACCGCCGGCAGCCCCGCGACCAGTGCCGGGCTGTCCTTGCCGAGCGCAATCGCTGCCGCCCAAGCCACCGCGGTCCAGTACAGGAGCGGGACATCCTCGACCGTGGTCGAGGCCAGCGCCCCCGCAGGATCGAAGAACAGGGCGCGCGCGGCATCGCCCTCGGCCAGTCCCAGCCCGCGCAGGCCGTAGTCGCGCGCCCGCAGGTAGAGGCGGCGTGCGCGGTCGCGCTGGGCGTAGGCGCGCGCCACGTCGCGCGCCTCGAGATCGTCTGCCGGGAGCTGCACATAGACGTAGGCGTACTGCGTAAAGCCGCGCGTCGCCGCCAGCAGCAGGCCGCGATGATCCGGTGCAGCCGCCAGCAGCGACTCCATGGTCTTCAGCCCGAACGGCGTTGCCGCACCGACCAGCTCGATGTCGTCGTCGGCGGCGTAGACGTCCCCGCCCGCGACCATGGCGTCGCCGATCGAACGCGCCGCGTATTCGCGCACCGAGCAGCCCGAGGCGGCGCTCAAGGCGCAAACCGCGGCCAGCGCGACGCAGATGTTCTTTTTCCGGTTCTTCATCGGTCGATCCCTCCGTATCGGCAGCTTCGGGCGGCGCGCGCCGCCGGCGGATTACGGATGCCTTACAGATGGCTTACCGCTGGCGCACGACGCTTGAAGACCGCCTTCGCCGCTAACCAGTGCAGCATCCGTGCCAATCGTGCCAAACGTCCGTAATGCGCTGTTTATTCAATACATTTTATTTTCTGAATACGATCAACGCCTCAATGCTCTAGCAGGAGATGGACGGTCGACGTACAGTCCTTGCACATCGGCAGCCTGGGGGATGCAATGGCCAAGCCGCATTTGAACGACGATCAGCGGGCCTTCTTTACCGCGCTCGACCGGGTCGTCTACGGCAACCCGTTCAGCGACGAGCGCGCCGCGGTCATTCAGCGACTGCTCCCCGGTGAGAGCACGGCCCATCTCATGCAGGACCGCGAGGCGCTCGCCCGCCTGGTCGAACCGCGTCTGCGCCCATTCGCCGACCCGGCGGCACTGCGCGGGCTGAGCGCGGAGGAGCGCCGCCTGGTCGAGAGCGGCCTTCTCTACGTGTGCTACCACCATCACGTGCCGCCGATCGACGCGCTCATCGAGCACCAGGCCGCGCAGAGCGCGTCCCATCCGGTCGATGACATCGCCTCCTCGGTGCAGCGCGAACTCGTCGGGCGCGGCTTCAGCGAGGCCGATACGCCGCGCTACTTTGCGTTCTTCTACCAGTTGCGCCGCGCGTACCGTTTTATCCTGCGCTCGCTGGCGGGTAATTGCCCGTCGATGCACCGCTTGCGCTGCGCGCTCTGGAACAACGTCCTGACGCACGACATGCGCGGCTTCAAGGCCGGGCTGTGGAATCGCATGGAGGATTTCTCGACGCTGCTGCTCGGCGACACCGGCACCGGCAAGGGCGCCGCGGCGGCGGCGATCGGGCGCTCGCAATTCATCCCCTACCTCCCGGAGAAAAAGCGCTTCGCCGCGAACTTCACCGACGGCTTCATCGCGATCAACCTGTCGCAATTTCCGGAAACGCTGATCGAATCGGAGCTGTTCGGCCACAAGAAGGGCGCGTTTACCGGCGCGATCGACAATCACGACGGCGTGCTCCAGCGCTGCAGCACCCACGGCGCGCTGTTTCTCGACGAGATCGGCGAGGTCTCGATCCCGGTGCAGATCAAGCTGCTGCACGTGCTGCAGGACCGCCAGTTCACGCCCGTTGGCAGCCGCGAGCCCAAGCGCTTCGCCGGCCGGGTGATCGCGGCGACCAACCGTCCGCTCGACGCGCTGCGCCAGCAGGGCCGCTTTCGCGAAGACTTCTACTATCGCCTGTGCTCGGACGTGATCCACGTGCCAACGCTGCGCGAGCGGCTCGACGAATCGCCGCGCGAGCTCGAGGAACTCGTTCGCCTGCTCGTCACCCGCATCGTGGGAACGGAGAATGCGGAGCTCACCGCACGCGCCCTGGAGGCCATCACGCGCGACGCCCCGCGGGACTACCGCTGGCCGGGCAACGTGCGCGAACTCGAGCAGGCGGTGCGCCGCGTGCTTCTCACGGGACGCTATGCGCGGGACCACGGGAACGCCTCGGATCGCGGGACGCGCGGCGCCGATCGGCTCGCGGCCCTGCTGGAGGCGGGGCAGCTCAGCGCACAGGAACTGCTCGGCCACTACTGTGCGCTGCTTTACCGACGTTTCGGCAGCTACGCCGCAGTCGCCGACCGCACCGGGCTCGACCGCCGCACGGCGCGCAAGTACGTCGTGGAATACGACGCCAAGGCGCGCGCCGGAGCGGCGGATGCCTAACGGGCCGACGCGTGCGCGCGCAATCGATGCCCCGAACAAGCCTACCGTATAATCGGCGGTTTCCGCCCCCGTACAATGGACGCAGAACGCCTCAATCAGATTGCCTCATCGCTCACGGAGCTCGCTGCGCGGGCCGTCGAGCTGCGGAGGTATCTTTGACTACGAGGCGAAGAAGGCCCGTCTCGACGCGCTGAATCGCGAGCTCGAGGACCCCAAGCTGTGGGACAACCCGCAGCGCGCGCAAGAGCTCGGCAAGGAAAAAAAGTCCCTCGAAGACATTGTCGACACGCTCGACCGCGTCGATCGCGGCATCGCGGACGCGAACGAGCTGTTCGAGCTCGCCGCGGCGGACGACGACACGGCCACGCTCACGGAACTTGGACGCGAATCGGACCGGCTCGAAAAACAGGTCGGCGCGCTGGAATTCCGGCGCATGTTCTCCAATCCGCTCGATGCGAACAACTGCTTCGTCGATATCCAGGCCGGCTCGGGCGGCACCGAGGCCCAGGACTGGGGGCAGATGCTCGAGCGCATGTACATCAAGTACTGCGATCACAAAGATTTCAAGGTCGAGATCCTGGAGGAGACCGAAGGCGAGGTGGCGGGGATCAAGTCGGCGACGATCAAGGTGAGCGGCGACCATGCCTACGGCCACCTGCGCACGGAAACCGGCGTGCACCGCCTGGTGCGCAAGTCACCCTTCGATTCCAACGCCCGCCGCCACACCTCGTTTGCCAGCGTCTTCGTCTATCCCGAGGTCGACGAGACCATCGACGTCGAGATCAATCCGGCCGATCTGCGCATCGACACCTATCGCGCCTCGGGGGCCGGCGGTCAGCACGTCAACCGGACCGACAGCGCGGTGCGCATCACGCACCTGCCGACGAATGTCGTCGTCCAGTGCCAGAACGACCGCTCGCAGCACCGCAACCGGGCGGAAGCCCTGGTCATGCTGAAAGCGAAGCTCTACGAGCTCGAGTTGCGCAAACGGCAGGCCGAGCGTGACAAGCTGGAGGACAGCAAGACCGAGATCGGCTGGGGCCATCAGATCCGTTCCTATGTGCTCGATCAGTCGCGCATCAAGGACTTACGAACCGGCGTCGAACGCGGCAACACGCAGGCCGTCCTCGACGGCGATCTCGACGAGTTCATTTCCGCCAGCCTCAAGCAGGGGATCTAGCAATGCAGGAAGGCAAGAAGCGCGCGCAGAACGAGGCCAACGCGCCCGCGGCCGCCGAGGCGGCCCCGGCGCAGGATGAGAACAAGATCATCGCCGAGCGGCGCGCGAAGCTCGCCAAGCTGCGGGAGGAGGGCTTCAGCTACCCGAACGACTTTGCGCGCGATCAGATGGCGGAGAAGCTCGACGCCGCCTACGGAGAGCTCGCGGCCGACGAGCTCGAGTCGCGTCAGGTCAAGGCGACCATTGCCGGACGCCTGATGCTGAAGCGGGTCATGGGCAAGGCGAGCTTCGGTGTCGTTCAGGACCACACCGGCCGCATCCAGATCTACGTTTCCGACGACCAGACCGGCAAAGACCAACACGCGGCTTACAAGCACTGGGACATCGGCGACATCATCGGCGCGTCCGGGGTCCTGTTCAAGACGCGCACCGGTGAGCTCACGCTGCGCGTCACGGCACTGCGTCTGTTGTCGAAATCGCTGCGCCCGCTGCCCGAGAAGTGGCACGGCCTGACGGACGTCGAGCAGCGCTATCGCCAGCGCCACATCGACCTGCTGATGAACGAGCACTCGCGCTGGACGTTCGCCGTGCGCTCGCGCGTGGTGCAGGGGCTGCGCGATTTCATGGCGACGACCAACTATCTCGAGGTCGAGACGCCGATGCTGCAGCCGATTCCCGGCGGGGCAACGGCCCGCCCGTTCCGCACGCACCACAATGCCCTCGACATGGATCTGTACCTGCGCATCGCACCCGAGCTTTACCTCAAGCGGTTGGTGGTCGGCGGGATCGAGAAGGTCTACGAGATCAACCGGAACTTCCGCAACGAGGGCATCTCGACCAAACATAACCCCGAGTTCACGATGATGGAGGTGTACTGCGCGTACACCAACTTCACCTACATGATGTCGCTGGTCGAGGTGCTGATTCGCCATGCGGCCCAGTCGGCCCTCGGCACGACGAGCGTCACCTACCAGGGGCGCACGCTCGACTTCGGCAAGCCCTTTGCGCGCATCAGCATGTCGGAGGCGATCCGCAAGTACGCGCCAGAGTACTGGTCGAATGCGCAGCTGCACGATCGTCACTTTCTCGCCGGCAAGCTGACCGAACACGGCGTGGAATTCGATGCCGGTGCGGGCTGGGGCGCGCTGCACCTGATGCTGTTCGAGACACTGGTCGAAAAGAATCTCGTCGAGCCGACGTTCATCGTCGACTTTCCGGCCGAGGTATCGCCGCTCTCGCGCCGCTACGACCGCAACCCGGAGGTCGCCGAGCGCTTCGAGCTGTTCATCGACGGCAAGGAAATCGCCAACGGCTTCTCGGAGCTGAATGATCCGGAGGACCAGGCCGCGCGTTTCCGCGAGCAGGCGCGGCTGAAGGACGCCGGCGACCAGGAGGCGATGTATTACGACGACGATTACGTGCGCGCCCTGGAGTACGGCCTGCCGCCGACGTCCGGTGCCGGCATCGGCATCGACCGGCTGGTGATGCTGTTCACCGACAGCCCGTCGATCCGCGACGTGATTTATTTCCCGCACATGCGGCCGGAAAGCTGATTTTCGGCGGCGCCCGCCGGGCGGATACAACTCGTAACACACCGATACGGTAGCGGCGTTGCACGCCGCGTAGCGTGGCAGCTGTCCACTTCGCTGAAAAAGGAAGGACAGCACCATGAAACCCAGCAACAGTCATCGGCTGCACCCGCTGATCGCGGCGGCGGCCATTTCGGTCATCACCGTTTCCGCTGCCGGCGTCGGCGCGCTGACGGGGGTACTGCCGCGCACCAGCGCCTCGAGCGCCGCGCCGAGTCAACCGGCCCCGTCCGGCACGACGGCACCGGCCGGCGCGGACGCGGCGGCGACGCCCACGGCGAGCACGCCGACGCCCACCACGGCACCGGAGACAGCGACGCCGGCAGTCAAGCGCCGCAAGCCGGCCGTCGTCCGCACCCGCGCCCCGGTCGAGGCACGGCGCATCGAAGATCCCGCCGTGGTGCGCGACTACGGTCCGTCGCCTGCGACGCAGACGCTGCCACCCGTGGCCGCGGCCACCAATTTCGGGACGGTCGATTCGGTGCGCGAGATCACACAACCGGGCGAAGGCACCGGGCTTGGCGCCATTGCCGGCGGCGTGCTCGGCGGCGTCATCGGCAACCAGTTCGGTGGCGGCAACGGCAAGAAGATCCTCACCGTCGCCGGCGCCGCGGGCGGCGCCTACGCCGGCCACCAGGTCGAGAAGCAGGCACGCGGCACGAAGCGCTGGGAGATCACCGTGCGCATGGACAGCGGCGCGCTGCGCACGCTGTCGAGCGACAGCATGCCATCGTGGCACGCCGGCGACCGCGTGCGCGTCGTCGACGGTCGGCTCGAGGCCGCCTGAGGGGCCGCTCAGGGCCCCTGCCAGTCGAACGCGGCGTAGTGGCCGTTGCGCCCGGCATTGTTCCAGTGCCAGCCGTGGTCCTCATAGCTGCCGCGGCTGGCGCGCGCCGCGGCAAGCCGCCGCGAAACGAAGTGGCGCACGTTGTCGATCCATGACTCGCTCTCGGGGGTCGCGCCCTGGATGCCCTCGATCTCGACGTCAAGCACCCCGGGAATGCGGGCCCGCCGCCGCCGGCCCTCGATGCCGAACTCGATCGGCACGACGCGCGCCGGCAGCCATTCGGCCACGCCCGCCGCGAGCCGCGCCATCACACCACCCGCCTTGCCGGTGAAGATGCGCTCGAGCACGGCACGCTGCGCCTCGCTCGCGCCCGCGTCGAGATAGAGCGCAACGCGCCAGTTGCCTTCGCCCATGGCGCCCGGCGTGTAGGCCGCGAGCGCGACGTGCGTGCCCGCCAGCGCGGTGGCACCGCAGCACCCGGCGTCGATACGGAATACCAGGGGCACGTCGCAGTGGCCCTCGGTCGGTCGCGCCATCGCACCCCCTCGCGCGTTGCGCGGCCCGAGCAGGCAGGGACACAGGACCTCGCAGTTGCAGTTCTCCAGATACTCGCCCTTCAACCACCACGCCTCGGCCATGTCTTTCTCCCCGAAAAACGCTGACAGTGTAGCGCGCGGCGCTGCAGCTAGAGTCGCAGCAGCACCAGCCCGCCCAGCACCAGCAGCGTGGCAATCACGCGTCGCCGCGTCAGCTGCTCGCCGAGAAACAGCGCGCCGATGAGCGCCGCGAAAACGACCGACGTTTCGCGCAGCGTGGCGACCAGCGCCACGGGCGCCTGCGTCATCGCCCACAGCGCCGTGCCGTAGGCGCCGATCGTGAAGACGCCACCGAGCGCCGCCTGTACGCCGTGACGCCGCAGGTAGGCGAACACCTGGCCGCCATGGCCGCCGACGCCGAGCGAGAGCTGGACGATGCTGTTGCCGAGAAAGAACCACAGTGCATAGCCGACCGGCGCGCCCGAAAGGCGCACGCCATGCGCGTCGATGAGCGTGTACGACGCGATGACCACGGCGTTGCCGAGCGCAAACGCGAGCGCGCGTCGATGCGTAGCGGGCGCACCGCGCGGACCGCCGCTGAAGGCCAGCACCGCGAGACAGATCAGTACGATCGCCGCCAGTTCGCTCGCCGGCAGGATTTCGGCGAACAGCGGCACGCTGACGACGGCGACGAGGGCCGGCGCGGTACCGCGCATCACCGGGTAGCTGAACGACAGGTCGCCCCAGCGGTACGCGCCGGCGAGCAGCCAGAAGTAGGCGACGTGGACGACCACCGAGGCCGCGATCCAGGGCCAGGATTCGGGCGTCGGCGCCGCGACCCAGGGCACCAGGAGCAGCGCGATCAGGCCGCGCGCAATTGCCTGGCCGATGCTGGCGAGCGCCTTGTCCGGACTCGCCTTGAGCAGCGCGTTCCAAGCGGCATGCAGCAGCGCCGCGGCGAGCACTGCGAACATCACCGTTGGAGAGATTTCCATCGCGCCAGTCTAGCAACACCTTAGAATTGCGCCCCTCCGATGGCCGGCGCGTCCCTCTTTTCCTCTCATCCCGCACTGCGCGGCGTCGCGCTGATGATCGCGGCCGTGGGCGTGTTCTCGCTGCTCGACGCGACTGGCAAATATCTCGCACAGTCGTACCCGGTGCCGGGGATCGTCTGGGCACGCTATGCGGTCAACCTCAGCCTGCTGGTCGGCTGGTTCGTCGCGCGCGGCACGCTGCGCCACATGCGTACCGCGCGCCTCGGCGTGCAGGCCTTGCGCGGACTGATGCTCGGCTCGGCAACGCTGCTCTACATGACGGCGCTTTCGCAGTTACCGATGGCCGACGCGGCAGCGATCGGGTTCGTCATGCCGCTGGTTGCCGCCGTGCTCGCCGTGCCGATGCTAAACGAGCGCCTCGATGGCCCCCGACTGGTCGCCGTGCTGGCCGGACTGGCCGGCGCGCTGGTCATCGTGCGGCCGGGCTTCTCGGTGTTCACGCTGTACGCCCTGCTGCCGCTCGGCATGGCCGTCTGCAACGCGCTCTACCAGATCCTGACGCGCAAGCTCGCGGGCGTCGAGCATCCGATGACCTCGCTGTTCTGGGGTGCGCTGATCGGCACGCTGCTGTTCACCCCGTTCCTGCCGACCAGCTGGCAGATGCCCGAGGAAGGGCTGCACTGGGTGCTGTTCGGCTTGATGGGGATCTTCGGCCTGATCGGACACCTGCTGCTCATCCGCGCCTACGACTACGCGAACGCGTCGCTGCTCGTGCCGATGCACTACACGCAGCTGGTCTGGGTGATGCTCCTCGGTTACGTCGTGTTCGACGACTTCCCCGACGGCTGGTCGCTCGTCGGCATGGCGATCATCGTCGTGTCGGGTCTTTACCTCGTCAATCGCCAGCGGCTGGCGGTGACGCGGAACTGACGCGCACTCAGCCCTTCTTGCGCGCCGACAGATAGCCGCCGATCAGCCGGTTAGGCACGCCGCTGCGGTAGCTCTGCGCCAGGGACTCGATGCTCTCGGCGATGCCCTCCGCAAGCGGGCGCTCGTCCCAGAACGCGAGCAGCCGCTTCTGCTCGCGCACCGCCTCGGGATCCATTTCGCGGATTGCCGCGACAGTCGCCTCCACCTCGGCGTCCAGGTCGGCGGCGGGCACCACGCGCTCGACCAGTCCCCATTCGAGCGCGGTACGCGCATCGAGGTTGCGCCCGGTGAGCAGGAACCAGGCTGCGCGTCCGCGACCCAGCAGGCGCGGCAGCAGCGCCGCCTCGACCACCGACGGGATACCGAAGCGCACCTCCGGCATGCCGAACGTCGCGCCGTCGGAGGCCACGCGGATGTCGCAGGACGCCGCCAGCTCGAGCCCGGCGCCAAGCGCGGCGCCGCGCAGGCGGGCGATGACCGGCGCCGGACAGCGGCGCACGGCATTACAGGCGGCGTGCACCTTGCCGATGAACGCGCGCGCGGACTCGACATCCAGCGATCCGAGCTCGGCGAGGTCCGCGCCACCGGCAAACGCACGCTCGCCCTCGCCCGTCAGGATGACCGCGCGCGGCGGCGCGGCGCCGAGCGATTCGAACGTCGTGCGCAGCGCCTCGAGCAGCGCGCTGCCGAGCGCATTCGCTTTGCGCGGGTTGTCGATGACGACCCGCACGGTGTCGCCGTCGCGCTCGACGCGGATGCGGCCGTCCGAGTCCATGGTCATCTCCGCCTCCATTGCGGTGCTATCCTGTCGGCGCCATGCCCAAGGCGAGCTGGAATGGCGCGGTCCTGGCCGAAGCGGACGCCGACGCGGTGCGGGTGGTGGAAGGCAACGTCTACTTTCCGCCCGAATCCGTCGACCACCGCTATCTGCGCGAATCGAGAAGCGAGACCTTCTGCCACTGGAAGGGCACCGCGAGTTACTACGACGTCGTGGTCGACGGCGAGGTCAACCCCGATGCGGCGTGGTTCTACGCCGCGCCCAAGCCCGAGGCTGCGCACATCGGTGGCCATGTCGCGTTCTGGAAGGGCGTGCAGGTCGACGCCGAGGCCTGAGCGCCGCTCACTGCAGCCGCTCGAAGATCGCCGCGATGCCCTGCCCGCCGCCAATGCACATCGTGACCAGGGCGTAGCGCTTCTGCGTGCGCTGCAGCTCATAGAGCGCCTTCACGGTGAGGATCGCGCCGGTTGCGCCGATCGGATGACCCAGCGCGACGGCGCCGCCGTTCGGGTTCACCTTGGCCGGATCCAGGCCCAGATCCTGGGTCACCGCCATCGCCTGCACGGCGAAGGCCTCGTTCGACTCGACGACGTCCATGTCGGCCGGCTTGAGGCCGGTCTTCTCGAACACGCGCTTCACCGCCGGTATCGGCCCGAGCCCCATGACCTGCGGCTCGACGCCGGCGTGGGCGTAGCCCAGCATGCGCGCCATCGGCTTGGCGCCCGCCTTCTCCGCCGCCTTGGCTTCCATCAGCACGACCGCCGCGCCCGCGTCGTTGATGCCCGAGGCGTTGCCGGCGGTCACCGTGCCGTCCTTCTTGAATACGGCGCGCAGCTTCGCCAGATCCTCGGGCTTGGCGTCCTTGCGCACGTGCTCGTCGGTAACGAACTGCTCCGTACCCTTGCGCGTCTTGAGCTCGACCGGCACCACCTGGCCCTTGAAATGGCCGGCCTCCAGCGCCTGCGCCGCGCGGCGGTGCGATTCGAGTGCAAACGCATCCTGCGCCTCGCGGCCAAAACCGTATTTCGCGGCGATGTTTTCGGCCGTGACCCCCATGTGTCCGTGACCGAAGGGATCGTGTAGCGCCGCGGTCATCGCGTCGACCACGGCCGCGTCGCCCATGCGCTGCCCCCAGCGGCCCGTAGGCAGAAAATAGGCCGCGCGGCTCATGCTTTCCGCGCCACCGCCGACTGCGAGATCGACGTCGCCGAGCAGGATGTGCTGGGCCGCCGAGACGATCGCCTGCAGGCCCGATCCGCACAGCCGGTTGACCGTCAGGCAGGGCGTGCCGACCGGCAGACCGGCGTCGATCGCCGCGACGCGCGACAGGTACATGTCGCGCGCCTCGCCGTGAATCACGCTGCCCATGACGACGTGGCCGACCGTCGCCGGATCGACGGTGCCGCGCGCAAGCGCTTCCTTGATCGCGATCGCGCCGAGCTGCGTCGCCGGAACGTCCTTCAGGGCGCCGCCATAATCGCCGATCCCCGTGCGCGCCCCCGACACCACCACCACCTGTCTCGTGCTCATGTCAATCTCCCGTACAAATCATGCTCGTCCGAGCGTTCGATTCTGACGTCGACAAACTCGCCGACCTGCCCGCCTTCAAAATGCACCACGCCATCGATCTCCGGCGCATCCGCCATCGAGCGGCCGACGCCGGGCGCGTCGACCAGGACGCGCTCCACGCGTCCGACCTTGCGCGCGAGGCGCGCCGCACTGATGCGTGCCTGCACCTGCATGAGGCGCTCGCGGCGCGCCGCGGCGACCGCCTCCGGCACCGCATCAGGGTAGGCGTTCGCCGCCGCACCGTCGACCGGCGAATAGGCAAATGAGCCGACCCGGTCGAGCTGTGCGGCTTCGAGGAACTCGAGCAAGGCCTCGAAATCCCCTTCGGTTTCTCCCGGAAAGCCGACGATAAAGGTGCTGCGCAGCGTGATCTCGGGGCAGAGGCTGCGCCAGCGCTGGATACGCGCCAGCACGTTTTCGGCGCTCGCCGGGCGCTTCATCCGCTTCAGGATGCGCGGGCTGGCGTGCTGAAACGGCACGTCCAGATAGGGCAGGATGCCCCCCTCGGCCATCAGCGGAACGACGGCATCGACGCTCGGGTAGGGGTAGACGTAGTGCAGGCGCACCCAGGCCCCGGCATCCTGCGCGAGTCTCCCGAGCGCGTCGCACAACTCCAGCATGCGCGTCTTCAGCGGCCGCCCGCGCCAGAAGCCGGTGCGGTACTTCACGTCGACGCCGTAGGCGCTCGTATCCTGCGCGATCACCAGCAGCTCGCGCACGCCCGCACGAAGCAGCGTCTCGGCCTCCGCCAGCACCTCGCCGATCGGGCGCGAAACCAGGTCGCCACGCATCGACGGGATGATGCAGAAGGTGCAGCGGTGGTTGCAGCCCTCCGAGATCTTGAGGTACGCGAGGTGACGCGGCGTGAGCTTGATGCCCTGGGGCGGCACGAGATCGACGAACGGGTCGTGCGGCTTGCGCAGCTGCGCGTGCACCGCGGCCATGACCGCGGCGGTATCGTGCGGCCCGGTAACCGCGAGCACCTTCGGATGCGCGGCCTGCACGGCATCCGCCTGCGCACCGAGGCACCCGGTGACGATAACCTTGCCGTTCTTCTCGAGCGCCTCGCCGATCGCCTCGAGCGACTCTGCCTTCGCCGCATCGATGAAGCCGCAGGTATTGACGATGACGAGATCGGCCGCTTCGTAGGTCGCCGAGGTCGCGTAGCCTTCGGCGCGCAGCTGGGTCAGGATGCGCTCGGAGTCGACCAGCGCCTTCGGGCAGCCGAGCGACACGAAACCGATGCTGGGATCCTTGCGGTGCGCGCCGGAAGCGCGCCCGCGGCTTTTCGGCGCGGAACGGCGCGCCGCGTTGGCGACCACTACTCTTTCTTGTCGGGCTCGCCCTTGTCGGACGATTCACCCTTGGGCATTCCGGGCATGGTGAATCCGGCGAGCATGTTGCGCGCCTGGCTCTGCATCTGCTCCTGGAACTGTCCGAACGCTTTCTGGCTCTGCTCCATGTAGGCCTGCATCAGGCTCTGCATGGCCGGTCCCTGCAGGTTCATGAACTGTGCCCACAGATCCTGCGACGCCCGCGAGTTGTCGCCGTAGAGGCGCTGCGACTGCTCCTGCATCGCCTTGTGCATGTCCTGGAACGCCTTGAGGTTCTTTTCCAGGTAGCCACCCATGAACCCCTGCATCGCGTTGCCGTAGGAGCGGATCATCTGCGACAGCAGGTCGGAGGTAAACATCGGCATGCCGCCCGATTCCTCCTCGAGGATGATCTGCAGCAGAATCTGCCGCGTGAGATCCTCGCTCGATTTCGCGTCGACGACCTGAAAATCCTCGTGATTCAGGACCATCTGCTTGACGTCGACCAGCGTGATGTAACTCGACGTCTTGGTGTCGTAAAGACGCCGGTTGGGGTACTTCTTGATTAGTCTCACCTGTTGCTCCATGGTGACCTCGCAAATGGCGCGCCCAGTCGAGCGCGCTTCAGAACATGTGCTGACCGCCGTTGATCGATATGTTCGCGCCGGTGACGAACGCGGCTTCTTCCGAGCACAGATAGATGATCAGCCCGGCCACCTCTTCGGGCTTGCCGAGCCGGCCGACGGGGATCTGCGGCAGGATCTTGGAATCGAGGATGTCCTTCGGGATCGCCGTCACCATCTTGGTGCCGATGTAGCCCGGCGAAATCGTGTTGATCGTCACATTCTTGCGCGCCACTTCCAGCGCCAGCGCCTTGGTAAAGCCGTGAATGCCGGCCTTGGCGGCAGAATAGTTGGTCTGCCCGAAAGCGCCCTTCTGGCCGTTGACCGACGAGACATTGATCACGCGGCCCCAGTCCCGTTCGACCATGCCGTCCATGACCTGCTTGGTCATGTTGAAGCAGGAATCCAGGTTGGTCCGCATCACCGCGTCCCAGTCCGCCTTGGACATCTTCTTGAACGTCATGTCGCGCGTGATGCCCGCGTTGTTGACCAGAATGTCGATCTGCCCGCAGTCCTTGACGATCTGCGCGCATTTGACCGCGCTGTCGTCGAAGTCCGCGACATCGACGGGATAAGCCGCGAAGCCGTAGCCCTGCTGCTTCATCTCCTCGAGCCACGATTTCCATTTGGTGTTCGATGGGGAATAGGTCACCACCACCCTGTAGCCCGCATCGGCCATCTTGGTCGAAATGGACTCGCCGAGTCCGCCCATGCCCCCCGTGACCACCGCCAACCGCTTTTCCGACATTCCGCCTCCCTCGCTCCCCCGTCGCAGTTCGTCCCACTTCGGTCAAGGCTAGGACATGTACATCCCGCCGTTGATCGAGATATTCGCTCCCGTAATATACCCGGCTTCTTCCGAGGACAGGTACGCGATAAGCCCCGCGATCTCGTCGGGGTCGGCTAGGCGCCCCATGGGGATGCCCGCAACGATCCGTTCGAGCACGTCCTTGCGAATGGAGCGCACCATGTCCGTGGCAACGTAGCCGGGCGACACCGAATTCACGGTCACGCCCTTCTTCACCACCTCCTGCGCCAGCGCCTTGGCGAAGCCGTGGATGCCCGCCTTCGCCGCCGAATAGTTGGTCTGGCCGAACTGCCCGCGCTGCCCGTTGACCGACGACAGGTTGACGATGCGGCCCCAGCCGCGCGCGCACATCCCGTCGACCACATGCCGCGTCACGTTGAAGGCCGAATTGAGATTGGTGTTGATGACCTCGATCCAGTCCGTCGGCGACATCTTGTGCAGCACGTTGTCGCGCACGATGCCGGCGTTATTGACCAGGATGTCGATCGGGCCGATCTCGGACTCGATGCGCTTCACCATCTCGCCGACGGAATCGAAGTCCGCGACATCGCCTTCCGCGGCAAACACGTTGTCAAACCCTTCGGCGCGGAGTTTCTCGAGCCAGGCTTCCTTGTGCTCGTAACCCGGCAGGCAATTTGCCACCACGGCGTTGCCGTTGGCACTGGCCAGTCGGCGGCAGATCGCCGTACCGATGCCGCCCATGCCGCCCGTGACCAGTGCAACCCTTGTCGTCATTGCTCAATCTCCCAGCATCATCACGCCCGGGCGCGCCGCCCCGCCCTCGGGACGGCCCGCGCCAATCGCGGCATTCAGTTCGGTCATCGCTCGACTGCGAGTGCCACGCCCATGCCGCCGCCGATGCAGAGCGAAGCCAGACCCTTCTTGGCATCACGCTTCTGCATCTCGTGTAGCAGGGTCACCAGGATGCGGCAGCCGGACGCGCCGATCGGATGGCCGAGCGCGATCGCACCGCCATTGACGTTCACCTTCGATGTATCCCAGCCCATCTGACGGTTGACCGCGATCGCCTGGGCGGCGAAGGCCTCGTTGATTTCCATCAACTCGAGGTCCTGCGGCGACCAGCCCGCGCGCGACAGACAGCGCTTCGAGGCCGGCACCGGCCCCATGCCCATGTACTTCGGATCGACACCCGCGGAGGCGAAGGCCTTGATGCGCGCAAGCGGCTTCAGGCCGAGCTCCTTCGCCTTGCGCGCGGAGGCCAGGATGACCACGGCTGCACCGTCGTTGATGCCCGATGCGTTGCCCGCTGTGACCGTGCCGTTCTTGTCGAACGCCGGGCGCAGCCCCTTCATCGCCTCGAGGGTCGCGCCGTGGCGCGGGTATTCGTCGTCGACGAAACTCACGCTGCCTTTGCGCGTCGCAATCTCGAAGGGGACGATCTCGTCCTTGAACTTGCCTGCCTTTTGCGCCGCCTCGGTCTTTTGCTGGCTGGCCACCGCGAACGCGTCCTGGTCGTCACGCGTCACCGCGTATTCCTTGGCGACGTTCTCCGCGGTCACGCCCATGTGGTACTGGTTGTAGACGTCCCACAGGCCATCGATGATCATGGTGTCGACCAGCTTCGCGTCGCCCATGCGGAAGCCGTCGCGCGAGCCCACCAGGGCGTGCGGCGAGGTGCTCATCGATTCCTGTCCGCCCGCCACGACGATGTCGGCATCGCCATGGGCGATCGACTGTGCGCCGAGCATCGCGGCCTTCAGGCCCGAGCCGCAGACCTTGTTGATGGTCATCGCCGGCACCATGTCGGGCAGACCCGCCCGGATCGCCGCCTGGCGAGCGGGATTCTGCCCTGTTGCCGCGGTCAGCACCTGGCCCAGGATGACCTCGGACACCTGCTCGGGCGCGACGCCCGCGCGCTCAAGCACCTTGCGAATGACGTGCGCACCCAGGTCGGATGCAGGCGTCTTGGCGAGGGTGCCGCCAAACTTGCCGATGGCCGTGCGTCCGGCCCCTACGATGAAGATATCGTCCATGGTCAAACTCCTTTGCCGGTCATGTTTCCGGGCGTGTGTCCGGGCGCCAGCACGACGGGCGCCCGCTCCTGCACATAGCGACCGGGCGCAGGCTCGATCGCCTTGTATTTCGCGCTGCCCGGCCGTGCAGGCGCGCGTCGTTCGCCGCCGCGGAAGGCATCGAGCCATCCGCGCCATTCGCGCCACCAGCTGCCGGGACGCGATTCCGCGCGCTCGAGCCATGCCTCCGGCGATTCCGGATAGCCCGCCCGCTCGGCGTCGATCCAGAAGCTGCGCCGGTTCTTGTCGGCCGGGTTGATAACGCCGGCGACGTGCCCGCTCGCGCCGAGCACGAAGGTCTTGTCCCCACCGAGCAGCTGCACCGAGCGGTACGCCGCGCGCCACGGCACGATGTGGTCTTCGCGAGTGGCGAGAATGAAATGCGGAATCTGCACCGTGCCGAGGTCGACCGGCACGCCGCAGTTGACCACCGCACCGGGCTTGCACAGGCGGTTCTCGAGATAGGTGTCGCGCACGTAGGTGCAATACATCGGCCCCGGCAGGTTGGTGCTGTCCGAATTCCAGTACAGCAGATCGAACGCGGCGGGTGCGCCGCCGAGCAGGTAGTTGTTCACCACGTACGGCCAGACCAGGTCGTTTGCCCGCAGGCTGGAGAAGACGAAAGCGAGCTCGGCCCCGGGCAGGATGCCGCCGCCGCCGATCGCGGCCTCGCGCGCGGCAACGCTCGCGGGATCGATGAACAGGCCGATCTGCCCCGGCTCCGAGAAATCGAGCATCGTCGTGAGCCAGGTCGCGCTCGCCACGAGGTCTTCGCCTTTGGCGGCGAGCACGGCGAGCGCGGCCCCGAGCAGCGTGCCGCCGACGCAGAAACCCAGTGCGTTCACCCGATCGGCGCGCGTGATCGCGCGTGCGACGCGCAACGCGGTAAATACCCCGTCCTCGAGGTAGTCGTCCCAGCCGAGATGTCCGAGTTCGGGCCCCACGTTGCGCCACGACAGCATGAACACGGTATGGCCTGCGTCCACCGCGTAGCGCACGAACGAGTTCTCGGGCTGCAGATCGAGGATGTAGAACTTGTTGATGCACGGCGGCACCATGACCAGCGGACGTTTGGCGACCTGGGTCGTGGTCGGCGTGTACTGGATCAGCTGGATCAGATCGTTCTGATAGACGACCTGGCCCGCCGTGCGCGCCAGGTTGCGCCCGACCTCGAACGCCGATTCATCGGTTTGGCTGATGCGCCCCTTGCGCGCATCGCCGATCAGGTTGGCGAGACCCCGGGCGAGGCTTTCCCCGCCGCTGTCGATCGCCTCGCGCAACGCGTCCGGGTTTGTCGCCATGAAATTCGCCGGACACATCGCGTCGATCCACTGCTTGGCCGCGAAGCGCAGCCGTGCCTTCGCCGCGTCATCCGTTTCGACCTGCTCGACGGCTTGCTTGAGATAGTCCGCCGCAAGCAAGTACGACTGCTTGAGGTAGCTGTAGTACGGGTTGTCGCGCCATGCGGCCGACGCAAAGCGCCGGTCACCGGGTTCTGACTTCGCGTTGCCCTCGCCGCGCCCGCCGGACATCAGCGACGACCAGAGCGCTGCCTGGCGCTTCAGGTAGTCGCTGTTCAGTCCGGGCGCGCTGCGCGCAAGTTGCTCGAGCCATTCGCTCGCAGCGCCGCCGCGCGGGTCGGACGCGGCCGGCAGCAGCGCCATCCAGCCCCGGGCGATCTCGTCACCGGCTTGGGCGATCGCCGCGAGCAGCGCCTCGGGGGTTTGGGATGTGGTGGCTTGGTCTCTCATCGGGCCTCGCGTTGCCTTAGACGAGCCCCCTTGCGGCTAGCGTCTCGTACCGCACGCTGCGACGCAGCGCAGACGGCAAAAACGCTTTCCAGTCAGTAACATCACGCCTAAACGGTGCGCATTTTGCGCCGCACAATGAGGCCCCGTCAATGGCTCCGGTCAAGCTTGGCCGATTGAACTGCAACCCTCTGTTTATTTGCGCTTTTAATACCGATTGGCACGCCGTCACTCAAGCCATGCCAGCGCCGCCATGCGGCCGGTCACGCGGTCGCGGCGGAAGGAGTAAAAGCGCTCCGGTTCCGAATAGGTGCAGAACGCCCCGCCGCTCACGCGACCGACTCCGCAGAGCGACAGGCGCCGGCGCGCCAGCGCGTACAGGTCCGCAAACCAATGTCCGGGGCGCGTCGGCGTGAACGCCACGGACGTCGTCGGGTCTTGCGTGACGAACGCGGTGCGCACCTCTTCGCCGACCTCATAGACGCGCGGCCCGATGGCCGGGCCGAGCCAGGCAACGAGGCGCGCCGGCTCACAGGGGAACGCTGCCACCGTCGCCTCGATCACACCGGCGCTCAGGCCGCGCCAGCCCGCATGGGCGAGGCCCACCGCCTCGCCGCGCGCATCGGCAAGCAACACCGGCAGGCAGTCGGCGACCAGAACGGCACAGACTGTTCCCGGCAGCGTGGTGACGCTGGCATCGGCCTCCTGCTCCGCCTGCCCCGCGTGCGCGGGCGTGGCGAACAGCACGCCGCGACCATGCACCTGGCGCAGCCACACCGGGCTCGCAGGCAGCAGTGCCGCCAGCCGGCGGCGGTTTTCCAGCACGGCGTCCACCTCGTCCCCGCAGCGCAGCCCCAGGTTCAGGCCGGCGTATGCGCCGCTGCTGACGCCACCCGAGCGCGTCGTCACCAGCGCGCGCACGCGGGCCGCGACGTTCCACTCAGGATAGATCGGCTGCGGCGCCATCGTTCAGGCGCGGCGCAGCGTCGCAATCAGACGCTTCATGTCCGCCGGCAGCGGCGCGCGCCAGGTCATCGGTTCGCCGCTGCGCGGATGGGCCAGGGACAACTCGCGTGCGTGCAGCGCCTGGCGGCCGAAGCTGATGCGCGCAGACGCACCGCGGCGGTAAACCGGATCACCGACGATCGGATACCCGAGGTGCTGAAGGTGGACGCGGATCTGATGCGTGCGGCCGGTCTCCAGCCGGCACTCGATCAGCGCCGCCGCGTCGAAGCGCTCGACGACCTGGTAGCGCGTGCGCGCCTCGCGCCCGCGGCGCGTGATTGCCATGCGCGTGCGCGAGCGCAAGTCGCGCCCGATCGGCTGATCAATCGTGCCGCCCGCGCTCGGCACGCCGTGCACCACCGCCAGATAGACGCGCTGCATGCTGCGTTCGGCGAGCTGGCGCACCAGGCTGGTCTGCGCTTCGAGCGTCTTGGCGACCACCAGCAGTCCGCTGGTATCGCGATCGAGACGGTGCACGATGCCGGCGCGCGGCAGTCCGCCGAGCTGCGGTGCATGCGCAAGCAGCGCGTTGAGCAGCGTGCCACGGTGCACGCCGGCCCCTGGATGCACCACCAGGCCGGCCGGTTTGTCGATGACCAGAATGTCGGCGTCCTCGTAGACGATCGCGAGCGGCATCTTCTCGGCCTGCGGCGCGGCGGCATCCGGCAGCGGCGGCGGCACCAGCCGCACCTGCTCGCCGCCAATCACCGTCTGGCGCGCGGTCGCGGGCCGCGCATCGAGCGCGATGGCGCCTTCGCGCAGCCAGACCTGCAGGCGCGTCCGCGAATACTGCGGGAACAAACGCGCGAGCGCCTGATCCAAGCGAAGGCCGGCGAGCGCCTGCGGCACGGTAACCGTGAGTTCCGCTGCGTCGCCGGCGCGATCGCGCAGGCTATAATTTTCGGTCCCGCCAGAACGCCGTCCCATGCGCACAAGTTTACTGACTGTCCTCGCCCTTGCGGTCGCGCTGCAACTGTCCGCCTGCGGGCTGTTCGATAACCGGAAGGACGATACGGCGGGCTGGTCGGCGCAGCGCCTGTACAGCGAAGCGAAGGACCAGATGGGGTCCGGAAACTACGCCAAGGCGGTCGAGTATCTCGAAAAGCTCGAGGCGCGCTATCCCTATGGCCGTTACGCGCAGCAGGCACAAATCGAGATTGCCTATGCCTACTACAAAGACGGCGATCGCGCCTCGGCCATCGCGGCCGCGGACCGTTTCATCAAGCTCTACCCGAACCATCCCAACGTCGACTACGCGTATTACCTGAAGGGATTGGTCAACTTCAACGAAAACCGTGGCTTCCTGACGGCGCTGACCAGCCCCGACATGACCGACCGCGATCCGAAGGCGAGCCGTGAGGCTTTTTTCGCCTTCAAGGAAGTCGTGACGCGCTTCCCCGAGTCGAAGTACGCCAAGGACTCCGCGGAGCGCATGCGCTACCTCGTCAACGCGCTCGCTGCCCACGAGGTCCACGTTGCGCGCTACTACATGAAGCGCGGCGCCTATGTGGCGGCGGCGAATCGCGCACAGTACGCAGTCAAGAACTATCCGCAGGCGCCCACGACGGAAGAAGCGGTGTACATCCTCGTCCTGGCCTACGATGAACTCGGCATGACCCAATTGCGCGATGACGCCAATCGCGTCATGACGACGAACTTCCCCAACAGCAAGTACCTGCAACCCGGCGGTTACGAGCGCACTGCGCCCTGGTGGCGCATTTGGGATCCGAACTGGTGATTGCCCAAAGGGCAATTACCCGTTCGCTCGAGTCGGCCGCGGGGGAAGACCCTGCGGTTCTCCCCCCGCAGCCCCCACGCCTCCGCCGCTAGTTCACCACCGTGATTTTCTCGTCCGCGATGTAGTCGCGGATGACGGCGTCGATGTCGGGATCGGCACGAAATCCCATGTCGATCGCACGCGGCGTTTTCAGGCGCGCGGGCCAGGTCTTGACGATGGCCTGGATGCGCGCATCCGGCTCGAACCGGATCCGGCGAACGACCGAGTCGCCCGCGACGCGGCGCAGGCCTTCCAGCATCTCGGCGACGCTCACGGTGATGCCCGGCAGGTTCACGGTGCGCGTCGACGGCCAGGCCGCGGCAGCCAGGTCGTGCGCATGCAAAAACGCCTCGATGACGCGCTTCGGCGAGAGCAGCCACACGCCCGTTTCCGCAGCGACGGGGCACGCCGAGGCGACGCCGTTCAGGGGCTCGCGAAGGATGCCGCTGGCGAAGGACGAGGCGGCCGCATTCGGCTTGCCGGGGCGAACGACGACGGTCGGCAGGCGGAGCGAGCGGCCGTCGATGAAGCCCTTGCGCGACATGTCAGCGATCAGATACTCGCCGATCACCTTCTGCGTGCCATAGGAGGTCTGCGGCGTCGGCGTCGTCGAATCATCCAGTACCGGCGGCAGCGCGCCACCGAACGCGGCGACCGAACTCGCGAACACCAGCCGCGGCGGGCGCGCGCAGCGCCGCGCGCGCTCGAGCAGCCTGCGCGTACCCTCGAGATTGACGCGCTCGCCGAGGTCAAAATCCGCTTCCGCCGCGCCGCTCACCACGGCAGCGAGGTGGAACACCGAACCCGTATCGGCCGTCAGGACGCGATCCAGAATGGCCGCATCCGCAACGTCCCCGCGCACGACCTCGAGGCGCGGGTCGGAGGGCATGTCGTCCGGGTAGGCCGCATCGAGCAACACGAGCTTAGACAGCGGCGCCTTCTCCGCATCGGACGCCGCAAGCCCGTCGCGCGCGAGCAGCGCCTTGGCCAGCTTGAGCCCCAGAAAACCGCCGCCCCCTGTGATGACCACTCTCATGAATGCGCTTCCGTAAAGTTGGTTGGGGGAGACGGTGGATCGCCTTCGCCCGGTTGGCTCACGATTCTAGCGGACGGCTGCGCGGCGAAAAAATGTTCCACGTCGCTGATCTCGCGCGTGAGGGGCATCGGCGGCAGGCTGGCGCGAATGATGCGGCCGTAGCCGCGGGTGAAAAGGCGTGGGTCGCAGATCATCAAGACGCCGCGGTCGGTGAAGTCGCGGATCAGGCGGCCCGCGCCCTGCTTCAGCTGCAGGACCGCCATCGGCAGCTGCAGTCGCGAGAATGCATTCTCATCCCTGGCGCGCAGCGCATCGATACGCGCAGCCAGCACCGGGTCGTCCGGCGGCGCAAACGGCAGCTTGTCGATGACCACGAGCGAGAGGGCTTCACCGCGCACGTCGACGCCTTCCCAGAACGATTGACTGCCGAGCAGTACCGCGTTGCCGAGCTCGCGGAATCGGCGCAACAACTCGCTGCGCGATCCGGTGCCCTGCACGAGCAACGGGTGCCCAAGGTCCGCACCCTGCAACCGCTCGTGTGCCCTGCGCAACGCCCGCAGCGACGTGAACAGCAGGAACGCGCGCCCTCCGCTCGCCCGCAGTGCGGGTAGCGCGGCATCGACCACGGCGTCAGTGTAGCCCGGGTCGTTCGGATTCTCCGGCAGGCCGCGCGGGACGTAGAGACGCGCCTGACGCGTGTAGTCGAACGGGCTCGGCCAGCGTGCGCTGACCACGTCCTCGAGCCCGAGCTCGCGCGCAAAGTGGCCGAAGTCGTCGCCCACCGCGAGCGTCGCGGAGGTGAAGATCCAGGCACGCGGATGGCCCTCGAGCTGACGCTGGAACGGCGCCGCCGCCGACAGCGGCGTCAGATGCAGTTGCACCGTGTGGCTGAACACCTCAACCCAGCGCACCTGCGCCGCGTCGGCGGCGGCAGGCTCGCACAGGCGCTCGATCCGCGCGGCGGCCTCGCGCGCCCGCCTCGCACAAGCGGCCAATCCCTCGGCGCGCTCAGCCTGCGCGTCGAGCCCCGCCGCAAGGCCGCCGAGCGCCTGCTCGAGCCTGCCGAGCGCGTCCTCGAACGCCGGCCGGCGCTGGGCCTGCGACCAGGCCATGCGCGCGGCGTCGGCGTCGAATGCGAGTCGCAACTCGCGGGCCGCCTTTTCCAGCCGTCCGGCCTGCGCTTCCAACTCGGGCGCGGCGCCGCCCGCGGCGCGCAGTTCGGCGCGCGCATCCCGCGCCAGATCCAGCAGTTGGCCGCTGGACACCGTCTCGCCGAAGAACAGCCGCGCCGTATCGGGCAGCTGATGCGCTTCATCGAAGATCACCGTGTTGCAGGCCGGAAGCAGCTCGGCCACCCCCTCGTCGCGCAGCACCACGTCGGCGAAAAACAGATGATGATTGACGATGACGACGTCGGCCTCCAGCGCGTTCTTTCGCGCGCGCATGACAAAGCAGTCCCGGTAGCGCGTACAGCCCTGTCCCAGGCAGTTGTCGCGCGTCGAGGTGGCGTGCACCCAGACCGGCGAGTCCTCGGGTACGTCCGCAAGCTCCGCCCGATCGCCGCTGCGCGTCATTGCCGCGAAGCGCTCGATGCGGTGAAGCTGTTCCGCCGCCTCGCGCGTGGCAAGGCGCGCCTCGCCATGGGCACGCTCGAGGCGGTACAGACATACGTAGTTTGCGCGCCCCTTGAGCAGCGCGGCCGTGGCCCCCGTGGCGAGCGCTTTGCGCACGGTCGGCACGTCGCGTTCGAACAACTGATCCTGCAGATTCTTCGTGCCGGTCGAAATGATGACCTTGCCGCCGGCAAGAAACGCCGGCACCAGATAGGCGAACGTTTTGCCGATGCCGGTGCCGGCTTCCGCCACGAGCATGTCGCCGTGTTCGATGGCGCGCAGGATCGCGCCCGCCATCTCGAGTTGTTGCGGACGCGGGCCGAAGCCCTCGACCTGCGCCGCCAGCGGGCCGTCGGCTGCGAACAGGCGGGCCAGCCGCGGGTCGGCAGCCGTGGCGTGGGGCGCTTGCGGATCGCGCACGCTCAGCGACCGACCTCGTCGACGCGCACCCAGATGCGACGCCCGCTCGACGCGGAGGCCTCGCGACTCGATCCAATGCCACGCGTCGACGCGTCGCGGGTCTCGCCGACGCCACCGATCTCGAACCATTCGCCGAGGCGCGCGCTCACCGTCGTCGCCGCGCGCTGGCTCTGCACCGTGCGGGCACCGCTGCGACCCACCGACCCGCCGAAGGTTTCACGTTGCGGCGCAATGTCCAGAGTCACGCGGTCGCCCGAGATGCGGGGTACGACCTCGAAGCCGGTGCTCGCGTCCTGAAATTCGGTGCCCTGCGTCACCGTTCGGCCCGATGGCGTCACGCTAACGACGCCCTGCCGGATGGGGCGCGACTCGCCGGTGGCGATGAAGGCGTGGCCGCCTTCCAGTACCTGGATGCGCTGATCAATCTGCTCGCTCAAATCCGATTCGGAACCGCGCGCCCGGACCGTGACGCTGGAGCGGTCGGACGGCACGCGCTGGTTGGAGATCGCCACGTTGCCCGAGCGGACCGTGCCACGCACGTCGACGGCCTGGTCGCGGGCGCTGGCGTTGGCGCCGAAACGCACTGAAATCATGAGGCGCCGCTGCGGCGTGTCGAGGCTCGCCAGGACGCGGCGGATTTCCTCGAGGTTGCGCGGACTGGTGCGCACGATCAGCTGGCTGTTCTGTCCGGTCAGCACGCCGCCGGGCTCCACCAGCGGCTGAAGTACCGGGAGCACCTGGTCGACAGTGCGATGGCGCAACGGAATGATCTCGAGGTCAGCGTTGGCGACGCCCGACATAAGAACTGCGGCAATCAATAAGAAGGTTTTAGTGCTAGTGAGTATTCGCATTGATGCAGGCTCTCGGTTCCCGTTTTCCACTTAACGCCGGCCTTAGCGCGGCGCTGACTTCGGGTTGGTTTTGACTTCTCGGACGCGCTAATCTAAATTACTTGAGCGATGCGATATAAGCTTCTGTATTCGATGGTTTTTTGCGCCATGGCGTCGGGTTGCAGCTCGATCGCGACACAAGCGCCACAGACGCCGCCACCGGAACCCGGGCCCACGCCACATGCCGCGACGCCGCAGCACACCGAAGCGCTGCTGCAAGCCATTATGGCGCTCGACACGGAATACCGATACGGCGGGCACTCGCTCGCCAACGGCTTCGACTGTAGCGGCCTGGTGGCGCATGTATTCAAAACCGCCTGGGGCATCGACCTGCCTCACAATGCGCGCGCGCAGAGTGATTACGGCACCCGCATCGGGTTCGAGGCGCTTCGCCCCGGCGATCTCGTCTTCTACAACACGCTTAATCGCCCCTACTCGCACGTCGGCATCTATCTCGGCCAGGGCAAGTTCATCCACGCGCCACGGACCGGGGCCCGTGTACGCATCGAAAGCCTGCGCACGCGGTACTGGGTGCGCCGCTTCGACGGCGCACGCCGCATCTACCCCCCCACCGAGCGGCTTTAGTTCTTCGCAGGGCGGCACCGCACGCGTGCCACAGCACAGCCATTTTGTTTGACCTAAATCAACGAGAATCATTATCATTCTCATTGACAGCTCGCCTGCTGCTCCTTATGATGGGCCCCTGCTCCTTCCTAGCTTCCTGATTTTCAATGAAAACACTCATCTCGCTCCTGCTTGTGGCCTTCGCGGGCCTTTCCCACGCGGAAGACCCGTCGCTCAACGTCTATTCCTCGCGTCATTACCAGAGCGACGAGGCGCTTTACGCCGCGTTCACCCAAACCAGCGGCATCCGCGTCAACCGGATCGAAGCCGGGGAAGACGCGTTGATCGAGCGCGTGCGCAACGAGGGCGCCCACAGCCCGGCCGACGTTCTGATCACCACCGACGCGGGTCGTCTGTGGCGCGCGCAGCAGCTCGGTCTGTTCCAGACGGTGCACTCCGCCACGCTCGATTCGCGCATCCCGTCGAATTTTCGCGACCCCGAAGGGCAGTGGTACGGCTTTTCCTTGCGCGCACGCGTCATCGTCTACAACAAAGCGAAGGTAAAGCCCGAAGAAATTCCGACCTACGAGTCGCTTGCCGAACCGAAGTGGAAAGGCCGCATTTGCGTACGTTCCGGAACGCACGTGTACAACCTGTCACTGATGGGCTCGCTCATCGAGCACTTGGGCATGGAAAAGGCCGAAGCCTGGGCCCGCGCGGTGAAGGCGAACCTGGCGCGCGAGCCGAAAGGCGGCGATACCGACCAGATGCGTGGCGTCGCAGCCGGTGAATGCGACCTGGCGCTGGGCAATCACTATTACTACCTGCGCCTGCTGCGCTCGAAAAAAGACGCCGATCGCGAAGTCGCGAGCAAGACCGGCGTGGTGTTTCCGAATCAGGGCGGACGCGGCACCCACTTCAACATCTCGGGCGCAGGCGTGCTGAAACACGCGCCGCACCATGCGGCGGCCGTGAAATTTCTCGAGTTCCTGGCGAGCGATTCCGCCCAGCGCTATTTCGCCGACGGCAACAACGAATGGCCGGTCGTCGCGAGCGTCAAGGTGTCGAACCCCGCACTCGCCGACTTCGGCCGCATCAAGCCCGACTCGATCAACGTTGCCGTGTTCGGGCGCAACCAGACCGAGGCGCAGAAGCTGTTCGATCGCGTCGGCTGGCGCTAGGCCCCGCGCAGCGCGCTCAGGCCGACCCCGGACGCATCAGGCGACGCGAGACAAGGAGCAAGGGCAGCAGACCGACCGCCACGATGACCAGCGATGGCAGCGCGGCCTCGGCCAGGCGCTCGTCTTTCGCGAGATGGTAGGCCTCCACCGCGAGGGTGTCGAAGTTGAACGGCCTCAGCGCGAAGGTCGCGGGAAGCTCCTTCATCACGTCGACGAAGACGAGCAGCGCCGCGGCAGAGAAGCTCGAGGCCAGTAGCGGCGCATGCACACGCAGCAAGGTGGCGCCCGGCGAGGCACCGAGACTGCGTGCCGCGTCGTCCATACTCGGCCGCAGTTTGGTGAGCCCCGCCTCGACCGTTTGCAGGGCGATCGCGAGGAAGCGGACGAGGTAGGCATACACCAGCGCCACGACGGTGCCCGTAAGCAACAGGCCGACCCGCACGCCGAACGCCTGCTCGATCAGGTCGGCGAGCCAGTTGTCGAGACGGCCGAGCGGCACCAACACGCCGACTGCGATCACCGCACCCGGAATCGCGTAGCCGAGCGAGGCCACCCGGTTGGCGAAGGCCACCAGCGGCGCGCGTGCCAGCCGCCCGGCATACGCCATGGTCGCCGCAAGCGCCACCGCCACGCCGGCGGTGATCGCGGCGATCGACGTGCTGTTACCGATCAGCATGAACAACCGGCTGCCCCAGCGCAGATCCGGGTCGCGCAACGCCAGATCGAGCAGGATACCCACCGGGAGCAGGAAGCCGAACACGACCGGCGCTGCACAGGCGGCCAGAGCAAGGACGCCGGCCGCGCCGCGCAGAGGCTGTGGCGGCATCCGCTTGCGCGGCGCACCCCCGTGGTACGCCGCACGCCCCCGACTCGCGCGCTCAAGCGCGAGCACGACGATTACGAACGCGAGCAGGCAACTCGACAGCTGCGCGGCGGCTACGCTGTCGCCCATCGACAGCCAGGCCTTGAAGATGCCGGTGGTGAAAACGTCAACTGCGAAATACGAAACCGTGCCGAAATCGGCCAGCGTCTCCATCAGCGCGAGCGCCGTTCCGGCCGCAATCGCCGGCCGCGCGAGCGGCACCGCGACGTGGAAAAAGCTTTTCCAGGCCGTGAGTCCGGCGAGCCGCCCCGCCTCGACCGCGTGGCGCGAAAGGTCCAGGAACGCGGTACGCGCGATGAGGTACACGTAGGGATAGAGGGCGAAAGAAAGCATCGCCGCCGCGCCCCACAGCGAGCGCACTTCCGGAAACCAGTATTCCCGCGCGCGCCAGCCGAACAGCTCGCGCAACACGCTCTGCACCGGCCCGGTGAACTGCAGCCAGTCCGTGTACGCATAGGCCATGACGTAGGCCGGCATCGCGAGCGGCAGCATGAGCGCCCACTCGAGTACACGTCGTCCCGGAAACTGATACGCCGTGACCAGCCAGGCCGACAGCACGCCAATCGAGATCACCCCCCAGCTGACGCCGGCAAGCAGCAGCGCGGTATTGCCGACATAGCGCGGCAGCACGGTCGTCGCCAGATGGACAAAGCTTCCGCCGCCGCCCTGCAGCACGTTGGCAACGACCGCGAGCAGCGGAAAGGCGAGCAGCACCGCCGCTGCGACGGCGCTCCAGCCGAGAGCCCCCAGGCGTGTGCGCGTAGCCCTCAGAGGCAGGGTGCCCATCGACATGCTGTCCATATCCGCAAGCTTGTGCTTGATTTGTGCGGGCGCAAAACCGTATCAATAATGATTATTGCTCTTAATTGAGGGGACGGCTCTTATAATCGCACCATGGCAGCGCCGGCCCGGCTTCTCGAGGTGCACGACCTTCATCTTGCCTACGGCGAGAACGAGGTGGTGCACGGGCTGTCGTTTGCGCTCGAGCGCGGCGCGATTGGCTGCCTGCTTGGCCCGAGCGGCTGCGGCAAGACGACCGTGCTGCGCTGCATTGCCGGCTTCGAACCCCCGCAGCGCGGTGAAGTCATGCTGAGCGGCGAGCGCGTCAGCGCGCCCGGCGTGATGGTTCCGCCCGAGCGCCGCCGCATCGGCATGGTTTTTCAGGACTTCGCCCTGTTCCCGCATCTCAACGTCGCGCAGAACATTGCATTCGGCCTGCGGTCCTGGCCTGCCGCCGCGCGCACCGCGCGCGTGCGTGAACTGGCCGAGCTGGTCAGGCTCGAGGCAAGCGCCGATCAGTATCCGCATGAGCTCTCCGGCGGTCAGCAGCAGCGCGTTGCGCTGGCGCGCGCGCTGGCGCCACGCCCGGATCTGCTCCTGCTCGACGAGCCGTTTTCGAATCTGGACATCGAGCTGCGCGAGCAGCTCTCGGTCGAGGTACGCGACGTCATCAAGGCCAGCGGCGCGACCGCGGTGCTCGTCACGCACGATCAGCAGGAAGCCTTCGCCATGGCCGACGAGATCGGCGTCATGAACGAAGGCCGCATCGCACAGTGGGACGCCCCCTACGCGCTCTATCACGAGCCGGTGAATCGCTTCGTCGCGGATTTCGTCGGTCAGGGCGTCTTCCTGCCGGCGAAAGTGCTCAATGCCCAGCGGGTCGAAATCGAGCTCGGCGTGCTCGACGGCGACGTGCCGCAGGCCTGCCGACAGGGCTGCGATGTCTGCGGCCGTGGCTGCATGGCCGACGTGCTGCTGCGGCCCGACGACATCGTGCATGACGACGCCTCGAGCATGAAGGCCGAGGTGGTAAAGAAAGCATTTCGCGGCGCGGACATTCTCTACACCCTGCGTCTCGACAGCGGGCGCACCGTCCTCGCACTCGTCCCCAGTCACCACAACCACGCGATCGGTGAACGTATCGGCATCCGGCTCGACGTCGACCACGTAGTGGCATTCGAGCCGCTCGGCGTGACCTCTGCCGCCTGAGTGACTTACGCGCCGGGCTCGCGCAGGCTGTAGATCGCCTTCAGCGTGACGCGAAACTCCCGGCCGAGCAACGCAGCGGGAATCGGCACCCGCGGCTTGGCCTTGCGAAACATGTCGATGGCCTGCTGGTCGAGCACCGCGTGGCCGCTCGAGCGGCTGATCGCCATGTCGCGAATCCTGCCGTCTGCATCGACCACCAGCGCCACCTCCGCCGCGCCCTCCCATTGGTTGTCCATCGCCGCGCGCGGGTATCGTTTGTAGTGCCGGGCCGCGCCGATGAGTTGCAGTCGATAGCGCGCGAGCGCGTCGACGTCGACGGTCGGAGCGCTCGACGCGGGTGATGGCTTTGCCCCATCGGCTGCCGGCTGCGCCGCGGTCGCGGGTCGCGGCGCAGGCTCGACCCTCGCTTTAGGCCGCGCGTCCGCCGCCGCCTGCGCCCCGGGATTCGGCCTCGGCTTCGGCGCGCTTTGCGCTTCGCGCCTCGGCGCGGCCTTGCGCTCGGGTGTCGGCGCAGCTGCGACCTCGGGCCTCGCCGCAGGGGTCGATTCCAGCGGCAGCGCCACGTCCAAGCGCGTCATCGATGCCGGCGCCGGTTGGGCGTCTTCCTGCGCGGGCGCCGCAGCGGCAGGCTTGAAGGGCGCCGGCGCTTCCAGTTCCAGCAGACGGGCGCTGATGGGGGCGGGCGTGACGGCCGAAGGCTGCGGCCGGGGCGCGATCCGCTGCAGCCCTGCAATGGCGAGTACGTGCAGCGCGATCGAAGCCACGACCGCATATTCGAGCAGGCGCAGCTCCCGATCCTGCCCGAACGGCAGCGCCCGGTCCGTGCCCAAGATGGCCCCGCGCATGGCGCGCGTCAATATACACCGCCCCAGTGGGGCCGCGATCAGCCCGCGTGCAGCGCGCGCCAGATGCGCTCGGGCGTAAGCGGCATTTCCAGCTGCGTCACACCCCGCTCGGCGAGCGCATCGAGCACCGCGTGCACCGCCGCCGGGACCGAGCCGATGGTGCCGATCTCGCCGCAGCCCTTCACGCCGAGCAGGTTCGTCTTGCAGGGAATGCCTTCCTCGAACGCACACTGCACCGAAGGCAGGTCGGCGGCGCGCGGTACCGCGTAGTCCATCAGCGATCCGGTGAGCAACTGGCCACTCGATTCATCATAGACCGCCTGCTCGAACAAGGCCTGCCCCAGTCCCTGAGCAACGCCGCCGTGTACCTGCCCCTCGACGATCGGGTGATTGATAATGCGCCCAAGGTCGTCGCAGCTGGAATGGCGCACGACCTCAATCACGCCGGTTTCCGGATCGATTTCCACCTCGCAGATCTGCGCGCCGTTCGGCCAGCTCGGCGTCGACGGCGTCTGCGTCGCGGAGACACGCACGATTCGATCGGGCTGGCGCGTCGCCAGCTCGGCCAGACCAATCGCGCGGTCCGTTCCTGCGATGCGGAACTGGCCATCGCGATACTCGATGTCGCCCGGCGCCGCCTCGAGCACCTCCGCAGCGAGTTCCTTGCCGCGCACAATCACCTGGCGGCCCGCCGCGACCACCGCCGAGCCGCCGACGAACGCCGAGCGTGAGCCCACGCTGCCGACGCCGTTCGCGCGGTCGGTGTCGCCCTGCACGATATGGATTTGGCCGACGGGAATCTGCAGCACCTCGGTGATGAGCTGGGTATAGGTCGTCTCCAGTCCCTGACCCATGGCCTGGGTACCGGAAAACACCGTGATCGCACCGTCGGCGTCGATCTGGATATCGACCGTCTCCGTCGGCAGCGCACCGGTCCACTCGAGATAGCTCGACAGCCCCCGGCCGCGCAGCTTGCCGCGACGCTTGGATTCCGCCGCACGCGCCGGATAGCCCTTCCAGTCGGCCACTTCGAGGGCGCGCTCGAGCACGCGCGCGAAATCGCCGACGTCGTAGGTTTCGCCGAGGTGCGTGGCGTAGGGAAACTGCTCCGGACGGATGAAATTGCGTTGCCGCAACACCACCGGATCGATGTTCATCACGCGCGCCGCGCGATCCATCAGGCGCTCCATGAGGTAGTTCGCCTCCGGCCGTCCGGCGCCGCGGTAGGCGCCCGTCGCCATGGTGTTCGTCAGTACGGCGCGCACGTGATAGTCGATCAGCGGCACGTGATAGACGGTGGCCTGCACCTTCGGCCCGAGCGCCAGCGGAATGATGGCCGACGAACCCACCGGCACCGCACCAATGTTGGCGATCATGCGCATGCGCAGGCCGAGGATCCGGCCGTCCTTGTCCAGCGCCAGGGCCGCGGAATAGTGCTGGTCACGACCCATGTGCGCAGCGAGAAATTCCTCGCTGCGCTCGCCGCGCCACTTCACGGGCCGGCCGAGCTTGCGTGCGGCGTAACAGACCAGCGCATCCTCGGGGGTCAGACCGGTCTTCATGCCGAAGCCGCCGCCGATATCGCCCACGATGATGCGGAAATCCTCGGGTTTGGTCTTGAACACGTCGCCCAGCAGCTGGCGCGCGCCCGTCGAAGTCTGGTTCTGCGTGTACAGCGTCGTGCGCCCGGACGCGTGCACGGCGATCGCGCAGCGCGGCTCGATCGCATTTGCGATGAGGCGCTGGTTATGGAGCTCGAGCTCGACGACATGCGCCGCGCGTGCGATCGCGTCGTCCATCCCCTGAGTGTCGCCATAGCGCGACTCGGCCGCAATGTTGCCCGGAGCACCCGGCCAGAGCTGTGGCGCGCCGGGTTCGATCGCGCGGCGTGGATCGGTGACACAGGGCAAATCCTCGAAATCGATCATCACGCGCTCGGCCGCGTCCTGCGCCTGCTCGCGCGTCTCGGCGACGATCGCCGCCACGGCCTGACCGACGTGATACACCGCGCCGTCGGCCAGCAGCGTACGCAGGGGCGCTTCCATCGGCGAGCCGTCAGCCTGCTTGAACAGCGGCGGGAACGGAATATGGCCGAGGCCATCCTGCTTCAGATCGTCGATTGACCAGGCCGCCAGTACGCCCGGCGCGCCACGCGCATCGGCCAGGTCGCAGGATGTCACGCGCGCATGGGCATAGGGCGAGCGCACGAGAACGAGCGTCGCCGCCTCGGGGAAGTCGCGGTCGTCGCTGAACAAGCCCCGGCCGGTCAGCAGGCGATCGTCTTCGATGCGCTTTTGCGAGCGCGAGGCGCCGAAGCGCGCTGAATCGGGGTCGAACTGGATTGCAAGTTCCGTCATATGCCCTCTTCAAGCATGGGTTCTGGATGCCCTAAAACTAAAACGCCCCGGTCGGGGCGGTTTAGCTGGCGGAGAGAGAGGGATTCGAACCCCCGGTACGGATAACCGTACAACAGATTTCGAGTCTGCCGCATTCGACCACTCTGCCATCTCTCCGCGGCGCGCATGCGGGGCTGCGCGCGCCGCGGATTTTATCACGCGGCTTCTTTCTCGATCCGCTCCTGGCCGCGCATGTACGGCCGCAGCGCGCCCGGAATCGTCACCGAGCCGTCCGCGTTCTGGTAGTTCTCGAGGATCGCGACGAGCGTGCGCCCCACCGCGAGCCCCGAGCCGTTCAGCGTGTGCACCAACTCCGGCTTGCCACGTGCATTGCGGAATCGCGCCTGCATGCGCCGCGCCTGATAGGCCTCGAAGTTCGAACAGGAGGAAATCTCGCGGTACGCCTTCTGCGCCGGCAGCCAGACCTCGAGATCGTAGGTTTTGGCTGACGCCGCACCGATGTCGCCGGTGCACAGCGCCATGACGCGATAGGGCAGATCGAGCTTTTGCAGCACCGTCTCGGCATGCGCCGTGAGCGCCTCCAGCGCGTCGTACGACGCGTCGGGGCGCACCACCTGCACCAGCTCCACTTTGTCGAACTGATGCTGACGGATCATGCCGCGCGTGTCCTTGCCGTAGGAGCCCGCCTCGGAGCGAAAACAGGGCGTGTGGCAGACGAACTTCAGCGGCAGGGATTCGCCCGGCACGATCGTGTCGCGCACGATGTTCGTCACCGGAACCTCCGCAGTCGGGATGAGGTACCACTTTTCCTCGCTGCGCGGCACGATGAACAGATCCTGCTCGAACTTCGGCAGCTGGCCCGTCCCATACATCGAATCGGCATTGACGATATATGGGGCGTAGACCTCCGTGTAGCCGTGTTCAGTGGAATGCAGGTCCAGCATGAATTGCGCGATGCCCCGATGCAGGCGCGCCAGCGCACCGCGCATGACCACGAAGCGGCTGCCGGCAATTTTGCTGCCGAGCGCGAAATCAAGCTGTCCGAGCCCCTCGCCCAGGTCCACGTGGTCCTTCGCCGCGAACTCGAACTCGCGCGGCGCGCCGCAGCGGCGCTGCTCGACGTTGTCCGCCTCCCCCTTGCCGACCGGGACGCTCGCGTGCGGCAGGTTCGGCACACCGGCGAGGAAGTCGTTCAGCTGCCGCTGCGCATCGGCCAATCGCGCTTCGAGCTCACCGAGCTCGCGATTGATGCCGCCGGCTTCCGCGACCAGCACGGTCGTGTCTTCGCCACGCGCTTTCGCCTGGCCGACCTTCTTGGCGTGTGCGTTGCGCGCGCTCTGCAGTTCCTGCGTGCGCGTCTGGATTGCCTTGCGCTCGATCTCCAAGGCGCGAAAGCCGTCGGTGTCGAAAGGTACGCCGCGCGTCGCAAGGCGCGCGGCGACCTCGTCGAGCTGTGTTCTGAGCAATTGAACGTCGATCATCGTGGCTTCTTGCGCGCGTCAGCATCAAGCTGGCGCAGTTGTTCGAGTTTCTCCCGGATTCGCGCTTCGAGGCCCCGGTCTGTCGGCTGGTACCAGTTCGGCGCCGTCATGCCCTCCGGCAGATAGCGCTCACCGGCGGCGTACGCGCCGGCTTCGTCATGCGCATAACGATACGCCTTGCCGTACCCGAGTTCCTTCATCAGCCGCGTCGGTGCATTTCTCAGATGCATCGGCACGGGGCGCGTCGCGTCTTCGCCGACGAAAGCGCGGGCTGCATTATAGGCGGTGTACGCCGCGTTCGATTTCGGCGCGCAGGCCAGGTAGAGCACCGCCTGTGCCAGCGCCAGCTCACCTTCTGGCGAACCGAGCCGTTCGTAGGCCTCGCAGGCGTCCAGCGCGAGGCCCAGCGCACGCGGGTCGGCCAGCCCGACGTCCTCGGTCGCCATGCGCACGATGCGGCGCCCCAGATAGCGCGGATCCGCCCCGCCGTCGAGCATGCGGACCATCCAGTACAGCGCAGCGTCCGGATCCGATCCGCGCACCGACTTGTGCAACGCCGAGATCTGGTCGTAGAAGACCTCGCCTGCCTTGTCGAAACGGCGCAGGTTCTTGGCCAGCGTGCGCTCGACGAATTCGCCGTCCAGCTGCGTGGCGCCCGCCGCGCCAGCCGCGGTCGCCATGATTTCGAGGGCATTGAGCAGCCGCCGTGCGTCACCGTCCGCGAACCCGATCATTCGCTCGCGCGCCGCCCCGTCGAAGCGCACGCCCGGCGCAGCCTGCGGGGCGGCGCGCTCGAACAGCGCAGCGAGCTCGCTCGACGACAACGACTCGAGCACATAGACCGTCGCGCGCGACAGCAGTGCGCTGTTGACCTCGAACGAGGGATTCTCGGTCGTTGCGCCGACGAAGGTGATCAGCCCGCGCTCGACATAGGGCAGGAACGCGTCTTGCTGTGCCTTGTTGAAACGGTGTACCTCGTCGACGAAGAGGATGGTGTGACGCCCGCTGCGCGCGAGCTCCGCCTCCGCCGCCTGCACCGCCTCGCGGATGTCCTTCACCCCGGAAAACACGGCAGACAGCGCGATGAACTCGGCGTCGAAGGCCTTCGCCATGAGACGTGCGAGCGTCGTCTTGCCGACGCCCGGTGGGCCCCAGAGGATCATCGAATGCGGTCGCCTGGACTCGAACGCAAGGCGCAACGGCTTTCCCGCGCCGAGCAGGTGCTGCTGGCCGACCATCTCGTCGAGCGCGTGCGGGCGCAGACGCTCGGCGAGTGGCGCGTCCGGCTGCGGCGCCTCGAAAAGATCGTTCATCTCAGGGCTGGCCGAGCACGTCCGTGCCGGGCGGCGGCGTGAACCGAAAGCGCGAGGCATCCAGCGTGGGGTTGCGTTCGACGTTCGAAAACCGCAGCTTTGTCGTCTGGCCGAAGTGGTCGACCAGTTCCATCGCCTCGACGCCGACCGCACTCAGTCCGAGGCGGATGCGCTCGAAGCCCGCCTCGGCCTCGCGCGGCTTCGCCTCGAGCCACTCCAGGCCCTCCCGCACGCCGAGCTCGGTGAATTCGAACGCCTGCACCACATCGGCGCTGCCCGCGAGCAGGGCCGCCGGCGTCGAACCCAGCGCGCGCGCAAGTCGGCGTACCGTGACCTGAGCGAGTTCCTCGTCGTAGATCCACACCCGCTCGCCGTCGCCGACGATCAGCTGGCGGGCCGGCGTGAGGTACGTCCAGCGAAAGCGGCCCGGACGCTCAAAGGAAAATTGGCCGGTCGCCGACTGCACCAGCTGCCTGCGTCCGTCGAAGACCTTCTGCTCGAAATCGGCTCTCGCGGAGTGCGTCGTCTGGACGTAGCTTTGAAAGCGCTCGATGCTCGAGGCCTGCGCCGGCAGGCCGAACAGCACCGCCAGCAGGGTGAGCGCGGCGCGCATCACCGGCCTATTCCTGCGTCGCGGGGACCAGTACCTCGCGATTGCCGTTCGACTGCATCGACGACACGAGGCCGGCCCGCTCCATGTCCTCGATCAGGCGCGCCGCCCGGTTGTAGCCGATGCGCAGATGACGCTGCACGAGCGAGATCGACGGCCGGCGCGTGCGCAGCACGATTTCCACCGCCTGGTCGTAAAGCGGGTCCTTCTCGCCGCCGCCCTCGCCCGCCGCAGCTGCGCCTTCGGCCACAGCGGGTTCGATGACTTCCTCGATGTATTCCGGCGTGGCGAGCCGTTTAAGGTGCTCGACCACGTTGTGCACCTCATGGTCGGCGACAAACGCCCCGTGCACGCGCTGCGGCAAGCCGGTACCCGGCGGCAGGTACAGCATGTCACCCGCGCCAAGCAGCGCCTCGGCGCCGCTCTGATCGAGGATCGTGCGCGAATCCACCCGCGAGGACACCTGGAACGCGATGCGCGTCGGAATGTTCGCCTTGATCAAGCCCGTGATCACGTCGACCGAAGGGCGCTGCGTCGCGAGCACGAGATGGATGCCCGCGGCACGCGCTTTCTGCGCCAAGCGTGCGATCAGTTCCTCGACCTTCTTGCCGACCACCATCATCAGGTCGGCCAATTCGTCGATCACGACCACGATGTAGGGCAGTGCCTTGAGTGTCTGCGGCTCCCCCGATTCGATGGTGAGCGGATCCTCGAGCGCGCGACCGTGTTTTTCCGCGTCCGTAACCTTGTGATTGAACCCGGAAAGGTTACGCACCCCGAGCCAGGACATCAGCTTGTAGCGCCGCTCCATCTCGGCGACGCACCAGTTGAGGGCATTGGCCGCCTGCTTCATGTCGGTCACCACCGGGGCGAGCAGATGCGGAATGTCCTGGTAGACCGACAACTCGAGCATCTTCGGATCGACCAGGATCAGTCGCACCTGGCGCGGCTCGGACTTGTAGAGCAGCGACAGGATCATCGCGTTGATCGCGACCGACTTGCCCGAGCCGGTCGTGCCGGCGACCAGGAGGTGTGGCATCTTGGCGAGATCGACGACGATCGGGTTTCCCGCGATGTCCTTGCCGAGCGCGAGGGCAAGCGGCGCATGCAGCGCGTGGTACGCCTCCGAGCCCAGGATTTCGGACAGGCGCACCGCCTGCCGGTGCGGGTTCGGGATCTCCAGCCCCATGCAGGACTTGCCGGGAATCGTCTCCACCACGCGGATCGAGACCACCGACAGCGCGCGTGCGAGGTCCTTGATCAGGTTGACGATCTGGCTGCCCTTGACCCCGACCGCGGGCTCGACCTCGTAGCGCGTGATGATCGGGCCGGGATAGGCGGCGAGCACTTTCACCGAGACGCCGAAATCGGAGAGCTTCTTCTCGATCAGCCGCGAGGTGAATTCCAGGGTCTCGGCTGTGACCTGCTCGCTGTCGTGCCGCACCTCGTCGAGCAGCTTGATCGGCGGCAGCGGCGTGTCCGGCAGGTCGTCAAACAGCGGCACCTGGCGCTCCTTCTGCACGCGCTCCGATTTCTTGATCTCGACGAGCTGCGGCTCGATGCGCAATGGCGGATGATCCTCTTCGCGCTTGCGCCCGGTCTCGACCACGAACTCGCGTTCCTCGCGCGCCAGGTCCCCCTGTTTGCGATCCTGCCGACGCTCCCACGCGACCTTGGCGGACGCATACGCCGACTCGAGCACGAATCCGGTGAACTCGGCGACCTTGATCCACGAAACGCCGCTGAACAGGCTGACGCCGACTGCGACCAGCGCGACCAGCGCCAAGGTCGCACCGGTAAACCCCAGTGCCGCGGAGGCGACCGAGCCGACCGCATCGCCGAGCATGCCGCCCGGGGCGAGTGGCAGTGCCGCCTGAATCGAATGCAGGCGTAGGGTCTCCAGCCCGGCGCTCGAAACCAGCAGCAACGCGAAACCGGCCAGCATCACGCCCAGCGAGCGGCGGTCAGGCGGCGGCGCACCGTGCAATCGACGGTAGCCCATGACGACGACCGCGACGCACAGCGCAACCCACCAGTACGCGGACACGCCGAACAGATAGAGCAGCAGGTCCGCCAGCCAAGCGCCGACGCGGCCGCCCGCATTCTGTGCGTGGGCGCCCGTGGCGCTCTGCGACCAGCCGGGGTCCGTCTTGTGAAACGTCGCGAGGATGAGAAGCAGGTATAGGGCTGCGACTGCAACCAGCAACCAGCGCGCTTCGCGCAACAGACCCGCGAGTCTGGCCGGCAGGGGAGAAGTGCCGGATTTCTGTGCAGCCGCCATCGCGATCCGTCCGGAAGGCGCGATTGTAGCGCACCCGCACCGCTCGAACGCCGCGCCGCAGGCGGGAGCGGTCGATGCCAAACCGGTCGCCGTGGGCCTCGGGCCCGGCGACCCCGCGCCTTACTCCGGCAGGACGACTTCGTCGTGAATCACGATCTTGGCGCCGCGCACTTCGATGAAACCGCCCTCCTGCAGGTCCTTCATGACACGGCTCACCATTTCGCGCGACGCGCCGATCATCTTGGCGATGTCCTGCTTCGGGATGCGGCGCGTTACGACGCGCTGACCATCCACGTTTTCCGACATGTCGATCAGCAAATGTGCGACGCGCCCGAAGACGTCGAGCAGCGCGAGGCTGCCGATCTTGCGGTCGGCCTCGCGCAATCGCTTGACCAGGCCGCGCATCACCGTCATCGCGAGCTCGAAATTCTGCTCCATCGACTGCTTGAAATCGCGCTTCGTGATCGACAGCAGCTCGCAGGGCTCGATCGCCAACACGCTGGCAGAGCGCGGGCTGTCGTCGATCAGCCCCATCTCGCCGAAGAACTCGCCCGGGCCGATGATGGTCAGTATGACCTCGCGCCCGTCGGCGTCGCTCATCATGACCTTGAGGCGGCCCGAGAGCACGATATAGAGCGAATCGGTGGGGTCACCGGCGGCCATAATGGTCGAGTTGCGCGGCGCACTCCTGCGCTTGACCATGGTCGCAATGGTGCGCAACTGTTCATCTGTGAAGCTCGTGAACAGGGGCACCGCCCGAAGCACTGCCGTCGAGACTGCCGTCGTACCGGTCATGGTGTTCTCCACCCTTGCCTCCCCCTAAGGTCCGTTCTTTCCGCGGCCACCGAGTATCTTAGCAAAGCACAGCCCCCGGTCTCGGCGCCACCCGAAGATGTCGGGAAATCGGGCAGCACGACCTGCACCGCGTTGTAGCCCGCGTCACTGTACGCCCGCGCCACCGCCTCGAGCGCGTGCTGAACATCGCCGGCGGTCCGCGCCTTGCCGGTGAACGGCCGGGTGCGCCGCTCGAACTCGGCCTGCGGAATGAGCGACGCACCCCAGAAGATGTAACGCCGGATCTCGAACGATCGGGTCTCGAGCGCCGCGGGCGATTGCGCGGCGTGCGCCCGCGCGAGGACAACGACCGCCAGCCAAGCGCGTGTGGAAACCCGGCTCGACGCAGACCGGCCGGAGCGCCGGGAAATCGTCATGAGCCCTGCCAGGGCAATCTTTCCCAATAAAACAATGCCAACAATCATGGTGTTATAGAACAACCGTGAGGAACCGGCTTCAGAATCGACACCAATCTGGCCCCGTATAATTGGCCTCGACGCCCACCCACCCTGACGCCCGCCATGCCCGACGCGAAGCCCCAACGTCATGTTCGACTTCTGATCCTGGGCTCAGGTCCTGCGGGCTACACCGCCGCGGTCTACGCGGCGCGCGCGAACCTCGAACCGGTCGTGATCACCGGCCTCGCGCAGGGCGGCCAGCTGATGACCACGACGGACGTCGACAATTGGCCGGCCGACGCCGACGGCGTCCAGGGACCCGACCTGATGGCCCGGTTCCAGAAGCACGCGGAGCGCTTCAACACCGAGGTGATCTTTGACCACATCCAGACCGCGCGGCTCGGCGCACGCCCCTTCGTGCTCGAGGGCGACGCGGCGCACTACAGTTGCGATGCCCTGATCATCGCGACAGGCGCTTCGGCGAAGTATCTCGGGCTGCCGTCCGAGGAGAAGTTCATGGGACGCGGCGTGTCGGCCTGCGCCACCTGCGACGGGTTCTTCTACAAAGGCCAGGCGGTCGCCGTCATCGGCGGCGGCAACACCGCGGTCGAAGAGGCGCTGTATCTAGCGAACATCTGTCGCACGGTCACACTCGTGCACCGACGCGACGCCTTTCGTGCCGAAAAGATCATGATCGACAAGCTTATGCGGCGCGTCGAGGAGGGAAAGATCACGCTCGAGCTGGACAGCGTACTCGACGAGATCGTCGGTGACGCGAGCGGCGTAACGGGCGCGCGGGTAAAGAATGTCAAGAGCGGCGGCGCCAAGACACTCGATGTAAAAGGCGTGTTCGTCGCGATCGGGCACACACCGAACACTTCCCTGTTCGAGGGACAGCTCGACATGAAAAACGGCTACATCGCGACCCACTCGGGAACCGACGGCAACGCAACCGCGACGAGCCTGGCCGGCGTGTTCGCCGCGGGCGATGTGCAGGATCACGTATATCGCCAGGCCGTGACCAGCGCAGCCAGCGGCTGCATGGCGGCGCTCGATGCCGAGAAATTCCTCGAGTCGCAAAGCGGCTGATTCCCGCGGCCGGACCGCAGCATGAGCGACGGCCCGGAGCATGGTTCCGACGACGAGTTCCGCAGGGCGATGGCCGATGTTCGTCCGATCGCGCCGCGCGCCCGGCGCCGGATCGCGCTGCGGCGCGCCCCGCCACCGCCGGATGCCCGGCAGCGCCAGCGCGACGAGCGGGCGGTGCTCGAGGAGTCAATTTCCGGGCCGGTGTCGCTCGACCACCTGCTCGACTCTGGCGAGGAACTCAGCTTCCTGCGCCATGGACTGTCGCGCGATGTGCTCCGCAAGCTGCGGCGCGGGCACTGGGTGATTCAGAGCGACCTCGATCTGCACGGCATGAATCGCACGCAGGCGGCCGAGCAGCTCGCCCTGTTCCTGCGCGCATGCAGTGCGCAGCACATGCGCTGCGTCCGAATCGTCCACGGCAAGGGGCTTGGCTCGCGCAATCGCGAGCCCGTGCTGAAGCGCGTCCTGCACAAGCTTTTGCCCCGACGCGACGATGTGCTCGCGTACTGCCAGGCGCCCGCTGCGCATGGCGGGGCCGGGGCGCTGCTGGTCTTGCTCCGCAAACGGCCCTAGGCGCCGCGCACGGCGCGCAGATTCACACCGCCGCCTCGTTCGTCTCGCCCGTCCTGATACGCACCACGTTTTCGACCGCGGTGACGAAGATCTTGCCGTCGCCGATCTTTCCGGTCCGCGCCGAACGCACGATCGCGTCGATCGCCGGCTCGACCTGGTTGTCGGCCACCACCACCTCGATTTTGACTTTGGGCAGGAAATCGACGACGTACTCGGCACCGCGATAAAGCTCGGTGTGTCCCTTCTGCCGCCCGAAACCCTTGACCTCGGTCACCGTCAACCCGGTAACCCCAACCTCGGACAGGGCTTCCCGCACCTCGTCGAGCTTGAACGGTTTAACGATCGCTTCGATCTTTTTCATCGCGCCCCCTTTTCCGAACGCTGCGATTGTAAGGCATCCGCCGCCGCACGCCCCTGCGGCCTATCCCTATAATCGACCCCTCCCCTTGGGCGACTGAACGAGCACTGCGACGTTGGAAAGCCTCAGCATTGTCGAAACGCTGCACGAAGTCGATGCTGCGGAATGGGATGCGCTGCTCGGCGTGGATGCCGCGACGCAGGCGCGACACCCGTTCCTCAAGCACGCGTTCCTGAATGCCCTGATCGACACGGGCTGCGCAAGCGCGCGCACCGGCTGGCAGCCGCAGTTCCTGCTGCTGCGGCACGGCGGCCTGCTTGCCGGCGCGATGCCGCTGTTCGTCAAAGCGCACTCGTACGGCGAGTATGTTTTTGACTGGGCCTGGGCCGATGCCTACGCGCGTCACGGCGTCGAGTACTACCCCAAACTGCTCTGCGCGGTCCCCTTCACGCCGGTCACCGGCCCGCGCCTGCTTGCGCGGGACGATGCCGCGCGCCGCACGCTGCTCGCCGCGGCGCTCGAGCTCGCGCAGCAGGCGTCCTCGCTGCACATCCTGTTTCCGACCGAAGCGGAAGCCGCCCTGATGCAGGCGCAGGGCATGATGCTGCGCCGTACGGTGCAATTTCACTGGGAAAATCTGGGCGACACGGATTTCGAGGCCTTCCTCGCGCGCATGTCACACCGTCGGCGCAAGAACATCCGACAGGAGCGTCGACGTGTACGCGAAGCGGGAGTGACTTTCCGGTGGCTGCGGGGAGAGCAGATCGAACGCGGGCACTGGGAGTTCTTCCACCGCTGCTACCGTACGACCTACGCCGCGCACGGCTCGCGTCCCTACCTCAACCTGCCGTTTTTCCTGCAGTTCGGCGCAACACTCGGCGAGCATGCGGTGATGGTGCTCGCCGAGCGCGCCGCCGCGCCGGTCGCTGCCTCGCTGCTGGTACGCGGCGGCGACACCCTTTTCGGCCGCTACTGGGGCGCGATCGAGCATATCCCGCTGTTGCATTTCGAATGCTGCTATTACCAGGCCATCGAATATGCGATCACCGAAAGGCTGCGCGTCTTCGAAGGCGGCGCGCAGGGCGAGCACAAGCTGTTTCGCGGCCTCATGCCCACCGAAACGCTGTCGGCCCATTGGCTGGCGCACCCGGCGTTCGCGCAGGCCATCGAGGAGCACCTTGCGCGCGAGCGACACGGCGTCGCCCGCTACGTGAACGAACTCACCGAGCACTCGCCCTTCAAGGCGGTGTGATGTGTCAGGCTCGGCGAGTTTCACTCAGATCAAGACGTTCGGCATCAGGCGCGATTAAGATCGCTTTTCGATAACCCGTACACCATGGATTGGACCGGAAGATGAGACTGAGCGGAAAAATCGCAATCGTGACAGGCGCCGGCTCCGGCTTCGGCGAAGGCATTGCAAAGCGTTTTGCTCTGGAAGGGGCCGGTGTCGTCGTCAACGACATCAACGCCGCTGGCGGCCAGCGCGTGGCCGGCGAGATCTCGAGTGCCGGCGGCAAGGCGGTGTTCGTCAAGGAGGACGTGACGCGCGCCAAGGATTGGGCAAGCCTGGTCGGCGCGGCGCAATCGGCGTTCGGTCGCCTCGACATCGTCGTCAACAATGCCGGCTGGACACATCGCAACAAGCCGTACCTCGAGGTGACCGAGGCGGAGTTCGATCGCGTCTATGCGGTAAACGTCAAGAGCGTCTACCTGTCGGCGATTCATGCGGTGCCCGTGTTCCGCAAGCAGGGCGGCGGATGCATTATCAACATCGCCTCCACGGCGGGCATCCGTCCGCGCCCCGGGCTGACGGTCTACAACAGCTCGAAAGGTGCCGTCGTGCTGATGTCGAAATCGATGGCAGGCGAGTTCGGCCCGGATAACATCCGCGTGAACTGCGTCAACCCGGTCTTCAGCCCTGACACGGCGCTGTCGGCCGAGTTCGCCGGCGGCGCGGTGACCGAAGAGGCCCGCAAGCGGTTTCTCGCGACGATCCCACTGGGCCGTTTTTCGACGCCGCTCGACGTCGCCAACGCCTGCCTTTACCTGGCCTCGGACGAGGCGAACTTCATCTCGGGCGTGTGCATCGAGGTGGACGGCGCCCGTTCCGTCTGACGGGCAGCGGCACGCGCCGCGCCGCGTTTAGCCCTTGGCGGGGCGCGCCCCGCCAAGCAGCACCGCGACCTGCTTCGAGCGTCGCCCGGGCACTACGTCCGCCTGAGGCCGCGGCTCGCTGGCGTGGCCCGCACCCGGCTCGTACGGCTTGGAGAAAATCGGGTCGGCCGCCTCGGCGGTTCGCGTCGCACTCGGCCGTCGGGCAGTGCTCCGCCCGCGCCCTTCTCCGCGGCCGCGCGCCTCGCCCCGCCCGGAGCGGCCCATGACGGCCGCCATCGCCCCCGCATTCGGCTCGAAGCCAGGGACGAGCACTCGTTCGATTGAACGCCCAATCAGCTTTTCGATCGCGGCGAGCGAATCGCGGTCTTCCGGCGCCACCAGCGATATGGCCTCGCCCGCCATCCCGGCGCGCCCGGTCCTGCCGATGCGATGCACATAGTCCTCGGGCGAATGCGGGATGTCGAAATTGATCACCTGCGGCAGACCTTCAATATCCAGGCCGCGGGAAGCGACGTCGGTGGCCACCAGTACCGCCGTGCGTCCCGCCTTGAATCCCTCGAGGGCCTCGAGCCGCTCCGCCTGGGACTTGTCGCCATGAATGGCATCCGCGTGGATGTGCTCGCGGCGCAGCTGGTGCGCCAGCCGATTGGCGCCGATGCGCGTTCCGCTGAAAACCAGCACCTGCGTCAGGTTGCGTGTTCGAATCAGATGGCACAGGAGCTCGCGTTTTTTCTCGCGCGCCACCGGGTACACCACGTGCGTCACCAGCTCCGCCACCGCGTTGCGCGCGGCGATTTGAATTTCCGCCGGATCGGTCAGCAGGGAAGACGCGAGCTTGCGGATCTCCTGGGGAAACGTGGCAGAAAAAAGCAGGTTCTGCCGGCGACCCGGAAGCAGCGCAATGATGCGGCGGATATCCGGCAGGAAGCCCATGTCGAGCATGCGGTCCGCCTCGTCCAGGGTCAGCACGGAGACCTGGCCGAACGTCACCGTGCGATTCTGTACGTGGTCGAGCAACCGCCCCGGCGTCGCGACGAGAACCTCTACACCGCGGCGCAGCTGGGCGATCTGCGCGTTCATGTCGACACCGCCGTACACAACCGCCGTGCGCAGCGGCAGATGGCGCGCATACTCACGAAAGCTTGCTTCAACCTGGATGGCCAGCTCCCGCGTCGGGGCAAGCACCAGGGCACGCACGGGATGACGGGCCGGTGACGCGCTGGTACTTGCCAGCGGCGCGATCTTCTGCAGGATCGGCAACGCAAAGGCCGCCGTCTTCCCCGTGCCGGTCTGCGCACCGGCCATGAGGTCACGGCCTTCAAGAACGAGGGGTATGGCCTCCGACTGAACGGGGGTCGGCGTCTGATAGCCGAGTTCGGTGACGGCGCGCAGGAGGGGCTCGATCAGACCGAGCTGTTCAAATCCGGATTCGATGACGTGCTGCTCCGTTGGTTTCCGCAATGCGAAAACCCGAAATTATACGCGCCCTTGCACACCCCGCCCAGGCCGCTCAGTTGATCGTCCGCTGGGCCCGCTCCGTCGTCGCGCGGCTCTCTGTCCCCGGCAGCCGCAGCTCGACATCCCAGTCGCTCTTCTGGGCCGCCGCCTGGAGCAAACGGCACAACGAGTGCAGCAGGACGGCGTCCAGGTTCAGCGTCACGCCCTGCCCGTCGGAGGGATGCAGCGCCACGACCGGCTGCCCTTTGCGGTCATGGGCCGTCTGGATACGCGACAGCAGCAGCGGAGACTCGCCAAGCGGCGTCTTGGGCGTATTGTTTTCGTAGGGTCGCGAGAAATCCGCGCGCGACACGGCCTGCTCATGCTCGATGCCGAGCAGCGCCTTGCGCGCCTCCGGATTCGCCTGGGTGCGGATCCGGGGGCTCGCGTCTTCCGCCAGCTTGACCAGCAACGGCCACAGCAGCTTGACGTAGCGTCGCGTAAGCCAAAGGCGAAGTTCCGCGCCGTCGCTGGTGCCAATGCGCATCAGCAAGCGGTCTTGCTCCGCGTCGTAATCGATGTTGATCTGCCGCAGCCGCACGCCGGTATTCTCCCGGCTGCGCAGCCCCGGCGCAATGGCTCCGGGGAAGCGGTCAGCCCGCGCCTACGGCCGGCGGCTCAGCCCGATGCCGCGCGGATCCGGTTCAGCAGCGCGGTCGTCGACTGTTCGTGCTCGAACGGGATCGACATCACCTCGCCCCCGCGCGCCAGCACACCAGCGGCTCCGACGATGCGATCGGCAGGCCAGTCCCCGCCCTTGACGAGCACGTCCGGCTGGCAGGCCTCGATCAGCGCGGCCGGCGTGTCCGTGTCGAACCAGGTCACGGCATCAACCGATTCCAGCGACGCGACGAGCGCCAGCCGGTCCTCGAGGCGATTGATCGGGCGATCTTCGCCCTTCGCGAGCCGGCGCACCGAACCGTCACTGTTCAAGGCGACGAGCAGCGCGGCGCCGCGCGCCCGCGCGCGGGCCAGATAGGTCACATGGCCGCGATGCAGCAGATCGAACACGCCATTGGTGAACACCAGCGGTCGCGGCAGCGTGACGAGCCAGTGCGCCAGATCCTGCGGCGCCCGGATCTTGCGCTCAAACGCCGGCGCCGCCTGAGTCACGACTGCAACCGACGCGGCGTCAGGCGCTTTTTTCGGGCGCCTTGCACGGCGCTTGGCCCGGCGTGCAGTACTCGAGGATCTTCACCACCTTGAGCACGCCGCCCGTAGTGCGCGCGATCTCGACCGCCTCCCGGGCCTCGGCCTCGGTCACGATACCCATCAGGTAGACCACGCTGGCTTCGGTCACCACCTTGACGTGGTTCGGGTTGAAGTGACCGACGTCCAGAAATCGCGCTTTCACCTTGGAGGTGATGTAGGAGTCGTTGGTGCGTGCGCCGAACGACGACACGCCGGCAATCTGCGTCTCGTTCGCCACGCTGCGCACGCCCGCTGCGCCACGCGCGATCTTCTCGACCTCGGCGCGCGTACCGGCGTCCGGAACCTCGCCGGTGAGCAGTACGACGTAGTTGAACGACGTCACGTTGACGTGAACCTTGTCGCCGAAGCGCTCGTCGACGCGGTTGGACACCCGCAGCTCAATGCCTTCGTCGTCGACCTGCGCGCCCGTCGAGCGCCGGTCAGTCGCCGACATGACCGCGGCGCCCGCACCGACCGCGATCACCGTTTCGGCACATCCCTGCAGGAACAGCAGAGCCGCGAAAATCGCGCCCAAGGTCGGCCAGGGACCGGTGCAGCGTGTACTCATGACTTGACTCCGAACATTTGGTAATCGATGGCGTCGCACAGGCAATGCAGCGCCAGCAAGTGCACTTCCTGGACGCGGGCAGTGCTGGTGTGCGGCACATTGACATGGACATCGCCGTCCGCGATCCGTTCCCCGAGCTTGCCGCCGCGCCCGCCGGTCAGCGCCACCACCCGCGCGCCGATCGCCTGCGCCACGGCGACGGCCTCGAGAATGCTCGCCGAATTGCCGCTGGTCGAGATCGCCAGCAGGACGTCGCCCGCGCGCCCGATCGCGCGCAGCTGCTTGGCGAACACGTCCTCGTAGCGGAAGTCATTGGCAATCGACGTCAGCGCCGAACTGTCCGTGGTCAGCGCGACGGCCGCGAGCGGCGGACGATCGATCTCAAAGCGATTGACCAGCTCGGCGGCAAAGTGCTGCGCGTCCGCCGCAGAGCCCCCGTTGCCGCAGGCCAGGATCTTGCCGCCCGCACGCAAGGCATCAGCCATGAGGGACGCAGCCCGGGCGATCGGTGCCGCGAGAAGTTGCGCGCTCGACAGCTTGAGATTGGCACTTTCGCGAAAGTGCGCCCCGACGCGCACCGCCAGCTCGGCGGCGGAATCGGACGGATCCGTCGGAGCCGTCTTCTGCGCTGATCCCATGCGGAAATTCTACACTGCCGCTCTGCGATGACTTCGACCGCGACGTGCTGCGCCCCGGCCAACAGGGCCGCCGGACGATCGCCGGCCGGCGACAGGTCGCCGGCCGGCAACGCCCTAGCCATCGAAGGCATTGCGGATCCATTCGATGTCCTCGATCCGGGGCGGGCCCGTCGCATCGAGCAGCATGACGTCGAACCGGCAGGCGCGCTCGCCGCGACCGGCAAGGTAGTACTGCGCTGCCGCGATCAGGCGGGCACGCTTTGCGGCCGTAATGCTCTCGGCGGCGCCGCCGAAGCGCCCCACGCTGCGCAGACGGACCTCGGCAAACACGGTGACATCGGCGTCCTCGGCGACGATGTCGATTTCGCCAAGCCGGCACCGCCAGTTGCGGGCGACGATGCGCAGCCCTGCGCGACGCAGTCGTTCCGCGCACAGCGCTTCGGCTCGCGCCCCGCTTCGGTTCATGGCACCCTACCCTGCACACTGAGGGTCCTAACGAAGCTGCAGGCATCCCGTTGACCGCGCATCCCCCTACCGGCACCTTGTTCGTGGTTGCCACGCCAATCGGCAACCTGGCCGATCTCAGCGCGCGGGCGCAGGAGACCCTGGCGGGGGTCGAAGTCGTCGCCTGCGAGGACACGCGAACCTCGCGCACCCTGCTTGCGCACCACGCCATCCGTGCGCGCACCGTCGCGCTGCATCAGCACAACGAACGCGCCGCGAGCGCCGCGCTGCTCGAGGCGCTGCGCGCCGGCAAGGACGTCGCGATCGTCACGGATGCCGGCACGCCCGGCCTGTCGGATCCCGGTGCGCTGCTGGTCGCCGCCGCGCATGCCGCGGGCGTACGCGTGGTTCCGGTTCCGGGCCCGAGCGCGGCCACTGCGGCGCTTTCCGCATCCGGCTTTGTCGCCGGACCGTGGCTGTTCGCGGGATTCCTTCCGTCTGCCGCGGCGGCACGGCGCAAAGCCCTCGAGGGCTTCGATCTGCGATGGCCGATCGTGTTTTTCGAGGCACCGCATCGGATCCGCCCGACGCTCGAGGCCCTGGAGGCGCGCTTCGGTAGCGATCGCGAAGTGCTGATCGCGCGCGAACTGACGAAAAAGTTCGAGGAACTCGTCCGCTTGCCGCTCGGCGAAGCGCGCGCCTGGCTGGACGCCGATGCGCACCGCGAGCGGGGCGAGTTCGTGCTCGTTCTGGGTCCGGGCGCACCCGCCGACGATGCGCGCGCAGCGGGCATACGGGTGCTCGACGTGCTGCTCGAGGCGCTGCCGACGCTGTCTGCGCCCGAAGCCGCCAAGCTGGCTGCTCGCATCACGGGTGCGCCTCGCAACGCGCTCTACGCACATGCGCTCGCGCACGTGGAGCGCCGACGCAGCGAGTGCGGATAGAATCCGGCGTCACATGGATGCGCTGACGATTCGCCGGCCTGACGACTGGCACCTGCATCTGCGCGACGGCGAAGCCATGGCCGCCGTCCTGCCCGATAGCGCGCGCCGGTTCGCGCGCGCTATCGTCATGCCGAACCTGAAGCCCGCGGTGCGCACGACGCATCAGGCACTCGATTACCGCGAGCGTATCCTCGCCGCGCTGCCCGACGGCCTGGCGTTCGAGCCGCTCATGACGCTGTACCTCACGGATGACACCCCGCCCGAGGAAATCGCGCGCGCGAAGCTCTCCGGTCGCATTGCCGCGGTGAAGCTCTACCCGGCGGGCGCCACCACGCATTCCGACGAGGGCGTCACGCGCATCTCACGCTGCTTTCACACGCTCGAACGCATGCAGGAACTCGGCATGCCGCTGTTGATGCATGGCGAGGTCACCGATCCGGCAATCGACGTGTTCGACCGAGAACGCGCGTTCATTGACGACGTGCTCGGGCCACTGGTGGAGCGCTTTCCCAACCTGAAGGTCGTGCTTGAGCACATCACGACACGCGATGCCGTGCAGTACGTCGAGGTCACGGGGGCGCAAATCGCCGCGACGATCACCGCGCACCATCTCCTCATGAACCGCAATGCGCTGTTTCTGGGCGGCATCCGACCTCACCACTATTGCCTTCCGGTGCTCAAGCGCGAGGAACATCGCGAGGCACTGGTCGAGGCCGCGACGTCCGGCAACCCCAAGTTCTTCCTCGGGACGGACAGCGCACCCCATGCGCGCGACACCAAGGAGACCGGCTGCGGCTGCGCGGGCATCTACACGGCGCATGCGGCGCTCGAGCTGTACGCGATCGCATTCGAGGAAGCCGGCGCGCTCGACAAGCTCGAGGGCTTCGCGAGCCTCTACGGGCCGCAGTTCTACGGGCTGCCGGTCAACGAGGACAGCGTGACCCTGGTGCGCGAGCCCTGGGACGTACCCGAGCGGCTGGCCTTCGGCGCGGGCGAACTGGTGCCGCTGCGCGCCGGCGAGCGCCTGCCGTGGAAGCTCGCCTGAGCCTTGGCTGGGTGGAGGGCTGCGCGCGCTTCGCGCATCCGATCTTCGACCCCATGCGACCCGCGCTCGCGCGGCTCGCACGGGAAGCCGACTGGCCGGATCACGCGCGGCTCGATGCGCTCGCCGCAGACCTCGGGCGAATGCCGCGGACGCGAAGCGGGCGGCGCATCCGGTTCGTGCCGCCCGCGCCGCGGGGTGCTCAGGGCGAGAACTACGAGCTGCGGGTGAATGCGCGTGGCGAGGTCGCGACGCGCCCGCGGAACTGGCATGACCTGTTCAACGCCTTGGCTTGGTGCCTGTTCCCGCGCACCAAAGCGAGCTTGAATGCCATTCATGCGAGCGAGATCCCGCTGCACCGGGATCGGCGCGGGCCGGCGCGCGACCTGCTGACGATCTTCGACGAGGGCGGCGCGCTGGTGGCCAGCAGCGACCCCGAGCTGATCGCGCTGATCCGCGCCTGTCGCTGGCGGACGCTATTCTGGACCGAGCGCGAGCGCCTCCTGAATGGTCTGCGAATCGTGGTGTGCGGCCACGCCGTGCTCGAGCAGGCGCTCATGCCCTGGCCTGGCATCACCTGCAAGGCCTTGCTCGTTCCGGTCGAGGAAACGCTGCTCCATGCCCCCGCCGAGGCGCTCACCGAGGTCCTCGACGCTGCGGCCGCCGCATGGTTCGACGCCTACGCGCGGTCCAGCTCGCCGCGCGACCTGGCCGCGCTGCCCGTTTTCGGCTTTCCGGGCTGGAGCGAAGGCAGCGCGCGGCCCGAGTTCTACGCCGACGCGCGCTACTTCAGACCACAGCCGCGGGCCCGCATGGCTCGGGACCGGTAGAATTGTCACGGGAGTCGGCCAGGCAGTCGCTGCCAGCCCCGCAAGGGTGCAGGCAGAGGAAAGTCCGGGCTCCACAGAGCGGGATGCAGGGTAACCCCCTGGCACGGCGACGTGACGAACAGGGCCACAGAGACGAGTCGCATGGCGCAAGCCGTGCGGGTGAAACGGGCAACCTCCATCCGGAGCAACACCAAATAGGCAAGCGCTTGAGGTCGGCTCGGCCGAGCTTGCGGGTAGGTGGCTAGAGCCTCGGGGTAACCCGGGGTCGAGAGGAATGGCTGTCGTGGCCGCGGCCCTTCACGGGGCCGCGGTCAACAGAACCCGGCTTATCGGCCGGCTCCCAATCGACGCAGCGCGACCGCCCAAATCGCCGCCGGGTGCTTGCACCACGGGCGCGATCCAACGACAATCGCCGCGGAACAAAAAGATAACGGCGCCGCCGCCCCTGACAATGGATATCCGGCTCAACCAGAACGACGTTACCAATCGGATCAACGTCGAGGATGCGAGCCGGGTCAGGGCCGCCGTCCTGGAGATATTTCAGACGCGCTATCCGGGGGTCGACTTCGCGCCCCTTGCGCAGGCCTTCGACGACGTCAGCGCGCTGTTCGACGGCCGTTTTCCGGGCTACCTCGCCTGCGACACGCTGTACCACGACGTGCGCCACACGCTCGACATGGCGCTCGCGATGGCGCGCCTGATCGACGGACACGATCGTTCCTGCGCCGTCCCAGAGCGGCTCGGTGCGCGGCGCGCGATGCTCGGCGTGATCATCGCGCTGCTGCACGACAGCGGCTACATCAAGCGGGTTTCGGAAAAAGACGTGCCCAACGGCGCCGTCTTCACCAAAGTGCATGTCAGCCGCAGCGCGGACTTTCTGCTGCGCTATCTGCCACAGCACGGCTTCGCGCCTGAGGCCGCGCTGGCGGCGCAGCTGGTGCATTTCACCGGATACGAGCTGGAGGTCGACGACATCAAGATCCAGGATGGCAAGGACCGCCTGATCGGCTACATGGTCGGCACCGCAGACCTGCTCGGCCAGATGTCGGATCGCATGTACCTGGAAAAATGCCGCGATTTCCTCTACGAAGAGTTCGTCTGGGGACACATCGCTCGCGAAACCCTGCCCGACGGCAAGGAAATCGTGCGCTACGCGTCCCCCGAGGATCTGATCACCAAGACACCCGGGTTTTACGAGTACGTTGCGCGCCAGCGCATCCAAAAGAAGCTCGGTGCGGCCGACCGCTACGCGGCGGCGCATTTCGACGGCCCGAGCCTGTATCAGTCCGAGATCGATCGCAACATGGATTTTCTGCGCGAGACGATCGAGACGGCCGACTTCGAGCGGCTGCGGCGCGGCTGCTACTCGCTGTCACAGGCCGACCAGCGCGCGGCCTGAGGAATCCTCGCGCGGCGTCTGACGAGCCGCCGGCGTCTGCGCACTTTGTCACGTTAGCCTGAAATATCCGGCGTTTTGCGACCTACGTCGCTTGCAGCCCCGGGGAGGCCATGGCCGAATCGGTGCCATGACAGTTTCTTTAAGAGTCGCCCCCGTCGCGCGGGCTGCCTGCGGCCCACGCAATCTGCGCCAGGATTCGGCGCCCGCACTGTTCCGCCTGCTGTCGGACAGCGCCTTGTCGCGCGCTGCGCTGGCGTCCTGTGGCGCCGCCGTCGCGATCGTGGATGCGCAGGACGCTCAATGGCCGATTGCCTACCTGAACCCTGCGTTCGAGCACATGTTCGGTTATCGCGACGGCGAGGTGAGAGGGCGGCCTTTGCTGTCCTTGTTCCTCGACCATGATGCACACGTTCAGGATCGGCTGCTCGAGACGGTGGAGGCGCCGCATGAGCTGCGCGCCCTTCACCGCAGCGGCGAGCCGCTCGACGTCGAGGTCGTCACGGGCCCGGTGCACGACAGCGCCGGGCGCCTGACCCACTGGGTACTGACCTTCACCGATCGTACCGAACTCGCGCAGCTGCGCGAGGAGCTTGCCGCCCTGAGATCGCCGCGCGTCGCCTGACGCGCTGTCCGCGCCGATTATTCCTTCGCGCGCAGGGATTGCACGAGGTCGATCAGCATCAGCACGAAACCGATGCCCGCGACGGCCCACAGTGCGAATTCGTTCAGCTTGACCACGACCGGCCCGATGAACACGGCGAGCAGCACCGCCGCAACGATTCCACCCAGCACCTTCATTCCTTCGTCTCCCCGTTCTGCTTCGGTTTCACGCTAGACCTCCGCATCCGCCGCGACCGCGCCCACCAGCCAGCGCGCGGTCCGCAGTAGGCGCGCGTCGGTGCCGCGCGCCCCGACGAGCTGAACGCCGAGCGGCAGTCCGTTCGCGCCCTGCATGAGCGGCAGGGTGATGGCGGGCATCCCCGCGAACGTCCACAGCGTGCAGAACGACGGGTCGCCCGTCGCGTCGAGTCCCTTCGGTGCGGTCCCCGGCGCCGCCGGGGTGAGGATCGCATCGCAGCGCTCGAAGATCTCCTCGAACCCCGCGTTGATGATCGGAATGCGCGCGACCGCCTGCTGGTAGTCCAGCGCCGTCACCGCACGGCCGCGCTCGAGCTGCGCCCGCAGCGACGCGGACAATTGGTCCCGTCCGCGTGCCCACTCGGCATCGAGGTTCGCGGCCATTTCCGCTTCCATGATCGTGCGATGCCAGGCAAGCGAATCCCCGGTGGTCGCCGGCAGGTCCAGGTCGACGACGCGCTCGCCGAGATGTTCCACGAGCTCGGCAAAGCCCTCCCGCTGGTCGCCGTCGCTCTGGTCCCAGAGCGGCGTGCGCGCAAACGCGAGCAGCGGTGGGAGTGGCGGATCCTCCGCGGCGACGCGGCAAAACGGCGGCCGTGCCCGCGGCCGCGTGTCCGGATCGGCGTCGTCGTAGCCGACCAGCGACTCGCAGATCAGCGCGACGTCCTCGACCGAGCGCGCAAAGACGCCCACATGATCCAGCGTGCGCGAAAGTTTCAGAACGCCCGAGCGCGGAATCAGGCCATGCGTCGGCTTGAAGCCGAACACCCCGCAGAATGCGGCAGGCCGGATCACCGAACCGTTGGTCTGGCTGCCCAGCGCGAGCGGCACCATTCCGGCCGCAACCGCAGCAGCCGATCCGGAGGACGATCCGCCGGGGGTGTGCTCCGGGTTGTGCGGATTGCGCGTTTTGCCCGGCGTGTAGGTCGCGCATTCGGTGGTAACCGTCTTCCCCATGATGACGGCACCGGCCGCACGCAGCATTGCCACTGCCGCGGCGTCGTGCGCGGGTGTGCGGCCGGCATGTAAAACCGTGCCGTCCTCGGTGGGCATGTCAGCGGTATCGAAGATGTCCTTGACCGCGACCGGCACGCCGTGCAGCGGGCCAATTGCGCGCCCCTCTCTGCGGTCGGCATCGCGGGCATGCGCCTGCGTCCGCGCATGCTCGGGATCCAGATAGGTCCAGGCCTCGATCGCCGGGTCCGCCTCCGCAATCCTGGCAAGGCAGGCCTCGACCAGCTCCTCGGCGCTCAGTGCGCCGTCGCGAATCGCCCGCGCCGCGTCGCTCGCCGAGAGCCAGTTGAGTTTTGACGCATCCATGCCGAGCTCAACGTCCGTAAATCAAGTTCGGCAGCCAGAACAGCACCTGCGGGAAAACGTACACCACGAACATGGTGACGAACACCATGCCCAGAAAGGGGAAGCAGCCCTTGAAGATCGTCCATAGCTGCACGTGCGGCGGCGCGATGCCCTTCAGGTAGTACGCCGACATGGCCATCGGTGGCGTGAGGAACGACGTTTGCAGATTGAGCGCCACCAGGATGCCGAACATCATTGGGTCGACGTCGAAGTGCGGCAGCAGCGGCAGGAAGATCGGCACGAAGATGATGATGATCTCGCTCCATTCCAGCGGCCAGCCCAGCAGGAAGATGATGCACTGCGAGATGATGAGGAACATGACCGTATTGAGGTTCAAGCCAAGGACGAAGTCCTTGATGAGACCTTCGCCGCCGAGATACGAGAACACCGACGAAAAGGTCCATGACCCCACGAACAGGAAGCACACCATGGCCGAGGTGCGGGCCGTAAGGTAAACGGCTTCCTGAAGGCGCTGCCAGGTCAGCGCGCGGTACGCCGCCGCCAGGACCAGGCTGCCCAGCGCGCCGATCGCGGCCGCCTCGGTCGGCGTTGCCAGGCCGAAAAGGATCGAACCCAGCACCGACAGAATCAGCACGGCGAGCGGCACGAAGGCCTGGAGCAGCAATATCCCCGCCTTCGTCCAGGGCACGTTGCTCTCGCTCTCTGGCAGCTTCGGCGCGAGCTTGGGATTGATTACGGCGCGCGTGATCACGTAGCCGATGTACAGCCCGGCCAGCAGCATGCCCGGTATCAGCGCGGCTGCATACAGCCGCACCACCGAGATGGACGCCGTGGCGGAATAGACGATCAGCATGATCGAGGGCGGAATCAGGATGCCGAGGGTTCCACCTGCGCAGATCACGCCCGCGGAGAGCCGCTGGTCGTAGCCCGCCTTGAGCATCGCCGGAAACGCGAGCAGACCCATCAACGTCACCACCGCGCCGACGATGCCGGTGGCGGTGGCAAACAGCGCGCAGGTCACCAGTGCCGCGACGGCCATCGCGCCCGGCACGTGGCGGAACGCGACCTGAAGGCTGTAAAAAAGGCGATCGAGAATGCTGGCGCGCTCGACCACATAACCCATGAACAGGAACAGCGGCACCGCAACGAGCACGTCGTTGCTCATGATGCTCCAGGTGTTCTGCGTCAACAGGTAGAAGATGCGGCTTTCGAAAAACTCCTGGCCGGGCTGATAGTAGGCATAGAAGCCGAACCCCACAGCCATCCCCATCAGCGTGAACGCGATCGGGAACCCCAGCAGGATGACGAAGATGAACAGCCCCAGCATCACCAGGGCGATGGCCGGATCGCTCACTTGGCAGACTCCTGTTGTGCGGCACCGCCACCGGCGTATTGCTCCATCAACACGTCCTCGAGCTCCTCGACATCGTGCAGCCGCTGCGGCCATCGGTTGTCGCGCATGCACATAATGCAGCGCAGGACTTCGGCGACCCCCTGGATTGCCAGCAGGGCGGCACCGAACGGGATCAGGAGCTTGAGCTGCCACACCGGGACGCCGACCGGGCTGTTGACGCTCACCTCGCGAATCCTGAATGCCTCATAGCCGTAATTCCAGCCGGCATACATGAGTGCGAGCACGCCCGGGAAAAAGAACAAGACGTACAAGGTGATCTCGATGATGGCCTGTCCCCGAGGCGGCCACATGCGGTAGATGAAGTCACCGCGGACATGGCCGTTGCGAGAAAGGGTGTAGGCCCCCGCCATGAAGAAAAGGCCGCCGTACATCAAGTAGCTGAAGTCGAACGCCCAGCTCGTCGGATCGTTCAACACATAGCGCATGAACACCTCGAACGAGGTGCCAAACGTCAAGATGATGATGCACCAGGCGAATGCGTGGCCGACCATCTTCGATAGCTGGTCGACGCCGTAAATGAAGCGATTGATCATGTCAGCCCCTGCGCGCGGCCGGATGCATAAAGAACGTCAAGAAAAATGGGGCGGCGCAACGCACCGCCCCAGTCCAGCCCTGGGTACCCAGCCAGGAATTCAGGCTCAGCCCGGGATTTTGACCTTGAACACGTGCTCGTAGCCGAGCTTGTAGTCCGCGTCGTTCATCCAGTAGTAGTAGGCAACGCGCTTGGCCCAGTCACGCTGCGATTCCACCACTTTCTTGAAGAACGGATCCGCATCGGAGAGTCGCTTGGTCAGCACATCCCAGGCCTCGAGCTGCGCCTTGAAGACCGACGTCGGCGTACGCAGCACGTTGACCTTGTGCTTGTTGATCAGCACCTGCAGATCGCGCGAGTAGTTGTCCATCGCGGTCCACCAGTTCGACGAGGACGCGGCCTCCACGGCGTGCTGCCAAATCGCCTGCAGGTCCTTGGGCATCGCGTCCCACTTCTTCTTGTTGATGATGATCTCGAAGAATTCCATCGCCTGGTGATAGCTGCCCAGCTCGTAGTTCTTGATGACGTCCTGCGCGCCGAAACGGCTGTCCGAGGTCGGATTGTTGAATTCGAACGCTTCGATGACACCGCGCTCGAGGGCCGGGATGATTTCGCCCCCACCAAGCTGCGTCACCTTGGCGCCCATTTCCTGGAACAGGTCCGCCGCGAGTCCCACGGTGCGGTACTTGAGGCCCTTGAGCTGGCTCGCATCGGTGATTGGCTTCTTGAACCAGCCGAGCGGCTGGGTCGGCATCGGCATCGCGAAAAATCCGACCACGTTCAAGTTGAGCTTGCCCAGCAATTCCCTGTACAGGTCGAGTCCGCCCCCGCGATAGATCCACGCCAGCGTCTGGTGGGCATCGCAGCCGTTGATGGGGCCCGAGCCGAAGAGCGACGCCACCTTGGACTTGCCGTACCAGTACACCGGTACCGTGTGTCCAGCGTCCAGCACGCCCTTGCTCACCGCATCCATAACCTCGAACGACTTCACCACCGCACCACCAGTGAGATAGTCGATCCGGATGCGACCGCCCGACATATCGTTCACGCGCTTGACGAACTCCTGGGCCATCTCGTTGAAGATGTCCGTGGCGCTCCACGAGCCCTGCATCTTGATGACGATCGGCGACTGCGACTTCGCGATCATCGGGAAGCCGAGCGTCGCAGCGCCGGTCGCGGCAGCCGCCGCGCCGGTCAGGAACTTGCGTCGGCCCGACGTCGGTACTTTCTTTACTTCATTCATGATGATGCCTCCTCTATGAGCAACATGCGGATGCGCCGGAACGGTCGCCCGACGCGTGTCCGATGGGAACAGGGCGCGGGCCCGTACCCCAGGCTCGTGCGTACCCCCCAAAAAGGACGTGGACATTCTAGACCCCCCTCCCGAGCGTCGCAAGGCGACTCCACGATCCGAAACGAGACGCATCGCCGCCGAATCAGGCGTAGTACAGGACGAGGTAGGCGGCGAGGAGTATCGCCACCCAAAGCGCCATTCCCCCGGTGGTCCAGGTCCGCGCCAGTATGCCGTCGGCGCCGTGGTGCCGGTGCAGGGCGGCACCGAGCCGGGACAGCAGAAGGTGGGCGAACGACCGGCTCGCCGCCCGGGCCATCGCCAGCAGGCGATCGAGCCCGTGCACCAGCCGCGGCGCCAGGCGCCGGTACAGCCAGTCCGTGTCGAGCGTGATCGTCAGCGTTCGCCGCAGCATCGGCAGCATGACGAAAAACGCGAGGCCCGAAAACAGCAGCAACTCGAGCTGCACGACCACGTGCGCGCCCGTGTACGGCACGTAGTCCACCGGGTACGGCAGCCGCGCGTACAGCGGCCCGTACAGCACCCCCAGCCCCACACAGAGCGCCGCGAACAGCAGCATCGCCAGCCGCATGTTGAGCGGCGGTTCCGGCGGACGCAGCCCGGAGTCCCTCTGGAAGAAGACGAACCAGGGAAACTTGATTCCGGCGTGCAGGAAAACGCCCGCCGACGCGGCGGCCAGCGCGAGGTAGACCCAGAGCAGGTGCTGGTCGACCGCGGCCTGCGCGATCATCGACTTCGAGACGAAGCCCGAGGTCAGCGGGAACGACGAGATGGCGAGCGCACCGATGCCGCCGCACACGGCCGTCAACGGCATGGTGCGGAACAGGCCGCCCAGGTCGGTGCACTTGCGCCGGCCCGTGGCGTAGAGCACCGATCCGGCCGACATCAGCAATAGCGCCTTGTAAAGGATGTGCGTAAAGGCGTGCGCCGCGGCGCCGTTCAGGGCGACCTCCGTGCCGATGCCGATGCCCGTCACCATGAAGCCGACCTGGTTGACGATGCTGTACGCCAGGATGCGCCGCATGTCGTTTTCCAGTAGGGCGTAAACGATGCCGTAGAACACCATGAACAGGCCGACCCACACCAGAATCTCGGCGCCGGGAAAGCCGCGCAGCAGCACGTACACGGCGGTCTTCGTGGTGAACGCCGACAGGAACACCGTTCCGCTCCAAGAGGCCTCGGGATAGGCGTCCGGCAGCCAGGCGGAGAGCGGCGGCGCCCCTGCGTTGACCAGGAATCCGGCGAGGATCAGCCAGTGCGCCGGGGTGTCGAGCGCGAACTGGGTAAACAGGGTGGAGTCCGTCGCGGAAACGTGCCCGGCGACCCCGGCCAGAAGCAGCACGCCGCCGAGCAGGTGCACAGCCAGGTAGCGCCGGCTCGCGGCCCAGGCGCGTGACGTCCCCGCGCTCCAGATGACGAGCGTCGAGCCGATCGCCATCAGCTCCCAGAACACGAACAGCGTAACGAGGTCGCCGGCCAGTGTCGCGCCGATCGCCGAGCCGGCGTAGACGTAGGCGGCCGGCAGCTCGAGTCGGCTCTTCTGGCCCAGCGCGAACAGCGCACCGCCGAACACCATGATCGCGAACACGGTCGCGAATAGGCGCGAGAGCCGGTCCACCGCGTAGGGCACGATGTCCAGGCCGAGGTACTCGGCGCGCCAGAGCACACCCTCCGGCGCCGAGAGCACCAGCGCAAGCGCGGCCAGCGGCGCGCCGAGCGCCACGATCGACCGCGCGTGGCCGCGCAGCAGCGCAAGCAGCAGGCCTGCGACGATGACGATCAGGCCGGGATGCGCCAGCGCACTAGCCACGCTCGTCCTCCTGATAGTAGCGATCAGGGCGCTTAAGCAACACGCCCAGCGCCTTCGCCGCCACGATCAGCGCCGCGCAGGCCAAGAACCCGTACCAGGCGCCGAAGCCGAACACGCCCTCGATCGCAAAATGGGGATGCAGGTCCACCGCGAACTCGGCGAGCACCGTGACCGCGAGCACGACGATGAACACGCGCCAAAGCAGGCGAATGGTCGAGGCGCGTGCCAGCCAATGGTCGTCCATCTCAGCCCTCCTGAAGCGCCCGCGCGAGCGCGAGCGGCACGTCCGGGACGAAAAACAACGCGATCGTGGCGCCGGCGGTCGCCGTCAGCGCGATGAGCATCGGCAGTGGCGCTTCGCCGTGCGCCTGGCCGTGCGGCCCCGGCGCCGGCGGGCGCAGGAACGCGCGGTAGACCACGGGGACGAAATAGGCGGCGTTTAGCAGGGTGCTCGCTACGATCACCGCGACGGCCGGCCAATGCGCGATCTCCACCGCGCCCGACAGCATGAACCACTTGCTCACGAAGCCGGCCGCGGGCGGCAGTCCAATCATCGACAGCGCGCCGACGGCAAACGCCGCCATGGTCCACGGCATGCGCCGTCCGATGCCGTCGAGCTGGCTGACCTCGGTCTTGTGCGCAGCGGTGTAGATCGCGCCCGCGGCGAAGAACAGGGTGATCTTGCCGACCGCGTGCGCCGCAATGTGGACGACCGCGCCGATAAGCGAGAGCGGCGCGAGCAGCGCGCTGGCCAGCACGACGTACGAGAGCTGGCTCACGGTCGAATAGGCGAGCCGGCGCTTGAGGTTGTCGGCCCGCAGGGCGACCACCGACGCCGCGATGATCGTGAAACCCGCGACCACCGGCAGCCAATCGACTTGCCCGGTCGCGTTGAGCGCGTCGACGCCGAATATGTAGACGATCACCTTGACCACCGCAAACACCCCCGCCTTCACCACGGCAACCGCGTGCAGCAGCGCCGAAACCGGCGTCGGCGCAACCATGGCCGACGGCAGCCAGCGGTGAAACGGCATCAGTGCCGCCTTGCCGATGCCGAACATGAACAGCGCGAGCAGCAGACCGACCGTCGCGTTCGACGGCGCCGGCCGCAGAATGCCGCCCGGCAGAAACTCGAGCGTCCCGGCGAGCCACCAGGTCGCGATGACCGCGGGCAGGAGCAGGACGATCGAGGTGCCGAGCAGCAGACCCAGATAGACGCGCCCGCCGTTGCGCGCCTCGGCGTCGCCGTGGTGTGTCACCAGCGGATAGGTGATCAGCGTCAGCGCCTCGTAGAACAGAAACAGCGTGAGCAGATTGGACGAATACGCGATTCCCATCGTCGCGGCGAGCGCCAGCGCGAAGCAGACGTAGAAGCGCGTCTGGTGCGCCTCCTGGTTGCCGCGCATGTAGCCGATGGAGTAGATCGAGTTCACGATCCACAGCCCCGAAGCGATGAGCGCGAAGAGCATGCCGAGCGGCTCGACGCGAAATCCGAGCGCGATGCCCGGCAGCAGCTCGAGGACGAACAGCTGCGGCCGGCCGCCCGCCATGACCTGCGGCAGCAGCGCCAGCACGCAGGCGAACAGCAGCGCGGCGGTCACCAGCGTCACGCCCTCGCGCAGGTTCGGCCAGCGTCCGGCGAGCGCGATGCAGACCGCGCCGAGCGCCGGCAGCAGGATCGCCGCGGCGATGAGCTGCGCGCCGGTCACGGCCCGCCTCCGAGCAGCAGCGTCGCCGCGCGGCGCGCGCCCTCGACCGTGAACGAGGTGTCGAAGCCGAACCAGATGCAGGCCCCGACCAGCACCCAGGCCGGGATCAGCAAGGAACGCGGTACGTCGCCGGCGGTGGGCGTCGCCTCGGTCGGCGCGCTCAGGTAGGCGGCCTCGACAAAGCGCCACACGTAGGCCACCGCAATGAGCGAGGTGGCGACGACGAGCGCGGCGAGCCACCAGCGTCCCGCCTCGAGCGCGGCGAGCACCAAGTACCACTTGCTGACGAACCCGGCGGTGCCTGGCACGCCGATGAGCGACAGCCCGGCGATCACGATGCCCAACGACGTGAGTGGCATCGCGCGCGCAAGGCCCTGTGCGCCGGCAACCGGTGTGCGGCCGGTGTGATAGGCGACGATGCCGAGCAGCAGGAACAGGGCACCCTTGGTGATGCCGTGGTTGAACAGGTGCACGATCGACGCCGTGAGGCCTTCGGCCGAGGCCAGCGATGCGCCCAGCGTGATGTAGCCGATCTGCGCGACGCTCGAATAGGCGAACAGCCGCTTGAGGTCCGTCTGCCACACGGCGACGAGCGAGGCGCTGACGATGGCGAGGATCGAAAGCCCCATCAGAATCTGGGGCATCGGCAGCACATCGGTCACCAGGCGCAGGCCGAAGACGCCGAAATAGAACCGCAGCAGCACGTAGATCGAAACCTTCGTCGCGGTGGCCGCCAGAAAGGCGGTGACCGCGGACGGTGCGTAGGTGTAAGCGTTCGGCAGCCATAGATGCAGCGGGAACAGGGCCAGCTTGAGAGAAATACCGACGGTGATGAAAGCGAGTGCGGCAAGCACCGGTCGGTCATGGCTGTAGCCCTGCAGCCGGTCGGCCATGTCGGCAAGATTGAGCGTCCCGGTCTTCAGGAACAGCAGACCGACGCCGACGACGAAGAACGTGGCGCCGATCGTGCCGAGCATGAGGTACTGAAACGACGCCAGCAGCGCGCGGCGGTCGCGCCCCAGCGCAATCAGCACGTAGCTCGACAGCGAGGCGATCTCCATGAAGACGAACAGGTTGAACGCGTCGCCGGTGATCGTCATGCCGAGCAGGCCGGCAACGCACAGGCAATACATCGTGTAGAAGAGGTACGCCTGATCGCCGCGCAACTCGGCCGCAACGCTGCGCCAGGCATACGGCGCGACCGCAGTGCCGATGCCCGACACCAGCACCAGCACGAACGCCGAAAGCGCATCCACGCGGTATTCGATGCCCCAGGGCGGCGCCCAGCTGCCAATGGCGTAGGAAATCGGCCCGTGGCGCACCACCTCGAAGGCGAGGACGAGCGCAGCGGCGAATGAAAACGCACAGGCCGCCATCGTCAGCGCCCAGGCGAGCGAGGCGCGCCGCAAAACGAGCGTCAGCGGTGCCGCCATGAGCGGCACGACGACCTCGAGCACGGGCAGATGCGCCAGGATCATCGGCGCAGGCGCCCCGGTTCCGCGCACCCGCGCGGCGCCGCAGGGCCCGTGCTCACCCCCGCTCCTCGGCGTCGCGGTCCGCGGCGAGGATCTCGTCTTCCTCGATGCTCCCGTACTGTTCACGAATGCGAACCGTAATCGCCAGCCCCAGCGCAAGCGTCGCCACGCCGACTACGATCGCGGTGAGAATCAGCACGTGCGGCAGCGGGTTCGAATATACGGCGTACTCTGGCGAGAGGATCGGCGCGGTGCCGCCGATCACCTTGCCCGGCGCCACGTAGAGCAGATAGACCGACGTCTGGAAGATCGACAGCCCGATCAGCTTCTTCACCAGGTTGCCGCGCGCGATCACGATGTACAGACCCGCGGTCATGAGGAACACGGTGATCCAGTAGTTGTAGTGCCCGAGCAGGCTCATGACGGACGGTCCCTGCGCCGCCGTCCGGCGAACATGTAGAAGATTTTGAGCATCACGCCATTCACCGTGACCGCAACGCCGACCTCGACCCAGAAGATGCCGCGCAGCTGCCCTGCCACTGGGTCGCGATGCAGCACGAAGTAGTCGAGATAGTTGCCGCCCAACAGCAGCCCGGCGACGCCAACCCCGGCGTAAATCAGCACGCCGAGGCCGACCATCGTCTCAACGACCGCGTCGGGGACCAGGCGCCGCGCCGAAGGCAGCCCGAAGACCAGTCCGTACAGCATGATGGCGGCTGCCGCGATCACGCCGGCCTGAAATCCGCCGCCCGGACCGAAGTCGCCATGAAACTGGACGTAGAGGGCGAAGATCAGGATATACGGGATGAGCAGCTTCGCGATGATGCGCAGGATGAGAAAGCCCTTCATCGCGCCTCCCCCGGCGGCTCGCGCCGGCGCCGGCGCCGCAGCAGCGCAATCACCCCCGCGCCGGCCGTGAACACCACCGTGACCTCTCCCAGCGTATCGAAGCCGCGGTAGCTCGCGAGGACTGCCGTGACGACGTTCGGCACGCCGGTCTCCTGCAGGGCCTGCTGCAGATAGCGCGGCGCGACGACGACGTGAATCGGCGCCTGGGGATCGGAAAACGCCGGTAGACCCAGCGTGCCATAGACCAGAGCCCCGACGATCACGAGCGCGATCAGCAGCGGCGGCCAGGGCCGGTGCAGCGGCTTCGCTTCCTCCCCGCCGCACAGGTAGAGGGCGCCGAGCAACAGCACCGTTGACACCCCGGCGCCGACCGACGCCTCGGTCATGGCCACGTCGACCGCATCGAGCGCGACGAGCACGGTCGCCATGAGAAAACTGTAGATGCCGCTCAGGACCACGACCGAGAACAGGTTGCGCTGTATGGCCACGCCAACCGTGAGCACCGCCATCAGCGTCAGCAGCGTGGCGATGATCAGGTCTTCGATGACACGTCTCCTTCCGCGAGCTTCGGTTCGACGCCCCGGGCGAGCGCCGCACGCGCAAGCGCATGCGTGGACACCGGACTGGTAAAGAACAGCAGAAGGCCGATCGCGATCAGCTTCACCGTCACGAGACCGAACTCCGCCTGCAGCATCAGCCCGAGCAGAATGAACGCGGCGCCCAGCGTGTCGACGATGCTCGCGGCGTGCATGCGGGTGAAGAAATCCGGCATGCGCAGCAGACCGATTGCCCCGGTGACGCAGAACGCGCTCCCGACGAGAATCAGTACCCAAGAGGCGATATCGATCAGCATCAGCGCACGCCCGCCTCGTCGCCAGGCTCGCCCAGGTCGCCGACGTGAAAGAACTTGAGCACGGCGATCGTGCCGACCACGTTCAACAGGCCGTAGACCAGAGCGAGATCGAGAAAATCGGGCCGCCCGGTGAGGAAACCGATGACCGCCAGGAGCAGCACCGCAACGGTCCCGATGGTGTTGGCGGAAAGCGCCCGATCAAACACCGTGGGACCCCTGAACGCCCGAACCAGCGCAAGCGACAGGGTCACCAGAAGCGCAACGGCGGCCGCCGCGAACATTCAGTCGCCCCCTTCGAAGTGCCGCACGCGGCGGTTCATCTCGCTCTCCACCACGCCGGCCGCGCCGTCGCGTGTCAGCGCGTGTACGAGGAATTCGTGGTGATTCGCCTGCACGGTGATCGTTCCAGGCGTCAGGGTGATGGAATTGGCGTGCGTTGCGAGACCCACCGCAGTTTTCTGCGCGGGCTGAAAACGCACCAGCGTTGGGCTGATGGGCAGGCGCGGGTCGAGAATGATGCGCGCCACCCGCATGCCGGACAGCCCGATCTCCTTGGCCAACCACGTCCAGTACGACAGTACGGCGACCAGGCGCAGATGCGCGGGATGTCCTTCAGCGTCCGCGACCTCCATGCGACGCGCGAGCCACGCGACCGCGACCACCGAGGCGACGCCCAGCCCGAGCAGGAACGGCGTGAACATTCCCGACATCAGCGTCCAGAACACGAACAGCGCGACAAGCAGGCTGGCCATTCTCAGCATGGCGATCGTCCAACTCTCGTGAGAACGGCGCAGATTCTAGCCGCAGGCCGCGGAGGCGGCCAATCGGCTCAGGGCCCGTCCGCGCGGCCGCCCGCCCAGCGCGCTGCGCTCTCACGCACCACGTCCTCGAGCGCGCCGGCCTTGCCGCGCTGCGCCCGCTGCCAGTCGGCGTCCGAGCGGCCGTGGCGTACGAGATCGGCGAGCGCGTCGAGCACCGTAGCGGCACCCAGCGCCTTGGCATGCGGCGCGAGCATCGCGAGCGTCTCCAGGATATCGTCGCCGATGCGCTTCTTGCGCGCCGCGTAGGGCTCGACCATTTCGCCGCGGAACCCGTAGCGGCAGGCCTCGAAACGATTGTATGCATTTACCAGGTAGGCGGCCCGGCTCGGCGCGCTGGGGCGTTCCGCGAGATGAAAGGCCGCCAGAACCTGCGCATAGGTCGCGAGCTGCGCGGCGCGTTCGACCGCGAGCGGCGTGTCGCATACTCGGATCTCGATCGTCCCGTATTCCGGCTTCGGTCGGATATCCCAGTAGAAATCCTTCATGCTCTGGACGATGCCAAAGCCGCGCATCGTCTCGTAGTACTCGAGGAACGCCGCCCAGTCCGCCACGAACGGCATGTGCCCCGCGAGCGGAAACGCACTCACGGCCGTCAAACGTGACGACTGGAACGCCGTGTCCTCGCCCTGGTAGTAGGGGGACGAGGCCGACAGTGCGATGAAATGCGGCACGTAGCGCGTGAGCATGTGCACCAGGTAGACCGCCTCGTCGCCGTCCCGGCAGCCGACATGCGCGTGCTGTCCGAACACGGTGAACTGCTTGGCGAGAAAGCCGTAGCGCTCGAACAACGCATTGAAGCGCTCACTTGGGGTAATGCGCCGCTCGGTCCAGTCATGAAAGGGATGCGAACCGCCGCCCACGACGTACAGGTTCAGGATCCCGGCCTCCTCGACCACCGCATCGCGCATCGAGCGCAGCTCGTCAAGCAGTGTCGCGTGGCGATCGTGAATCGACGTATTCAGCTCGATCATGCCCTCGGTGATCTCCGGCTTGACCGCGCCGCTCAGCGTGCGCTTCTCGAGGCGGTCGATCAGGTCGGCCGCGTCCCGCGACAGGTCGAAATCGCGCGCGCGCACCACCTGCAGCTCGAGCTCGACTCCGATGCTGCAGTGATCCGAGCGCCGGAACTGCCGTTCGTCGGTGACCGCTTCAGGCATCTCGCGGCTCCGGTCGCGTTTCACCCGCACGTCGCAACGCGAGCTGCGTCGCGACCGGCCCCGCCAGCTCGAGCAGCGCGATCGACGCCATCACCACGGCGGCCAGCTCCTGGCGCAAGCCGGGCACCAGGCTCTGTGCGTCGTGCAGCATCACCACCGCAAGCCCCGACATCGGCAGCAAGGCCACGGAGAGCAGGCCCGCGCTGCGCTTGCGCAGGCCCGTCGCGCGAGAAAACGCGTAGATCGCCACCGTCTTGCCGAGGAAACGCGCCGTAATAAAACCCGCGACCGCGAAGCTCGCGGTCGCCAGCGCATCGAATTCGAGGCTCGCACCGGTCAGCACGAACAGGATGACGAAGAACAGCTGCCCGCCATGCCCCGCGCGCAGCGGCATCAGGACGTGGCGACGGTCGAGGTTGCGTGCCAGCATGCCGAGCACGACGAGCGCCACCATGACCGACAAATTCAGTGCCCGCGCGGCGCCCACGGTCAGCACCACCAGCGCCACGAGCAGCACGAACTGCCGGTCTTCGCGTTTGCCGAGCCAGCGTGCCAGCCCCAGCATCACCACGCAGGCGATGAACCCCACGAGGACCGAGCCGACGAGCAGGTAGACCGGGTGCAGGACGGCGTGAACCCAGTTCACCGCGTGCTCCAGGCGCAGCAACGGCAGCAGCAGCGTCAGCCCGACGTAGGCAAAGATGCTGTTGATCGCCGTGAACAGGAGCATGCGCTCGGTGATCTGCCCTTCCGCGCGCTGATCATGCGCGACGAGCATGACCACCGCAGGCGATGTCGCCGTGCCGATCGCCGCCGCGCTCGCCGCATGCAGGGCCTGGAAGCCGAGATAGAGCAGCGCGAAGTGAATCGCGAGAAAACACAGCACGCTCTCGGCGATCGCGGCCACGAACAGCCAGCGGTTGCGCTTGAGCCAGGCCAGATCGAAGCGGAAGCCGAGCTCGAACACGATCAGGCCAATCGACAGGTCAACCAGCACCCGCGCCGCTTCCAGGGCATCGGGACCGAGCAATCCGGAAACGCGCGGCCCGAGCAGGATGCCGGCCAGGACGTAGCCGGTGATGCGCGGCAGCGACGCGTAGCGCCGCGCCGCTTCTCCGACCAGCAGTCCGACCGCGAGCAGCGCACCGAACAGGATCGGTTGCGTCAGCGCGGGTGGAAACTGGGGCAGGTAACCGAACTGCATGGCGTGGGCCCGGCTCAGCGTCCCCCAGCCGCCCGCAGGAATTCGTCCAGGATCGGCGCGCTTGCCAGCAGCGACGCATCGCGTGAAGCGTGAAACTCCGGATGCCATTGCGTGGCGAAGACGTAGCGCTTTTCCGCGTGGCGAATGGCCTCGATCACGCCGTCCGGCTCGGCGCGCGCCTCGACCACCAAACCGCGGCCCAGCACCTTGATCGATTGATGGTGAATCGAGTTCACGCGTGCGCGCTCGACGCCCGGATAGAGCTGCGCCAGGCCGGACCCGGGCAGGATCGTCACTTCGTGCGCGTGGCGTTCGTAGGCGTCGGTGAGGTGGGTCAGGGCCTCCGGACACTGCGTCCCGATGTCCTGGTAGAGCGATCCGCCGAAGGCAACGTTGATAATCTGCAGCCCGCGGCAGATTCCCAGCACGGGCTTGCCCGCGTCGATGAATTCGTGCACCAGCTCGATCTCGTAGACGTCGCGCAGCCGGTCACCGGCCCATTCCGGGTTGAGCGGCTCCTCGCCGTAGGTCAGCGGACTCACATCGGCACCCCCCTGCAGCACGAGTCCATCGAGCGCGCGCGCGTAGTCCGCGCTGCGCAGCTCGCTGCGATGCAGGAGCCCTTCCCTGTCGACGGTGGGCACCATGAACACCAGCACGTTGCGCGACATCACCCAGTGGGCGGCCGACTGCTCGAGGTACTGCAGGGTTCTCGACTGCAGACCCTTCGCGTCCGGGTGAGGGTGGAACAGGCGCGCCGACATGCCGATCTTGAGCACCTGCGACGGCAGGCCGCGCGCAATGCGGCCGCGCAGCGCGCGCACGCCGCCCGAGACGGAGTCACGCAGCACGTCGAAGCTCAGGGGTCGGTCGGTCGAGCTCGTCATGTCGTACGGCGCTCCTCGAGCGTGCGCCGCAGCGCGGCGCGCTGCGGCGCCTGCGCGCCGGTGATCAGCCTATCAGAACGATGTGTACCCGATAGGGCCCGTGTGCGCCGAGCACCAGTGTCTGCTCAATGTCGGCCGTGCGCGACGGGCCCGAGATGAAGTTCACGGCACGCGGCAGCGTGCGAAATTCGTGCCGCGCGAGCGCCCAGCCGTCCTCCATGTGCGCGACGATGCGCGCCACGGGCAGCAGGGCGATGTGCGTCTCGGGCAGTAGGCTCACGCTCGCCGGGCTGCCCGCCCCGGAGACCAGCATCAGGGTCCCGGTTTCGGCGAGGCCGCAGAACGCGCCGGTCACACCCAGTGCATCGTCGCCCTGCGCCGCGCGCGCCGCGAGCGCGACGCCCGCACCGGCCCAATCGAGCGCCGCGAGGTCCGGCCAGACGCAGCCTGACTGCGGCAATCCCTGGCCGTCGAGGTAACGACGCACCGCCGCCGGCGCGTGCTCAAAGCGCGGTACACGATCCCAGCTGCTCGCTGCGGCGCGTGCCCGGTCGCAGAAACGGGCAATCAGATTACCGTCGACCTGGGGCAGCGGGCCGCGCGGATGGGCGCGCAGGTAGCGGTCCACCGCCTCGCGCTCGGCCGCCGAAGGCGCGCCCCCGCCGCGGCCCTGGGCGCGACGGATCCGCTGCAGGATGCGCTCGCGAGCCGCCACCGGTTCAGGCCTTGAGGGCGACGAGAACCTCGTCCAGCATTTTTTTGGCGTCGCCGAACAGCATCCGGTTGTTCTCCTTGTAGAAGAGCGGGTTGTCGACGCCGGCGTAGCCCGAGGCCATGCTGCGCTTCATCACGACCGAGGTTTTCGCATGCCACACCTCGAGCACCGGCATGCCGGCGATCGGGCTCGTCGGGTCTTCCTGCGCGGCCGGGTTCACGATGTCGTTGGCACCGATCACCATCGCGACATCGGTCTGCGGGAAATCCTCGTTCAGCTCGTCCATCTCGAACACGATGTCGTAGGGCACCTTGGCCTCGGCGAGCAGAACGTTCATGTGGCCCGGCATGCGGCCCGCCACCGGGTGGATGCCGAAGCGCACGTTGATGCCGTTCTCGCGCAGCTGCCGGGTGATCTCGAACACCGTGTGCTGCGCCTGCGCCACCGCCATGCCGTAACCCGGCACGATGATCACGTTCTTCGCCTCACGCAGCAGCTCCGCGGTCTCGGCAGCGCTGATCGGCACGACCTCGCCCGCCGGCTGCGCGCCGCCGGCTGCCGCCGGCGCCCCGCCCTCCGTGCCGAAGCCGCCCGCGATGACCGCGATGAAGTGGCGGTTCATCGCCCGGCACATGATGTAGGACAGGATCGCGCCGCTCGAGCCGACCAGCGCACCGGTGACGATCAGCAGGTCGTTCGACAGCATGAAACCGGTCGCCGCGGCCGCCCAGCCCGAGTAGCTGTTGAGCATCGACACCACCACCGGCATGTCGGCGCCGCCGATCGCCATCACCATGTGAATGCCGAACAGCAGCGCGATCACGGTCATCACGACGAGCGGGCCCATGCCCGCCGATACGGAATGCGCGCCGATGAACCGCGCGCCAAACCAGATCACGACCAACAGGCCGACGAGATTGAGCCAATGACGCGCGGGCAGCAGCATCGGTTTGCCGCTGATCTTGCCCGACAGCTTGCCGAAGGCGATGACCGATCCCGAAAAGGTCACCGCACCGATGAGCACGCCAATGTAGATCTCCATCTCGTGGATGGCCTTCGCCGCGCCCTCGTAGCTGCCCGCAGCGGCGGGGTCGATGTAGTTGGCGAACCCGACCAGCACCGCCGCCAGGCCGACCAGGCTGTGCATCAGCGCGACCAGCTCGGGCATCTGCGTCATCCTGACGATGCGCGCCGCGTACAGGCCGACGCTCGCGCCGACCACCATCGCGCCGATGATCCACGGCAGGCCTTGCGCAGTGACGCTCGGCCCGAACACCGTGGCAAGCACCGCGATGACCATGCCGATGACGCCGTACAGGTTGCCCCGGCGCGAGGTCTCGGGATTGGAGAGCCCGCCGAGGCTGAGGATGAACAGAATCGTCGCGCCGACGTAGGAGACGGTCACCAGAGTTGCGGACATCGTTCGTCTCCCTTACTTGCGGAACATTTCCAGCATGCGCTGGGTCACGGCGAAACCGCCGAACATGTTGATCGCGACGAGCGCGATGCTGAGTACGGCGAGACCCAGAATCCAGGTCTCCGGCCGGTCCGCCGCCTCCGAGACGGGGGGCGCAACCTGGACCAGCGCACCGATCGCGATGATGCTGCTGATCGCGTTGGTGACGCTCATCAGCGGCGTGTGCAGCGCGGGCGTCACGTTCCAGATCACCATGTAGCCGATGAAGCAGGCGAGCACGAAAACCGTGAAGTGGGCGAGGAACGCCGACGGCGCGTAAGCGCCGATGAACCAGAAAATCAGCGCCCCCGCGGCGAGAACGATCGCCGTGGTCTTGGCCGGCATCGGTGCGCCCGCGCCCCCGTGACCCTGCCCCTTCGGCGGCGCGGCCGGCTTGGCGGCAGCCCCCTTGGCCGTCGCGGGTGGCGCCGCCGACAGCTTGGGCGCGGGCGGCGGCCAGGTCACGCTGCCGGCGTTGACCACCGTGGTGCCGCGGATCACCTCGTCTTCCATGTTGACGTTGATGACCCCGTCCTTGGTCTTGCACAGCTCCTCGCTCAGACGGAACAGGTTGGTCGCATAGAGGGTGCTCGACTGCCTGGCGAGGCGACTCGGCAGATCGGTGTAACCGATGAGGGTGACGCCGTGTTTGACCACCACCTGGCCGGGCTCGGTGAGCTCGCAGTTGCCGCCCTGCTCGGCCGCCATGTCGACGATCACGCTGCCCGGCTTCATCGACTGCACCATGTCCGCGGTGATCAGCTTGGGCGCCGGCTTTCCGGGAATCAGCGCGGTGGTGATGATGATGTCGACGTCCTTCGCCTGCTTGGCGAAGACCTCGCGCTGCGCCTTCTGAAAGCCCTCGCTCATCACCTTGGCGTAGCCGCCCACGCCCGAGCCTTCCTCCTCATAGTCCACCGTGACGAACTCGCCGCCCATGGAGACGACTTGGTCGCCCACCTCCGGACGGGTGTCGTTGGCGCGCACGATCGCGCCGAGGCCCGATGCGGCACCGATCGCGGCCAGTCCCGCGACGCCGGCACCGATCACGAACACCTTGGCAGGCGGCACCTTGCCCGCCGCCGTGATCTGGCCGGTGAAAAAGCGGCCGAAATGATGCGCCGCCTCGATCACCGCGCGGTAGCCCGCGATGTTGGCCATCGATGACAGCGCGTCGAGCTTCTGCGCCCGCGAGATGCGCGGCACGCTGTCCATGGCGAGCACCGTGGCCTTCTTAGCCGCCAGCTGCTGCATCAGCTCGGGGTTCTGCGCCGGCCAGATGAAGCTTACCAGGGTACGGCCCTCCGGCATCCGCGCCACCTCTTCGGCAGACGGCGCGCGCACCTTGAACACGATGTCTGACTCGGCCCACAGCCGCTCGGCGCCCTCGACGATCCGGGCACCCGCGGCACGATACGCATCGTCGCTGAAGTTCGAGGCCGCGCCGCATCCCGCCTCCACGGCGACCTCGAATCCGAGCTTGATCAATTTCTCAACGACCTCGGGTACGGTCGCCACGCGCTTTTCGCCCGCGGCCGTCTCACGAGGCACGCCTATTACCTGGGGCATCAGTCTCCCTTTCGGATTGTTGGATGACGCGACCGGGCCTTCTGCGGCCGGCGGCCAATGATACCTCCGCCCTCAGGCCGCGCGCTCGAAGCGCGTCCCGTCTTCGGCGAGAAACTGCAGCTTGGCCAGGCTCGCGTAAAGGCCGCCTTCGCGCATCAGCTCCGCGTGCGTGCCCTGCGCCACGATGGCGCCCCGGTCCATGACGACGATGCGGTCCACGTGCCGGACCGTGGCCAGTCGGTGCGCAATCACCAGCGTCGTGCGACCGCGCTCGAGCGCGGCGAGCGCCTTCTGCACCACGCGCTCGCTCTCGGCGTCGAGCGCGCTGGTCGCCTCGTCGAGCAACAGGATGGGACGATCGGCGAGCAGGGCGCGCGCAATCGACAGCCTCTGGCGCTGTCCGCCCGAAAGCGTCACGCCGCGCTCACCGAGTGGCGTATCCAGCCCCTGCGGCAACCGCTCGACGAATTCGAGCGCATAGGCCTGCTCGCAGGCGCGCGTCACCTCCGCCCGGCCGGCCTGCGGCCGCCCGTAGCGCACGTTGTCGAGCACGCTCGCGGCGAAGATCACCGGCTCCTGCGGCACCACGGCGATCAGGCTGCGCAGCACGCGCGGATCCATTGCCGAGAGCGCCGTGTCGTCGATGCGAATCACGCCCGCCTGTGGATCGTAGAAGCGCAACAGCAGGGCGAACACGGTCGACTTTCCGGCACCCGAGGGCCCGACGAGGGCGACGCACTCGCCGGGCGTCACGCTGAACGAGAATCGCTCCAGCGCCGCGGCATCCGGGCGCGCCGGATAGGCGAAACGCACCTCGCCGAACTCGATGGCACCCCGGACCGTTGCCGGCGCAGCGACCGGCGTGTGCGGCGCGGCGATCGCAGGCTCGGTGTCGAGCAGCTCGAGCAGGCGCTCGGTCGCGCCCGCTGCGCGCTGCAGCTCGCCCCACACTTCGGACACCGTGCCGGCCCCCATTGCCACCACCGAGGCGTAGAACACGAACGCGGAGAGCTCGCCCGCCGTCAAGCGGCCGCCGAGAACGTCATGCCCGCCGATCCAAAGGATTACGCCGACCGCGCTGAAGGCGATCAGCATCACCAGCGCGATGAGCACCGCCTTCTGCCGGATGCGCGCGACACCGGCGCGGTAGGCCGCCTCGGCATGGTCGCCGAACGCGGCGCGGTCGTGTGCTTCGTGCACGTACGCCTGCACCGTGCGCACCTCGTGCACCGCCTCGTCGACGTAGGCCGAGACGTCGGCCACCCGGTCCTGGTTGTCGCGCGACAGGTGGCGCACGCGCCGGCCGAGCAGCAGAATCGGCACCAGTGTCGCCGGCACCCCGAGCAGCACGAACAGCGCCAGTTTCCAGCTCACCACGAACAGCATGAGCGTCGCGCCGACCATCATGACGAAATTGCGCACGAACATCGACAGGCCGTAGCCGATGACCTGCAGCAGCAGCGTGGCGTCGGCGGTGAGCCGCGAGACCACCTCCCCCGTGCGCGTCGCCTCGAAGAAGGCCGGCTCGAGGCCGATGATGTGATCGAACACGGCGCGGCGCAGATCGGTCACGACCCGCTCACCGGTCGTCATCATCAGATAAAAGCGGAAGTAGGTCGCGATCGCGAGCGTCACCGCAACGCCGATCAGCGCCGCCAGCGCCTCGTTCAGCAGCCGTGGGTCGCCGCTGCCGAAGCCCTGATCGACGACGTGGCGCAGGCCCTGTCCGAGCGCGAGCACGCTCGCGGCCGCCACCAGCAGCGCCACCACGGCGCCCGCCACGCGCAGCCGATACGGCAGCAGGAACCGCGCCAGCCGCCCCAGCTGACGCCAGTCGCCGCGCCGCTCGCGCGCCGGCCCCGGCGGATCGAACACGCTCATGGCGGCACTATAAACCGCGCGACCTAGCGCGCGTAAAACCGGTAATTATTTCCGCCCAGGCTTTTTGCGCGGTACATGGCGACGTCCGCGTTGCGCAACAGCCCTTCGCCGTCACCGGCGTCCGCCGGATAGAGCGATACGCCGATGCTCGCGCCGATGCGGAAGCTCTTCCCATCCGCCCTGAACTCGGGCCCGAGCTCGCGCAGAACCTTCTCCGCGATGACCTGGCAATCCGCCTCGAGCGCCAGGTCGGGAATCACGATCACGAACTCGTCGCCGCCGTGCCGCGCCAGGGTGTCGGACTTGCGCATGCAGCCCGACAGGCGCTGAGCGACCTCGCGCAGCACCGCGTCGCCGGCGCGGTGGCCGAGACTGTCGTTGACTTCCTTGAAGCCGTCCAGGTCGAGCAGCATCACCGCCACCTTCGAATCGCGGCGCTGCGCGAGAAAGACGGCCTGGCGCAGCCGATCGTCGAGCAGGCGGCGGTTCGGCAGCCCGGTAAGCGTGTCGTGGTGCGCGAGGAAACGCGCCTCCTCCTCGCTCCGCTTGCGTTCGGTGACGTCCTGCGACACGCCGATGATGCGGTGCACGCGTCCCGCGGCATCGAACACCGGCTGTCCACGCGCCGCGATCCAGCGCGTCCCGCCACCCGGGCCACTCACGCGGTATTCGCAGGCAAAAATCTCGCCGCGTTCAGCAGTGGCGAACCCTGCGGACAGAAAGCGCTCGCGGTCTTCCGGATGAACCCAGTTGGCGTATTCCGTCCACTTCATCGCGGTTTCCCCCTGACCGCCGGACACCGCGCCCGTGTCGTGGCCGTAGCGCAGGATGTCCGATTCGGTATCCCACTCCCAGTAAAACAGGCCGGCGACCTCCACCGCGAGGCGCAGCTTCTCGACCGTGTCGTACAGGGCCGCCGCCGCGCGCTTTTGCGCGCTCACGTCGTGCGCGGTTCCGGTCGCGCCGGCGACCTCGCCGCTCGCGTCGCGTACCGGCACGGCGTTCAAGGCCAGATCCACCGCGCTGCCGTCGGGGCGCTGATGGCGCGTTTCGAAGTTGAACACCGGCTCGCCCTCCAGCACGCGGCGCAGCACCGCGAGATCGCGCGCGCGCACCTGGGGTGTGAGCACTTCGGCCAGCGGCCGACCGAGCAGGTCGGCCGGCTCGCATCCGTAGATCCGCCGCGCCGCGGCGGCGTTGAGGAAGGTCCAGCGCGCGTCCCGATCGACCGACCAGATGAGGTCGTTCGAACCCTCGACCAGTTCGCGATACATCGTCTCGCTCGCGCGCAGCGTGCGCTCCGCCCTGCGCCGCTCGTCGATGTCGGTGAACGCGAGAATGGCGCCGGCCTGCGCAGAGACCGCATTCAACGGCCGTCCGCTCACGTGACACCACAGCCGCGAGCCGTCGCGCCGCGGCAGCTCCGCCTCCATCTCGCGCGCCTGGCCATCCGCCAGGCCCGCCTCGAACGCGCGCCACGGCGACGGCATCCAGCCGCGGATCTCGCAGCCGTGCAGTTCGCCGGCGGCGTAGCCCAGCATCTGCTCGAGGCGCGCGTTGCAGCGACGGATGCGGCCGTTCTCGACGAAGGCCACGCCCAGCGGAAGCGTATTGAGCACCAGATCTTCCTGCGCAAGCAGCGCGAGGTAGGCGTCCTGCGCCGACTTGAGCTCGGTGATGTCGCTCAGTGTCCAGACGAACCCCCCCAACGCCGTGCGCGCGATGCGCGACTGCAGCCAGCGTCCGTCGCGCGCCCGGAACAGGCGGTTCGCACCCGGCTCGCTGCGCGGTTCGCTGCGGCGCATTTCGACCCAGCTGTCGCGGCGCGACGCGTATTCGGCGGGGATTTCTTCCGCGTCGAAGGCCGCCGCACAGAGCGCCGCATACGGGGTGCCCACCAGCGCCTCGCGCGCTCGCCCGCCGCCGTAGCAGCGCGCGAACGCATCGTTGCAGGTGACGAGCGTCTGCGCATCGTCGAACACCGCGATACCGTCGACGACGCTTTCGATCGCGTCGCGCATGCGTGCTTCGCTCTCCTGGGCCTGTGCACGCAGGGTTTCGTTCTCGCGCCGCCCGCGCAGGGTATCGATCAGGCTGCGATGCAGCTCGTGGTGGATACGCACGATGACGATCCCGAACAGGGCGACCGCCAGACCGAGGTAGTGGTACGCCGTGTCCGACTGGATTGCGAGCTGCCCGATCATCGCGAGCAGTGGCGGTGCGACATAGGCGTACACGCCGGCGACACTCGCGGCATACAGCCCGGCGGCGGTGATCAGGGCGCCACCCACCACGAATACCAGGGCCACCAGCAGCAGCGCGTCCTCCGGTGCGAAAAACAGCATCGGTGCAGCCGCCCAGGCCACGCCAGAGGCAAACGCGCCGATCGCGAAGCGCCGCTCCCAGACGCGTGGATCCGGCTCACGGGCACGCAGGTAGGCCGCATGCACCAGCACGCAACTCACCGTGACCGCGAGCAACGCGCCGAACCAGGCGACCAGCGCATCGGCCCAGGTCTCGCGCCAGAGAACGATCAGCGCGATGCCGGCATAGGCGGGACTGACAAGGTAGGCGGCGCGCCCCATCCGATAGAGCGTCGCGACGCGCGTCGCGTCGATGCCATGGCCTGCGTCCGGCGTCCCCGCCGCAAACAAGGCCCGTTCGGCTTCCGTCGCGTCACGCATGGGCCCGGTATAACCCATTTTGTCGCCCCCCGCGGGGGCGTTCGCCTCGGCGCTGACCTTGTCTTTCAGTCGGTCCATCGGTGCCTGCCGTGACCTGCGTGCGCGGCGTCCGCGACGCTCAGGGTTCCAGCAGCGCCTCGAGCACCGCGCACCACGCCATCGCCAGATTCTCGAGCCGGTACCCCCCGCCGCCGAACGCCATCAGCCTGCCCTGCGCGTGGCGCGCGGCGAGCCCCCGCAGGCTGCGCAGGGCGTGGGCATGCGCCGCCGGCGTCAGGCGCAGGTCGGCGAGCGGGTCCCCCGACAGCCCGTCGGCACCGCACTGAACGATGACGAACTCGGGCGCGAAGCGATCCACAAAGCGCTCGACCGCCGCCCAGGCGGCGAAGAACTCGGCATCGCCGGCGCCGGGCGCGAGTGGCAGGTTGAGCATCGTGCCGCTCGCCGCCTCCAGGCCCGTCTCGTGCGCGTGACCGGTCCCCGGATAGAGAAAGCGGCCGTCCTCGTGGATGTCCGCGATGGCGAGATCCGGATCGCGCTCGAAGGCGTAATACACGCCGTCGCCGTGGTGCACGTCGATGTCGACGTAGGCAATGCGCCGCAGGCCGTACTCGCAACGCAGGGTCTCGATCAGCACGCCGAGATCGTTGAACACGCAGAAGCCGGCCGCCGCATCGCGCCGGGCATGGTGCAGTCCGCCGATCGGCTGGAAGGTGCGTGCCGCGGCGCCGCTCATCACCCGCTGCAGGCCTTCCAGCGCCGCGCCGACCAGATGCGCCGAGACCTCGAAACAGCCCGGAAACGCCGGCGTGTCACCGGCATCCAGGTACCCGGTTCCCTCGCGCGAGGCCTGCGCGACGCGGTCGACGTAGGCCGCGGCGTGAAAGCGCTCGATGGCGCCGCGGTCCGCCGCGGCGGACTCGACGATCGACACGTTCGCATCCAGCCCGCGCGCGCAGACGGCGCGCCAGAATGCGCCTTGCCGGTCGATCGACAGGGGATGACCATCGGGAAACCCGTAGCGTCCGAGCGCCTCGCTCAGGAACAGGTGGGTGCTCGCCGCCATCGCCTCGGGCCGGCCCGCAAGCGTCGCTTACGTCGCCGCGGCGAGCCGCTCGTCGAGCAGCTCGATCCAGTGCCGCACCGGCACCTGTGCGCCCACCTGCAGGTGCATCAGGCAGCCGATGTTCGCGGTGACGATGGTGTCCGGCTGCCCCGAGTGCAATGCCGCCTGTTTGCGTGCACGCAAGGTATTTCCCAGCGCGGGCTGGAGGATCGAATAGGTCCCGGCCGAGCCGCAGCACAGGTGGGCATCCGGTACCGGGGTGAGTGCATAGCCGGCGCGCGCCAGCAGCGGCTCGACGACGCCGCGGATTTGCTGCGCGTGCTGCAGCGAGCACGGCGCGTGAAACGCGATGCGGCCGGCCGCCGGCGCCGCTGTCAGTCGCTCAGCGAGCGCGGCCGCATGCTCGGTGACCACCTCGGACAGATCGCGGGTCATCGCGCTCACGCGCGCCGCCTTGTCGCGGTACGCATCATCGTCGCGCAGCAGATGGCCGAACTCCCGCACCATCGACCCGCAGCCGCTCGCGGTCATGACGATCGCCTCGACCTGACCGCGCTCGATCATCGGCCACCAGGCGTCGATCAGCGCGCGCATATCGTCGAGCCCCGCCGCCTGGTCGTTCAGGTGGTAGCGCACCGCGCCGCAGCAGCCTCCGCCCGGCGCCTCGATGAGCGAAATGCCCGCCGCGTCCAGCACGCGCGCGGCCGCGGCGTTGATCACGGGGGCCAGCGCGGGCTGCACGCAGCCCGCCAGCACCAGCATGCCGCGGGCGCGACGCGCCGCAGGCCAGCCGCCCGGCGCGCGCGCGCGCGCGGGCACCAAGCGCTTGAGCGGCGCGGGCAGCAGCGGTCGCAGCCACTGGCCGAGCGCGAGCAGTGCGCCGAACAGCCGCGTGCGCGGCAAGACCGCACCGAGCGCCGCACGCTGCGCGCGCGCAAAGGGCCCGCGCGGCACGCGTGTCTCGACCACCCCGCGCCCGATGTCGACCAGGCGACCGTAGTGCACACCCGACGGGCAGGTCGTCTCGCAGGATCGGCAGGTCAGGCAGCGATCGAGATGCAGGCGCGTGCGCGCGGTCGGGCGTGCGCCTTCGAGCACCTGCTTGATCAGGTAGATCCGGCCGCGCGGGCCATCGAGCTCGTCGCCGATCAACTGGTAGGTCGGGCATGTTGCGGTGCAGAAACCGCAATGCACGCACTTGCGCAGAATTTCTTCCGCCTCGCGTCCGTCGGCCGTACCGCGGATGAAATCAGCGAGCTGCGTCTGCATGCGGGAAACGAGAAATCTGCATTTTTCAATCCGCGGGCTTGGCTCTATAGTCTTTCCGAACTGGCCGATTGAATCCACGGATGGATCGCCCGAACTGGAAGTTCGTTCTACCCGCGGCGGCGGCCGGCGGCTTCGTGCTGGTCGGCTTTTGGGGCCTGCTCGCCGGCCCGCTGGGCACGGCGTGGTTCCTGTCCTGGCGCAGGAAGCGCGACGCGGCCGAGGGCGCCGACGACGAGGACGCCCGCCTCGCGGTATTCATGGCAGAAGTCGCCAAGGCGCAGATGGCGGCCTCCGCGCGCAAGCCGGCGGGCGCAGCCGCCGTCGCGCCGCCGGCGGTGCGGGTTGCTGCTGCCTCGGCGGCACCGACGCTGGCGTCGAACGGCCCCAGGCCGAGCTTCGCCGAACTGCGCCAGCGCATCACGCAACTGGAGGAGCGCGCGCTGTGCACCGCGCTCGCCGCCGCGCGGCTGGCCGAACTGGAGCGCGCAGGCGACGCGCACGCGGCGGTCGAAGCCGCGCTGATCGCCCGGCGCGCGGCGGCAAAGCCCGAACACGCGACATTGCGCATGCGCGCCGTATCGCGCGCCCTCGCCGCCTGTCTCGAGGGCGGCCAGAACGCGATGGCGGCAGCGCTGTTCAACGAATTCGTCGCCGAGCGCGCCGCACTGCGGCTCGCGCAGGAGCACTGGGAGCCGCTCGGGCGCGCGCTGCTCGGCCAGGGTGCCCTGATGGAGGCCGCCTGGGCGCTGCACGCCGGTGCCGTGCTCGGCAAGGATCCGCTCGGCGCGCAAAAGCGCCTGGTCGAGGTGGCCGGCAAGGCCGCCGATGCCGGCAAGCCGAAAGTCGCGCTCAAGCTGTACGCCACGCTGCTCGAGAAGTATCCCGACTCGCAGTACGCCGACTTCGTGCGATCGCACATGCGCGTCGAGGAGAAAAAGCTCGCCAAGGGTTCTGCTCCGGCCTGAGTCTCAAAGGTCGGAATACATTCGACCGCGGTTGAAAATGCCCTGCGGATCGAACGCGGCCTTCAGTCCGCGATGCAGCCGCATCTGCAGCGCGCTCAATGGCGCGAACGCGCCCGCCGTCTTGTCAGGCGCGCGAAACAGCGTCGCATGCCCGCCGGCGCGCGCGGCGGCCGCGCGCAGCAGCCCGGGCTCGGCATCCGAGCGCAGCCAGCGCAGCGCACCGCCCCATTCAATCAGGGAATCGCCGCTGAGCGCGAGCGGCGCGCTGTTCGACGGCACGGCCAGGCGCCAAAGGGGCGCGTCGCCCGCGAAAAACGGATGGCTCTGCTCGCGCACTGCGGCCCAGAACGCGTCCGTCGCCTCCGCAGCGAGCGCTTCGCCGCCGAGATGCGCACGCGCAGCGCGCAGCGCGGGGGCCGCGCCCGACAGGCGCAGCTGCAGTACGCCCGCGTGCCACGCCGTCGCCGAGATCGGGTGCGGCGCCCCGGCCCAGGTGTTCAGCTGGGCAATGGCCTGCGCCTGCGACAGCTCGAAGCGCAGCGTCTGCTCCTCGACCGGGCGCGGCAGCACCTTGAGCGAGACTTCGAGGATCACCCCCAGCGTACCGAGCGAGCCCGACAGCAGGCGCGCGACGTCGTAGCCGGCGACGTTTTTCATGACTTCGCCACCGAAGCGCAGCAGGCGCCCCCGCCCGTCGAGCAGCGTGGCACCCAGCACGAAGTCGCGCACGGCCCCGGCCGCCATGCGGCGCGGACCGGACAAACCCGCGGCGATGCATCCGCCGACGGTGGCGGATTCACCGGGCCGTGCAAAGTGCGGCGGCTCGAAGGCCAGCATCTGGTCCTTCTCGGCGAGCGCCGCCTCGAGCGCGACCAGCGGGGTCCCGGCGCGCACCGTGACGACGAGTTCGGTCGGGTCATAGCGCACGATGCCCGCGTGCGCGCGCGTATCGAGCACCTCGCCCTCGAGCCCCGAGCCGTAGAAATCCTTGGTGCCACCCCCCCGCAGGCGCAGCCGGGCGCCGGCCTTCGCTGCGGCGCGAATGCGATCGGCGAACGACTGGATCGGGTCGGACACGCCGCCTAGAACCTCGGCAGCTCCGGATGTTTCAGCTGCCCGCCACGCACGTGCATGCGTCCGAATTCCGCGCACCGGTGCAGCGTCGGCACGGCCTTGCCGGGATTGAGCAGCCCCTTGGGATCAAAGACCCGCTTGACGGCATGAAAGGCCTCCAGCTCGTCGTCGCGGAACTGCACGCACATCTGGTCGATTTTCTCGACGCCGACGCCATGCTCTCCCGTGATCGTGCCGCCGACTTCGACGCATTTCTCCAGCACCTCGGCCGCGAACTGCTCGGTGCGCTCGAGTTCCTGCGGATCGTTGGCATCGAACAGGATGAGCGGGTGCAGATTGCCGTCACCCGCATGGAAGACATTCGGGCAGCGCAGGCCGTATTTCTTCTCGAGCGCGGCGATGAAGCGCAGCACCTCGCCCAGCCGACGCCGCGGGATCGTGCCGTCCATGCAGTAGTAATCGGGCGAAATCCGGCCCACGGCGGGGAATGCCGCCTTGCGTCCGGACCAGAAACGCAGCCGCTCGGCCTCGTCGCGCGATACGGTCATGCGCGTCGCGCCGGCAGCCTCGAGCACCGCCTTGATGCGCGCGATCTCCTCCTCGACCTCCTCCGGCGTGCCGTCCGACTCCGCCAGCAGGATCGCCGCCGCATCGAGGTCGTAGCCCGCGTGCACGAACGCCTCGACGGCGCGCGTCGCGGGCTGGTCCATCATCTCGAGCCCCGCCGGAATGATGCCGGCGGCGATGACCGCAGCCACCGCGGCACCGGCTTTCTCAACGTCGTCGAACGAGGCCATCACGACGCGCGCGAGCTGCGGTTTTGGCAGCAGCTTCACCGTCACCTCGGTGACCACCGCAAGCAGCCCTTCCGAGCCGATCGACAGGGCGAGCAGGTCATAGCCGGGCGCATCCGGCGCTTCCGAGCCGAAATCGAGCGGCTCGCCTTCGATGGTGTAGCCCCGCACGCGAAGCACGTTGTGCACCGTCAGGCCGTACTTGAGGCAGTGCACGCCGCCCGAGTTTTCGGCGACGTTGCCGCCGATCGAGCAGGCGATCTGGCTCGAGGGATCGGGCGCGTAGTACAGGCCGAAGGGCGCGACGATGTCGGAGATCGCCGCATTGCGCACGCCTGGCTGAACCACGGCCACGCGCGCTGCCGGGTCGAGGCGTAGCACGCGCATGAACTTGGCCATCGACAGCAGCACGCCGTCGGCAAGCGGCAGCGCGCCGCCCGACAGGCCGGTGCCCGCGCCGCGCGGCACCACGGGCACGTCCATCGCATGGCAGGTCTGCAGCACGCGCTGCACCTGCTCTTCGGTCTCCGGCAGGGCGACGACCATGGGCACGCGACGGTACGCGGTCAGACCGTCGCATTCGTAGGGCCGGGTGTCCTCCGTTTCATAGAGCACGCTCTGCGCCGGGAGAAATGCGCGCAGCGCGGCGGCGACTGCCTGCTGGCGGTGCGGATCGATGACCGGCGTGCGTTCGTCTGCGCCCATGGCTGCGGTCTCAGGCCTGCAGATACGGCTTCGCCCAGGCGAGCCCGGCGACCGTGTCCCCACGCGGATTGTATTCACAGCCGATTGCGCCACGGTAGCCCAGGCGGTCGATCGTCTCCAGCAGCCAGGGAAAGTTGATCTCCCCGGTGCCCGGCTCGTGGCGGTCAGGCACGTCGGCGAGCTGCATGTGGCCGATGCGCGGCAGCAGTCGCTCGATCGTCTTGGCCAAGTCACCTTCCATGATCTGCATGTGGAAGATGTCGTACTGCAGGTACGCGTTGTCGGCGCCCGCGGCGTCGATCGCCTCGAGCACCTGCTGCGCGCTGTGCAGGAAAAAGCCCGGCACGCTGCGCGTGTTGCAGGCTTCGACCATCAGCGCGATGCCCGCGCCTTTCAGCTGCTGCGCCGCGAAGGCGAGATTGTCGACCAGCGTGTCGAAGTAATGCGCCCGTGCGGCATTCGGCGGGATCACGCCCGACAGGCAGTTCAGGCGCGGACACTTCACCGCACGCGCATATTCGATCGCGCGCCCGACGCCCTCGCGAAACTCGCTCACCCGCTCGGGCAGGCAGGCGATACCCCGATCACCTTTCGCAAAGTCGCCCCCCGGCAGGTTGTGCAGCACGACCGCGACGCCCGCCTCGTGCGCCCAGCGCGCGACGTCGGCCGACGGCCAGGCGTAGGGGAACTGGTACTCGACGTCACGGAAGCCGGCGCGCGCGGCGGCCGCGAAGCGCGAGGCAAACTCCAGGTCGGGAAACAGCAGCGACAGGTTCGCGGCGAGGCGGGGCACGCGGTCTCCAGATAAGCGCAACTAATGCGGCGATGGTAGATGAGCGGCTCGCATGCCACAACAACGACGGCCCGCGCAGTCGAAGTTGCTAAGATACACGCAGTTTCCTGAGGGGTTTTTCGCTTGGCTTCGCCTGGCCTGCAGCGCGTGTTCCCGTTCCTGGTCTGGTGGCCGATGGTCACCCGGCAGACGCTGCGGGCGGACATCGTCGCCGGGCTGATCAGTGCCATCGTCGTCCTGCCGCAGGGCGTGGCCTTCGCCACGCTGGCCGGCATGCCCCCGGAGTACGGCCTGTACTGCGCGATGGTGCCGGCGCTGATCGCGGCCCTGTTCAGCTCGTCCTGGCACGCGGTCTCCGGGCCGACCAACGCGGTGTCGCTGTTCGTCTTAGCGACGGTCTCGCCGCTCGCCGCGCCGGGCAGCGGCGAGTACATCAGCCTCGTGCTGACGCTGTCGTTCATGGCCGGCGCGATGATGCTCGCGATGGGCGTGCTGCGCCTCGGTCGCCTGGTGAACTTCATCTCGCACACCGTGGTGGTCGGCTTCACCGCGGGCGCGGGCACCTTGATCTTCGCCGCACAGTTGCGCAACTTCTTCGGCGTCGACATGCCCTCGGGCGCCTCATTCGTCACCACGGTGCAGAATTTCGGGCTGCGGCTGGCCGAGTTGAACCCCTACGTGCTGCTGGTCGCCGTGGTCACGCTGCTGAGCGGCATCGTCTCGCGCCGCTACATCAAGAAGGCGCCTTACATGATCGTCGCCCTGGTCCTCGGCGGCGCGAGCGCGTACGCGCTGAACCTCTGGCTCGGCGCGGAGCAGACCGGGATCCGGGTGCTCGGCGCACTGCCCGGCGCGCTGCCGCGCCTGTCGCACCCCGATCTGTCGGCCGACACGCTGAAGTCGCTGATGGGCATCGCCTTCGGCGTCACCGTGCTCGGACTGACCGAAGCGACCTCGATCTCGCGGGCGATCGCGCTGCGCTCCGGGCAGCGCATCGATGGCAATCAGGAGTTCATCGGTCAGGGGCTGGCCAACTTGGTGGCGAGCTTCTTCTCCGGCTATCCGACCTCGGCGTCGTTCAACCGCTCGGGCATCAACTACGAGGCCGGTGCGCGCACCCCGCTGGCCGCTGCGTTCTCCGCGCCGTTCCTGATCGTGGTGCTGTTGCTGGTCGCGCCCCTCGTCGCCTACATCCCGATCGCCTCCATGGCGGCGATCCTGTTCATGGTCGCCTGGGGACTGTTCGACACGCATGCGATGCGCACCATCCTGCGCACCAGCCGCAGCGAGGCCCTGGTGCTGATCTTCACCTACTTCGCGACGCTGCTGATGAACCTCGAGATGGCGATCCTCACCGGGGTCATGCTCTCGCTGGTCGTCTACCTCAACCGCACCTCGCGGCCGCAGATGCGCACCATGGTGCCCGATCCGCGCCATGCCGAGCGACGCTTCGGTCCGGTCGCCGACGGTCTGGCCGAGTGCCCGCAAACCAAGATCCTGAGCATCGAGGGCTCGGTCTACTTCGGCGCGGTGGATCACGTAGAGTCGCACCTCGACACGCTGCGCAACGTATCGCGCGAGCAGAAGCATCTGCTGCTGGCCTGCCGGAACGTCAACTTCATCGACGTGGCCGGCGCCGAGGCGCTGGCGCACGAGGCGCGCAAGCGGCGCTGGGACGGTGGACGCCTGTACCTCTACGGGCTGCGCCTGCCGGTCGAGGACGTGCTGAAAAACAGCGGCCTGATCGCGGAAATCGGCGAGGAGCAGATCTTCCGCTCCAAGCGCGAGGCGATCGCGACCATCTTCGGACGCCTCGACCGCTCGACCTGCGCGCGCTGCCACGCGCGCATTTTCGAGGAGTGCGCAACGCTGCCCCCGCCGGAGGAGCGGTGACCCCGGCGCTCGAGCCGCACGCCCTCGCCACACTGGCCCTCGCGGGCGTCGCATTCGCCCTGTTCGCGCGCGAGCGGGTGCCGATCGAGACCACGAGCCTAGGCGTGCTCGTGCTGCTCACCGCGGGCTTCCACCTGTTCCCCTATTCGCGCGGCGGCGTCGACGTTGCGCCGACCGATTTCTTCCTCGGCTTCGGCCACGAGGCGCTGGTCGCGATCTGCGCGCTGATGATTCTCGGGCGTGGGCTGGTGGTGACCGGCGCGCTCGATCCGGCCTCGCGCGTGCTCGGTCGCCTGCTCGAGGCACGACCCGGTGCCGCCATGCTGCTGGTGCTGGTGCTGTGCGCCGCGGCCAGCGGCGTGATGAACGACACGCCGATCGTCGTGCTGATGCTGCCGATCCTGGTCGGCGCCGCCCTGCGCTCGAAGACGTCGCCCACCCGCACGCTGCTGCCGATGAACTACGCCGTGCTGATCGGCGGCATGGGCACGACCATCGGCACCTCGACCAACCTGCTGGTCGTGACCATCGCCGCGGATCTCGGCGTGCGGCGATTCGAGATGTTTGACTTCATCCACGTCACCGCCATCGCCGCGGTGGGGGGCATTCTGTACCTCTGGCTGGTGCTGCCGCGCCTCATTCCCGAGCGCGCCGGGCCGATCGGGGACGATGCGCCGCAGGTTTTTTCCGCGGTGCTGCACATCGCCGAGGGGGGTGCGGCCGACGGCAGCACCTTCTCCGAGGTACAGAAGAAAGCCGGTGCCGGACTGCGGGTGCGGCGCATCGTGCGCGGCGACGCGCTCGAGCTTGCCCGGCTTCCCAGCCTGACGCTGCGCGCCGGGGATCGACTGTCGGTCGTCGCCCACGCGCAGGACCTGCGCGAGTTCGCCGAGCAGCTCGGCGCGACGCTGCACAGGCCCGAGGACACCCAGCCTCTGGTGGACGAAGAGCATCCGCTCACCGCCGAGGATCAGCGCCTCGCCGAGGTCGTGATCACGGAAGGCTCGCCGCTGCACCGTGCGACGCTGCGCGGCCGCCGCTTCGGCGAGCTCTACGACATCTCCATCGTCGGCCTGCATCGCGCCGGCCGGCAACCGCTCGGTCGCGGGGAGGACCTCGGGGACGTGGTCTTGCGCGCCGGCGACATCCTGCTCGTGCAGGGGACCGAAAAGGACATCGCGGCGCTGCGCTCGCGCGCACGGCTGCTGGTGCTCGATCGCAGCTACGACCTGCCGCGCACCGAGCGCGCGTCGCTCGCGCTCGGGATCCTGGCGCTGGTGGTGCTCGTCGCCGCGCTCAAGCTCGCGCCGATCTCGATTGCCGCGCTGGCCGGAGTCGCGGCCATGCTGCTGACGCGCTGCCTGGACTGGGAGGAGGCCGCCGGGGCGCTGTCGGTCAAGGTCGTGCTGCTGGTCGCTTCGAGCCTCGCTCTGGGCGCCGCGCTCGAGAAGACCGGCGGCACGGCGTGGCTTGCAGCCGCCTTCGTCAACGCCAGCGCCGGTCTGCCGATCGAATGGCTGCTCGCCCTGCTCATGCTGCTGGTCGCCGCGTTCACCAATTTCGTTTCCAACAATGCGGCGGCGGCGGTCGGCACGCCGATCGCGATCAACATCGCGGGACAGCTCGGCGTCGCCCCGGAGCCGCTGGTGCTCGCCATCATGTTCGGCGCAAACTTCTGCTACGTCACACCGATGGCCTATCAGACGAATTTGCTGGTGATGAGCGCGGCGGGCTATCGCTTCAGCGATTTCGTACGCGGCGGGCTGCCGTTGCTTGCGATCATGCTTGCCTCGTATTCCCTTCTATTGCCACGGTTTTTTCCGCTCTGAGCATCGGGCGCGCGTTGGCGTCGCGCCGCTGCATCCACTAGAATTTGCTCGCTCACCCACCCCGCACAAAGGATCCGAACATGGAGCACAAGCTTCCCCCGCTGCCGTACGCGATGGACGCCCTCGCCCCCCACATGTCCAAGGAGACGATGGAGTTCCACTACGGCAAGCACCATCAGGCCTACGTGACCAACCTCAACAACCTGATCAAGGGCACGGAATTCGAGAACGCCTCGCTCGAGGACATCGTCAAGAAGTCGTCCGGCGGCGTGTTCAACAACGCCGCACAGGTCTGGAACCACAGCTTCTTCTGGAACTGCCTGAAGCCGGGCGGCGGCGGCAAGCCTTCCGGCGCGCTCGCGGCGGCGATCGACAAGAAGTGGGGCTCGTTCGACGGCTTCAAGGACGCCTTCACGAAGAGCGCCGTCGGCAACTTCGGCTCGGGCTGGACCTGGCTCGTCAAGAAAGGCGACGGCTCGGTGGACATCGCCAACACCTCGAACGCCGGCACGCCGCTCACCGGCGGCGACAAGGCGCTGCTGACTGTCGATGTCTGGGAGCACGCCTATTACATCGATCACCGCAATGCGCGGCCCAAGTTCGTCGAGACCGTCCTCACCCAGCTCGCGAACTGGGACTTCGCGGCGAAGAACTTCGGCTGAGTCGAGGCGACTTGGGTAACGGGCCCCGCCGCGCACGGGGCCTTTTTATTTTTTGCGCTGCGCGGGGGCCTTGATGAGCGCCATCCTGAATTCGATCGGCCGCACCCTGCTCGCCGGCGGCCTGCTGCTGGCGGCGATCATCGTCATGACCGGCGCGCTCAGCGGCCAGTGGATTCGTCTCGACGACTTCGGCTGGTGGCTGTTCGCGATGCGCTGGCTGCATGTCCTGGCGGCCACACTCTGGGTGGGCCTGCTGTATTACTTCAATTTCGTGCAGATGCCTGCCCTGCCGCGCATCCCGGACGCGCAGCGCCCCGCGATCTCCCAGTTCATCGCACCCGCGGCGCTGTTCTGGTTCCGCTGGGCCGCGGTGGCGACGGTCGTCAGCGGCCTGCTGCTGGCACAGATGCAGGGCTACCTGGGCGCCGCGCTCAGTCTCAGCCGTGGCGTACAGGCCATCGGCATTGGCATGTGGCTCGGTTTGGTGATGGCGGCGAATGTCTGGTTCGTGATCTGGCCAAAGCAGAAGAAGGTGCTCGGCCTGGTGCCCGCCGAAGCCCCGGCGCGTGCGGCTGCCGCCGCAGGGGCCGCGCAGGCCTCGCGCCTCAACCTGCTGCTGTCGGTGCCCATGCTGTATTGCATGGTGGCGCAGCAGAACGGCGGCCTCTAGCCGCGTCCGCTCAGCGGCGCAGGATGCCGCGGATCGGGCTGCCGGGCCCCACGCCGCGCGCCGCAAACCAGCCGCGCGTCATTTCCAGCGCGTAGCGCGCCGGCCGCGTCGCGCAGTGCGATTCCTCGCTGTGCGGCGTCATGTCGGCGATGTTGATCACGCGCGCCGCCTCGTCCAGGAAGGCCACCGAGAGCGGGATGAGGGTGTTCTTCATCCACATGCAATGCGTGGTGGCCTCCTCGAACACGAACAGCATGCCCTCGTTCGGCCCCAGCGATTTGCGAAACATCAGGCCACGCATGCGGCTCGGATCGTCGGCCGCCAGCTCCGCCTGGATCAGGTGCATGCCGGCGCCGAGCTCGACCCTCGGCAACTGCGCCCGCGCCGGGAGGGCCGCCGCGAGGAGCATGGCGAGCGCGAGGAGGGCGCCCCTGAATTGCATCGATTGCATGGCGCGATGTTACAAACAAAAAAGGCAGAGCCGCAGCCCTGCCTTTGACAGCCGAAGCCCGGCTTACTTCTGCTCGGTTTTCTGAGCTTTCTTGGCCTTCTTCGACTTCTTCGCCTTCTTGGCGGACTTTTTCTGGTCCTTGGCGTCCTTCTTCACTTCGGTCTGCGTGCCCTTGTTCTCGTCCGCGGCGACGGCGTTGACGCTGGCGGCGGCAAACAGAGCGGCGAAGAGGATCGTCAGCAACTGCTTCATGGATGTTTCCCTTTCGAAAGGTCGCAAAATGGCCGGCGGAATGCCGGTCAGAGATCCTTAACGCCGTTGCCGCGGAACGGTTGACAGGCGGCAAGGGTCGCCCGGCGGGGCCGCACAAAAAAAAGGGCGAACGTCGCCGTTCGCCCTTCCTGACCCGGTGGTCCGGGTTACTTCTTGGCCTTTTCGCAACCCTTAAGCTTCGGGTCCTTCTTGCACTGCTCGGCAGTCGGCTTCGCCGGCTTCTTGTCCTCGGCAACTGCCACGTAGCTCGTCAGCGCAAAGGCGGCCGTCATCGCCGCGACCAGCAACTTCTTCATGATGTCACTCCAAATTAGATGAAAGAAAAAGTTCGTAACGAGCCGTCGCCTGCGTCCTGCGCTCGCCAGACGTCGGTCCCCGAAAACTGCACCGGTCGCCGTTCGCAGCGTCCCGACCCTCCTAGGCCGGCGCGCGATTCTATGTAGGCGCCGGTCGCCAAGCAATGGCGCCGCGCGGCGTCAGTCGGTTTGCAATGCCGCGAGGGGGGCGTAAATTCCCTCCCCTCGACACCCCGGTGAGCGAGGCATCCGGGCAGTCTTATATAATATATCTTTTATTTCTCACCCTTCCGATTCGCGCAGGAGCTGTCATGGCGTACAAGCACATCAAGGTCCCCTCCAAAGGCGAGAAGATCCGCGTCAACAAGGACTTTTCGCTGTCCGTGCCCGATCAACCGATCATCCCCTACATCGAGGGCGACGGCACCGGCGTCGACATTACGCCGGTAATGCTCAAAGTCGTCGACGCGGCGGTGCAGAAGGCCTACGGGGGCAAGAAGAAGATCGTCTGGATGGAGATGTATGCGGGCGAAAAGTCCTGCAACGTCTACGGCGAGAACGTCTGGCTGCCGGAAGAGACGCTCGAGGCGGCCAGGGAGTACGTGGTCTCGATCAAGGGACCGCTCACCACGCCGGTCGGCGGCGGCATCCGCTCGATCAACGTGGCACTGCGCCAGGAGCTCGACCTCTACGTCTGCCTGCGGCCCGTGCGCTGGTTCAAGGGCGTGCCCAGCCCGCTCAAGGCGCCCGACAAGGTCGACATGGTGATCTTCCGCGAGAACTCGGAGGACATCTACGCCGGGATCGAATGGGCTGCACAGACGCCCGAAGCGAAGAAGGTCATCAAGTTCCTGATCGACGAGATGAAGGTGCGCAAGATCCGCTTTCCCGAGACCTCGGCGATCGGCATCAAGCCGGTCTCGAGCGAGGGTAGCGAGCGCCTCATCCGCAAGGCCTTTCAGTACGCGATCGACAACAACCGCAAGTCGGTGACGCTGGTCCACAAGGGCAACATCCAGAAGTTCACCGAAGGCGGGTTTCGCGACTGGGGCTACCAGCTCGCGCAGAAGGAGTTCGGCGCCAAGCTGATCGATGGCGGCCCCTGGTGCAGCTACAAGAATCCGAAGTCCGGACAGGAAATCGTGGTCAAGGACGTCATCACCGATGCGTTCCTACAACAGATCCTTCTGCGTCCGGCCGAATATGACGTCATCGCGACCCTCAACCTGAACGGCGATTATGTCTCCGACGCGCTCGCCGCCGAAGTGGGGGGCATCGGCATTGCACCGGGCGCCAACCTGTCGGATTCGGTGGCCATGTTCGAAGCCACCCACGGCACGGCACCGAAGTACGCCGGCAAGGACTACGTCAATCCGGGCTCCGAGATCCTCTCGGCGGAAATGATGCTGCGCCATATGGGCTGGACCGAGGCCGCCGACGTGATCGTACGCTCGATCGAGGCTG
>Ga0209536_100000110_pt1 | contig 116636 bp, 109 predicted proteins | sample DeeMarSeWOR28_12_FD_187461 | JGI IMG/M metagenome (GOLD analysis project Ga0209536, IMG submission 187461) | Marine sediment microbial communities from White Oak River estuary, North Carolina - WOR-2-8_12 (SPAdes) (version 2) | ecosystem: Environmental > Aquatic > Marine > Intertidal zone >...
TAGCTACAAAACCGATATAACTAAACTACATTATAACTCTTTCCTCGAAGAGTACGATATTGATATTATTGTATAAATTACAAATACAAGGGTTTGTATATACCGGGAAGCAGCGGTGAGTAATCACCAGAGGCTACCAATAACCAAAGGTGAACCAGATGGAACTGAAAGGCAAGTCCGCGATAGTGACAGGGGGGACCCGCGGGATTGGCCGCGCGGTCGCGTTAATGCTGGCCAAGGAAGGGTGCAACGTCGCCATCAACTACCGGAAGAGCGACAAGGAGGCGAAGGAACTCGTCAGGGAGATCAAGGCGATGAAGCGCGATGCCCTGGCCGTGAAGGCCGACGTCAGCAACTTCGAGGACGCGAGGAAGATGTGGGACAAGGCTCTGAAGAAGTTCGGTCGCATCGACATACTCGTGAACAACGCAGGTATCAACTGGGACGGCGTGATCTGGAAGATGTCGGAGGAGCAGTTCGACACCGTGATATCGACGAACCTCAAAGGCTGTTTCAATTATAACAAGCTCGCGGCCAACCACTTCAAGAACCAGCGATACGGCAAGATCGTGAACATCTCATCAATCAACGGCATCAGGGGCAAGTTCGCACAGACGAATTACTCCGCATCCAAGGGCGGTGAGATAGCCCTCACCAAGGCGCTGGCCAAGGAGCTGGGCAAGTTCAACATCAACGTCAACTGCCTCTGCCCGGGCATGGTCATGACCGAGATGGCGGCGAACATACCCCAGGAGTTCCTGGACAAGGCAGTGGACGAGACAGTCCTCGGCAGGATCGCACACCCGGACGACGTGGCCAACGTGGTCGTCTTCCTGTGCTCGGACAAGTCGCGGCACATCACGGGCGAGGTCATCAAGGTCGACGGCGGCCAGTACATTTGAGGTGTTGTCATGAAAGTTGGTGTTGTTGGTGTAGGGCACGGCAAATTCGGCAGACGCTCCGACGCAACCGTCCAGGAGCTGGCCTTCGAGGCTTTCAGGGCCGCTATGGAGGACGTCAAGAACCTGGAGAGGAAGGACATTGACTCGGTCATAATCGGTTCTTCCCCCGAGTATCATAAACAGAGGTCCCTGCCGGGGGTCATCACAGAGTACATCGGCATGAACGACAAGCCCACATGGCTCACCGAGGCTGCCTGTGCATCCTCGTCCGCCGCGCTCAGAAGCGGTTACATGGCCGTGAAGTCGGGCCTTCATGACGTGGTTCTCGTCCTCGGGGTCCAAAAGATGACAGAGCTGAACACTGCCGAGATCCAAAGCCTCATGGGCCGCGTGGGCGACGTTCAGTGGGAGTCCATCTACGGGACCACGTTCCCCGGCTATTATGCCTTGTATGCCAACAAGCACATGGATACGTACGGCACGACGGGCGAGCAGCTGGCCAGGGTCGCGGTGAAGAGCCACCACTACGGCGCCCAGAATCCCTACGCACTGTTCCAGAAGGAGATTACATTGGAAAGGGCCATGAAATCGCCCATGGTCGCCGACCCGCTCAGGGTCTTCGACTGCTGTGCCAACGCGGACGGCGCGGTCGCCCTCATAATCACCAACGACAAGTTGGCAAAGAAATACCATGACACACCGGTGTGGATAGACGGCCTGGGCAGCGCCTCCGCCCCCATCTCGGTTCTTAGACGGCCGGACATGACCTCAATCCCCAGCGCGGTGGCCGCGGGCAAGGAGGCGTACAAGATGGCCAAGGTTAAGCCCAAGGACATACAGGTCGCGGACGTGCATGATTGCTTTACCATCGCGGAGATACTCGCCTACGAGGACCTCGGATTCGCCAAGAAGGGCCAGGGGGGCAAGTTCATCGACGACAAGGAATGCTACATCGGCGGCAAGACACCCGTCAACGTTGACGGCGGTCTGAAGTCGAAGGGCCACCCGGTGGGCGCGACCGGAGCCTCGCAAACAACGGAGATCGTGAAACAGCTGCGCGGAGACTGCGGAAAGCGCCAGGTGAAAGGAGCCGAAATCGGCTTAACCCACAACGTCGGCGGCATAGGCCAGTACTGCTTCGTGCACGTCTACAAGAGGTGATAATTCCATGCATATGTTTATTATCTGTAATGGTTGGTTCAGGAGCGAATTCACCGCAGATTGTAGGGAGGGGTAAAATGCCGTTCAAGTATTTCGGAAAGATAAACTACACGCCTTACACGAAGGTCTCCAAGTTCGCGGACGAATTGCAGAAGGGCAAACTGGTAGGCTCGAAATGCAAGAACTGCGGCGAGAAGAACTTCCCGCCGAGGGCGGATTGCCTCAAATGCCTCAGCGGCGACTTCGAGTTCATCAAGGCAAAATCGACCGGAACGCTCGTCACCTTCACGGTCATCCACTCGGCCCCCACGGGCTTCGAGGACATGACACCGTACACCCTCGGCCTCGTGGACCTGGACGGCGGCGGCAGACTCCTGAGCTGGTTTGAAAACACGAAGGACAAGGACATCAAGATAGGCATGAAGGTCAAGGTCGTCCCCAAGATATTCGAGGAGATCGAGGAGATCAAGCTGTATTACGCGCTGGAGAAAAAGTGACTTTCCAACAACCCGAATCACTCATCTCTCTTTATCCTTTCAAAGGCCTCCCAATAATAATCTGGGAGCCTTGCCGGTTTTCCCTCCGAGTCCACATAGACATGGCTCGTGTATCCCTCACCCACCAGGGTGAAGGTCCCGTCGTCCTCCACTCTGTAGATCTCGGACAGGACCTTGAAGCCCTTTTCCTTGACGTCATCGAACCAGGTCCTTATCTCAAGCAGGTCGTCGAAGTGCGCGGGGGCAGGGTAGCGGCAGTGCGTCTCCACGATCGGTATGTCACGCTGATAAGGAATGCCCAGCTCCCTGAACATCTCCATCTTGCCCACCTCGAAATAATGCATGAAACTTCCGTAGTAAATGACCTCCGCGGCGTCGGTCTCGCAGTATCTGGCTCTGACACGGGTAATGAAGGTCATGGTAACGGAGCCTACTCGTCCTCCTTCTTCAGCGGCTTGGCCAATACTTTCTCGAAGAGTTCGTCGTCCTGGTAGGCGCCCTCCGCGATTAGCTGGCGGTACTTGATGAAGTCGATGGTGTCCTGGCCCGTGAGCTTCTTCGTGTTGAAGGCGTGGAAGCCGAGGAAGGCCTCGCCTGCCATGTTGGTTGCGAGCCAGTGGCGGTTGTAGTTCTTCGAGTAGTCCCAGAAGAACTTCTTCTTGGCGCGGATGCTGTCGATGGTCTTGATGAGGCAGCCGGGAAATAGGTTGGTGAACCGCCATATCATGTCGTTTACCCCTTGGTCCAAAAGGGTGAAGTCCGTTTCCGCGTTCTTCACAAATTCTCTCGCTTCCTTGAATTCCTCTCCGGTCTTGAACTCGCCGTAGACTATCTCGCCGTCATCCACCCATTTGTCAGTGATGACCTGCGGGTTCCGCACCCAGTTGTCGCCGTCCTTGATGACCGGCACGACCTTCGAGATCAAACTGAGGCGCTTCATCTTGTAGGCCGACCACATCTCGCAGCTGATGCAGTTCCACATCGCGTCCTCGATCCCGAGGAACCAGGGCAGGAAGTCGCTGGAGCCGCCGTCCGGAGCGGAGCCGTGCTTGGGGCCGGCCTGACCGAAGACCGCGAGATCGGAGCTCACCGCTAGGTCGGCTGCCATGCCTATCTCCTGGCCTCCGGCGACGCGCATGCCGTTCACGCGGCAGATGACCGGCTTCTTGCAGAATAATATCGCGTCCACCATGTGGTTGAACAGCTCCATGTACTCGCCGTACTCGTTGGGGCGGTTGCTGTAGTACTCGGCGTATTCCTTGGTATTCCCGCCTGTGCAGAAGGCCTTGTCCCCTACTGCTGTAAAGACGGTGGCCACCACACTCCTGTCCAAGGACGCGTTATGAAAACCCGCGATTACGCCCTTGACCATATCTGTGGTGTAAGAATTATACTGCCTGGGGTTGTTCAGGGTTATCCAGGCCGAGTAAAGGCCCTCGATGACGTTGCCGTCCGGGTCCGCGATGGGCTTCTTCTCGTACATCGTGCAGGGTGCTTCCTTGCCGAAATAATCCTCTCCCTTGAACAGCTCGTGATCCTTCTTCTCATCCTCTCTTGGCAACCAATCCAACGGCATTTCATTCCTCCCGAATACGTGATTGTTCAGTAACGAGTTTACATATATATATCTTAAGCGTTTGCGATTGGCGGGGTGAGGAGCAGATGGCACAAGTCCGATCCCCAACTTGGTAGGAGTGATTAGATGAAGGCGGCAGTTCTCTACGACAAGGAAGACCTCAGGATCGAGACAGATTTCGAAGAGCCGAAGATGGGCGAGGCAGACGTTCTGATCAACCCGAAGCACACCGGCCTGTGCAGCACCGACCGCAGCCTGTACCGAGGTTACGTGCCCTTCAAACCACCGCTCATCCTCGGCCACGAGATAGCCGGTGTGGTGAAGGATGTCGGCGCATCGGTAAAGGACCTGGCAGTGGGCGACCACGTGATAATCCCGCCGGTATACCCGGGCTGTGAGAACGAGAGCTGCGGACCGTGCAGTGAAGGATTGACCAACCGCTGCAAGAGGTCGGTGTTCATCGGCCACGGCGTGCACGGCGGTAACGCCGAGCTCATCGCAGCGCCGGCGAGGTACGTCTTCAAGGTTGAGAAGTCCGTGCCCTTGGATGAAGTCTGCATCGTACCGGACGCGGTGTCAACGCCCTTTCACGCGCTGAAGAGCCGCTCGATGCCCCAGCATATACTGATGCACCACTCTCCCGCGGAGCCACATTGGCTGGAAGGCAAGAACGTGGTGGTGTTCGGCACCGGCGGGGTCGGGGGACCGTCCATCAACCTTTCGAAACAATATTTCATGGCGAACAACGTTGTGGCCGTGGACATAAACGACAGGAAACTGGAATACGCCAAGGCGCTGGGCGCTACGCACACCGTCAACTCGAAAGCCTATTTCGAGGAAAACGGCGTCAACCTCAAGGAACTCGACGCCCGCGAGCGGGCGAAGGCCGTGTCAGGATTGGCCAAGCACATATCCTCCCACCTTGCCGACGACAGGTTCCAGGTGGACCTGGTGCTCGACTGCTCGGGCGTCTCCGAGACCTTTCCGGTGGCCGTGGAGACCGTCAGCAAGAATCGAACCGTGATCCAGGTGGGCTGGCCGCCTAGACCCGCGCCCGACTTCCTCAACCAGAAGATAATGGACAAATACCTGACCATAAACGGCACCTGGGCCTGCCCGATGAACGAGATGGCGGAGATAGTGGCTGCGGTGGAAACCAAGAAGGTCGCCCTCGGCACGCTGGTGACGGATAAGGATTACAACCTGGACAGGTTCGAGGAGGCCATCCATGACCTGGAGACAGGCAAGATAACCGGTCGGGCTACAATCGAGATCGTATAAGGTGATGATATGGGATATGAATTTATCATGGTAGAGGAAAAGGACGGGATTGGCAGGATAACTCTCAACAAGCCGCCCATTAACATTCTGGACATCGCGATGATGAAGGAGATAACAAGAGCCCTCGAGGGATTCCAAGACAAGAACCTGAAGGCACTGGTAATCGCCGCGGAAGGCAAGGCGTTCTCGGCCGGTGTCGACGTTTCCGAGCACACCGAGGAACTGGTGGAGGAGATGATCCACGTGTTCCACGAGATATTCTCGCAGTTCCAGTCGCTCGAGTGCCCCATCGTGGCCCTCGTGAACGGCGCCGCCCTCGGGGGCGGCTGCGAGGTGGCCATATTCTGCGACATAGTGATAGCGAGCGAGAAAGCGAAGTTCGGCCAGCCCGAGATCAAGGTCGGAGTCTTCCCCCCGGTCGCCGCAGCCATCATGCCCCGCCTGATACCGGGCAGGAAGGCACTGGAGCTACTCCTCACCGGCGAGAACGTGAATGCAGAGGAAGCCAAGCAGCTGGGCATAGTCAGCCACATCCTCCCCGTGGAGAACTTCGACGCGGCCGCAAACCAGTGGGTCCAGGACAACATCGCAAACAAGAGCGCGGTCGTCCTGCGCCTTACAAAGAAGGCCTTCACCGAGGGCTTCCGCCTGAACTATCCGGATTCGATCATCTCCATCGAGGACATCTATCTTAACCAGTTAATGAAGACGAAGGACGCGAACGAGGGCCTGAAGGCGTTCCTGGAGAAGCGGGAGCCCAAATGGAGTGACGAGTGATATATTACTCGCCACTGAATGTCGGCCTTCTCCGTTCCACTACAGATTTCAAACCTTCCAGCGCGTCCTTTGTCGAGAATATCTCTACAAGATGGTCCAGCTCCATCCGCAGGCCGGCCTTTAGTTCCAGGGGGGCACCCTCGTCGATGAGCTTGTTCGCGATCCTGATGGCGTTCGGAGCTTTGTAAGAAATGGTCTTGGCCAGCTTCTGGCCGAGCTCGTCGAGCTCATCGCTTCCTGTTAGGATTTTATTGAGATTATCATTGGAAAAGAGCTCTCTGACCCTTTTAAGATCTTCAGGTAAGTCAGCGCTCCTCGGCGCTGATTTCGTTATGACGTTGTCGGCATTGGCTAGTTCGGCTATCTTTGTGTCGATCTCTTCGGGCGCGACAACGTACTCCACGAGGCCGATGGAGTGGGCGGTGTGCGCGTCCAGGGTCTTGCCGGTAAAGATGAGCCATTTGGCGAGTTCTTTACCGAGGTATCTGGCTGCCCTCTGGGTCCCGCCAAGGCCCGGGTAGATGCCTATGCCCGTCTCAGGGAAGGAAATTGTGCCGCGCTCGGTCGCGATGATTGTGTCGGCTGCGAGGGCGACCTCCACGCCGCCTCCGAGGGCGAGGCCGTCCAGGACGGCGATCGTCAGTTTATCCGATGCCTGGAACTTGGCCACGATATCGTGCCAGTAAGTTGTCGAATCCACTATGTCGTCGAGGCTGTTCGTCTCTATCTTTCTTATGAACCAGCCTATCTCCGCGCCGGCCACGAAGGCCTTGCCGGCGCCCTTCAGGACGATGACCTTGACGTTCGGGTCTGAATTAGCTTTCTCGAACCTCGCGTCGAGCTGGTTCATCACCTCCTCGTTGAGGGCGTTCATTACCTCGGGGCGGTTGAAGAGGATGGCGGCTATACCGTCCTTGATGGAGAGGTCGACAAAACTAATGGACCATGGTTGGTTTTGTTCATATTGTTGTTGTATGATCCCGGGGACCTTCAGGTCGGGATACAGGTCGGCGAACTTGGCGACGATCTCGTATGACCGCCCGATGCCGATCCTGTTCATCATCTCGAAGGGGCCATTGCTCCATCTCAGCCCGATCTTCGCCCCGCGGTCGGTGTCCTCGATGTTGGCGACGCCCTCCTCGACCAGCTTGCAGGCGACCGTGAAGACGGCCCCTAGGAGCCTCTCCTCAATAATGCTGGCCTGTGATTCATCGACATCCCCGCTCAGCGCCCATTCCTCGCCCTTCTCGAATTGCTGTTTCAAACATGGGCTGGGTCCGTAAAAATCGCCCAGCTCGCTGCCAAGGCTCACGGTGGAATGGTAAGCGATGGGCACGCCGGTGGCGTTCATCAGCTCGAAGGGGCCCATTCCTATCCTGAACACCTTCTTGGCAACGTGGTCTATGGTGGGGATGCCGACGCCTTCCTCATGAAGTCGAGTAGATTCGTTCAGCCAGGGCACGAAGAAGCGGTTGACCGCGAATCCCGGGGCGTCCGCCACGCTGATGCCAGTTTTCCCGATCAACCGGGCGAAGGTGTTGCCCAGTGCGATAGTCTCAGCGCTCGTGTCCTTGCCGGGTATGACCTCCAGGAGGCGGTTCTTCGCGGGATGGTAGAAGAAGTGCAGTCCCAGGAACTTATCTTTGCGGTCCACGGACTCGGCCAGCTCGGATATCGAGAACGACGATGTGTTGGAGGCGAGCACCGTTCCGGGATTGCAGACCTCGTCCAGGCGCCTGAACAGGTCCTTCTTCACATCCACGTCCTCGAAGACGACCTCGATGACGAGGTCGGCGTCCTTCACGTCCTCGATCGATGTCGTGCCGATTATGCGGCCCATGAAGTCGTGCGTCTGTTCCTCGGTGAAGATCTTCCTCTCCACCGCCTCGGCAAGTGTGTTGCGGATGTTCTCCATTCCCTTGCTAACGAAACTCTCCTCCATGTCCACCATTACCACGAAAAAGCCCTCCTGCGCGCACTTCTGGGCGATGCCGCTGCCCATTGTTCCCGCGCCTATGATGCCTACCTTGCCAATTCCGATGGTCTCCCCTCCTCTTAGTTATTCTACCGTAACCTCAAGCACTACCGCCGCAGCCGAGTCACCGGCCGCGCAGCCGGCGAACAGCCCTCGGCCGCCGCCCTTAATGGCCAGCTCCTCGATGAGTTCGATGATTAATCTGGTTCCGGTCGGTCCCTGCGGATGGCCGTATATAAGCGAGCACCCGTAGTTATTCATCTCCTTCAGGTCCACGTCCATCTCTCTTGAAAGGTAGATGTCGTTCACGGCGAAGGGATTGTGGGTCTTGATCGCGGCCATATCTGATATCGAAACTCCGGCGTCCTCCAGCGCCTTCTTTGCAGCTGGTACGACGGCCATGGCCATGTACCCGGTCTTTGTCTTGGCCTCGCCGTAGGAGTGGACCTTGACCTCGATATTATCGTCCCTGCTCAGCTCCCTGGCCTTCTCCCTCGAGGACACGATGATGCCGCAGTTGCCGTCGGCCGGGTGCGTCTGGGAGCCGTAGGATATGGTCCCGTTGGGAAGCACCGGCTTCAGCTTCTCCAGCCCGTCCGGGGTCGTCGGATGGATGCCCTCGTCGCCTTCCACGGTGGCCAGGACCTTCTTGCCTCTGGCGTCCTTGACCTCAACGGGCAGGGTCATGTATCTCCTCTGGAAGGCCTTTTCGTCCTTGAGAGCGTCCTGGTACTGGCCGTAGCGCATGAGGGTGACCGCGTCCTGCTCCTCCTTGGTGATGCCCGCCTCCTTCGCCACGTTCTCGCCCGTCTCCAACATCGCGTTCTTGGCGAACGGGTCGAAGCCGAAGTTGTCCCACACCCAGCTCTCAGTGTCTTGGGTGGCGCCCGGTGCCATGGGATTCGGATAAGCGAGCAACGGTCCGTTCGAGCAGCGGTCGGTGGTTATGACCAGGACGTTGGTATTGGTCCCCGTCTCGATTCCCTGGGCTCCAAGGGCGAGCGTCTTTGCCCCAGTGGCGCAGGCCTGGCCGACCATCGCCGCGGTCAGGTGCTCCGCGCCTATGAGACCGGCCAGCCACGGCCCTCCGTAGAAGAGGTTGGGCTGTGGAATGGTTATACCCAGCACGAAGCCATCGAACCTTTCCGGGCCAATGCCGCGCTCGTTCAATGCCCTCGATGTGACATCTGCCGCGAATCCGATAGCGTGCAAGTTCTGGAAGCTCCCCTGCCACCTGCAGAACGGCGTGCTCCAGTAGCCACCGTACGGAATATATGAATCTTTGAACGCCATGCTCTCACCTCTAACGTCAATTCCGAAAGAATAACTCCTTATTTACCCTTGTGTAACGTCCGCTTGAACTCCTCGTTGAGCGCGGGCACGATCTCGAAAAGGTCGCCGACGATGCCGTAGTCGGCTATCTCGAAGATGGGGGCCTCCGGGTCCTTGTTGATGGCCACGATCGTATCGGAGCTCTTCATCCCCACCTGATGCTGTATCTTGCCGCTTATGCCGCAGGCGATGTAGAGCCTTGGCGAGACCGTTTTACCGGTCTGCCCGACCTGGTCGGACCTCGGCCTCCAGCCGGCGTCCACCGCTGCCCTGGACGCGCCCACGCCGCCGCCCAGGATGTCAGCCAGTTCCTCAAGGATTGCGAAGTTCTCTGAGTTGCCCATGCCCCTGCCGCCGGAGACGATGAGGTCCACCTCCTCCAGGCTCTTCACCCCCTTAGTTACGGTGCTCACCACGTCCTTGATGACGACGTCCAGGCCCTTGAGGTCGATGTCCACCGGTACGGTAACTATCTCGGCCTTCCTGCCTGTGTCGGGCTCGCGCGCCTTCATCACGTTCGGTCGGACCGTTGCCATTTGCGGGCGCGCGCCCGGGCAGATGATGTCTGCCATGATGTTGCCGCCGAAGGCGGGCCTTGATTGAAGCAACATTCCTTCAGTGATGGACAGGCCTGTGCAATCCGCGGTCAGGCCGAGGCCGAGTGTTGCGGCAACCCTCGGTGCAAGGTCCCTGCCGAGGTGAGTGGCCGGGAACAGCACGATGCTGGGCCTGTGGTTCGATATGAGTCCGCACAGAATAGCCGAGTACGTCTGCGTGTAGTAATCCTCGAGGTTCTCGTGCTCCGCGAGATAGATGACGTCTGCGCCGTGGGCGGCCAGCCCGTCGCAGTGCCTTGCCGTGTCCCTGCCAAGTAATACCGCACCAACCTTCTCTCCCAGCTCGTCAGCGATATCGCTGGATTTGCCCAGCAGCTCCAGGCTGACCTTGCGTATGCCTTCGCCGTGCAGCTCAACGAACGTCCACACGCCCTTGTAACCGGAGAGGTCCTCCGTGGTCTGCTCCGGTCGTTGGATTATGATGGCCTCGAACTTGCAGGCGTCCGCGCAAGCACCGCAAAGGGTGCAGCGTGCGTCGATCTCCGCCTTCTTGTCCTTGACGACGACGGCGGCGAAAGGGCAAGCCTTCACGCACAGGCCGCAGCCCGTGCATTTGTCCAGGACGACGTCGATGCCCACTCAATCGCCCCCCGATACGACGTGGTCCTTCACCAGGGCCTCGACAAGTTTCTTGGCCGCGGTCGGGGCATCGCCTTCGATGATGACGCCCTTTCCCCTTGGCGGGGGCGAGTACGTCTTGATGACCTGGGTGAACGAGCCGTCCAGGCCGTATCGGGATGCGTCCCCTCCAAGGTCTCCGGCGTTCCAGATTTCAAAGGGCTTTTTCTTCGCCTTGAGTATGCCGCTCATCGGCGGGTATCCGGGCTCGAAGGACGTCGGTGGCATGCCGGCCAGAAGGACCGGCATCTTGGCCTCGAGGATTTGGTATCCTTCTTCGGTCTGCTTCTGGATATTTATCTTCCTGCCCTCGACCTCAGCCTTCTCCACATACGTGACCTGCGAGATACCCAGGTGCTGGGCGACCTCCGGTCCGACTTGTGCGGTATCCCCGTCGATGGCCTGCTGGCCGCAGAAAATGATGTTGAAATCCCCGAGTTTCTTAATCGCCTTGGCGAGCGTGTAGGACGTCGCCCAGGTGTCAGCACCGGCGAAGGCCCTGTCCGATAACAGAACCGCATCATCGGCACCCAGCGCGAGGCATTTAATCAGCGCGCTTCGGGCCTGGTCCGGGCCCATCGACAAAACGGTAATGCGCCCTTCCCCAACACCGTCGCGGATCCTGACGGCCTCCTCCACGGCGAACTGGTCGTAGGGGTTCAGAATGCTCTCAACGCCTTCTCTTATCAGCGTGTTCGTCTCGGGGTCGATCCTCACCTCGGTGGTGTCTGGAACCTGTTTGACGCAGACGATGATTCTCATGGACCCAACCCGATATACTTGGTCAACGGTAGGCCAGGAACTCCTTGCCCAGCAGCTCCCGCGCGATGATGAGCTTCATGATCTCGACCGTCCCTTCGGCGAGGGTGAACGAGCGAACGCCCCTCAGAGCCTTCTGGTCCTCGCACTCCATGGTGTATCCGAAAGCCCCCTGCCACTGCATGACGTCGTTGATAGCATCGAAGGCCCATTGGGAAGCCACGGATTTCGCCATCGCGATACTCATGCTGACATCGAACCTCGAAGCCTTGCCTTTTGCCTCCTGGTCGTAGGTCCACAGTGCCTTGTAACTCAATTCCCTCAGGGCCTGTATCCGAACGTGGTGTTCGGCGAGTTTGAATTGTATCCCCTCATACTTGCCGATGGGCCTTCCGAAGGCCTTCCGCTCCTTGATGTAAGCTATCCCATTCTGAAGAGCTTTAGTGGCAGCGCCCACACAGACCAGCCCTATAAGACCGCGGGCCAGCTCGTAGCCCTCGTGTATAATGTAGAAGCCCTTGTTCTCTTCGCCTATCAGATAATGTTTGGGGATCTCCACGTTCTCAATATTGAAGCCACCGAAGGATATTCCCTCCCGGCCCAGCTCGTCGATGAAGGTGGGTGTGATCCCGGGGGTGTCCTTCAACGGCAGGAAGAAGAGGTTCATTCCCCTTGTGCCAAGGTCCTCGGACATCCTTGCCAGGGTCACGTGTCCGCCGCCGTACTTCTGCGCCTCACCGATGCCGCTGATATACATCTTCTCGCCATTGACAACGTACTTGTCCCCCTCCGGTCTTATCTTGGTCTTCATGCTTCCGAGGTCCGAACCCATGTCGGATTCCGTACTGGCTATACCAACGAAGTGCTCTCCTTTGGTGGACTTGGTCAGGATTTCCTGCTTCGCATCCTCTGTTCCGTATTTATTGAGCACATGTGACCAGGAGTTCATAACCAGATAGAAAACCGGAACCGCGCAGTTCGGATTGGCCATGGCCAGCTCCTCGGCCGCTATTCCCGCGGTGACGGCATCGCCGCCCAGACCGCCGTATTCTGGGTCAACGGTCATTCCCAGGAGCTCGAAGTTTGCCAGTGCCTTTACGATCTCCTCTGGCATTTCCTTCGACCTTTCCAGCAGCTCGGTCCTCGGCGCGATCTCTCTTGCACAAAATTCCTTCAGGCTCTCCCTGAACAGGTCCTGTTCCTCCGTAAAGCTATAATCCACCATGTCGTTGCCTCCTCCTGATAATTGGGGGATGGGTATCATAAATTTGTTATAATAACCTTGCTGCAAGCTTACATATTCCGGGCCGCCGGATCTGACGTAAGTTACATCCTGATGACCGATGAGATTAGTGTTCAAATAAAAGAAATTATAAATAACCCCTGATATATCTCCAGGTGGAGATGGTAAATGCCACCTAAGAAGAAGACAGCAAAAAAGAAGACCGCAAAGAAAACCACCAAGAAGAAGGCTACCAAGAAGAAGGCTGCCAAGAAGAAACCAGCAGCCAAGAAGGTTAAGTGTGCAGGCAAGACCAAGGACGGCAAGAAGTGCAAGAACTACGCTTCGGGCAAGTCCAAGTTCTGTGCAGCGCACAAGAAGAAATAACGCGCCTTCATCATCAAGTAAAGTCCAATATCACAACCTTAACTAGGGTTCTCCATCTCTATCAGATATCCCTGTCGAGTATCAAAAACGCTTTTTTTCAACACGGTTACATAATATCGGTGACCTAATCAGTATATCGAGCGATGGATTCCGAGAAATCGATTATTTCATCCGAGTTCTTGTTTGTAGGCTTCTGGCGTCAGGAGACCCGAGGTGTCCACGCTGTCGCACTCGATGATGGCGAGCCATCCGCGCCCGTAGGGTTCTGCGTTCATGAGCTCGGGCGAACTCTCGAGCTCGTTGTTGACCTCCACCACCTTGCCGGTGACCGGGCTGTAAAAATCGCTCGTTGACTTAACGGATTCTACAATGGCCACCTCACCGCCGGCCGTGACATCCTTACCGATTTCGGGCAATTCCACATAGACAATGTCGGTGAGTTCGTGCTGAGCGTGGTCGGTGATGCCTATCGTTACGCGGTTTCCCTCGATCCTCGCCCATTCGTGCGTCTTCGTGTACATCAGATTATCTGGGACCTCTACCATTGTACCACTTGTTCCGAAATCGTATGATGGATTATTAACTTATCGTTGGCCAATCGTTAATCAAGTATAGGGGACGGCCCGCGGCTCGTGAATCGTAGGAATGGACACACTGGATACGTACTTAATCAAAACCACGAGTCCAGGCTCTTCTGCGCTCTCTTCCTCTGGCCCTCCTCGACCTTGTCCAGCGTCGATTGGATGCGCGACCTTGTGAACTCGAACTCGTCACACAGCAGGGACTCGACGCCCTCCCTGTCCATGGAGCCCCATTCGAGTCCGTAATCGTCGGTGACGTTGGGCTCGAGGAATATCCTTCGCACGTTCCTGAACCCCGGCACGTCGAGGCCCTTCGCCTCTATCGCCTTCTTGCCGGTCTCATATTCGTTCAACAGCTTCAGCGCCTTCTTGGGCCCAATGCCCTTGACGCCCTCGTTGAAGTCCGTGCCCACCAATACGCCCAGGTCGACCAGCTGCTCGTGCCCGAAGCCCAGCTTCGCAAGGACATCGTCCAGCAGCATCACCTCAGGCTTCACGTCCACGTAGACGTTCCTGCGGGGCATCTTTCTCCGCCCTGCCAGCGTGAGGTTCCTGATGAGCCTTGGAGCGCCGAACAACAGCGAGTCGAAGTCCTGGGAGGCGACGGCGTAGACGTCGCCCTTCCTGGCCATATGGCTGGCCTGGGCCTCGCCCTCCTCCGGAGCCTGGACAGACGGGATTCCCATTCTCGCGAGGAGCTCCACGGCCTGCTCGACCATTTCCCTGGTGAGCCTTGAGGTTTGCTGGGCCTTGATCCTCGCCGTCTCCAGGTCACCGACCCTCAAAGCCTCCTCCCACTGCTCCTTGGCCTTCTCCTTCCTCTCCTTCCTGAGCTTGAGCGTGCCTATCTTCAGCGGATTTGGCTTGCCGTCGAAGACGAACACGGGCTTGATGCCCGCCTCCAGAAGGTTCGATGTTCGCTGGAAGGCGCCCGAGAGGTGTGAGGTGATACGCCCCTTCGAATCCTTCAGAGGAGTGCCGTCCGGCCCCCTGATGCTCGACAAGAATTGGTACAGCGTGTTGTAGCCGTCTATGGCAATGGCCTTCCCACTGAAGTCCCCGAGCTCGCACACCTTGCCCTCGACAAGGTCGGATATGTCAACGCCCATCCCTCAGGCCTATGTCAAACTCGATTAAGGGATTTTTGGTTTGGGCGGATAAGGGTTCGAGGTTAGTTGTTCGTTCAACGCGTCTTGACGACGACGACAACGACCACGACTATGACGACGATGGCAACTATACCAAGCAACAGCATCATGTCGATGCCGCCGGCCCTTCCGGCCGTCCTGACGCTGTAGTGGGGCAGGCCCGTATCGACGTCCGTATAACCGCCCGATATGCTGACCGAATCCGTGTCAATGAACGCCGGCACGATAAAGTTGCCCTCGAATTCGCCGGCCTCGGTCTCGTCAATGTAGACTATAGTGCCGCCCGGCGTCCAGCTTGCCCAAGCAGGGTCGTAATCATTGCTCATCATGTCATCGGCTGTGAACTCTCCCGGCCCCCAGATAATGCCGGTCCAGTCCTCGTCGGAAACCGCCATGGAAACGGTAACCGTGGCCTCCTCGCCGGGCCTGAAGCTCCCGCCCTTGATGGTCACCTCATCGTCATCGACCATGTTTCCCGGCGTCACGTAGAAGTAAGAGCCATCCGTGCCCTCGTGCTCCGGCCATATCTCGTAGTAATTACCGTCCGCGTCCCAGTCACTCGCTCCAGGGAACTCCGCACGGTCCTGCGGGACCTCGAAGACGACACTGAGGAGGCTCTGGGTACTCGGGGTGGTGAAACTCAAAGAGAACTCCCCGACCGGGCTGGTGGTCACGGTTCCGGCTGCTACAACCTGGGTGGGCGTCTCGACGTGGTCCTCCAGGAAGTCGGAATCGCCGGTCATCAGACCGAAATCCGTGCCCTGCGCCGTGACATAATAATGTATGACCTGGGAACCCATCATTTCCTGGTCAAGGAAGGCGGTGTACGGAATTGTGACGCTGTCTCCGGCCTCCATCATGTAGCTGTTCCCCCGCCAGATGATGTCCATGGCGTGGTGGTGGGGCTCCTCCGGTTGGGGATTGTAAACAAAGCCCTCGACGGTCTGATTGTACCCTTCGTACAGCACGTACCCCTGCATCAGCACCCTTCCGTTGACGTCGGTCAGCGACATCAGGGCCTTGCCGGTCGCGTTGGTCGTCCCAGTGTGCATCACCTGTTGCCACTGCCGGTGGACCACTATTGTGGCCCCGTTCACGGGTTGACCCGCGGAATCCGCGACGCACACCTCGAAGCTGACGCTCTCCCCGAACGAGGAGAGCTTGTGATACCACACGTCCAGCACGTTAACGTTTATCCAGGCCGAGCCGTGCGCGCCCTGGGCGATGCTGGGCTGCGCATACAGCCTGTAGAGGCCGCTGCTCATCGTCTGGGGTATGGTGAACGTTGCCCTGCACAGACCCGTCGAAACGAAGGTCGTGCTGATGTTCTGCTCGTGGTCGTCCGGGTCCCGGAGCACGACGCCGTTGAACGGCCCGTCACCCACAGGCGAGGTACCGAACTTGGCCAGGATGGTCGCCGTGACAGTATCGCCCGGCCGGGCAGAGATCATGTTTTGCCCCTCAAAGTTCACGTTGACGGAGAAGGCGACCTCGTCAACGTCGATGTGTACGGACTGATGATAATGCTCGACCCACTCGTTGTCGGGATTGGACCCTCCGCCCCTCTCAACATGATAATAGAAGTAAAGGTGATGGTCATCGGAGTCGACGTCGTAACTGCCGACGGTGTAAGATCCGCGGTAGATGCCCACCCCCTGGTTCGTCATCGTGACCGTGATGTGATTGTTGTGCTCCCAGTTCCTAGTCATTGTTACCTGCACGGTGTCGTTGACACCGTCGGCGTTGACGAGCGTCCCCCCATCATACACCCTCAGCTCGACAGTGATCAGGTCTCCGGCGGAGTACTTCCTGTCATCGATTATCATGACCACGTGCAACGAATCGTTCTCACCTATCGTCAGCGGCGAAAAGACAGCCACCAGAAACATCAGACACATTCCCACAATGAGTGCATGCGCTCCCTTCATAGTTATCCCGTCATATTATAAGACAACGAGTATAAAATACTATGCGATTTGGATGTACATAGTAGATAATAAAGGTACGAATATGTTATCGACTGGAACGGCGCCGCGCAAATTCAAAGATAACAGCCGCGATGCCTATCAATATGAGGCTCACGATGATCTCCAACGTCGGAGACTCCGTCTCCTCCTGGTTCTTCGGCAGCGGCTTGCTGGCCGCGTCCACTTCTCCGCTTAACCCGCAAAATAAAAGGCTTAGGAGGAGAGAGGATAGGACAAGTATGGGCAACGTTCTCATGGGCTTCTCCTCCTAAAAGAATAGAGGGCTAAGACTGCGAGTGAAACGATGACGATGGCTGCCGCAGCTATCTCAAACGTGTAAGTTTCGGGTGGTGAAGGGATAGGTTGGGCAGCATCTTTTATGAACACGTGCATGCCTTGTTTGGATTCCTTGATGTGTGGGTCAGGATGGGCAGCCCTTGCGATCAATAAAAACTCCTTCTCCGAACCATCATCATCTGGGAGGTCCGTGGAAGTTACCGTGAATGTGGCAATTCCCTCAGTGTTTGTTTTATTATGGGCAGGTTCAACAGTTGGTACAGCCGGATCAACGTCCAATTGGACATTCACCCCTTCTACCGGAAATCCAGATGGGTAATTCACACTATGCTGCTTCACCATTACGTCCACAAAAACGAATCCCAACTGCCCATCTTCATCGATATCCGGATCAATAATATCCGGTTCAGCATGCATCGTGATTGAGACGAAATCACAAATTTCAGGGTACACCTGTATCAAAGCTAGGCGACTGGGGGCAGGATCATACTCGAGTTTATCAGGTCCGGTATACGTCGCCTCTTTGATGTTAAGAATTATTGTGGTTCCGTTGTTAATGTAATCTTGTGTTAGAGGAACATATGGCGCCGTATAGGTTGCAGATATTCGACCTGAGGCACTAGTAGTCCCAATCTCTGGCGATAATTTACCAAGGGAGGCATTCAGCCAAACCTCAGCACCTTCTAAAGGCACTCGATCCTGGTCTGTTACGAGAACACTGATAGGTATTGTCGAGTTTGAGAACATTGCCGAAGGAGGACTATTAAAATCGGCTCTGGCTTTAAACGGGCTGACTCCATGAATACTATAGAGGGACATCCAGTTATATATCGAGCCAGTTCTTCCAACCTTCCAGTTCACGAACCTATCAGAACGATAAGCTTCGATGTTAGTTTTATAGCTTAACACATCGTATGGCAGGTCCCAACTTATCGCTGCCTGTGCATCAAAGATGGCTTGCTTTCTAACCGATTTATTAGATGCCTGCCTTGCCTTGTCTATCAATACATCAAAGGTTTGATTTTGATAACCGGGGTAGTTTTGTCCGAATTCAGCATTGGAGGAGTGGAAGAAAGCATGCAGGAACTCGGCCGGACAAGAAGCTATACGCCAGTCCAAGATGTACATATCAAAGTTCCGTTCCTCCGCCCTATATAATATCGAGTGGGCATCCATGGCTATTGATTCAGCGTAAATTCCGATTTTTTGCATTTCCGTGGCCAACATCAATCCCGCTTGAGCCTTAATAGGGTCATAATCAGCCTGCGGAGTCAATATCTCGATCTTTCCACCGGGTCCGCTGCCGATGTATTGTCCATCAGGCCTCAACCACCAGTTTCCTGGCCCAGGGGGAGAAGCTGGATCGGTTAATTTGTAACCCGCATTCGTTAAAATATCAATAGCTTCATCTGGCTCAAAGGCGTATTTGGGTATCGATGAATTGTAATATGAATTCACAGAACTGACCGGTCCTTCTCCCGGCACACCGAAACACAATAACAACCTCTGTACGATCTTGTTTTTATCGATACAATGGGCCATTGCCTTCCTCAATGGCTTACCAACATCATCCTCAGGGGCATATGGGAACACCTTCCCTTCATCATATCCGAAGGATTTTTTCCGCATATTATACGCAAGGTATCGAAAACCCTGCTCGGGAGATTGTTGTAAAGTGACACCCGGCTCATTGGCCAGGTCACCCACAAATGTGGGCGGTATCGACCAAGCAATGAAATCAACATCATTATTCATCAAAGCTAAGACCGCAGCCTCAGCGGTCTTGAAAACCATGAAAGTGATACCGTCGATATTCGGTTGGTATGCATATTCATCATATAGAAATCCCTCTTGGAAGAAGTGGTCTCTATTGGTTGAAATTTTTGAGATACCGGCCGGAGCATCCCACTCTTCGTATTGAAAGGGTCCACTGCCTATTGGATTAGAATTATCAAACCCAAATGCTTCTCCGAGATCCCAAGCGTCAGGATCATCAGGAGTGTAATTACCATCAATCCAAATCTTGGTCTTGTCAGAAACCTGGCCACTTTCAGTTGTACCCCAGACGTGATATGGAAGGAGAAGAACACCAATGGTATTCCTGAAGAAATTGAAGTACGGCTCCTGGAGGGTGAACTTGAGCGCTGCTCTCATGTTGTCCTCGCTTTCCCAGACAAGGTCAATGGAAAGGTTATGATCATTAGGATAATTTGAACCGAGTCTCCCGCACTTGTCCTTCAAACAAGCCACGTTCTTCTTCCAATTTGGTGTTTGCGCGGTGACGTGGTATGAGAACAACACATCCCTGATGGACATTTGTTCACCGTCATGCCAGTAAACATCTGAAAAGTCATAAAAAACAATGGCCTCCGGCTTGTTCTCATCCTCCCAATACACCTTGGGGGTGTAATTAAAATCCCCAATCGTGCAATCTGCCCAATCCAAAGGTAGAATCCTATATGTTGAGACTGTGCCGACCGCGATGTAAGGTCTGAAGGTCTCCAGTTCAGCATTCTTGTTAATTGGATTATCGTAAAGGTATCCCACGACATTCCATGACCAGACATCCCCCGCATTCAACGGATTCAGCGTCTTAATGTCGTCCTGCATCGCCACCCTAAGAATAAGCTCTTCTTCCCCGTCCTGGCCGATGACGTTGCCGAAGCTGGACAACACAAGGGCGCACACAACACAAGTGATAATAATTCCCCTCATCCTATCACCGTTTGATTTTAGGTGAGGATGATATAAGTGTAGATTGGTACGGCTCTTTGTCTAATATAAAAGTTGATTGGTACAGTGTTTTGTAACGATAATCCTCGAAACGTTTCCTAGGACGGTGGGTCATGGGAGATTTAACAATCCAATTAGATACCAAATCTTCCATGTGGAGATAAAATCAGCAGCCAGGCTTTTATATCAGCTTCGTTTCCTAAAATCCATGGCGGAGCATCCGTACAGATGGGCTGGCGCGGTCGCGGTCTTGTTCGTGCTGGTCACCCTCGTGAACTTCTACGTGTTCCACCGCATCACCGAGATGCTGGGAATCAGTGTTTTCTGGGTCTCTGTGGTCTATGCGCTGTTGCTGTCTTCTCTTCTGGCCGTGGGATTTACGGTGCGAGCGTCTGCCATCAAGGGCTTCAAGGTGCTGTTCATCACGGTGACGACAGTCTACGGCCTGGAGACCATGGCCCTGTTCGTTCTCATCACCTTCTGGTTCGCGGACCTGTTCATGGAATTGCCGGAGTTGTTCATGGGCTATGCGGTGGTTCTGTTCGTAATCATCATGGGGGCGGTGTCGGCGGGCAATGCTCTGACCGTTACCGTTAAGACGATTCGGCTGCGGTTCCCGAAGAGGGTGAGGGCGGTTCACCTCACAGACCTCCACATCGGTGCGGTCCACGGGAAGAAATACCTGGCCAGGGTCGTCGAGAAGGTCAACGCGCTGGGTCCTGATGTAGTCCTGATCACAGGCGATATGACATCGGGCGCGCCCCTGGAGGACGACCTGTTCGATGGTTTCAAGGAACTGAAGGCGCCGGCCTACATGTCCACCGGCAACCACGAGTTCTACGAGGGCATCGAGGTCATGGAGCGGATGCTGGACGGAACCGGGGTTCGTATGCTCCGCGATGAAAAGGTTGACATGGGCGGATACTCGGTGTTCGGCCTCGATTACATGCAGGAGCAGGGCATCAGCGGCTCTCGCGATTTCAGCATGGATGGGGACGAGCCCGTCATTCTCATGACGCACGTCCCTCAGATGGTCAATCTGCCGAAGGGCAGCATCATCCTTGCCGGCCATTACCACGCCGGCCAGGTGTTCCCCTTCAACTTTCTCGGGCGGTTCATGGTCAAGTACTTCAGAGGGCTATATCAGGAGGACGGTGTGACCATCTACGTGTCCCCCGGAACGGCCACCTGGGGCCCGCCGATGAGGTTCGGCTCACGGAACGAGATTACCCTGTTAGAACTCGGTTAATTATTGGATAAACGTGGTTACCTCTTAAGTTTCAAGGGTCGGTATTATGTTACTCATCCAAACGGATGGCATCAGATACCTTTCAATCTCTCTTTTAATCGTGATAACTCGTCCTGCCGCTTCTTCCAGGCCGTCTCCTTTTCATCGAGGGCGGTTTCCCTCTCATCTAGCTCCGTGATGCGGGACATTAGCTCGTGCTCGACCTTGTCGCGTATCTCGTCCTCGCGCTTCTCCAGCTGCCACTCGTAGGCCTTGAGCTTGTCCTCCCTACCCTTCAGGCGGAGCTCGTATTTCTTGACGGCCTCCTCCTCCTTCTGCAGCGTCTCCCTCTCCTCCAGGACCTTGGCCATCTCCGCCTTGACCGATTCCATCTGCGCGTTGACCTCCTCCTCGTGGGCCAGCATGGCCTTCCTCTGCTCCTTGAGCTTTAGGTTGTTGACCTTGAATACCTCTTCCTTCTTTTGGTGGGCCTTCTCCGCCTTGGCCACAGCGCTCTTGTGGGCCTGCTCCTTGGCCTGCAGTTCCTTGTCCCCGGCATCGAGCGCGGTCTCCCGCTCCTTCAGCGTCTCCTCGAACTCTTCCAGTTCCTTCTTCTTCCTCTCGTACTCCTCGTTGGCCGTGTCCAGCTCCTTGGACCTTTTATCCAGCTTTTTCTCCATATCCTTCAGTTCGGCCTCGTGGTCCACCACGCCGGCCTCGTGCTCCTCAACCTGCTGGATGCGCTTCTCGTAGTCGCCCAGCATCTTGGTCCTTTCATTATCCAGTTTGGCCCGCTCCGCCTCGAGGTCCTTCTCCATAGCCTTGACCTCTGCAATGCGGTCGTCCAGGAAATCCTGGGTCTCCTCCAGCTGCTTGTCGCGCTCCGCCAGGACCACTATCTTCTTCTCGGTCTCGAGGGCTATCTCCTCCAGCTCCTTAGCCCTGACGTCGAGCTTCTCGGCCTCCCTCTCGAACCTGCGCCGTTGTTTATTCAACTCCGTCTCGAAGCCCTTCAGCTCGGCCTCCATGTCCTTCAGGGCGTCCATGTCGTTGTTCAGCCTGGCCTCGTCGGCGAGCATGGTCTTCTCCTTCTTGTCCAGCTCCCTCGTCATGTTGCGCAGGGCCTTCTTCTCCTCGGCAAGGGTCTCCTCCATCTTGGTCAGTTGCTCGTTGAGCTTCTCCAGGCCCTTCATCTCCCTCTCGAACTCCTTGCGACCGGCGGCCAGCACCTTCTTCTCCTCTGCCATGGACTCCTTTTCTGCTACAAACGTCTCCTGCTCCAGGGTGAGTTTCTCGGCCACGCGGTCGAGCTCCTTCTCCTTCTTGTCGAGGGTGACCACCTTCTCGTCCAGCTCTTCCGACAGCTTGTCCAGGCGCTTTGCCTCGTGCGCGAAGCTCTTCTTCTCCGAAGAGAGCTTCGTCTCCATCTTCTCGAGCTCGTTCTCCTGCTTCTTCAGATAATTGTGGCTGACCTTGATCTCATCGAAGGTGGCCTTTGCCTCTTCCTCCCTATCCTCCAGCTCCTTCTCCTTCTTCTGTAACCGGTCCTCCATCTTCAGAAGGAGGGCTTCCTTCTTCACGTAATCCTCGAGCTTCTTCTCCAAATCGACCCTCGTGATGTTCTGCTGCTTCGTCTCCTCGGAGATATCGTTCCAAAGGTTCTCCAGCTCGACCCGCTCCTTGGCCAGCCGCTTCTCCTTCGAGGCCATGTCCGCTTCCCTCGTTTTGATGACCTCCTCCTCCTTGGCCAGCACCATCTCCTTCTTGCGAAGGCTCCTCTCCTTCTCGTCGAGCAGGTGGGCGCGGTTCTCTATCTCCTCGGCCTTGGCGTCAAGCCGCATCTCCTCGACCTTGCGGTCCGCCGCAGCCATGATGTCCTCTTCTGTCAATCCCTTCTTATCCGAGGTCAGCTGTTTCAGCAGGGCGACGCTGCCCATGCGCACCGATTCCAGTTCATCGCGCATCTTCTCGAAGTCATCGGTCCTGGCCAGCGCCTCGAGATGGGCCTGCTCCAGCTCACCGGAACGCAGCCTGAGCTCCTCGTCCGCTTCCTTCAGAACCTTGTCGCGCATCTTCTTCTCCTCATCCAGCTTCATGGCGTGCTTGATGCGGTCCTTCTCCTCGTCGGCCACCACGTCGATGATGGTGTCGATGTCGTGCTCGTGGTCCAGGCTCGCGTCTGGATGGGACTCGCCGAGGTGGTTGACAGAGATCGACGATGACTTGTACGAATAGGAGCGGATCTCGATGATGCAGTCCTCGCTCATCGAGTCCCTGGCAAGTTCGTACAGTGCCTCCTCGCCGTAGATCTCGCCGTCGCTTTCATGAAAAGCCAGGTAGGGATTTCCCTTCCGGGTCACCAGGTGGCCGACCGAGGCCTCGCCGTCCCGGGTAAAGCTGGTCTTGACCAGCCCGTCAATGGAGCCGGTCTTCAGATATCCCACCGCGGTGTTGAGAGACCCCTCTCCTCCAAATAGGGTCCTTACAATTCTCCCGCTCGGCATTTTCACCATGTCAACGCCCACCTGAAAAGCGGAGATTGTTTATATAACCCTTATGTTGAAAATCACTCACAAAATATTACATAATCGACGGCAATCACTGCACAATGCCCTACACGCCCTTCCACCTCGGATTCGCATGGCCCGTTTTCCTTCTGAAGAAGCGGAAACTCCATTTCATGTGCCTCAGCTGGGGGGCCATGATACCCGACATCGAACTCGTTTTCCTAATGCTGCTCGGGGTTCCCCACGCCGACGCCAGGGGTGCGATGCACTCGCTCCTCGGGGCGCTGACCATCGATATCCTCATCGTCCTCATCATCGCGTACTTTCTCGTTCCGCCGATCGGCCGCTGGTTCAAGAAACACATAAAGCACGATTGGCACATCTTCGCAGGCATCGACGTGACCAGGGCACCAACGAATCCCGCCTGGGCACTATTGTCTGCGGGCATCGGAACGGTGAGCCATGTGATCCTGGACATCTTCACCCACGATTTCAATCCCGTGTTCTGGCCATCGATCCAGAACGTCAGCTGGCTTCTATTCGGCGTCAGCTTGGAGTCCATGTTGGTGTTCACAGTACCACTCGCAATCCTGTTCCTTGTGACCCTTACCTTGTTCTGGACGAGGAAACCCGGCAAAAGGCCGGCCAAATTTAATTAGGCAGAGCGCAATAATGGACAGGGGGCAAACCTTGGATATAGGGGTGGTAGTGATCGACAAATTAAGACCGCAGCCAATGAAATCATATTTTGTCGAGGCGACTTTACCAGTTGGAGGCAATATATGGACATAGGTATAGTCGGAAAGCCGAACGTCGGCAAGAGCACCTTCTTCGCAGCCGTGACGATGGCTCCGGCAGAGATAGCCAATTATCCCTTCACTACCGTCGATGCCAACATCGGAGTGGGTTATGTAAGGGGCAAGTGCCCGTGCACCGAGTATGGGATGGAATGCAAGCCCAACAACTCCCAGTGCGAGAACGGAACCCGGCTCATCCCCGTCGAGCTCATCGACGTCGCGGGCTTGGTTCCGGATGCGTGGCAGGGGAAGGGCCTTGGCAACAAGTTCCTCGACGACCTGAGGCAGGCGAGCGCGCTCATCCACATCGTCGACGCAAGCGGCGGGACCACGGCGGATGGCACGCCCTGCAAAGTCGGAACGCACGATCCCCTGGACGACGTGGGATTCCTCGATAGGGAGATATCATACTGGCTCATGTCGATAATCCAGAAGGACTGGAAGAGGATATCCCGGCAGAGCTCGCTGGAGGGCGAGAAGCTCGAACGGCTCCTGCACGAGCGGCTGACAGGATTGGCCATCACGGAAAGCCAGATCGCCCGGGCGATAAGGAAATCCGGATTGGAGGGGCAACCGGATAAATGGTCTGAGGATGAGCTCTTGAGCCTTTGCACGAGGATACGCGAGTTCGGCAAGCCCATGATCATCGCGGCCAACAAATGCGACCTCGCACCCGAGGAATTCCTGAACAACCTGATGTCGCTTGAGGATGCGATAGTGATACCCACCTCGGCCGAGTACGAGCTCGCCCTCCGAAAGGCGGCCAAGGCGGGGTTAATCGAATACGAGATGGGCTCGACGTCGTTCGGGATACCAGACAAATCCAGGCTCACCGAAGCACAGCTCAAGGGCCTGGAGCAGATCGACAAGTTCTTCGGGACCTTCGGCGGCACCGGGGTGCAGAAGTGCCTTGAGTCCGGCGTCTTCGAGATGCTCGACCTCATACCGGTGTATCCGGTCGAGGACGAGCACAAGCTGACGGACAAGGAGGGCCGAGTCCTTCCCGACGTACACCTCATGCCGCGGGGCAGCAGCGCCAAGGACCTGGCCTACAAGATACACACCGAGATAGGCGACGGCTTCATCAGGGCAATCGACGCCAGGACGAAGCGCGTCATCGGCGCGGATCACGAGCTGAAGGAGAACGACATCATCACGATAGTCTCGAGGAGATAGACGATGAAATCGTGGAAGGTCAGGCTCATCACCGCGACCTACGACCGCGACGACGTGACAGTTGAACTGTTCGGCAAGACGGATAGGAACAAGTCCATCACCATCAGGTACGAGGGCTTCAAGCCGTATTTCTACGCCGTCGAGCCGAAGTCAACCGAGCTGGCTGAGATGAAGAAGAACCCGAACGTCGTCAGCATCGAGGATGCGGAATTATTCTATAAGGGCGAGGTCCGGAGGGCCGCGAAGATCACGATCCTCAGGCCCTGGGAGGTGCCGGATTATAGACAGAGGTTCACGACGTCGCTTGCCGCGGACATACCCTTCCATCACCGGTTCATCTACGATATGGACCTGGCCAGCTGCGTCAAGGTCACGGGTGAGGAGATCAACAGCGGGAAGTATACGACCGACATCGTGGTCAAAGCATCGAGATTCGAGAACATCGAGCCGTTCAAGCCCGACCTGAAGATAATGAGCTTTGACGTCGAGAACAGCATCCAGACGAACGAGATATACACAATATGCTGTGCTGTGTCATCGGGCAAGCGCATCAGGAAGAAGAGCTTTGCCAGCGACGAGAAGAGCATGCTCAGTGATTTCATCGACTACATCAACGAGGAGGACCCCGACGTAATCACCGGCTATAACATAGACGGCTATGACATCCCCCTGGTCCTGGAGAGGGCCAAGGAACACGGCCTCGAGCCGGTCAGGATAGGCCGGGACGGCGGGACCCTGAGGCTTGTGAGCAATCGCTTCTGGAGACTGCACGGCCGCATAATCGCCGATGCCTGGTGGGCCGCGAAGATGGAGCTGCGGCCAAAGCAGGAAACGCTCAACGCCGTATCGAAGCTGGTCCTGGGCGAGGAGAAGGAGGATGTCAACCCGACAATGATAGACCGGGAGTGGACCGACGATAGTGAAAAGGTCATCAAGTACTGCATCAAGGACGCTGAACTCGCCCTCAAGATACTGCAGAGGCTGACCATCATCGAGCGGGGCATGGACCTGGCCACCGTCTCAATGCTCCCGCTGGACGACGTGGTGAACGGCCGAACGTCACAGCTCATAGATTCCCTCCTCATCAGGATCGCCGACCGCCATGACCCGAGGGTGGGCGTTCCCATGACCGGAGGCCACACCAAGGAGAGGCCAATCGAGGGCGGCTACGTGCACACGATCGAACCTGGCCTATACGACTGGGTGTGCGTCCTCGACTTCAAGAGCATGTACCCGAGCCTCATAATAGCCAAGAACATCTGCTTCACCACACTCGATTCAGAGGGCAAGGTCCGGAGCCCGGAACCTGGGGTAGCCTATCTGGACAAGAAAACGAGGGAAGGACTGCTGCCCGGCATGCTGGAAAACCTGATGGCCGAACGCGACGACATCAAGGCCAGGATGAAGAGGGCGAAGACCAAGGAGGAGAAGGATTACTATGACGGGCTTCAATTCGCGGTCAAGATACTCATGAACGCGGTCTACGGCGTGTTCGCAAGCGCCTTCTACCGCTTCACGAACCCGAAGATTGGCGCCAGCATCACGGCCTTCGCCCGCGAGAACACGAAGGGCATCATAGAACAGCTGGAGGAGGAGGGCCTGAAGGTCATCTACGGCGACACCGATTCGGTGTTCTTCCAATCTCCCGGCGAGACCCTGGACGAGGCCCTGGAGGTGGGAGAGAGGATCGCCGAGCGGTACTCGAAGGAGGGCGCGACACTTGAGTTCGAGAAGGTCATCGACCCCCTGTTCTCCCACGGCGCGAAGAAGCGGTATGTCGGGCGCGTGGCCTGGCCCGAGGCCGAGACCATCGTCCGCGGGTACGAGACCCGCCGCACCGATTCGTTCGACATGCAGAGCGACGCCCTCACCCAGGTATTCGAGAAGCTTCTGGACCGCGACATCGACGGCGCCGTGGCTTTAGCCAGAGATCTCGTGAAGGACGTTGCCGAGGGCAATGCGCAGACAGAGGGCCTGGTGGTGTCCAGAACGTGCCGCAGCTTCGACCGCTACAAGGACCCGGACTCGCAATCGACCGTTCAAACCGCGAAGAAGCTCATGGAGATGGGCTACGACTTCGTGCCGGGCATGAAGGTGAGCTGGATAGTCGTCGACTCGCGCAAATCGCCGCAGGAGGTGGAGCCGTACATAAGCGGCCGCAAGTTCGAGTTCACACCCGATTACGAATATTACGCCCGCCGGGTCGCGATGACCCTCGCCAGAATCACCGACGTCTTCGGTTGGGACGTGCAGGAACTGCTCACAGGCAGCCAGCAGGCGTCTTTGTTCAGCTATGAAGAAAAAGCCAAGTCCTCGTCTAAGAAGAAGAAGGACGAGCCCAAAGTTATAAAGACGGACAAACCCCTCACCTTGGAAGATTTCCTATAGGTATAACTCATTCATACCCCGCCTGTGAGGGCGGGGTCGTAAGGCCAGTTCGATGAACTGGCTGGGTGAGATGAGAGATTCGGCAACCTCGCCTGTCAGGGCGGGGTGGGTCAAAATTGATTACCATCAGATGTGCTAAATGCAAGACCAAATTGTTCCGATACCTCAAGATTGGAAAGGGCCAGGTGCGCCACCTCTGGCCCAGCCGCATCCAGGAGGATAACAGCATCCATGACGGCAACATGATTAAGTGCCCCTGCGGGAACGAGATAGGCAAGGACGAGCAGAAGTACATAAACCTGAAAAGGAGCGCGTTCACCCACACTGGGAGAAAGTTCGGGTAGGACTTCGGGAAAGAATATTTATTCTAAACCAGTATGTTTTATTGGAGGTAGGGTTATGATCGGCAATTTACCTGATGAAGTGCTCGAAGCGGTCCTTGATACGTTACCCGTTGAATTCTCGGTTGTCGACGCAGAGGATAAAGTATTGGCCTGGAACAAGCATGAGTCCCGGATTTTCAAAAGACCAGAAGGCGTCGTAGGAAAAGACGTACATAACTGCCACCCGCAAAAGAGCGTTGACAAGGTAGAGCAGATATTATCTGAGATGAAGGATGGCCAGCGTGATAAGGCCAGGTTCTGGATCGACCTGCCCATTGGTCCCGACGGGAAAGAGCAGAAGATATTGATCGAGTACCATGCGCTGCGCGCCTCTGACGGAAAATACCTGGGCTGCCTCGAAGCAAGCCAGAACATCAGCGAACATCAGTCAATAACAGGTCAAAAACGATTGCTCGACTAGGCTTCGACCCTATGCCCCAGCACAATATCCGCGACCTCGGCCACGTCATCCACCGTCACCCAGATACGGTCGTCGAAGGCGGCGTTGGCCAGCGCCGCCTGCTGGAGCGTGCCCTTCACCCAATCGTTGTCCTGGTTGACCTGTTTTGCCACCTTGTCTATGGCGGTCTGGACCTTCTTGGGGACGTCGGCGCGTTTGATGAGGTTGCGTGAGTTGGCTATTCGCTCCTTGAAGGCCAGGGTCTCGCGCCTACTCTTCTCCACGAAGTCCTTGGGGTCGTTCCTGTAGGTCTCCACGTTACGGACGATCTCGATGCGCTCCTCGATGTCCTTGATGGACCTGACCTCGATGACCATTCCGAAGCGGCCGAGTACTTCGTCATCAAGTTCGCCGTCCTCCGGGTTCATGGTCCCGATGATGACGAACTTCGAGGGGTGCACGTATTCCTTCTTACCTTCCCTGTACTTGTGGACGCCCGATTCCGATACGTCCAGCAGCTTCAGCAGCATGTCCGAGCCGAGAAGGTTTGCCCTCTCAACCAGGAGGTAGCCCTTGTTGGCCCTCCCGATGATGCCTGGCTTGAACCTGCCCTTGTGGTCGAAGCTGCCGAATATCATCTTCTCGGATGCGCCGATGGGCAGCTCCAGGAGAGGTGTGGGTCCGGCGGTGACCTCCAGCTTGCCCTTGGCCTTAGAGGTGCAGGCCAGGCACATGTCGTCCTTGTCACCCGGAGAGCAGTTGTACTCGCAGTCCTTCACGACCTCCAGGTTGGGCAGCAGGGTCTTCAGGCCGCGGGCCGCCGTGCCCTTGCCCGTACCGGCCTCGCCCACCAGCAGCATGTTGCCTATCCCCGGGTTGGAGGCCAAGAGCATGAGCGCGCGCTTCATCTGCTGCTGACCCACAATCCTCACGAGCGGGAAATCGGGCGCCTCCTCTTTCTTCCGGAACTTGGACAGGTCCTCAAAAGTGATATCGTCGAGGTCCTCAAGCATACTGTAACACCATCTGCCTAATTGACTCGGCCAGCTCCTCACGCGTCTCCATCTTCGAGGAAGCGGATAGCGGTATGACCATCTGGGCCGCATTCACGATGTGCTCGTCCTCCACCCGCCTCTCCGTGTTCATCGCGGCAAGGCTCTTGGCCACGCTCTCGATGCGGAACTCGTTGCTGTTTCCCTCAACGTCGAATTCGGCGCACATCCGCGCGATCAGGTCGAGCTGGGTGTCCGATATCTGTATTTCAGGCATCAGCTCCTGACCTGTGAGAACGTTCTTCCTTGACTCCTCCTTGCTGGCCATGATTCCGCTGCTGAAGAGCTCCGGCTGCGTTCCGAACTCCTCCAGGTACTCGAGCGCCCTGAGGCGTATGAGCGTACGATCCTCCGGCGTGGCCTCCAGCAACACGGATAATCTGCCCAACAGCAACGGGTGTATGTCTGCGTCCGGGTCGGCGATCGTGGCGATGAGCAAAATGCGGCACGGCTGCTCCACGACCTTGCCTTCCGTCTCGACCGTGTTCTTGCCTGTGGTCAATGCACTGGCCAGAGCTGTTTCGACCTCCGTGTTCAACTCGTCCAAGTTATCAACGAACAGGATGCCTCTGTGAGCCCTGGTCAGTAGGTTGGGTCTGATGACATAGTTGACGAAGACGCTGCCCTTCAACGCAGCCACGTCCGCGTCCTTGGGCAGGAACACGACCGGCAGCTTCTCCTCCGTGATTTCAATTTCATCGCGTTCGTACTTGATGCGGCACTCGGGACAGAACTCTTCCGGCCTGGTAGGGTCGCACGACTGTTTGCAGCCCTTTAACGTCCGGATAGTGAATTCCATCTCCTGAAGGTACCTGAGCGCGCTCCTCACCGCATCCGGGCCATAACCGCGGATCAGGGCACCGCCCATCTCCTCCATTGATACGAGCAGGAGCAAGAGTTTATCCTTGAGCACCTCGGCCTCCGCCACGGCCTCTGCCACGCCGACGAAGGGTTGGAACACCGGCGGGATGTCTATCTCGCCTTCGCCCAGCAGCCTTTCCTGGCGCTTAAGGACCTCAATGGCCTCTGCCGCGTCAGCGTCGCTGACCTCAGTCTTCAGGTTACGTGCCGCCATCACCTTGGCCAGCCCCTTCAGTTTCGGCGGGAAGCACTCGTCGGGGCTCATCACGGTCGAATACCGGTCGAGGGCCCTTTCAAGCGCCTCTGGCAAAGTCACAGTGGGCATGATCTTCCTGGCGCGGAGGTAATCCATTATCCATTCCCGGCGCGCACGGTCCACACGTGTCTGGAAGGCGGCAGGGTCTGCATCGTAATCCTTCTTGTACTGGATGTACTTGGTCCGGTACTCGAGATCGTCGGCCTCTTCCTCCCCGGACACGAGGATGGTTATCTGCTTCTCAAGCTCGGTGTTAATCTTCGTGTCCTTCTTGCTCAGCGTACCGATGAGGGAGAACTTGCAGGGGAAGGTCATTGACTTGCCGTCCTTCTCCAGCGTGAATTCGCGGTCGCGGAGCGTCTGTGCCAGTATCTTGCCGATGTTCTTGTCCAGCTGGTCGATGTTCTCCACGTAAAGAACGCCGCGGTTCACCTCGGAGAGGTCGCTCGAGGTCGCCAGGAAGCGGATGTATATCTCGCCCATCATGTCCTTGGTGGTGTGCTCCTTGTCCAGCTGGATTATAGGGAATGTACGCAGAACGGTCTTGAACTCGGGTGGTTCGGCCGCGTCCAGGTAACGGAGGCGGCATTCGTAGCAGAAGGATTCAGGGTCGCTGGGGTCGCAGCCCGATGCGCAGTCGATGGCCCTGAACTCCAGCGAAAGCGCGTCCACGAACTCCAGGACGCCGCGGACCACCGGCTCCCTCTTGGCCGGGAACACCGCACCCTTGAAATTCGGGTCGACGAGGCCTATTGAAACGTATTCGAGCACGCGGTCGAAGTCGATGGCGTCCTCGATGTTGACGACGGATTCGAAGGCCTCGGCGTGCTCCAGGTGATAGTAAACGCCGCCCGCGACCTCCGCCATCTCCCGCGCGAGCCTCGAACCCTCCCTGGAGACGTCGATGATGAGGGTCGGAATGTGATAGCGCTCTATCGACATGCACGTGTCCAGGATCTCCGTTTCAATATCCTGGCCGGGCACGATGGGCGTGTTCGCCGAGCCGTCCGTGACCACGATGAGGAGGGGATTGGTGTCCTTCTCTATCCTCAGCTTGGCCCGGAGGTTCTCTAGACCCTGGCGGATGCCGGCTGCGAGCGGCGTGGTTCCGCCGAAGGCGAGCTTCTCGATGTACTGCTTGCCCTTCTCGATGCTGGAAGTGAAAGGAAGGACGACCTCGGCCTGCCGTCCGTAACAACTGACCAGCGAAATACGGTCCCTCTTCTGATAGGCGTCCAACATCAGCTCTTCCAGCGCGTCCTTGATGCTCTTCATCTTCGCGTCCATGACCATCGAGCTGGAGGCGTCCAGCACAAGGCAGATGAGCGTGGATATCTTACGCCGGCGGACCTTCTCGCGGTAATCCCGCTTCTTCACCTCTATCTTGCCGCCCTTGGAGTGCATGATGGCGGCCTTGATGGTAGGCAAGAGCGCGATGTCGCTGACCTCCCCGGTCTTGGGAGCCCGATACTTCAGGTAACGGCCCTGCTTGCCGACGGTCATGATGTCGGTACGCCGGCCCGTCCTAACCGTGCCAGTGACTATGCGCTTCGACTTCTGCTGAAGAAGGGTGCTCATCACCTTCTTTAGATCCCCCGACCCCATTCAAGAATCCTCAAGCCAATAAGCTTCATACAGTTAATAAGCGTTTTGTCATCACCACAAAACGCGGTATTTTGGATGTTTTATAAGGCCTAAGTATGTGTTCAACGAACACCGACCCTCAGGACGCCCACGCCCTCGATTCCCGCCTCGATATCATCCCCGGCGAATATCTGGCTAACACCCTCGGGCGTCCCCGTCGCGATGACATCGCCCCTCTCCAACCTCATGATGCCGGAGATGTGGCTGATCATCCTTCCGACCGAGAATATCATCTTGGATGTGTTGGACATCTGCCGGACCTCGCCGTTCACCTTCAGCCAGATACCGAGGTTGTGCGGTTCCGGGACCTTTTCCTTTGGAGTGATGTCGGACATGGGTGCGAAAGTGTCGTAGCCCTTCGCCGCGCTCCAAGGCTTGCCCGCCTTCTTGGCCCTTGCCTGGATGTCCCTGGCCGTGACGTCTATGAAGACGGCGTATCCGAGAACGTGCTCCATCGCCTCTCTTTCAGGGATGTCCTTGCCAGGCTTGCCGATGACCACGGCAAGCTCTACCTCGTGATGGACGTCCTCCGATTCCCTGGGTATCTGGATGAAATCCTCGTGGCCGATCATGGCCGTCGAGGGCTTGAGGAAGAACTCCGGCTCCGTGGGAACTGCGGATTTCATCTCCGCGGCGTGGGCCTTGTAGCTCCTCAGCAAGCAGATGACCTTTCCGACCTTTATGAGTTCCTTCGAACCAGTGACCTTTATCTCGACCATCACAACCACCTCTTTCGCTTGAAATAAAAAAGAAGGAGCACGACCATCGTTATCATGATGCCCCAGGCAAACAGATAGCCGAACTCCCAGTTGATCTCGGGCATGTTCCAGTCACCCGCATTGGGGTTGAAGTTCATGCCGTACAATCCGACTATGAACGAGAGCGGTATGAAAATCGTGGCGATTATGGTCAGCACCTTCATCACCTCGTTCATGCGGTTACTGATGCTGCTCATGTAGAGGTCCTGGAGCCCAGAACTCATGTCGCGGTATGTCTCTGCCATGTCTATGACCTGGGCCGTGTGGTCCGAGCAATCCCTCAGATATCGCTTTGTGTCCTGATGCACAAGCATCGCGCCCTCGCTCCTAAGCTTGGTCAGGATGGCCTTGTTCGGCCATATGGACCTTCTGAGGAGGAGCATGTCACGCTTGGCCTGAAGCAGCGCCTGCATGACCTTGGGCTCGGGGTTCCTTACAATTTCCATCTCCATGTGTTCGAGCATGTCCCCGAACCTCTCTAGGATCGGGTAGATCTCATCCGTCAGCACGTCCAGGATGGCATAGGCCAGGTAATCCGGGCCTCGGTCGCGTATGCGGCCGCTCTTTTTCCTCAGCCGGTCCCTGATGGGCTCGAAGCAGTCGCCCTCCCTCTCCTGGACCGTGATGACATACTTCCGACCGAGGAGGATGCTGATCTGCTCGCTGTGCATTACATCATCGAACTCCATGAGCTTGACCACTATCAGGTAGGAATTCTCATATTCCTCCAGCTTCGGCCGCTGCTCGACGTCCTGGATGTCCTCCAGGGCCAGAGGATGGACCCCGAAGTATTCGCCCACCTTTATCAGTATGTCAATGTCCTCGACGCCGTCTATGTTGATCCAGGTGACGGATTCAGTGTCCTTGTACTTGGCGCAGTCCTCGACGGACGCGGCCTCGAACTCGGTGTAATTGTCGGGTGTGTAATCGATGACCGTGATCCTTACCTTCTCAGCCCGCGGGACCTTGGGCGGGATCAGCGTGCCGGGGGGCGTTCCGGCGGGCTCCCCCCTCCTCTCGAAGTATTTGGGCCGCCTGCGTCGCTTGAGCACGCTCCTCGCCTTCCTGGCGCCTTCCTTGACATCCATTCAGGATCCTCGGCTTGGAAGGGTCAGGATTTTATATAACCCTTGCGTTTGACATCACATGGACCTTGCTAAGCTGGCCCGCTACCCTATTCTTCCCGAAGTGGGCGATTATCTCAAGGAGCAGAAGGTGACCCTCGACGACCTCGTTTCCTCCCCCGCATACGTTCAGGCGCGGGATGCTGGAAGGCGAAGGGTCTTGGAGGCGTGGCTGGACGGCAGGGTCAGCGACCATTCACTGTCAACCGAGGTCGAGAGGATAGTGGAGATACTCTCCTACGTTGTCGCCCGCATCATCGTGTCTTGTACGGCGGACGACCATCTCGTCCAACGGTATGCGCTGGCGGAGGCCGAAACCGCAGAGTCCAGACTCCTCGAGGAGGACAGCGTCTTCGTACTGCGGATGGCCGAGTACCTCGGGTTGGACGTGGTAAAGGGGGATAACTCCGACATCACCATCCACTTCACGGACTACCTGAAACACAGCTCGCAGATGCGCAGCCCGGAGTGGAAGCTCACCGTCCAGGATATCGAGGGCGGCAGAGTGACCGTTGACAAACGGCGGCTCGTAAGGATAATCCAGAACGCGGTGCAGGAGCGCATCGCAAAAGAGCTTCCCCTTCCGGTGAACGACGACATAATGGCGGCCTTTGAACCTGCCATCGGAGAGGTGAGGGATGAGGTGGTAAAGCGCAAGGCCAGGTTCGAGAAGGAGACCTACGGCAAGGTGAGTTTCCTCAGGCTGCCGCCGTGCATGAAGGAATTGATGAGCCTGATGAAGAAGGGGGAGAACGTGCCCCACGTGGGGAGGTTCGCTTTAACCGCATTCCTGCACACGGTCGGAATGAGCAACGAGGAGATAGTTGCCGTGTTTTCTGTATCCCCTGACTTCAACCAGCACCTGGCATCATACCAGATAGACCACATCACCGGGATATCCTCCGGCATCGAGTACATACCGCCCGAGTGCGACACCATGAAGAGCCGGGGCGTGTGCTTCGACCCGGACGACCTGTGCAACAAGAAGTGGATGAACCATCCCCTGACATATTACCGCATCAAGGGCAAGAAGGGTGCCAGAACGTCTCCGAAGGGCTCTGCGGAAAGCGGAGGGGAGAACGGGTAGTCCATAAAAGGAGGGCCTCCCGCATCAAGCCGAACGGGGGAGCTACCGCCGCTTCGAAAGCACCCGCCAGGTCCGAACGGCCCTCTGAATCGCAGTGGCGTGGCCGGCAATGCCGAACCACAACATCATAATCTCCATGGGCGTCAGAGTGACATCGAAAAAGGGCACGGTGAACAATATTGTCATGTCCCAGAACTCAATCAGAGCATACTGGCACAGCGGGATGAATATCAGAAGCACTAGGCGGTCGGCCCGGCCCAGGACGCCGCCGTAATCCCTCTTCACACCGACTGCCTGGGCCTGCGTGCCAAGATAGCTGGTCATGAAAACGCCGGTCAGGGCGAAGATGCCGATGATCCAGCCGCAGTAGGCCGATAGGATCACGCCGGCCAAGATGAAGATGTCGGCGTACCGGTCGGCCACGTGGTCGAGGAAATCGCCGCGTTTGCTCGCCTTGCCTGTGAGTTTCGCCACCTTGCCGTCCAGCGCGTCCAGCAACCCGCTGATCGCGATGATGGCCGAGGCCAGGATAAGGAAGTATTCGTAGCCCGGTTCGCCTGAGAAGAAAAGGACGGCACCTGCGAGGACCGACAAGGCCAGAGCGATGCCGGTGAGGTGATTGGGATTGACCCTTTGCAGCAGCCGCGCGGTGGGCTCGAGAATGACATCCGCCTCCTTCCTCCGCTTCTCTAATACCAGTCCATCACCACCTGGCTCCAGTCCACACTTCCTGGTGAACGCCCATCGGCGTCTCCGTTAATTACGTTTTCTATGGCTTGGGCAACCCCGTCAGGGTCCAGGTCACTGGCATCTATTTCGAAAACCCTATCACAGCTCTCAAACGCCTCGACCAGGATGAGGTCGATGGCCTCCGCCTCCATGTTCTCCCTGACCTTATCTTCCGGGTAGCCGCGGGCCTCAAGCCTTTCTCGGAGAACGTTCGGATTGCATCTCAGGACGATGCAAAGGTCGTTGGGAAGGAGGTGGGCCAGATGACCTTCAATGATGATGATTTCCTCAGAATGGGGAAGCAGGTTGGTTAATAATGCTACATCGATCTCCATTCCCTCGTCGGTCTCGCTAGCTGCTCCGAACTCTGCGGCCAGGTCCTTAACGTTCCTGACATCGTACCCCTTAGTCTTGAGGATTATTCCGGCCTCCGTCTTGCCTGTGCCGGGTGTTCCGGTCAAGATCACGTGCATACAGCTCCAATCGGACCACCGCATTAAAACCCTTCCTTGCCAGGGCCGATAATCAAACACTCTGCAAACATTTTTAACATCAAAGGCAATGGGCGACCAATGGCTCACGTTCTCATGCTGCTTTCGAATCCGTTCAGGCCAGACCCCCGCGCTCACAAGGAGGCCAAGACACTCATGGGCGCGGGGCACAAGGTCACGATATTGTGCTGGGACAGGCTCGGCAAATCACCGAAGACCGAGGAAATCGACGGCATACACATCATCCGGCTTGGCCCGCTGTACACAAAACGGGAACTCGGCAAGTTCCCCATCAAGCTGATCCGTTTCTGGATGAAGGCCTTCAGCGCTGCCAGGCACATCAAGCCGGACGTCGTCCACGCACACGATTTCGACACGTTGCCATTGGGATTCGACATATCCAGGTTCCACGGAGCGAGGCTCGTTTACGACGCGCATGAGATATACTCGGCCATGCTGGGACCTGACGGCCAGGACTCTGTCCTGGGCCGCTTCATAGACAGGCTCGAGGCCTTCTTCGCCCGTCGGGCGGACCGGGTCATCACGGTCAGCGACGGCCTTGCCGCCAGGTTCAAGGACCGGGGCGTCACGGCGATCGTCGTTACCAACTGCCCTTTGCTGACAAAGGTCGATGCTCAAGGGACCGAGTCCCTCAGGGCAAAGCACTCTCTTGGCAATGATTTTATCGTTCTATACATCGGCGTCCTCGAACCGGATAGGTTCCTGGAAGAGGCTGTAAAAGCAGTTAGGGCGTCCTCCCTGGACGGCGTGAGGCTCGTTATCGGCGGTTTCGGCACCCTTGAAGCTAGAATAAAGGAACTGGCCCGGGACAGCGAGAACGTGATAATGTTAGGCAAGGTCCATCCGAGCCTTGTAGTCCCATACACCGGCGAATGTGACGCCGTCCTCTGCATATTCGACCCGATGCACAATCTGAACAACAGGCTCGGCGCGCCCAACAAGCTATTCGAGGCTATGATGGCCTCGAGGCCCGTCCTCGTGGCCAAGGGGACGGAGGCCGCCAACCTTGTGGGCAGGGAGAGGTCGGGCGTCGCCGTTGATTATGCAATCGAGAGCCTGCTCCCGGCGATCAAGCAGCTGATGGACAATCCGGACATCGCGAAAGCGCTGGGCCAGAATGCCCGGAAGGCCGCCGAAGATAAGTACAACTGGGAAGCCGTCTCCAAGGGCCTGGCCGAGGCATATGCGAGCCTGTGATGGTGTATGGTGTATTTCCCGGTAAACAACGCCTAGAGTTTATATACTATCAGCATCAATTTTCTTTCGGAGGAGGCGTCTGTTACGGGCGGATATAGACGCACCTTTGCCCCGGGAGTCACCGACTCCCCCCTCCACTTTTTTCTCTCGATGAATATTAATATGCTTGCGCTTAATGCCGATGCATGGGCAAGCGAAGGTTCGAGAAGATGAAGGAGCGGCGCCAGAGTATTGCCAACGAGCGTATGCGCATTCTCCTTGACATGGCAGAGAGGTCTGCACTCGACGGCGACCTAGAGCACGCTTCCAGATATGCGTCCCTTGCGCGGAGGATCGGCATGAGGTACAACGTCCGAATGCCGAGGGGGCATAAGCTGGCCATCTGCAAGAAGTGTGATTCCTACATCCTGTCATCCCGAACCGCCAGGGTCAGGCTGACAGGGAAGAGGCTAACTCGCCAGTGCCTCAAATGCGGCTCGTACTATCGCGTGCCCCTGAAGGGCAGGAGGGGGGAGACTGGATAAGGCCCTTAAGGAGAAGAGGAAAGCGGCAAGCCATATGCAGCCCACAGTGAGGGTCGGGCGCTCCGGAATCACCTCAGGCGTGATAGACGAGATCAAGGGCCAGCTGAAGAACAGGGACGCGGTCAAGGTGAAGCTGTTGGGGGCCGACCGCGGCGAGGTCAAGGAAATGGCCGCCGAACTGGCAGACCGCTGCAACGCCGAGCTCGTCGAGATAAGGGGCAACACCCTCGCCCTGTGGCGGAAGTGACCCCGTACAACTTATATCCGGCAATCCGATACAGTCCTGGTTGAGATGGTTACGGGCTTTGACATTCTGACGCACGATAAACGCCTCAGACGTCACTGGCTCAACCGCGCAGGCGCCTTCATCGCCGACGCATTCCTTGTGTTCATCCCCGTCACCTTCATCTTCTGGTATCTGGATTTCACAGACGTCATGATGATCGGTCTTATCACGAGCCTCACCTTCTACGTCTCCTCCTCGGTCACCGAGGCCTTGCTCGGTGCGACCGTCTTCAAGCTCGTCTTCGGTATGAGGGTGCGGCCCCTCAAAAGCGAGAGGGTGGGAGCCAGGGCGTTCGTGCGAAACCTAAACCGACTCCTGTGGTTCGTGCTCCCGCCCATCGACTTCGCTGTGGGGATGGCCACCGGGGGGGACCCGCGGCAGAGGCTCCTCGACAGAGCCGCCGGCACCACCGTAACCATCGAAAGTCAACGGGACTGGCATGAAGCCCATCTGAAGCAGGTAGAGATTCCAGCTGATGAGTATTCAGATGGTGCCCCAGACGGTGAAGAAGGCCGAATTGGTGGGACCGATGCATACGAAGTCCAAACAGCCGGGCAAGCCACGACCACCGGAGGGGACAGGTGCGACGAGTGCGGGGGCCACCTGATGATGCTGGCAGACGAGAAACTCCAATGCAGGAAATGCGGGATGATACAATGACTATGGTCTTCCACGAGGATTATCTGCAGCAGACGCAGACGTACGGTCATCCGGAGTGCCCGGAAAGGCTAGCCAGCATAATGGGGTACCTCGAGTCCAACAAGGTAGAACCCGTCACTCTGAAACTCGAACCGGCGGAGGTCAGCGATATCCTGGAGGTGCACACTCCCGATTACGTCGATTTCCTGCAGAGCTTCGGGGAGGGTCACATGGACATGGACAGTTATGTCTGGCCACATACATACGAGATGGCCTTGCTGGCAGCGGGCGGCGCCCTTGTCGCAGCGAAGCATGCCTACGAGAAAATGGACACCTGTTATGCGTTGGTGAGACCGCCCGGCCACCACGCGACCAGGTTCAAGGGCGGCGGCTTCTGCTACTTCAACAACATCTCCGTGGCCGCCGCGTCATTGTTGAAGAAGGTGGACAGGGTTGCGATAGTCGACGTTGACGTGCACCACGGCAACGGCACCAACGACATATTCCTGGACACCGACCGCGTGCTGTTCATCTCAACGCACCAGTGGGGCATCTATCCCGGGACAGGGCCTGCCGAACAGACGGGCAGCGACAATGGGGAGGGATTCACCGTCAACATCCCTCTTCTGTCGGGGTCGGGGGACGCAACCTTCCTGGCCGCATATCGAAGGATCGCGCTCCCCATCTTGGAACAATACAAACCCGACATGATACTGGTCAGCCTGGGCCTTGACGCCCATTACCTGGACCCCCTGTCATCGTTGACACTGTCGAGCGACGGATACGTTGGCATCCTGGACATGATAGAGGAAAAAGCGAGGGAGCTGTGCGAAGGCCGCATCGCCCACTTCCTCGAGGGCGGTTACAACCTCAACGCGCTTGCCGATGTGGTTGGCAGCCGGATCGCCAAGTCGGAGGGCCGGTCAATACCGACTCAGTTCAACGAGGCCATTGACACGGACGGTGCCGGAATCGAGCGGGTGGAGCGGGCCATCGAGGTCCAGAAGCAATATTGGAAATTGGAGTGAGAGCATGTCGGAACATTTCTCAGAGGACTTGGAAAAGTTGATAGAGGGCAACGCCAGCTTCGTTGCCGTCGAGGGCGAATATGTGGGAAGGCATGTTGAGGGCCAGAGCCCGAAGGCGGCCGTTCTCACGTGCGCTGACTCGAGGGTGATCCCCGAGAAGATATTCGACAGGGGCATAGGCGAGCTGTTCGTGATCAGGGTCGCCGGTAACGTGGCGTACGAGGCATCGGTCATCCAATCATTGGAGTACGCGGTCGAGCACCTGAAGGTCCCGCTCCTGATGATACTGGGCCACACGAACTGCGGAGCCGTCAAGGCGGCTGAGGAATCCGCCGGGCCGGAGGGCATCCTCAGGGAGATCGCCGAATCCTTCGCGCAAGGCGATGACCACGTCAGGGAGAATGTCAGGCGCCAAATGTCGTTGTTACCGGAGAGAAGTAAAGCCATCGGGCTGGCCGTGGACAGCGGCCAGCTTGAGATTCACGGGGCGATCTATAACCTTGAGAACGGGCGCGTCGAGGTCATCTGAACCCCATTGTATGAAAACAGATGAGGACTGACCTTCTACCTGGGGCTCTGCCTCTCGGCATCCCTCTTCTTTTCCTTGTCCTTGCGTATCATGCGCTCCAGCTGTGAGAGTAGCTCGCTCAGGGCCTTCATGATGTCCCAGTCCTCTGCCGTTGCATAATACATCTCGTGCTCGGTGGTGAGCCTGCCCCTGAGCCTGACGTCGCCGCCGGCATCGTGGCTCCCGCCTTCGGAATGCACGTGGATGGTGAAAACCTTGGGGGTGCATATCTTGCCCACCCTCTTGATGTATTTCTGTATGAGCTCGAACATGACATCATACATCTCGGATTCGGCTTCGTGTAATCCCGAGAGCTGAACGAAGACCTGGTCCTCCTTCTTGAAGCTGGCGATCAGTTCGATTAGGTCGTACTGAGTGATGATACCGAGCGGTTCGTTGTCCTCGGCGACGACGACCGTGGAGATGTCGTTCTTCCTCATCAGCTCCACTACATCGGTTATCTGGGCCTCCCTTGAGATCGTGACGGGAGGTGTGTTCATGACGCTCTTCACCTCGACCTTCGCGGACGAGCTCTTCTCGCCGGCGATGTCGCCTTTTGTCTGACGCTTCTTCTGATAATGGCTGACCTTTGATATGTCCTTCAACCCGATGACGCCCACTATCTTGTCATCGTGCCTGACGACGGGAAGCGCGCGCACATCGAGTTTGTAGATGACGGCTCTCGCCTGGTCGATGGTGTCGTCCTCATAAAGGCAGTTGGGGTGCGCGGTCATCACCTCCTGCACGGTAATCTCCCTGAGTATCCTCAGCTTGGATATCACACCAAGGAGGTCTGTCCTGGACACTATCCCGACGATCCTGTCCTTTTCGGTGACCGGTACGGCCCGGTAACCGGACGATAGCATCGTCTCGGCTATGTCCATTATCGTGTCGGATGTTTTCACTCTGGGTGGAAAACTCATCACGTTCTCCACCTTGGTGGTCATTGGGATGCTCCTTTTCTTGAGGAGTGTCTCGTAGCTGACCAGTCCGAGTACCCTGCCATCGGACACGACCGGGACCTCGTTGATATCGTTCGCCCTCATTTTCCCTAGGGCAGAGGAAACATCATCGAGAGGTCCGACCGTGATGAGGTTGCGGCTCATCACGTCCATCGCGGTCATCTCCTGAACGTTCAATCGCGTCATGCAATCACCTGTGTCATAGAACCCACTTATTTGATAGGTCGAGTGTCATGTACACTTCGATTTAATACTTTTGCCGTGGGTTCATATCAGCTCTCCGAGGACCTGGCGGCACCTTTCCTCGAAATCCTCAAGTCTTCCCGCGTTAATGAGCATGACGTCCGCGCTGACCAGCGCCTTCCTGATGCCCCAGGACTCCTCCCTTTTGTCCCTGGCAACGAACTCGTCCCAGTCGCGGGGGTCGTCCTCCCTGCCGCGGGCACCCAACCTCTTGTAACGGGCCTCCTCGGGGGCGTCTATGCCCACTACGACGACATCATCAAGGTTCTGCATGAAATGTGCGATCTCGGCCAGGCTCCTCGAGCCATCGATGATGACGTTACCCGACGGCATCTTCCCCAGGGTCCGAACTGCCCAGATATCGGCACCTTCCCTGATGCGTTCGCCGTTGGCAAAACCTCCCACTGACTTGTCGTCGGAAGGCAGACCAGCCGAACTCGCGAATTCCCTGACAACATCACCCATCCTTACGTGTTCGAATCCGAGCTCCGCAGCCACTGAAACCAGCACGTCCTTGCCTGCTCCGGGCATCCCCACTATGACGACCGTTACCATCTGAAGACCTCAGATCAGCGAATGCTCTTCAAAATACTCCGGGGCGCTCCTCCTCAACGCGCTGATCATCATCTTCCGCGCCTTCTGCGCCTCTGCGGCTCCTATGAAGAGGTCGAGGGCCTCCGTCATCTTGTTGATGAAGTGAATGGCCTGCTCCGCTGAGAGGTGATCCCTGGTCGCGCCGACGTCGTTCAACTGTTTCTTGATGGCATATTCCAGAATAGGAGATACCGGCACTAATTCCTTCTCGACATCGTCAATGAATCGTTGGCTGTCCAGACAATCACCTGCCCACTATGATTCTACAGAGTTTGTATCTGATAACAAGTATCTAAATCTATCGTTCATAATATACAATTTGGGTAAGATAGGCTTAAGTAGCGGCCCTAGATATTTAACCGATGTCAGGGAGACATCTGACGGTGAGGGACAGGATCATTGTACATCTGGCACCTTATTCCAGATACTCTGAGGAGTTCGAATGCCCCGAGGCAATGTCACAGGCCGGCATATCCCTGGCGATAGGCAAATCACGGGCCCACACGACATTGGAGTTGAACAGGATGAAGGAATCCGAACTCGTCGTGGAAAGGCTCGCCCATGTCAAGGGGACCAAGTCAAGGCGGAAGACCTACTCCCTCTCAAATCCGGCCCAGAGCACTGAAAGACAGATAGTGGCGCACCTAGAGGACCTGGAGGTTGATGTGGCTGGTGCTGAGAGGCTGAACGGCAAACAGGCAGCTGACCTTCTTACAAAGGAATCGTCCATCCCCAGGGCCATGGCCTTCGACATCGTGCTTTCCTCCGGTGGGAGGATCGACCCCGAGGAGCACAAGCCCCGGTCCGCTACTGCTCCGGTTGAAACTGATATTACAGACCCTGAGACCTCAACAAGCTCCATCCAAATGGAAACAGGCACCTTCGACGCCCAGCTCCTGCAGGCGAATACTCTGCACAAGAAGGGTAATTCCAAGGAAGCGCTTGACATCCTCGACAAGGTATTCGAAACCGAGTTGTCTGCATCGGAAATGTCGAAGGCTCATTATACCCGGGCTACCATATTCAGGAAGCAGGGGAATTACACTGTAGCCCTTGATGAGATCAATAGATCCCTGAAGGCCGCGGAGGATTCGGGCCAACCCCTGCTGGTCGGTCGGAGCCAGATGGAGAAGGCCATTACTCTTTCCCAATCCGGGGAGGTAGCAGAGATATTGGGATTGTTGGATTCCGCGGAGGTAACCTTTCGCATTGAGAACAGCCAGATAGACATCCTCCGCTGCGGAATTAATCAAGGGTTCATACTCAGGAACATCGGTAACATTGACGAGGCCGCTTCTGTTTTGGAGGACTCCTTGGACGAGGCGGAGAGAACCCAACAACACAGATTCATGGCCTATGCTCTGGCCAATTTAACAGACCTCCTGAACGAGCAAAAGGAATACGCGCGTTCAATAGAACTATCCTCTCGAGCTAAAGACATTTTTCAGGTTCTCGATGAGCCACTCATGTTTGCCATCTCTCTTTTCAATCTGGGAGAGGCTCAGGCCGCCCTCGGCAACAAGGAGGAGGCCATAAAGAACCTGGACAAAGCCATATCCCTCCTCGAGGAAAAGGAGATATCAAGACCGGGTTGGCTTCAGCAATATGCCGTCATTCTGATACAATTGGGAGAGCCAGAAAAAGCGAGGTCCATACTCGATAACATCTAATCAAAAGGTCTTCCCACCAGCCGGTACGCTGGCCGATAAGCTTCCGAGTACTCCTTTGAATGGTGGATGGGTGGAAAACGGTTCTCGCAAACCAACTCATTGAACTCATCAATACCTTCCGGGTCCGGAAGGAAGATAATCCCCGACCTGATCTTCCTCGAGATGACCTCCCACGTGCTTGTGAGAACAAGCTCATTCTTCGGGTAACCATTTCCCAAACGTATGAACTCCTCAAGTATGAGCGAAGGCTTGACCGCCTTTGCCTTGGCCGGTCTGAGGTTGATGCGGTAGATGGGTGTATGAAGGGAGAGGTCCTCGTACAGGTCTTCCTCCTGGCCCTCCCTAGGACATTCAACCGATCCCTCACCAAACGTTTCCCATTCTTCTAACAACCAGTGCTCAACAGATTCCTCATCCGTTATTGCATGCTCCGCACCCATACATGCCTGGTAGAGCAGCTTGTAAACGTCGGCGATGCGCATCTGCGGATATATCTCAAGGTGCTGGCAAACGAGCGCGACCGCCCTCTCCTCCATGATTTCCTTCTCCATGTGGAAGAGTAAAGACCAACCGTTATATATGGACTTGCCGTTTCGGAAACGATGGCCGGGGACATAGAGGAATTGGCAAGAAAATATGCTCTCCAGAATGCGGTGGAACACGGGGGAAGGGCCAACGCCGGACCGGTCATCGGCAAGGTCATGGCCGCTGCTCCCGATTGGCGATTGAAGCCGGGAGAGGTCGGAGAGGCTGTCAATACGACCGTATCAGAGGTCAATGCTTTATCATTGGATGCCCAGAGAGACGAATTGGAACGACTGGCCCCGGAATTGCTGGTCAAAGAGAAGAAGGAGAAGGTGCACGAGCTCCCCGACCTGGAGGGTGCCGAGGGCGGCGTGGTTATGCGCCTTGCCCCGAACCCGTCCGGTCCCCTGCATATCGGCCACACGCGGATGGCCATTTTGAACGACATCTACGTAAAGCGGTACGGCGGCAGGCTCATAGTCCGAATGGAGGACACGAACCCGCCCACGATACTGCCGGAGGCCTACGACCTCATCCTCAAGGACCTGGACTGGCTCGGCGTGGAATATCACGAAGTGGTGAACCAGAGCTCCAGGTTTCAGATATACTACGACCACGCCATGAAGTTGCTGGAGGGAGGCAACGCCTACATGTGCGGTTGTCCTTCCGATGACTGGCGGGCAGCTAAGGAACAGGGCATGGCCTGCCCGTGCAGGGACGCTGGACCCCGGGACAATCTCGGGCTCTGGGAGAGAATGCTGGCCGGTGAATACAAGCCCGGCGAGATGTCAATGATAGTCAAGACAGACCTCAACCACCCTAACCCGGCAGTCAGGGACTTCGTGGCACTGCGGCTCGTCGGGGAGCCACATCCTTTGACGGGAGACGAGTTCCGCGTTTATCCGCTGTATAACTACTCGGTGGCGATCGACGACCACCTCATGGGCATGACACATGTTCTTAGGGGCAAGGACCACCTGAACAACACACTGCGCCAGGAATACGTGTACGAGCATCTGGGATGGACAAAACCGCACTTCCACCATTACGGCTGGGTGTCCATCGAGGACACGGAATTGAGCACCAGGAAGATCAGGGCGGCCATCGAGGAAGCTCGATATTCAGGATGGAAGGACCCGCGCCTCGGAACGGTTGCCGCGCTCGAGCGAAGGGGCATTCAACCGGAGGCCATCCGCCAGTATTGGATCGATGTTGGTATCAAGGGCGTGGACATCAGGTTCTCCTGGGAGAACCTGTACGCATACAACAAGGACATCGTTGACCCGGGGGCGAAGCGCTACTTCTTTGTATGGGATCCCAAGACCGTATCGATCACCGGAACCGATGTACTGGAATCACACGCACCACTTCATCCCGAGCATCAGGAAATGGGAACCAGGGTAACTCAATTATCCGGTGACCCCATACACGTCAAGGCAGTGGCCGGGGACATCCAGGCATTACCTCCGGACACCCGCGTGAGATTCAAGGACCTCTGCAATACATTGTCGGGAGAACCCGGCATCTTCTCTTATGCTGGTAACGAACTGTCGTTCATCAAGGAGGGAGCCAAGATTATCCACTGGGTCGGTCCCGATGCCGTACAGGCAAAGGTTCTCATGCCGGACGGCAAGCTCATAGAGGGTCTGGCCGAAAAGGCGGCGTTGGACTCGCTCGGAGAAGTGGTCCAGTTCGAGAGGTTCGGTTTCGTCAGACTCGAACCCGGGGACGAAATCGAAGCATATTTCGCACACCAGTGAGTCATCGGTCCAGGTGTTGTATCTCGCCGCAGTGGGGGCACATTACCTCGATGGGCCTTCTCGAAGTGGTGATCTCTATGGGACTGCCGCACTCGACACAATCAACTGTCTGGACAGCGGTTTCCAGGGGAAGTTTCCGGGTCTTCTCGGCCGTGGTGATGCCGGTCTTCTGGAGCTCGGTGATTCTCCTGCCGGTCCGGTATATCCAAAACATGCAAATAATGAGCAACAGGAACAACAACATCGTGAATATGGGTATGTCGCCTATCTTGAGATACCAGAGGGGATTGGCCCCGCTCTTGATGACGATGACCTCGTTCACCACTCCTCCGAAATCGCAGTAAGCGGTGAACAGTTGCTCGCCCTCGTCTATGTTATCCGGTATGATATAGGCTAACTCACCGCTGGCCTGGGACGTTTGCAGCGATATGAGAGGAACGTTCGCCAGTCCGTAATTTATAATAAATGTGGATGGTAGATTGGCATCACCGAAGACAAATACGTTGTATGTGATCATCATCGGGTCGCCGGGACTGTAAATATCTTTATCAAATTCCAGTGTCAAAACGTAGCTGGAGAAAAGCACCGCGGTATCTGACCCCTGCACGATTCTCCCCCCCTCAGAGGCAATGACTGTAAAGACGTATGAACTGGATGGGGTGGCCGGAACAGTGAAGGTAAATATCCCGGCGGTAGCCACGCCCTCGTCAACCCGGTTCCCCTCGTTGTCCTCTACGTAATAATAGATATCCGGGGCGGACATCTTCGTGCTTATCACCTCGTATGAGACGTCCAGCTCCTCGCTGGCCACGTAGGTCTCCTTCTCCACATTGACAAGGATGATGGCGTACACGACCTTCACCTGCTGCTCTATCGAAGCTGTGTTGCCCTCGCCGTCGTCAACGGTTGCCTTGATCCACAACCACCCCTCTACGAAATCATCCGGTATACCGAAGGTGAACAAGCCCGATGTCTGGGTCTGTCTCGAGAAAAGTGTTCCGTTGGCCCGTGTATCCCTGACCTCGAACAGGTAGGTGAACTCTGTGCCGCCCCCTATCGAGAACACCGAGGCGTTCACCAATATGCTATCTCCCGATGCATACAGCTCCTTATCGAAGTCCAGCACAACTGACAATGATGAAGACTCCGCTATCCTGAATGTTGTGGTCTCCTTCCAACTTCGTCCCCCCTTCTGGGCATTCACCTCTATCTCGTATTCGGAACCGTCAGTATAGTTGAGGGGGTCGTCCAGGGAGATGATCTGGCTGACCTGACCGTGAGTGTCAGTGGCCAATCCGGATATCAACTCGATGGGTGTCGGGAGCCTCAGGTTGTTAAGGAGCCTGAAGATGCTGATGGACACGTCACAACCAGGCTCCGACGTGTCGGTGACCGAGGGGAACGACTGGTTATCCGTAACGACCGTTTTAACCTCGATAGTGAGTAGGGATCCGACGGTATACTGTTGTTTATCCAGGTGTACCAGCACACTCAGCCTCTTCATGTGGAACTGGGCCTTTGCATATTGGGTCCTCCTCGGCGGTATGAAGCTGTCGTTGAACCAACCCTCGACCGTGTAGTTCTCCTCGTAATTCGTGATGAGAACGGGCAGAGTGAACGATATCTTACCCGCAGACGTATTAATGGGGATGTCATGATGCAGTCCGTTGGTCTCGTTGCGTATCCTGATGAAGGCCGCCCCGATGTTTGCCAGGGACTGATCCTTGAGATTGTTGGTGGTCCAGAAGATGTTCATGGTGTCCCCGTCAAGATAGGCTTCCCTGTCTGTTTCTATAAGGGCCACATAGCCCTGGACCCAGAAGGTGGCGTTCGCAACGATCAGGTTCGTATAGTCCCTCACCTGCACGGTGTAGTTCCTGTCGGGAGTGACCTCGTCTATGGGGAAAGCTGCCGTCGTCTCCCCGTCCTCTCCTAAGTTGACGCTCCTCCACTCGCCAACAATGATGCCCAGGATGTAAATCGAATACACTTCATTGGGGTCTCCCCTCAGGACGATCGTCAACGTCTCGCCGGGGGCGTATACATTGGAACCGGTATATTTTCCGGGCACGAGAATGAGCTCGTCCAGGTCGGCCTGGGCATTGTATGTAATGATATAAGGCATAGCTATGATCGAAAATGACAGTGCCAACGCGAATATCAGCCTTCTATTGTACATCGCTCATCATCCTGCCCACAATTCCCCACATCCACCAATTATGCAGGCTGGGTGGGATAAACAGTAATATATATTGACCTATATATAAGTTTTGTAACATATTTATGTCATTCATTTTGGAGGATGGTTCAGGTCTATCCCGTATCCTTCTTCGGCTCGGCCTTCTTCCTCTTCTGCCTTTTCTTACCTTTCTTGCTGCCTGAGAACTTCCTACGCTTCTTCTTGGCCAGCGTTTCATAGTCTGGAGTCCTCTCGGTGTCATGAACATTACAAGGGTGACCGAGCCTGCAGGCCCGGCATTTCTCCTGAGGGGTGGGCAGGCAGGCACCTACCATGTGACCGTATTTGCGCCTTGGCATCGGGCCCACTCATCCGAGTTCGACACAGACCCTGTCTTCGCCGATCTTACATTTGACCTTCTTACCCACCTTCAGGACCTTCTTCTTTTGGCCAGAGTCCGAACCGACGGGGATGCATAACCTGTAATGATCACAACCCCTTTCCCTGCATCGGGGCAGCTCAATGGTGATGCTCGAACCCTCAATGGCCTGTTTCTTCGGGATGGCCGCCTCCAGCGGGACCTCCTCGACCTCTACGACCACCACGCCCTTCTCGTGAACGGTACAATCGTGCAGCACGTCCCTCGAGCTCAACACCCTGTACTTCCTGCCGCGCTCCAGGTGGAAGCAGATGTTCTTGACCTTGCATTCCTTGCAGTTGGAGAGAGGGCCCATGTAGGTGAACACCAGCCCATCCTTGGCCAGGCTCTTCCCGATGACAGTCAGAAGAACCATCAGATCACCCGGGTCGTCTCAGCCAGTTTTTCAGCGTCCTCGACGGTCAACTGCTTGTATCCCAGTATTGTGAAGCGCTCCGGTTTGATGTCGTGGGCGGACACCAAGGCACGGATGACCTCTTCCTTGGTCAGCCCCATCTCCCCCGCGCTCGTTGGAACCCCTATTGTCTTCAAGGCAGAGCGTATCTTATCCCAGTCACCGCCGTGCAAATGCATCATCATAATGCTGCCGACCGCGCACTGCTCCCCGTGCAGTGCAGGAGTCTTAGCGATGCGGTCAAGCGCATGTGAGAACTTGTGCTCGGAACCGCTGGCCGGGCGGGACGAACCCGCAATGCTCATGGCAACGCCCGAGGATACGAGGGCCTTGACCACCTTCCACACGCTTTCCTCCGATTCGGGTCTGATGTCCGAGGCGCTGTCGATGAGAAGAGTAGCGGTCAGGTCGGAGAGGGTGGCCGCATAACTGCTGAACTCCTCGTTTCTGTTCTTCTTCGCAAGCTTCCAATCCAGGACCGCGGTCTTGTTCGAGATGATGTCCCCGCATCCGGCCGCTATCAGCCTGTAAGGGGAGTTCACGATGATGCCGGTGTCAGCGACAACGGATATGGGCGTATGGGCCTCGACCGACTGCTTGACCCCCTCAACGGTTATCGAGGCCCTCCCCGAGACGATACCGTCATGGGAGGCGGTCGTAGGAACGCTGATGAAGGGCAGTCCGGCGTTGTAGGACGAGCACTTGGCCACGTCGATGGGCCTTCCGCCCCCGACTCCCAGAAGAAAACCGGCCTTCATCTCCCTGGCCATTTCCTCAATGGTGTTGATCGCGCCCTCGTCCGCATCCTTGATCAGGGCAATATCGGATTCATAACCCGAATCCTCCAGAAGCTGGCTGACCGCATTTCCTGCTATGCCTTTGGTGTTCTCATCGGCAATGATCAGTCCCGTATACTTGAGGCCCAATCGGTCACAGACACCGGGCACCTCCTCTAAAACGTCATGCCCGACAACGACCAATCGCGGCAGCTCCATGGCCTTCGACTTGCTGAAATCATCCATGCTCTCAATGCCAGATATACTTCCCACATTTAAATTATATGTTTATTGTATAAGTTTTATATCAAAAACCGTGATTGCCCGTGCCGAACATGGGAGAAAATCCAATGCTGACCGATGAAGAGCAGGGATCGAGAAAGTTGATATACCTGGACAACGCCTCAACAACCTTTCCAAAACCGCCGGAAGTGATAAAATACATGCTCGAATTCTATGCGAACTACGGTGTGAGCCCCGGGCGTGTCGGCTCGGGCATCGCGGCCAAAGCTGCCGAGGTCGTGGACAGATCCCGTGAGCACCTCACAAAGATGTTCGGGGGCAGAACCCCTTCCCGCCTGATATTCGGTTACAACATAACCGATTCACTGAATCTCCTGGTCAACAGTGTCCTCAAGGAGGGGGACCACGCAGTATGCACTTCACTGGAACACAATGCCGTCCTTCGGCCGTTATACTTCCTAAAAGATCACAGGGACCTTGAGCTTGACATAGTACCCTTCGACCAATACGGTTTCATAGATCCAGGCGAAGTAGAATCAGTACTGAGGGATAACACAAAGCTCGTTCTGATGATTCACGGCTCGAATGTGCTGGGTACCGTACAACCAATATCTGAGGTCGGGGCCATATGCAGGAAGCGGAACATCCTGTTCGCCACAGACACGGCACAGACCGCGGGCATCGTGCCGATAGACGTAAACGGTATGAACCTGGACATGGTGTGCTTTACAGGTCACAAATCGTTATTGGGACCTACAGGTATCGGCGGCATGTACGTGCGGGATGGCATCAAGATTATCCCCACACGCTCGGGAGGGACCGGGATACTGAGCGAGCTCAGGGAGCAACCCGAGGAGTTCCCCTACTGCCTGGAATTCGGAACGCCCAACCTGTTGGGCATTGCCGGGTTGCTGGCAGCCCAGGAGTGGATCGCCTCCCAGGGCGGTATTGGAAAATTACACGAACGGGAGATGGGATTGATACACCACCTTTATGACGGCCTTTCGAAGATCGACGACATCGAAATATACGGTCCGGAACTTGATATGGACCGTCTTCCGTTGCTGTCATTCAACATTAAAGGCAGAAGCGCAAGCGAAACCGGCAGGATACTGGACGTCGAATACAACATCGCAAACCGTAGCGGCCTGCACTGCGCACCCTTGGTCCATCAAGCCTTGGGCACGTACGAGTCCGGAGGAACGGTAAGGTTATCCGTCGGGCCGTTCAACACCGAGGAAGAGATGGACATTACTTTGGGGGCCATTAAGGAAATCGCTTCCAGATGAGTTCCCTAGTTTTTCAGATCCTCAAGGTCCTCGTAAGCATCAAGACACTCTGGGTTCGCGAGAGCGTCCTTGTTCTTGACCTCCTGATTGTGAATGACCTTCTTCACGGCCAGCTCGACCTTCTTGCCGTTGATTGTGTAGGGTATGTCCTCGACCGCCAGGACCTTCGCCGGAACGTGCCTGGGCGTCGTGTTCACCCTGATGGCCTTCCTAATGGTGTCCGAGAGCTCGTCCGTGAGTACAACCCCCGCCGCTAGCTTGACGAAGAGGATGACCCGGACGTCATCCTCCCAGTCCTGTCCCACAACGATGCTGTCCTCTATCTCGGCCATGTTCTCAACCACACGGTAAATCTCGGCCGTGCCTATCCTCACGCCCCCCGGGTTCAGGGTCGCGTCCGACCGCCCGTAGATGACCACACCTCCCTTTTCGGTGATGAGCACGTAATCGCCGTGATGCCAGATTCCGGGATATCGCTCGAAGTATGCGGCCCTGTACTTCTCGTCCCCGGGGTCGTTCCAGAAATAGACGGGCATGGAGGGGAAGGGTGCGGTGCAGACGAGCTCCCCCTGTTCGTTAATAACGGGATTTCCATCGTCGTCGAAAGCCTCCACCTTCATCCCGAGGCCGCGACACTGCAGCTCTCCGGAGATTACTGGCCCGGCAGGATTGCCCAGGGCGAAACACGAGATGATGTCGGTCCCACCGGAGATTGACGAGAGCACGATGTCCTTCTTGATGTCCCTGTACACATATTCGAAGTTCTCCTCCGACAGGGGCGAGCCTGTCGACAGCATTGACCGCAGTGTGGGCACATCGTCCTCGTCGATCTTCACGCCCGCGCTCTCTATGGAAGCGATGTACTTCGCGGAGGTGCCGAAGACGGTCATCCCCTCTTCCTTGGCAAAGCTGAACAACGCATACGGGTCCGGGTAGAACGGGTTGCCGTCGAACAGCAGCAATGTGGCACCCACGCCCAGGGCGGCAACGAGCCAGTTCCACATCATCCACCCGCAAGTCGTGAAATAGAAGATGTTGTCATCGCGAGTCAGGTCCGTGTGCAGGATCAGCTCCTTCAGCTGCTGGATGAGGGTCCCACCGGCGCCGTGCACGATGCACTTGGGCACACCGGTTGTGCCTGAGGAGTACATGATGTAAACCGGATGGTCAAAGGGCAGCTGCTCGAATTCGATGTCAAGCCCCTCTTCCTTTGAAATAAAGTCATCGTACAGTACGGCGTTCGGAAGCTGGCTGATGTCGGGTACGCTCTCCGTGTACGGCACGACCACGATCTTCTCCACGGACGTCAGGTCCTTGATGATGCCGCCGATGCGTTCTAATGAGTCGAACTTCCTGTCCTTGTAGAAATATCCGTCAGCCGTGAAGAGCAGCCTTGGCTCTATCTGCCCGAAACGGTCCAGAACGCCTTTGATTCCGAAATCGGGCGAGCACGAAGACCAGATGGCCCCGATGCTGGTGGCCGCAAGCATCGCGATGATGGCCTCGGGCATGTTGGGCATGAATCCGCCCACCCTGTCGCCCTTCTTGATGCCCATGTCCTTCATGGATCTTGCCAGCCTTGCTACCTGGTCGTACAATTCCCTGTGCGTGATGGTCCGTTTGACCTGTTCCTCTCCCCTGAACACGATGGCCGGGCGTTCGTCCCTGAACCGAAGCAGGTTCTCCGCGAAGTTCATCCTTGCGCCCGTGAACCATCTGGCCCCGGGCATCTTATCGAGGTCTTCGACGACATTCTCATAAGGTTTGGAGTGGATTATGTCGGCAAAGGACCACATAGCCGCCCAAAAGTCCGGAATGCTCTCGATCGACCACTGATATAGTTCTTCATAACTCGATAAGTTCAAACCGAATCGTTCGTTTACATATTCCCTGAATATAGAAAGATTTGCGTTCTTCACCTGTTCCTCGGTCGGCTCCCAAAGGACATTGGCCATTGACTCACCTCGATATAAGGGTCATAAAGACGCTGGACCCCCCTTCGGCCGGATAAAAACAAAATACCTTATTATTCTTGCGGATTAGCAGTTCTTTATGAGGTCGTCAACCACGGACGGGTCGGCAAGCGTTGACGTGTCACCCACCTGGTCCAGCTCACCCGCCGCTATCTTCCTGAGGATACGCCTCATTATCTTGCCAGACCTTGTCTTCGGCAGACCCGGGGCCCAGTGTATCACGTCCGGGGTGGCGATGGGCCCGATCTCATTTCTGACGTGACCCCTCAGCTCCTTCTTCAGCTCGTCGGTGTACTCGTTACCCGTCTTCAGAGTGACATAAGCATAGATGCCCTGGCCCTTGATCTCGTGCGGGTATCCGACGACCGCAGCCTCGGCGACCGCTGGATGAGAGACCAAGGCGCTCTCCACCTCGGCCGTGCCCATCCTGTGCCCGGACACGTTGATGACGTCATCGATCCTGCCGGTGATCCAGTAATAGCCGTCCTCGTCCCTCTTCGCCCCGTCACCGGTGAAGTAGTTGCCCGGGTACATTGCAAAGTACGTCTCCTTGAACCTCTGGTGATGACCGTACACGGTCCTCATGATGCCGGGCCAGGCGGATTTGATTATCAAGGCCCCCGATGTGGCACCCTCCAGCTCGTTCCCCTTGTCATCCACAAGGGCCGGCTCCACGCCGAAGAAGGGTACTGTGGCCGAACCCGGCTTCGCGGGAACGGCCCCGGGCAATGGGGTGATGAGGATACCGCCAGTCTCAGTCTGCCACCACGTGTCAACGATTGGGCATCGGCTATCCCCCACAACCTCGTAGTACCACTGCCAGGCCTCGGGGTTGATTGGTTCGCCAACCGTTCCGAGCAATTTCAGGCTCTCCCTGGACGTCCTCTTCACGGGCTCGTCGCCCTCTTTCATCAACGCTCTTATTGCCGTGGGGGCGGTGTAGAACTGGTTCACCTTGTACTTGTCGACGATCTGCCAGAACCTGCTCGCGTCCGGGTAATTGGGCACGCCCTCGAACATGATACTGGTCGCTCCGTTCAGCAGCGGCCCGTAAACGATGTAGGAATGGCCAGTGATCCAGCCGATGTCCGCGGTGCACCAGAAGATGTCCCCGTCGTGGTAGTCGAAGACGTACTTGTGGGTGGTCGCGGCGTACACCATGTATCCGCCGGTGGTGTGCAGGACACCCTTTGGTTTTCCGGTTGAGCCTGAAGTGTATAGAATGAACAGCGGGTCCTCGGCATCGATGAGGAGGGGCGGATACCAGATGGGAGCGTCCTTCATCTCCTCGTGCCACCAGAGGTCGCGCTCCTCCTGCATCGGAACCTCGTTCCCGGTCCTTCTCACGACAATGACCTTTTCGATGCTCGGGCACTCCTTCAAGGCCTTGTCGGCGTTCGTCTTCATCGGAATGTCGTCCTTTCGGCCCCGAAGCGCCGTGTCCTGCGTGACAAGAAGCTTGCACTCCGAGTCGTTGATCCTGTCCTTGAGGGAATCCGGGGAGAAGGCTCCGAACACCACGGAATGGACGGCCCCTATCCTGGAACACGCAAGAAGGGCAATGGGCAGTTCGGGAATCATCTGAAGATAGATGCAGACCCTGTCGCCGTACTTGATGCCCAGCGATTGGAGCACGTTGGCGAACTTGCACACCTCGGCGTGCAATTCCTTGTAGGTGTACTTGGCGTCCTCGCTGGGGTCGTTGCCCTCCCATATGATGGCGATCTGGTCGCCCCGCTCCTTCAAATGACGGTCAAGGCAGTTCCAGGACATGTTGGTCTTGCCGCCCTCGAAGAACCTGATGATGCCCTCGTGGAAGTCAAAAAAACGTACGTTCTCAGATTTAATGAACCACTGGAAGTCCTCCGCGACCTTTGACCAAAAGGCGTCCGGGTCCTTGATTGACTCCTCGTACATCCTCTGGTACTCATCCAAGCTCTTGAAGTAGGCCGCGTCCACAAATTCCTTGCTTGGTTTGAAGATCTCCTTGTCATCCTCCGGCATCACCGACGCCTCCCTCGCGTAGGTCCGAGCAGTGGAAGGTATCAGACTATAAATCCTTTCTGGCTAACTCGATTTTTTCGCCTTCTCCAACTCCTGTTCGCGCAACAGCTTGCGCTTCGTTTTGCCACTCTGGGTTTTCGGCAGGAACGAGGTAAACTCGACCTCCCGCGGGTACTCGTAAGCGGCTATCATCTTCTTGCAGTGCTGCTGGATCTCCTTGGCCAGTTCGTCGCTGGGCTCGTGACCTGGGTTAAGGACGACAAACGACTTCACTATAACGCCCCTGATGGCGTCCGGAGACGCGACGGCTGCCGATTCCAGGACCGCCGGGTGGGTGTTGACGGCGGATTCGACATCGAAGGGCGAGACACGGTAACCCGCCGTCATGATGAGGTCGTCCCCTCGCCCAGCGAACCAGTAATAGCCGTCCTCGTCGATGTATAGGGTGTCGCCGGTGAGGAACCACCCATTCTTGAAGACCTCCGCGGTCCTGTCCGGCTTGTTCCAGTATTCCCTGAACAGGCCGGGGTCACCGAGCTTGATGGCGAGCGTGCCTTCCTCCCGCACGCCCAGCTCGTTGCCGTTCTCGTCAACAATGGTGCATATGTGCCCCGGTTGCGGCTTCCCGCAGGAGCCGGCCTTGACCGCCATACCCTTCAGGTTTGACAGGTAGACCATGCACTCGGTCATGCCTATTCCGTCCAGTATCTCAAGCCCCAACAGCTTCTTCCATTCGACCACGACCTCGGGATTGAGCGGTTCTCCTGCTGAGATGCAGTGCCTCAGGCTCGAGAGATCCCATTTCCTCTCGAAACCCTCGACCTGCAGGAACATCCTGTAGCATGTGGGAACCGAGGCGAGGTTCGTGATCCTGTGCCGCTCGATGAGCTCGAACCACTTCACCGGGTCGAACCTGCCGTCGTAGATGAACGTGGTCATGCCGTTTCGCCACGCATAAAGGAAACCGTTCCCGAGCGGGAATATCCAGTTGAGGTCACCCGTATGGGCAAGGATGTCGCCCGCCCTGCCGTGGTTCCAGAATAACATGCTTGGGTCGTTCCCAATGGTCCAGTGATGAAGGTGAACAGCTCCCTTGGGGGAACCGGTGGTCCCGGATGTGTAACAGAAGAAAGCGATGTCGTCCGCCCTCGTCCTTTCAACCTCGAGCTCTTCCGAGGCATTTGCCATTAGGTCATCGAGTGACAAATGCGCCTCACCAGCCTCTCCGACCACAACGACGTCCTTCAGACCGGGACAGTTGCCCATGACCTCGTCGATCGCGCCTACATATCCTGGGACAGAGATGGCCATCTTCGCATCTGAGTCTACGAGCCTGTACTCCACCTCGTGGGGCTTGAACATGCAGGAAGAGGGGATCGGAACGGCACCGATCTTCAAACCACCCAGGAAAGCAATCTGGAACTGCGGCAGGTTCGGGAGGCGAATGAGGTAGCGGTCGCCCTTGCCCAGACCCAGGCCTTTCAGGACGTTGCCGAACTTGTTCGTCAAGGCCTTCATCTCGGCATACGTGAACGTCGCCGTCTCCCCCTTATCGTTCTCCCAGATTAGGGCGGTCCTATCCCCCCGCCCCTCCTTGACGTGCTTGTCAACGCAGTCGGCGCCCATGTTGAAGTATACGGGTATCACCCATTTCCAGTTCCCGTACACCTCGTCGTAGTCGAAGTCCTGCTCACCTGTCATTTCATCACCGGATTCTTACCGCTCCGCATTGTTCGTGGCCTAATTAATATTGCGGACTTCCGGTTGAATAATAACGGTAGAGACTCAACCGAAAATGAGCTTCTCGGCGGCCTTGCCTACCGCCTCCCTGTTCGTCTTATCGCACGACACCATCAATGCCCATCTGGATATCTTCTTCTGCTGGATGGCCTTTGAGAACGGCGTCATCTTTGTCAGGCTCTTGACCTTGCCGTCGGAAAGCACCTTGATATCTGTCCTGGATATCCTCGGTTCGGCCAGCAGCAGGTCCGGCTCGGGGATGTCGATCAACACGCTCCCGTCTTTAAGGCCCAGCCGTTGACAAATCGAGTTCTCAATTGATACCCAGGAGTTATTCTCGGTAATATCTATAAGCCGGGCCTGCTCCTCCTCACTGAGGTCTCCGACCCTCCTTCCGAAGGCCACCTTGTAGAGCTTCCTGAACTTCAATCGAAGGACCACCTCGCGCTGGAAGCCTCCGAGGCTATCCAGCCATCCGACAAGCTCCGCGTCGTTCATCATCTGCACGTCCATAGTCTTGGCCCTGTCGAGGGCCATCTTCACAGCCTTGGAGAGCAGGAGCTCGGCCATCCGCGCGGTCTTGTGAAAGTACACGGACGAATACATGAGACTGCGGGCGACCAGCATCCCCTCCACGGCGCTGAGGCCCTTTTCCTTGACAACCAGGTCGTGATTGTGGATGGTCAGCGTGTGTAGCAATCGTGCAAGGTCTACCGTCCCGTGCGCGACACCAGTGTAATGCGAATCCCTCAACAGGTAATCGATCTGGTCGCAATCGATGGGACCGTGTATGAGCTGGCCCAGATACACCTTCTCGTTGAAGAACTGCTGGCCGTTGTGGGTGAGGACCGCCTGTTCATCCGAGGGCACCGAATTACCGTGTACGAGCTCTCCCACCAGCTTCTCGTCTATAGAATGTTCCTTCAGGATGTCAGATATCGTGACATCGGAATCGGGGATCTCAAGGAACTCGTCCGGCACCATCCTGTTCTTACCAAGGATCACGTCCTTTGTCAATTCCATGTGGTCGATGCCGAGCATGTCGTGCAATACAACCTCCAGTGTATGCGAGTAAGGGCCATGACCGATGTCGTGCAGGAGTGCTGCATAACTAACGATGTCAGCCTCGGCCTTTTCCAGACCAAGCACATTGGACAGCCTTCGGGCCACATGATATGTGCCAACAGAGTGCTCCAGCCGCGTATGATTGGCCCCGGGAAATACGAGGAAAGAGAGCCCCAGCTGCTTGATGCCAGCGAGTCGCTGGACCTCAGGGGTGTTCAGCAACTTCCCGGCGCAGGGGTCCAGAACAATCGTGCCGTGGACCGTGTCATGGATGACTATCTGCTTGGACATCGCTTGGCCTCGCTAATCGATAAGGGAAATAAAAGAAAAAAAGGCTGTATCTCTACAGCTCGATTTTCTTGAATGTCAGCAGAGGCTTGCCAACCGGGAGCACGTCGAATCCGGCCATCGCCCTCAGTAGAACGGCTGCGGATGCGTAGAAACCAGTTGCTGCCAATAGGATGGCTGCCAGGCCTGTCAATTCGGGTGCGGCGTCTAAGAAGATTGAAACGGCGAGTCCGGCGAACGTCAGCATCGAGAAGAAAAGCACCAGAACTTTGACCAGGTCCTTCGTAGCTGCCGCGAAGGTCATGATTGCGAAGAATATGAAGTATCCAAATATGATGAATCCGAGTTGTTCCCATCCGATTGTAACTTCCCACCACGGCTGGCCGATCGCGAACCAGAAGAGGCCGAAGGCACCGAAGAACGTGCCCGCAAAGACGTCTCCCAATTTGAACTCGAACAGGGCTGCAATGATCAGGGCCAGTCCTCCGATGAAGAAGACCCACGGCTGCAGCATCATCAGCGAAGAATCAGGTTCGGCCCATTCGAACATCTCGGCCGCCAACATCAATGCGATAACGCTCAAACCAAAGAGACCCAGCGCGGCAGGATTTGCCAAGCTTACTTTCTCATTTTCAGTCATTCAATTTCCTCCGTTTTCTCTCATCCAGATATCTATCCGTCAATTTTTATGATGATAGATAGATTATTAACTGAAAATAGATATTTGTATAAATAGTTTTCTCATATATAAAAAAAGGAGAATTTGAAACCGGATTAACGTTTAAGGGAAATCAGTTAAATATGAGGGAGGTTTCTGTCTTAAATTGAAACAATTACAAATTAGGAAATGATACAATGACGGTGGCTTTGGACGATTATGCCCTTTTTCTTAGGAAGAACGGCATCAAGGTAACCCCGCAAAGGTTGGAAATATTGAGATATCTGGACAAGAACAGGAACCATCCGAACGCGGACATGATCTACAGGGACCTGAAAAAGAAGAATCCGTCATTGTCCAGGACGACGGTCTACAACACCTTGGACACGTTGAGGTCACATAATTTGATTCACGCCCTGACAATTTCGGAGTCCGAGCTGAGATTCGATAGTATTATTAATCCTCATCAGCATTTCCTTTGTAAGAAATGCGGGGAGATCATTGATATCGAGGTAGAATGCCCGTATCTCAAAGAAGTGCTGCAGGGGGGACACAGGATCGATGAGGTGCACGGTTATTTCAAGGGTGTTTGCAAGGATTGCTTAGCTAAGGAAGGAGGTAGTTGATATGGACAAGTACAGGTGCACGGTCTGCGGATATTTGTATGACCCGAAAAAGGGGGACCCGGACAACGACATTGAACCGGGTATTGAATTCAGCGACCTGCCGGATGACTGGACATGTCCCCTTTGCGGGGCTTCGAAGGACCAATTCGAAATGGAGTGAAAAATTGAATAAAATCGAGATAAAACCGGGCATATATTGGGTGGGCGGCATCGACTGGCATATCCAGGATTTCCACGGATACAAGACCCACAGGGGGACCACGTACAACGCCTACCTGATAATCGACGAGAAGGTGGTCTTGGTCGACACCGTCAAGCATTACCTGTACGGCGAGATGTTGGCCCGGATCAAGGAGATAATCGACCCCTCAAAGATAGATTACGTGGTCTCCAACCATGTCGAGATGGACCACTCGGGCTCGTTGCCCAAGATATTGGAGGAGGCTCCGAACGCCACACTCATTACCTCGGTCCAGGGCGAGAAGGGCCTTCGCAGGCACTACAAGAGGGATTGGAACTTCCACGTCGCCCAGTCCGGTGAAGAGCTGAGCATCGGCAAGAGGACACTGGTCTTCGTTCACGTGCCAATGGTACACTGGCCGGATTCAATGGTCACCTATATTCCCGAGGAGAACCTCCTCCTGCCCAACGATGCCTTCGGCCAGCACATAGCAAGCGCGGAGAGGTTCGACGACGAGATTGAATGGGGTGTCCTGAAGGAAGCGACAGCCACATATTACGCGAACATCGTCATGCCCTACGGCACCCAGGTCGGCAAGGCCCTGGAAGCGCTGGGCGGTCTGGACATCGACATGATAGCACCAAGCCACGGCATCATCTGGCGCTCCCGCATACCGGACATACTTGCCGAGTACGTGAAATGGGCAAACCACGAAACCGAGGCAAGGGCCCTCATAGTCTACGACACGATGTGGGGCTCCACCGAGAGAATCGCATACGCCCTCGCAGAGGGTCTGAGCGAGGCGGACGTTCCAGTGACCGTCCGCAGCTTAAAGAACACCCACATCTCGGATGTCATGACCGACCTGATAACATCAAAACTGATTCTGATAGGTTCGCCAACCATCAACAACGGAATGCTTCCGTCGATGGGAGGCTTTCTAACTTACTTGAAGGGCCTGAGGCCGAAGGACCGCCTGGGGTTCGCGTTCGGCTCGTTCGGATGGGGTGGCCAGGCTGCCGGCGAGATCGAGAAGTTCATGAAGGACATGGGCTGGGAGGTTCCGATCGAGTATGTGAACCTGAAGTTCGTTCCCGACACTGAAGAGCTGGGGAACGTCAAATCAATAGGTAAAGAGTTAGGAAAAATACTAGGATAATTGGAGGTGAAAAAAATGTGTGAGACATGCGGATGTAAGGAAGCCGGGAAACCGGTGAAGTATGAATGCGATTGTGGAGCAGACTGCAGTTGCTCGGTGATAGAGTTCGATTCAGAGCCCAACGCCCTGCCCTACTGCTGCGGTCATCCGATGAAGAGGGTTAAGTGAGTAGAACGGGTGATTATTTGAACGAAGATATAGGTGTGAAGGAGGCCATACAGCAGGCCATCCAGATGGAAAAGGACGGCTATGCGTTCTACATGAGGGCGGCCGCACAGACCTCGAACGAGATCGGAAGCAGGATCTTCCAAAGCCTCGCAAAGGATGAGCAAATGCATCTCGATACCTTTCAGAAGCTGTTCGAGGACTGTATAGACAAAGCAGAATACGAGAAACTCGTCAACTCCAGCAAGAAGTATGCGAACCTTCCCGTGTTCCCAAAGGACCTGCGGGTCACGGAGGGCGCGAACCCGGACACGAACGACCTCGACGCCCTCAATGCGGCGATGGACAGCGAAAAGCAGGCGATCGACTATTATTCAATGATACTGGAAAAGACAGAGGACGAGGGTGCCCGGGACGTCATAAAGGAGATCATTCATCAGGAGAAGAACCACTATCACATCCTGGAGGAGGAGTTCGACTTCCTGGGCAGGACCGGATACTGGTACGATTCCGAGCACCTGAGCTTGGAGGATTAGGAGGTGAGGATATTACCGAACTGAACGAGATATACAAGTGTGAGATGTGCGGGAACATCGTGCACATGATCCACGGCGGGCCCGGAGAGCTGGTCTGCTGCGGGGAGCCGATGGTTCTGATGGAGGAAAAGACCGCCGAAATGGCCGTTGAGAAGCACGTGCCCGTCATCGAGAGGGACGGAGACGTGGTCAAGATCTACGTCGGCTCGACACTCCACCCCATGGAGGAGAAGCACTACATAGAGTGGATCGAGCTGGTGACCGAGGACAGGAGCTACAGGAAATACCTGAAGCCAGGAGACCCCCCGGAGGCCTTGTTCATGTGCACGGCCGAGAAGATATCGGCCAGGGAATACTGCAACATCCACGGCCTGTGGAAGAGCTGAGGTGTCGACATGTTGAACAAGAAGGTGGAGAAGGCGCTGAGCCTGCAGGTGAACGCGGAACTTTATTCATCATACCTTTATCTTTCAATGTCTGCCGACCTGGACAGCAAGAGCCTGCCCGGTTTCGCTCATTGGATGAAGATCCAGGCCCAGGAAGAACTCTATCACGCCATCAAGATATACGACTACGTACTGGAGCGAGGCGGGAGCGTGACCCTCGATACAATCGAAAAACCTCAGACGTCCTGGAAGGACCCATTGGCAATCTTCAAGGCCGCGTACAAGCACGAAACAAAGGTCACCGGTATGATAAACAAGCTCGTGGACCTGGCGATCAAGGAAAAGGACCACGCGACGAACAACTTCCTGCAATGGTTCGTGGAGGAGCAGGTTGAGGAGGAAGCCTCGGCTGACGAGATCGTACAGCAGCTGGCGCTGGTCAAGGGCGGCAGCGGCCTCTTCATGCTTGACAAGGAAATGGGGGCCCGTGCTCCGCTGTTCACGTTCCCCGCTCCGGGCGACTGAAGGGGAGATGACAATGGACCTGAGCGGGTACAGCCTGGAGGATATCTTCCTCGCCGCGATCATGAGCGAGGTCGAGAGCAAGGACGTATATTCAAAGCTGGCGGGGAGGGTGAGAAACGCATACCTGAAGGACAGGCTGACTTTCCTGGCCACCGAAGAGGAAAGGCACAGGGAGTACCTGATCGAAGCCTTCAGGGAGAACATACCAGGCAGGGAGCCCGTTCTTCCGGGGGCAAGTCCTGTACCCCTGCCCAATATCATCATACCCGACGAGCAGGTGCCTATCAGCGACGTTCTGGAAAGTGCAATGAACGCTGAACTCGCAGCCAAGGACTTCTATCTCGCCTTCGCCAGAATCCTGCAAGACCCAGAACAGAAGCGCACACTCGAGTACTTTGCCCAGATGGAAGAAGGCCATTACAACATACTCAAGGTCGAGAAGGAGAACAGCCTCAAGTTCGAGGATTACGACGATTACTGGCCGATGATGCACGTCGGCCCCTAGGGGGAGCATAAATGGGCATCGACACCTCACTGGCCATAATCAAACAGGCCATCGATATCGAGCAGTTCGGATACGAGTTCTACAACAATATGCGCTCCTTCGTCAGGAACAGGGCCGGTCAGAAGATGATATCCCACCTGGTGAACATGGAGGTCGACCACATCAGGTGGCTGGAGGAGGAGTACGACCGCCAGCTTGACAGGCTGGATGAGTTCGACGACACAGAGCAGATAGATGTTTCGATCGAGGGCAAGAGCGAGATGTTCGTCGTGGACGAGCTGCCCGGGGTCTTCAGGGACAGCGATCCCGAGAAGGCTCTTGAGTACGCCATAATGGTAGAGAAGAGGTCCATGGCCTTCTACGCCAATAACTTGAAGATAACGGACGACGATAACATACGCCAGCTGTTCCACAGGTTGGCAGATTTCGAGAAGGAGCATATTGAGCTTCTTGACATAAACCTCCAAAGCCTGAGAAGCGGAGGTCCATGGATATTTCAAAGATCATTGTGAGGCATCGCTTTGGACGTGAAAGAGGCCATAGAGAAGAGGAGGGCGTACCGCTCTTTGGAGCCGGTCGAGATAAACGAGAACCTAATTCACGACCTAGCAAGACACGCACAGTTATCAGCCTCATGTTTCAACCACCAGCCCTGGCAATACGTGTTCGTCCACGACGCTGAAATCCTGGAAAGGATGCACGGCGCCCTCTCTAAGGGCAACGAGTGGGCACAGGCCGCGTCGATGATTATCGCCGTGTTCAGCAAGAAGGACGACGACTACGTCATCAGGGACAGGGAGTACTACCTCTTCGACACGGGCATGGCCACTGCCTTCCTCATCCTTAGGGCCACCGAATTGGGCCTGGTGGCGCACCCCATCGCCGGTTTCAGCCCGAGGAAGACGCGGGAAATACTTGACATCCCGGACGAGATGAACGTCATCACGCTCGTCATTGTCGGCGGGAAGTCGGACGAGGTTAATCCGTTGATGTCCGGGCAACAGATTGAGGCGGAAACAGAGAGGCCGGAAAGGAAGGCCTTTAAGGAATTCGTTCACATCAACACATATAAACATTGAGGAGTTCAAGATTGATAGAAGGTGATATGATGAAATATGAGCATGTAGAGGGCGAGGACAAGGGCAAGTTCAGGCTGTTCGCACTGAGCACCTGCATCTGGTGTAAGAAGACCAAGCAACTGTTGGACGACCTGGGGGTTGCGTACGACTACATTTTTGTCGACCAAGCCGGTTCGGAGGAGAAGGAGGCGATCATGGGCGAGGTCAAGCGATGGAACCCGGCATGCTCATTCCCCACCCTCGTCATCAACGATGAGCATTGCATAGTCGGTTACAAGGAGGACCAGATCAAAGAGGCGATCGGTTGAGCGAGATGACCGACGAAAAGGTTGACATAATCCATAACAGGCTTAAGAACGAGGCAGATAAGTCTGGATACAACCTGAATCCTGACGTGGGATTCGCCAGGGACCTGGTGAGGAGCCTCCTCATCAATCAGGAGAGGTACGGATATTGGGCCTGCCCTTGCAGGTTGGCGGCTGGGGATAAGGACGAGGACATCGATGTAATATGCCCCTGCGATTACCGGGACCAGGACCTGAACGATTTTGGTGCGTGCTATTGCGCTTTATACGTTTCGCAGGAGATCGCTGACGGTGAGAAATCCCCCGAACCAATCCCGGAAAGGCGGTCGCCGGACCGGGATACAAGACCGCAGTTCAGATCGACCGAGATAAAGGTACAAGGGAGTGAGAAGTTGAGCTATCCAGTATGGAGATGCCGAGTGTGCGGATACCTGGCGGCAAAGGAGGAACCGCCTGCAGTCTGTCCGATATGCAAGGCAAAGAAGGACCGTTTCGAGCGGTTCATGTGAGGTGAGCCCATGACAGGAAAACTGATTGTGGACGTGAGGTCCAGGGAGGAATTCGTCATGGGCCACGTGAAAGGCTCCGTCAACATCCCGCATTATGACCTGGAATATTGGCAGGACCTCTTGAGGGAAAGGGAGGTATCGATCTACTGCAACACCGGCCACCGCTCTGAGCTGGCAGGCCGGAAATTGGAGGCGTTCGGAATACCATTCACGCTGATCAACCCGGAAGAGGCGGAGGTTATGGAATGGACGTCAAAGCCAATGGTCTGCGCGGCCAATTACGTGGAGATCAAGCCGGACCAGGAGAATGAGTTCATTGAGAAGGCAATGCAGTTGTGCAGGGCCACCGAGGCTTACGACGGTTTCCTCGGCTCCAAGGTCCTGAGGTTATCGGGCGTGTCGGCGGTGGGCAGCTGCATACCCGGGGACACCAGCGACCTTGATTTCCAACCCGTGAAGTTCATCCTCTTAACATTCTGGGAGTCCAAAGAGGTGCACGAGCGTTCACACAGGATACCCGAGTTCGAGGAAGTGTTCAACCGGTTGCCCGAGAACCTGTCCAAGATGCCGTATGAGGAATTCTACGAGGTCATGAAATAGGGTGTTCCGGTGCAAAAGGACGTGAAGATACAACTGGCGGATGCCTGGCCTGAGGAAGAGATCATCGAACTATATGAGGCAGGCGGCTGGTGGAAGGAACATTATCCACCGGAAAGCATCGAGTCAATAATCGAGGGCAGCTTTGCCTTCGCGGTCGCGGTGAACGCGGCAGGAAAGGCCGTGGGTATGGGCAGGGTAATATCCGACGGTACATCGGACGCATGGATACAGGACGTTGCCGTGCTGCAGGAATGGCGCGGCTTGGGCATCGGCCACGACATCATCAGGGCGCTCGTCGACCACTGCGTGAGAAGGGGATTGTGCTGGATTGGCCTGGTGGCAGAACCCGGGACCAGGGAGTTTTACACGCCCCTCGGTTTCAAAGAGCTTCCAGGAGAGCCCATGGTCTTCGAACCGGAGGAATGACATGCTCTCGCTGGACGACTTCGAACCCCTGAAACTGGAACACAAGGAGATCTTCGAAAGGATATATGCCAATAATCCGCCCCGCCACAGCGAGACCGTGTTCACGACACTGGTCAGCTGGCTCCATTACGTGGACGTGAAGTTCATCGACCGCGATGACCACCTTTTGATAAGCACGGAGTTCGAGGACGAGGTCAGGCTGAGACCGCCGATCGGGCGGCCGAACGCCGATTCATTGAACGACATAATCGAGCTTGCCAAGGCGAACGGGAGAATCCGGTCGATAGTGGGCATTGAGGAACCGACAAAGGAATGGATATCGGGCATACATCCGGATTTAAAATTTCAACCGAACAGGGATTATTATGACTACGTATACCTGGCATCGGACCTGGCAGAGCTGGCGGGCAAGAATTATCTGAAGATACGCAACCGCCTGAACAGGTATAACAGGAAATATGAGCACACGGTCGAGCCAATTGCAGCCTCGAACTTCGACGAGGTAATGACCTTCATCAGGAAATGGTGTCTGTGGAGGGACTGTGCCTCCAACCAGATGCTTGAGAACGAGAGGATCGCGGTGATGTACTCAATGGACAATTTCTTCGAGCTGTGCCTATCCGGCATCGCTATCAGGATGAATCATGAGATAGAGGCGATTTCAGTCTACGAGGAGATGAATCCGGAGACGGCGGTCATTCACATCGAGAAGGCCATGCCGGATTTCGACGGCATCTACCAGGCCATCAACAACGAGGCCGCGAAGACCATATCCTCGGATTACAGGTACATCAACCGCGAGTCAGACCTCGGAATAAGAGGTCTGAGGGAAGCGAAGAAGCGCTATCACCCCCACCACATGGAGAAGATATATTTTGTCAAAAGGGAAAACCTATTAAAGGTTTGAAATATACCTCTGGGTTAGGTGAAATAATGCCACCGAAAATCGACCAAGCCAAATGCGAAGGGGCGGGGGAATGCTACGATGTTTGTCCCGCTGACCCTAAGGTCTTCGAGATTAAGGACGGCAAGGCCCACGTCGTCAACCCAGACGAGTGCATCGAGTGCGGTGCATGCGAATCCGCATGCCCGGTGGGCGCCATAGAGATGGAATAGTCGTTCGGGTAAATGAATAAATAATGCGAAAGACCTAGCTGTAGGCATAAACTCAGGTAATTGGTCAACGGGGGGCAATCTATGGTTTCGATCGAATGGGATTCGAATCTATCCGTGGGAGTTGAGTTGATTGACGAACAGCATAAGATGCTGATACAGCGGCTGCGCGAACTCTCCGAGGCTATAGAGGTCACCCAGGGAACATCCCAAATCATGAAAACCCTGGACTTCCTGATAGATTATACGGACTTCCATTTTTCCACCGAGGAGAAGCACATGACCGAATTGACATACCCCGGTCTCGGTGCCCACAGGGAGCAGCACGGCGTGTTCAAGGACTCCCTTAACAGGTTGGTCGAGGACTTCGAGGAGGAGGGTGCCACGGGCGCCCTGGCCGAATCCGTCAACGTCTTCTTGGTCAATTGGCTGATCAATCACATCAAAGGCGTGGATAAGGAGTTCGGCGATTACCTGAGGCAAAAGGATATAACCTTATAGGAGGAAAAAAAATGGCAAATCTTAAAGGAACGCAAACGGAGAAGAACCTTTTGACCGCGTTCGCCGGCGAATCTCAGGCGAGGAACCGCTACACCTTCTACGCAAGCAAGGCAAAGAAGGAGGGCTATCGCCAGATATCCGAGGTGTTCGAGGAGACGGCCAACCAGGAGAAGGAGCATGCCAAACGCCTGTACAAGTTCCTGGAGGGGGGAACCGCGAACGTCAATGCGGATTTCCCCGCGGGCATCATCGACACCACCGCCGTGAACCTGAGACACGCCGCCGAGGGGGAGAACTACGAGCACACCGAGATGTACCCGAGCTTCGCCGAGACGGCGGAGGAGGAAGGGTTCCCGGAGATAGCGGCCGCCTTCAAGGCCATTGCCGTGGCCGAGAAGCAGCACGAGGCCCGTTACTTGGGCCTGATGAAGAACATCGAGAACGGCACCGTGTTCAAGAAGCAGGAGACGGTGGTCTGGCGCTGCATAAACTGTGGTTACCTTCACGAGGGTCCCGAGGCCCCGGGCATGTGTCCGGCCTGCGCCCACCCGCAAGCCCACTTCGAGCTACTTGCAGAGAACTGGTAATCCGTCATGCCTTACGACGAAAAGGCGATTCAAGAGGTCAGGACTATCCATAAGGCTAGACATGGACAGATCACGGCCAGATTGAACGAGTTCAGAGAGATTTGGAAGAGCGGCAGCGAGGAGACCATCTTTGCCGAATTGACATTCTGCCTTCTGACGCCCCAATCCAAGGCAAGACTATGCTGGGACAAGGTGGAACACATGGTAAGCCAGGACCTGTTATATCACGCGGACGCCGATGAGCTGTCCTCGGCCATCGACCCGGTGAGATTCAAGCACACGAAGGCTAAGAGGATTACAGAGGCGAGGGAGCGGTTCGGTCCGGGGGGTAGAACGCCGATAAAGGGTGTTATTCAGGATTTGCCCGATGCCTTTGAAGCAAGGGAATGGCTTGTCAAGAACGTGACCGGGCTCGGTCTCAAGGAGGCGAGCCATTTCCTCAGGAACATAGGCAAGGGCGAGGACCTGGCAATACTGGACAGGCACATCCTCAGAAACCTAAAGGAATTGGGCGTGATTAACGGGGTCCCGAGCTCGTTATCAAGATCGATATACCTTGAAATAGAAAGGAAAATGGATGCGTTCTCCCGTTCAATCGGTATACCCATGGCCCACCTGGACATTGTCCTCTGGTGCAGGGAGACGGGCGAGATATTCAAATGATCAGGTCAGCTGTCTCTTGCACCTTGCACACGTGATCTTGCATTCCTTTCCGCATTTAGTGCACTTACCGGTCATGAACCTCTCAACCACGGGCGCGCTGCAGCAGTCCGACACCGCGTCGACCATGTGTCCGCAGAACCTGCACGGATGCTGCTTCCTCCTCTTCCCGACAAGCATCTTGTTATACAGGTACAGGCCGAGATAAAGGCCGATGAGTATAGCACCCAATATAATCAGGTAGATGCATATCGTGTCTGAACCCTCATCGGTCTGAAGCGGCAACGCCCTAACAAAATAACCGACACCCATTCCCATACAATGCATTAATGATAACCGCAGTAAAAAACCTTTGTATTTCTGATTATCGCAATGTTATCATGCAAATAGGGGACAAATATTAATTAACAACTATCCATTTACTCGGCGGGTTTACCCGGAGGTGCGATCGATGCTCGACAACCTAGTTAAATGGTCCCGTGTTAAATCTCCTTGGGTTCTGCATTTTAACAGCGGGAGTTGTAACGGATGCGATATTGAGATACTGGCAGCGCTGATGCCAAGGCTTGACGCCGAACGTTTCGGGGTCCTATTGCAGGGCACACCTAGACACGCTGACGTCCTAGTGTGCACAGGACCCGTGACCGCGCAGATGAAAGATCGATTGATAAGGATATACGAGCAAATGCCCGAACCGAAGTTTGTAGTGGTTTGCGGCGAGTGCGGAATCTCCGGAGCAGTTTTTGACGGGTGTTACAATGTAGAAGGCGGTATTGACAAGGTCATTCCCGTGAACGCGTACATTCCCGGCTGCCCGCCGAAGCCCGAGGCGATACTCGATGGCGTGGTGAAACTACTCACCGCCTTGAAGGAGGGATGAAATGACAACACAGGAGATGGTTCAGAAACTGACAGGCAGCCTTGGTGCAATGGTGGACAGCGTGGAAAGCCCCAAGGAAAGGCGTGTGTACATAAACACAAAACGGGAGAACCTGTTGGGCGTGGTAAAACATCTGAAGGAACAGTATGGGGCCTATCATATCTCTACGATAACCTCCTTTGACAACGGTGACGAACTGGAACTCCTCTATCACGTTTTCATCGACACGACGTTCATGAGCATCAGGGTCAAGCTTCCAAAATCAGATCCCACGGTCAACACCATTACACCCATCTTACCCGGGGCAGTGTTGTACGAGCGCGAGATAAGCGAGTTGATGGGCGTCAAGGTCAAGGGTCATCCGGACATGCGATTGCTACTCCTGCCCGAGAACTGGGGCAACAAAGGCTTTCCGTTGAGGAAAGATTGGGTCGACCCAAGACGACCGGAACCACCAGCGACCGAAGGGGGTGATGCCTGATGGCCGAGGTCAGGATACCCATTGGGCCGCAGCACCCGGCCCTGAAGGAACCGGAGCGTTTCATGATCACGGTCGAGGGCGAGACGGTCGTTGACGCCGACATCAAGATAGGCCACATCCACCGCGGCATCGAGAAGCTCGCCGAGACCAAGACGTACGTCCAGAACCAGTATCTCACCGAGAGGATCTGCGGGATATGTTCGTTCACCCACACTACGAATTTCTGCCAGGTCACGGAATACGTGCTGGGCACGGACCCGCCGCCGCGCGGACTGTATCTGCGAACCCTCGTAAACGAGCTGGAAAGGATACACAGCCACCTGTTATGGCTCGGAGTGGCCGGCCACGAGATGGGCTTTGACACTCTGTTCATGTACTCGTGGGACGACAGGGAGATTGTACAGGACATACTCGAGCATTTGACTGGCAACCGAGTGAATTACGCCTACAACTGTGTTGGCGGTGTCCGGAGGGACATCACGGACGCCCAGAAACAAATGATCATCAGGGGCATGGACGCATTGTTGGAGAGGATGGACTACTACGTAAAGGTTGCACTGAACGAGAAGACCATCCTCAAGAGGACCCAGGGCGTAGGCATACTGACGACCGAGGATGCAAAGCGACTGTGCGCGGTCGGTCCAAGGCTCAGGGCCTCCAACGTGAAGGTAGACGTCAGGAAGGACGATCCCTACGCAGCCTACGGAGAACTGCCCTTCGAGGTCATCACAAGTGACACGCTGGATGTTCATGCCCAGGTGGTCGTGCGCGCCCTTGAGACCGTAGAGTCCATCAAAATGTGCAAGTACATGATGCAAAATCTACCAGCAGGAGAAATACGGGTCAAGGTGCCGAAGAAGGTCGGTCCCGGGGAGGCGACCAGCCACACAGAGGCCCCAAGGGGCGAGGACATACACCACCTTCGTGCGAACGGGACCGACAAACCCGAACGCCTTAAGGTCAGGGCGCCGACACTGGCCAACATCCTGAACGTGCAGCACACGCTCAAGGGCGCCAACATCGCCGATATTCCGTTAGTCGTTGCAGGCATCGACCCGTGCATGGGCTGCATGGACCGAGTTCTCATAATCGACAAAGATAGGGAGACGTCAAAGGTCTGGGAGAAGGAAGAGCTCCGCAAATATTCGATCGAATGGTATGAGGGGGAGCCGCATAGGTAGGTGATAACATGAAGACGACAGGTGTGATGATACCGACTCTGCTTGGACGGATTAGCAAGAAGCCAGTTACAGTACTGTACCCCTTCGAGAAGCTTGAGGTGCCGCCAGGGTTCCGGGGCAAGATCAAGTTCCATTTGGACAAGTGCATCGGCTGCGGCATGTGCGCGAAGGATTGCGTAAGCGCGGCCTGCATCATGATAGAGAAGGACGACAAGAAACGGCCTATCTTTGACATGGACAAGTGCACGTTCTGCGGGCAGTGCGAGGAGTCCTGCCCCAAGGACGCGATAGAGATGACCGAAGAGTACGAACTCGCCCATCTCAACCGCGGAGAAGTGATCGTAGAGTGAGCATCGGCGGGATTGCGGAACTTCTTGGTAAAGAAACCGCCCGGATGAGCAATCCAGTTCTGATAGGCATAGGCAACGAGCTCAACGGTGACGACGGCGTCGGCCCACACATCGCCGACGCACTGGCCGATTCCTCCAAGTTCACGGTGTTCAATGCGGGCACCCAACCGGAGAATTTCACAGGGAAGATATCGTCCATCCAACCGAGTCACGTTGTCATAGTGGACGCGGCCATGATCGAGGGTGAGGCGGGTTCCATTGACGCGGTGCCACTTGAGGCGATAGACGAGGTGTGCTTCCACACCCATTACCTGCCCCTCAGACACGTCGTCCAGAGGCTGATTGACAGGTGCTCCTGCAAGGTTCTCGTGATCGGAATCAGGCCCGTATCAACGGAGCCGGGCGACGGCCTTTCGCCTCCTGTGAGGAAGGCAGCGGCTGAGCTAGTCTCGTTGTTCGAAGGACTGGAGCACGGGTAAAACGTTAAATACGTGCCAGGGGTTGCATTTTCGATAGCATGCATCTTGTGCAGGACGTTGAGCTGGGCACTGACATACTCGCAGCGAACAGGAAGCTGGCAGAGGACAATCACAAGCACCTGCGCTCGCACGGCGTCAAATGCTTTGACATCCAGGGAGCCATCGGTTCGGGCAAGACCCTCATTATCGAAGGCCTCATTGACATCCTGAAGGAGAAGGGTGTGAAATGCGGTGTTATTGCCGGCGACGTGGCCGGCGACGACGATTATCGGAGGTTCAGCGGGCACGGCATCCCGGTCATCAACGTGAACACCGGCAAGGAGTGCCATCTGGACGCTCACCTTGTCGACCACGCGCTCGAAAAGCTCGACCTGGCCGGTCTCGATGTGCTCTTCATAGAGAACGTGGGCAACCTCGTTTGCCCTGCCGATTTCCCGCTGGGCAGCGACATGCGTATCACGGTGGTCTCGGTCACGGAGGGCGACGACATGGTCAGGAAACATCCGATATTGATGGGGACGTCAGACATCATCGTGGTCAACAAGATATCGTTGGCAGAGGCCATGGGCGTTGACCCGGCCGTTTTGGAGAGGGATGCGGGCGAGATAAATCCGCACGTTCCCGTGGTCTTCACCGACGCGAGGACGGGCGAGGGCCTGGACGTCCTGTTGCAGAAGTTAGGTTTGATCTGAGGTCGTACATGGTCAGGATAGTAATCAGGGGGGTCGTACAGGGAGTGGGCTTCCGCCCGACCGTTTACAGGGTCGCCAGGAATATGGGCCTGAAGGGCCATGTCAAGAACACGGGTTCCGATGTGGAGATATGCCTTGACGGTCACGACAAAGAATTCATGGAGGCCCTGACCAAGGCCTTGCCCCCGCTTGCCAGGATAGACGGCTTTGACGTCTTTTCGGAAGATACCGATGCCGATGACTTCCGGATCATCCAAAGCGGTGCCGGCCAGCGTCTCTCCCCCATACCGCCGGACGCGGCCATCTGCGACGATTGCCTGAAAGAACTGGTCGTTCCCGGCGACCGGCGTTATTCATTCCCCTTCATCAACTGCACCAATTGCGGAGCCAGGTTTTCCGTCATCTCCGACGTGCCCTACGACAGGGCGAAGACGTCCATGGAGCCCTTCCAGCTGTGCGCGGGGTGCGATTCCGAGTACACGGAACCGATGGACCGCCGCTTCCATGCACAGACCGTTTCTTGCCCCAAATGCGGACCCAACTATTCTCTACATGGTTCTGAGACCAATACACCAATCAAGGACTTCGCCGCAATGATAGAGCGCGGCTCGATAGGTGCAATAAAGAGTTGGGGCGGGATTCACATCGTTTCATTACCCTCATACTCGGACGAATTGAGAAAGCGGTATGGCCGCCCGCAGAAACCCCTGGCAGTTATTGTATCAGACGTGGAGGCGGCAAGGAAATACGCAAAGGTCTCATTCGAGGAGGAGAGACTTTTGACCTCTCCTGCCAGGCCGATCGTGTTACTGGACAAGTCCGGGGATGATTGGCAGGACGCGGTCGCCCCGGGGCTCGACAAGGTCGGTCTTTACCTGCCCTACAACGCTCTGCAGCACATGCTCTTTGGGGAGCTGGACCACGACGCCCTGATAATGACGTCCGGCAACGTCCCGGGAGAGCCCATGGTCATCACCGACGAGGGCGCCCTGGACCTCAGCGTGGACTGCTATCTTGTCCACAACCGTGAGATAATCAACCGCACCGACGATTCTGTGGTCATCCCGCACAACGGCTCCCAATTCTTCATACGCAAATCCCGCGGATACGTTCCTGATCCTCTGCCAGTTCCCCACGACAGGACGCTCATCGCCCTGGGCGCGGACATGAACAATGCCGGCGCCATATCCATCGCCGGCAAGGCCATTGCCACCCAGCACATCGGGGACGTCAACATCTATGAGACCACCGAGTTCCTTGAAGGCTCTGTAAGGCACCTGATGAAGCTCTACGGTATCACCAAACCCGACGCGGTGCTCGTGGACATGCATCCAAGGTATTCGAGCCGCAGCCTGGGCAAGCGGATGGCCGAGGAGATGGGCATTCCCATGGCAGAGGTCCAGCATCACGCGGCCCACGCCTTCTCGTTGGCCGGCGAGCACGGAATGGACGACCTCAAGGTCCTGTCCTGCGACGGCACCGGCTACGGAACGGACGGTATGATATGGGGCGGCGAGGCCATAGAGGTGAACAGGGACCAGTGGCGGCGCCTGGGCCACCTTAAATACTTCCCGTTACTGGGGGGTGACAAGGCTGTTGAGGACCCCAGACGCCTCGTATTCGCCGTTACCCAGCAGCTTGATGTAGACCAACCGTACTTCACGGGCCAGGAGGAGCAAGTGCTGGCCTTGATGATGGAAAAGAGCGTGCACACGAGCAGCTGCGGCCGGGTGCTCGATGCCCTGGCCTGCTGGCTCGGAGTCTGCGAGAGCATGACATACGACGGCGAACCGGCAATGAAGCTCGAGTCATTCCTCCGAAGAGGCCGCAATGAATACAGGTTCAATGCCGAAGTCGACGGGGGTGTTGTGGACACACCAGCGCTGTTCGGCCAGCTGTATGAACACACCGCACCTGGTGAGAAACCTGATAACCAGAGAGCCTGCGACCTCTCCAGAAGCTTTGTCGAGGCATTGTTCGAAGGACTGGTCGAAGCGGCTGAACCGAGCCAAGCACTCGGGTTCACCGGCGGCGTGTCCTACAACCTGGTGATAACCAGCATATTGGAGAGGAAATTGAAGGAAAGAGGGGCAAAGCTCATAACCCACAGGCGCGTGCCCAACGGTGACGGAGGAATAAGTTTCGGGCAACTGGTAGGGGGCGGTTAAATCTGTCTGGCAATACCCGGTAAGATCATCGAGATCAATGGCGACGTCGCCAACGTGGAGTACGGGGAAGGGGTCGTCAACAAGGCGAACGTCTCAATGGTTGACGTGAATCTCGGCGATTACGTTCTCGTCCACGCTGGCTTTGCCATCAAGGTGATGAGCGAGGCCGATGCCAAGCAAACGCTCGCGGTGTGGGAGGAGATGCTTGAGATGGAGGACGCATAGTGCACGAATTCTCTGTGATCTCATCGATAGTCGAACTTGTGAAAGGTGAGATGGGCAAGCACGACAACCTCAACTTCGTCAAGGAGATAGTCCTCGAAGTGGGCGAGCTAAGCTTCCTCTCGCACGATGCGCTCCGATTCGGCTTCAGAGCCCTCGTGGAAAACGAGCCGGACATCAAGGACGACGCCCTGACCATTATACCGATCCAGGCAAAGGTGAAATGCCGGAGATGCGATTACGAGGGCGCCATGAAGGCTGGGGAGACCGAAGAGTACCACATCGCTATACCGCAGTTCTCATGCCCCGAATGCAACGGCCCGATAGACGTGCTTCACGGAAAGGAATGCGTCGTCAGGAACCTGGTCCTGGACCTGGAGGATGAGTGATGTTCGAGTTTCGCGACAGGGAGATGGCCGCCAAGATCATTGACAAACTGCGTTCCATGGACCTGAACATCAAGCTCATGCACGTGTGCGGCACCCACCAGGACACACTCGTCCGCTATGGTCTCCAGGAGATGCTAGAAGACGTCGGGGTCAACGTGCGCCAGGGACCGGGCTGCCCGGTCTGCGTTACCACCCCCAAGGAGATAGAAGAGGCTCTCGCACTTGCCAGGGCAGGTAAGACGGTGGCAATATTCGGTGACCTCCTCAAGGTGCCCAGCGAGACCGGCTCGCTCCTCACGGCGAAGTCCGAGGGCGCTGACGTCCGGCTCGTTTACAGCATTGCCGATGCCGTGGAACTGGCCGACCAAACCGATAAAGAGGTTGTGTTCATCGCAGTGGGCTTCGAGACCACGGCCCCCAGCACTGCCGCTGTCCTGCTGGCACAACCCCCAGGGAATTTCTCGGTGCTCAGCTGTCACCGCACGATTCCCAACGCACTCCGCATCCTTGTCGAGTCAGGGAAGGTCGAGCTGAACGGCCTCATCGAGCCCGGGCATGTGAGCGTCATCACAGGCTGGAAGATGTACGAATTCTTGTCCAAGGATCACGGTATCCCGCAGGTTGTGGCCGGATTCGAGCCCCTCGACTTCCTCATGGGCATCTACATGGTGGCCCACCAGATAAAGAACGGCGAGGCCAAGGTGGACAACGCGTACGAGCGTGCCGTCACATACGAGGGCAACCTGAAAGCCCAGGAAGCGATGAGGAGGGTCTTCGAACCCTGCGACGTGAAATGGCGCGGCTTCCCGGTGCTGCCTGGCACCGGCCTCAAAATCAGAAATGAATACGAGCAATTGGACGCCCGTCTACGATACAGGGACATACTGGAACCGGTCTGGCAGAAGGAGTTCGAGGAGCCGCCCGGATGCAAGTGCGGCGACGTGCTCCGGGGAGAACTGGAGCCGACGGATTGTCCACTATTCGCCAAGGCCTGCACCCCCTCGAGCCCGGTAGGCCCCTGCATGGTTAGCCACGAGGGCGGGTGCACTATTGCATTCAAATATCAGCGTCAATAAAACCTAACAAATCCTCGGCACCGGGTCCCCGACCGGTGCCTCGATGATCCTCTTGCCCCCGACAACGGTCTCCAGCACGACGCGCTTCACCTCATCAGTGGCCTTGCCGATGACCCTGGCGTCCCTTCCGTGTTCGTTCTGCCGAATTATTGCGAGGACCTCCTCCGTCATCTCAGGAATGACGCCGATGACCATCTTGCCCTCGTTGCCCACCTCGAGCGGGTCGATTCCGAGGAGCTCTGACGCGCTCCTCACCTGCTGGTTGATGGGCAATTCGTCCTCCTTCACGAGGATGCCCACGCCGGACTTGGACGACCACTCGTTCAGCGAGTTGGCCAGACCTCCCCTGGTGGGATCCTTTGCCGAGACGATGCCGCCGATGCTCAGGGCTTCGGCCATCAGCTTGTTCAGCGGCGCGTTGTCACTTTGCAGGGTCGTTTCGAACCCATAACCTTCCCTGAAGCTCATGAGTGAGATGCCGTGGTCGCCGAGGCTGCCGGTGACGATGACGTCGTCCCCGACTTTGAGATTGCAGTCCTGGAGCCACTTCTGCTGGCGGCTTGTTCTTTCCTGCAAAACTGAGTTGTTTTTCTTCAGGCACCCGCCCATCCTTCCTATGCCTGAGGTTGTTACCATTAACTTGTCGATTGCGCCTTTCTCTACAACCTTCGTATCTCCGGTGATGACGGGTACACCCGATTCCTTACAGGTCAGGCCGATGCTCTCCATGATTCTTGAGATATCGTCCATCTCTAGGCCGTCCTCCATGATAAGGCCGAGGGCGAGGGCGACCGGCTCCGCGCCCATCGCGCAGATGTCGTTTATCGTGCCACAGACGGCCAGCTTCCCTATGTCTCCGCCAGGATAGAACAGCGGGTTCACCGTATGACCGTCCATGGTGAGAACGATGTCGTCCATGACGCCGGAGTCGTCCAGCTCTTTAAGGCCAATCTCTGGCCTGTTGTCTTCAAGCCGGGATAGGATGACCTCGGCCAGCAATTTCTGCATGGCCTCGCCCCCGGCCCCGTGCGTCATGTTGATGCGTGCCTTGGAGGAGCCTCGGTCCCGTGTCTCCTGTGTTACGTTGGTGCGCGCCATTGGTCGCTGAAAGGCTTCGCATATATAACTTTGTTACTTGTACGTTAAGAGTACTATATGGTTAATAAATACTAACCTAACATTGTTACAATTGCTTCGTAGTGAGGCATTCGGGGCATACACCCGAATGCCCGAAGCCGTTGCCTTCCGAAGAAGGCAGGATGGTTGAAAAAATGAACCAAAACGAAACAAACGATATGCAAAGCCAAACGAACGAAATGACCAACCTCCAGACCATCATCGTGGTCGGCCAGTGCCGGGGCACGTACGTCAACGAGGCCGTTACGAAGGAATTCGACGGAAAGGTCCTGATGACCGCCAGGCCCGACGGCGCGGTTGTCGTGCACAACCTGTGCGCTGGCGTCCGCCCGATATGCTACATAGACAGCGGGGCGGAGATCAGCCTCGCCCGCAACGTCGTGGACGCGGACATCGAGGTGTTCGCCACTACCGAGAACGGACAGCAGCTGACAATGGCCTTCACGGAGGTCATCGCCCTGCAGGGCGTTCCCGCCGAGACCGAGACCTCAAGCCTAGCGCTCTCTGTGTTGAAATGCGTGTTCGACATGGGCGGGACCTACGGTCGCACCACAATAGCCCGCGTGTTAACGGGCTCCGTGTCGAAGAAGGTCTTGACCATAAACATCGGCAAGCTGGGCCAGTACGGCGTAGCCAAGGGCGCATCCATGAAGGAGGTGCTCGCGCTCATAGACTGGCTCATCGAGGAGAACTACATCGCCTACGCGGAGGAATCCGAGTTCCCGGTGCTCGTCATCACGAGCAAGGGCCTGGACGTCCTGGCCGGCGGTGACGACCTCCCAGTGGAGGTCGAGTCCAACCTGGAGATCGAGGAGGTCGAGAGGCGCAAGGGCCTGCTGCAGGAGTGGAGGGACAAGAAGTCGGAGGAGATGGGCAAGCCCAAGTATTTCGTGCTTCAGAACCGGACACTGAGGGAACTAGCAAGCAAGGACCCAGCATCGGTAGAGGACCTGCAGTCCATCTACGGCATCGGAGAGACCAAGGCCGAGCAGTTCGGCAATGAGATACTCTCCCTCTTTTGAGTCCCCACACCAGTGGCCACGCGCCACTGGTCTTTTCTTATTTAAAATAATCATCAACCTGCTCGATCAGCTGCTCCTTTTTGTACGGCGGAAGTATCAAGTGGCCAGGATGCCGCGTGAAGTCGATGGGCGGTTTCTTGAACTCTTTCGGGGACATGAACCCGCACATCCTGAAGAACCTCTCGGCCTCCGGCGTCAACGGTTTGGTGATAAGGTAACCGGTGCTCTGCTTTGCCCCTAGGACAACGAGCCTGAACCCTATCTTCTTCCTCCGTTCCGACGGAAGCGTCTCTATCGCCCTGAGAACCCAAACGGCCATCCCGTCGACCGAAGCTTCCTCTAACCATTCCTCGATGAACACCCAAGAGTAAATGTGATTGCCCTTGGCAGCCACGATGAAGATGGGTCTCGGGAACTTCCTGAGCCATATCTTGAAGGTCTTGTCGTATCCGATGATGCCCAGACCTCGGAAGAACTCGAAACCCCCACCGGAGAACCTCCCGTCTTCGGAACCGAGTATATGGAACTTGTTTATCTCAGAAGGTTCCTCAAACTTGTAGAATATGAGGTCACCGCTCCTTGCCAGCTCGATCACGCCTTCACCTCTCCCTTCTTTCAGGTCCGGAATGCAGGTGCTGACACACTCGGTCCATCCTGAGATAAGGGCCGGATACGGTATATCCAGACCATATGATAAGGTTTACCACTGATATGACTGGGCATGCCTGGAATAGCGTTCGTCACGCTTCTGTTCGGTGGATCACTCTGTGTACATCACCCAGACGTCTGCGTTGTTCCTCAATATCATGTTCAGGTCTGTCCCGGTTATCTGAGCCTTCTCCAGCAATATGGGCACCCACTCGTCCGGCGCTATCTTCCTGGTCCCGTCCTCCCAGACAGCCGCGACCTGGGATATCTTCAGGATCTTGCCTGCGATCTTGATCCTCTCGGCCGCCGCGTTCCTGAAGGTCTGGTGGATGATACACATTGAGTTGATCGTGCCGGGCTTGTATACGGAGTTATAATACTCGGCCACGTCCGTATGTATCTTCGAGAACGTTCCGATCCTCTTGGTGTATTCGAGCCAGCCCTTTGTGAACGGGCACTCGGTCGTGACCGCGCAGTGCGGCGTGACGGTAATCACATCCTCGAACGCGGATATGATGGACTCGCCCTTTACCAACGAGTCGAGGAAGTCGTCCCATGTGGCGTACTCCTCTTCGGGCATGCTCTTGGCGAGGGACGTCGCAAGGCTGACAAGATAGTTGTTCATCCCGCTGGCTCCTTGCTTGTCTGCGATGTCCTCGAGGAACAGGCAGGCGGCAACGTCAACGAACGGGTTGTCTGCTATCAAACCTTTTCTCCTTTCTCCCATTCATCTCACCTCCTACTCTGCCTCCTCTTCCTCGCCCTTGAGTCTTGCGCCCCTCATCAGGATGGCGTAGACACATGCGTAGTTCCTCAACAGACTGCGGACGTACTCGGGGTTGATGCCTATCTTCTTCAGGGCATCCTCAGCGATCTTCGTGTCACCTGTGAAGCCCCTGTTGGCCAGCTGCACGCAGTCCAACGCCTGGTCGGCGATGGAGATGTTCTTTGCCACCTCCTCCCTGAACCTCTGGTGTATCACGCAGAAGTTGCAGACCGCCGTGTCCCTGACGCTGTTGTTGTATTCCTCTGCGACGGCACTATCTGCCCTCGGCAACTCGCCGACGCTGTATCGTATCCGCACGATAGTCGGGTTGAAGACACAGGTCTCCAACGCGTAGATGTAACCGACAACGTCGCCGTCCACGTCTGTTATGGCCAGGTCGGTCAAGGCAGTGACGCTTCCCTCTATGGAAAACGCTGTTCGACCCTCCCTCAACGCGACGTTGAAGGACGGCCAACCCATATACGCTTCCTTGCCCATTCTCTTGGCCAGGCTTTCACCCACTCTAGCCCAGTATTGGATGGTGCCCTCGACACCAGCCTTCTCGCTCATGTCTTGGATAAGCGAGACCAATGCTACATCGAGCATTTCATTTCACCTCCTTTTTGTTCTTCTCCTTTTCAGGTTTATCCATTTCTTTGACACTGATTTTCTGATAAAGGGTGAGCCTGCCCTTCGTAACGATACCCACGTAGCCCGAATCGATGAGCACCCGCAGCGCCCTGAGCACGGTGGTGTAGTTCAGGTCCTTGCCGACCTTGGATTGGATCCCCGACCTGGTAAGACCATCCTCCGTGATGGCCTCCAGGACCATTCTCTCTTCCTCGCTTAATTCGTCGAGACCCTTGGACTCAGTCGGTATGGATATCTCGGGCTCTTCAGGTTCCTTTTCGGGCTCCTTCTTTGGTTTCTTATCAGGGGCCTTTTCCGGATCTGGTTCCTTCGGTTCCACGGGCTCTTCTGGCTCCTTTGACACCTCGGGCTCCATTTCCTCGACCGGCTTTTCAGGCTCTGGCTTCTCTTTCTCGGGTTTAGGTTCTTCTTCAGCCTCCTTTTTGGGCGCTTTCTCTTCAATCTTTTCCTTCGCCTTCTCAGAAGGTGCCTTCTTCTCATCTTCAGCTTTCTTTTCAGGTTTCTTCTCTTCCTTCTTTTTAGGTTCTTTCTTCGGAGCCTTCTTGGGCGGCGTCTTCTCTTCTTTCTTTTCAGGCTCTTTCTTCGGAGCCTTCTTGGGCTTCTTCTCAGGCTCTTCCATTGCCATTTTGTCCCCGGCCTTCTTTTTGGGCCCTTTCTTTGTTTTGGGCTCTTCCTCCGGAGGTCCCTCCGGCACAACAATGATATCCTCACCTTCAATAACTTCCGGGACCTCAGGTTTTTTCTCTTCCTTTGGTTTCTCCTTCTTCTTGATCTTATCCTCAAGTTCTTTATCCGGCGTCATGTAGGATATCCTCTTTCCAGCTTTCTTCTCGATGATTCTCTTGTCCTTTACGAGTTTTGAAACAGCCTCAAGAATCTCCTTCTCCTTCAGACCGGTGCTCTTCTTGATGGCCGTCTTTGAACCAGCTCCGTCGGAGATGGCCTTTAAGACATCGGCCTCAAGCGTGGATGTTTCGGCCTCATCCTTCGGCGGCTCCTCCTTAACCTCTTCCTCCTTCTTGGCGGGCTTATCCTCGGTTGGTTTCACTTCCGCCCCCAATTCCATCTTCGGTTTCTCATCCTTCTTTGCCAGCTTCTTTCCCATCTCCACCTCGGCCCTCAACAATGAGAGGTCTTTCATGAGCTTTGCCTCCCTCTCGTCCCTCTCGTTCATCTTGATTTTGATGAGGTCGATATCAGAGGCCTCGGCCTTGGTCAATATCATGTTGTTCTTGATGTCGTCAAGTTCCTCCCTGAGCTCCAGCTGAAGCGAGTTCAGCTGCGCTGACAAGGCCGCCAGCATCTGGCTGGAGGTCTCGAGCACGTTCTCAAGTCGGTCCGTGTGCTTCGTCAGCATTGTCGCCCTGTCAACTGCGAACTCCTGGCTCTTCACCTTGATCATTGCCCTGAAGTTCTTTGCCTTGTGATGGGGGAGATTCTCGAGCAGCCGGCTGAGCAATTCGTCGTAGGTGGTCTGTATCTGCTTTGCCGAGATGAGGTTGGCCTCTATGGAATGGGCAAGATTATCGGTAACGATCTTGCGCCCGTCGAACTTGAAGAGCTCGCTGCCGCTCGTCTTCAACCTTACCTCCTCCAAAGCAGCCCTTGAGACCTTTTCCGCATCCTGGGTGCCCATCGCCCGGGCCAGCTCGAGAGTCAGGTCGTCCAGCGTGGCCTGATAGACTATCTCCAGGATGGTCGGCGGTATCTTTGAAACGTTCAGTTGCTCGCCGAACCCGATCTCGTCCATAATCTCGGCTATCTTCTCCGAGAACTTGTTGAGCTCGCGCTCGATTCTCTTGAATTCAGCGTCATACTCAATCTTGTCCAGCGTTTTCCTGAGATTTGAGGAAGTTGTCTCCAGGTCTCTCTTGAGCGTCTTGACCTCCGTTGAAAGGTCATCGATCTGTCCGGTGATCCCGTCCAGTTCGATAACGGGACCGGCCTTCTCTTCGTCCTTTTTCCCCAATTCCTCACGGATAAGCGTGACGATGGCCTCCCTGTCCATGTCGATCTTGGGCTCGGATTCCGCCTCTGGCTGAACAGCGGGTTCCTCGGCTGCGACCTCCTTCGATTCCGAGGGGGGGATCTCCGCCGTTTCAACCGTAACCTCTTCAGGCGAAGCTGCGCCGATTCCAGGTGCAATCTGCTCGGGGGATTTCGGCGGCGGAATCTCGGGCACAGGCGTCGGAATCATGTCAATGGCCCTTGGAGCGTCTTCGGCCGGTATCTGGGTTGGTGGTTGGGCAACCGGTATCGGTGATGGCTCCGGTTCCCGGGCGGTCTCCTCCGAGGTCTCCATCTCCTTATCAATCGCCTCCGCGACCTCTTCCAGCACGGCCTCCGCCGCCGCGGTCTCCGACTCCTCCCGCTTCCGCCGCTCCCGCTCCTTGTGGCGGTGCTCTATCTCCAGCCTGAGCACTTCCTTGAGCTCGCGTATCTCCTCGTGGAGCCTGTCCTCCCGCTCGGTGAAGCGGTCGCTGAATACTCTCTTCTGGTCCTCGAACTCGTCCTTTAACTTCGCAACGGCCTCCTCCAGATCCTTCTTGGGCGGCTTCTTCTCCTTCTCTTCCTTCTTCTTCTTACAATTACTTTCGTGGACCTTCTTCGTCTTCTCGTCCTTCATGGGTTTTTCGCAAAACTGGCAAATGAGCTCCGGCTTCTTATCGGTCTTCTTTTCAGTCTTTTTGGGGGTCTTCTTGGCAAGCGACTTCTTCTTTGTCGAGGCCTTTGGCTTACTAGTTTTAGAAGTCGTGCTCTTCCTCGTCGTCTTCTTCGCCTTTGCCATTCTTCCCATCCCTGTTTATCAAACGAAGGATTTGAGTTTGCGTTCTATCTCTGGTATCCATGTCTTCCTGCACTCATCGGCGACAATGTCACCGCTGGCCTTCTTGATATGGGTGTCGATTATCATCTCTGTGAACTTGATCCAGTCCTTTTCCTTCATGTAAGGGGCCGAAGTACCGAGCTCGTTCATCGTGACCGTGACTATCTCGTCAACCGCACCGATGCCCACCACGCTGCCTATCTTGTTCTTCATGAACTTGAGCAGCTCCATGTTTCGCTTGTACTCCCTTGTCTCGTCAAACTTCTCCACGAAGAGCAGCCTCGTAAGCTTCGACAGCTCCTCGATTACTTCATCGTCATACCCCTGCATTGCCTCGGGGGTTATGGGCTTGAGCTCGAAGAGGTGATTCAGCACGGCGCTGCCCTTGGTAATACCGGTCACCACCGGTTGAAGCTCCTTGATATCCACTTCCTTTGTGAATATCGAGACCAGGAAGCAGTTGTCCCCGACACCGGAGATGACCACGGTGCCGTCCTTGTACTTATGGATGCTGATCTCCAGGTTCTCGGCCGTCAGTTGGCTGCAGATGGAAGGAAGGTTACCTTTGACAAGGTTCAGAAGTCGGAACTGCGTGCCGTCCAGTAGCTGCGGTATCAGAGAACTGAATATGCGCCCGTCAATACCGACGAACATGATGATGTCGACCTTGTTGGTCTCCTGGATCCTCTTCAGCTCCATCTCCAGCATGTGCTTTAACTGTACGACCGTCTCGGCCTCCATTCGCTTGTCTATCTTCTTGTCGCTTGCCATCCAAGTCCTCCGACCTTACTTCAAACCATAGGAGTCGAATATCACCTGTAAGGCCTCTTCTGGGGAATAGTTGTATGTCCAGCCTTCCTTCATGTTCTTCAGTTTGGTGATTATGTAATCGGGTGCCTTGATGAACTCGGCAGTTTTTATCGCCTCGTCGAAGATGGAATCGAAGTTCTTTCCCTCCTCGACCTTTACCGCCTCGACCTGGGAGGTCCTTATCACTATGCCGATGCCCCTGGCAAATATGTAAGGGTACACTCCCTCGCCGTGGTGCGTCCCCCTCATCTTGATGATCTTGAGGGTACGGTTGAAAGCCCCGCCGATCGGGTAGTACTCGAGGTCAATGACGCCGTCGGCCAGGTAGACGGGAAGCAGTACATCCTCGCCGACTATCTCGCCCGGCTTGGAATGCTCCTCCACGGTGGCCATGACAACACCAAGTTCCTTCAGGGTGTAGAACAGCTTACCGATGAGCTCTCTCTGATGAAGTTTATCTTCAGTCGCCCAGATGACAGGTGTCATTGGGTCAATCACCACTCGTGTCTTGATGTCGTAATCGCTCCTGGCCTTGACCAGTTGCGGGATCTGCTCGTCGATCATCTTCTTGAAATTCTTCCCCTTGAGGTGGATGAAGAAGAGGGATTTTTCATAGTGCTTCTTCATATCCCATCCAAGCATCTCCGCTTCTTTCATGAGTTGTTCTGGGGATTCCTCCATGGTAACGTAGAGACCCTGCTCGCCGTTCTCAATGCCGTGCATTAGGAACTGCATCCCAAAAGTGGTCTTTCCTGTACCACTGGAACCTACAACCACAATGGCCGTGTTGTCTCTCAGTCCACCTTCAATGAGTTGATCCAACCCATATATTCCCGTCTTAATTCTTTCCATTCTCATTCCTCCGTTCAATCGTCCTTTTCCTTGTTCTTAATTTGTTTTGAAAGTAATTCAGCAAAGCTGGTGCTTTTCTTAGCCTCGTCGGCCAGGTTCACGATGTCATCCTCGTTCACGTCCCACAACGGTTCCTCCTTAGCCGTTTCTGTGAAGGCCTCGGCGAACGAGGTCGACGCCGATATGGCTCCCGATATCTCGGCCATATCTTTCCATGGCGGAGGGAAATCGTCCTCCTGAATGGGCATTCCTTCCCCGTATTTATGGTAGGTGTCCCCGATCTCGGTTATAGCAAAGTTTTCATCGAGGATGTGATACCTCTTAAGCACGCTCAGCCTGTACTGGGCCTCCTCGTCGCTCATGTCCAGCTTCGTCGCGATGCTCTGAACGGTCGAGCCGTCCATGATGGCCATTATTATCTCCTTGTCCGAGGCATCCAGGGCCAGCTGGTAAACGGCCAGCGGCTGTAAAGATATCGAGAACTCGCAACGGTCATCACCCGCGTTGACGCACGCCGTCTCCTCGCAGTTCCCGGGCAACCCCAGGTCCTTGGCGAAGAACTCCATTATTGATTCGGCCGTGATGTAGCACGTCTTCTTGTTGGTGACATTGGGATACAGCTTGGCCACGGGATTTTCATTGATGGCGATGTCATACCTGAAGATGTCGTTCCTCGTCAGCTTCATCTGACCCAGGCCCACCCGCACGAACAGCTCCCTGATGAACTGGAACAGGGCGGTGTTGCCGGCCTCCTCGACGGTCATGCACTTGAGGAACTTCCGCGTCTCTCTGGCCGGGACCTTTGAGTTCTTGACGGCCGCATCGACGGCAGATTCGAGCTTCGTAAGTGTACCCAGGGCGCTGATGGTTTCTGCAAAACTCCCGAACTCGTTTATCTTCTCCATCCTAGCCTTCCCCTCCCACCATGTTGACCTCGTCCGAGAACATCCTGTTCCCTGCAGGTGTGATCTCTCCGTTACCGTCTATGTAACCCCTGTCCTTGGATTCGGTAATCAGCTTCTCGATAGTCTCCTCATCGATTTTCAACAACTTTGAGAGTATGGGCGCGTCCTTTATTCCTATCCCCCAGAAGCGAAGGAGAGCCTTCAGCTCGCTGTCCGGTTCGTCACCGGATATGTACGGCAGAAGGAAGTGCCGCAGTGCAAGCAGCTTCTCGGCCCTCTCTCCTGATATCATGATGTCGAGCTGCGGTATCTTGAGGCGTATCTTCGGCGGCGTATCGCTCACCACCGTGATATTCTCCAATTCCTTCACCGGAAGCTCGTACCACGTGTTCCCGTCGGTGAGGAACAGGCCCGACAGTGAAAGGTAAAGGCCGCCCTTCTTCCAAACAAGGCTCAGCTTCATCTCGTCCGTTGAGTGATTGATAACAAATTCAACATTCTCGTACTTACGCGCTTTCATGCCCTTTCCTTCTAAACAAGTAAATACTGTACCTATTTAAATAAATTTCGCAGAATTAAGCGCTTTTTGGGCCTTTCAAAACTATATGGTATAAAAAGTAAACTACGAAGCCAGTATGTTACATCAGTTATTATGGTATAAAAGGTAATCATTCTTCCAATATCACCTCTACGGTAGAGGCGGAAGAACAGGGTTTTAGGGCTCGGCCCACCTCCCTGAGCTCGACCAACTCGAACTTATTCAGCGCTTTCAGGTCATCGTACACGTTCTTATAATTACGCCTGAGCTTGGTCGCTAACTCGCGGATCGAGGAAACCTCGTTGTTGGCCAAGTACTCGAGTATCTCGCCCCTTTTAGGGGAAAAGACGTCGAAGATGTCGGCATTCACGAAGGTTACCGTTTCCTCCATCTCAGCTCCCGATGCGAGGTATTTCCACGTTATATAGGTGTTAACATCCTCGGGCGATGAGCATTTTGACAGGCCGACCTTGTGTTGCAGAGATGACATTGAACCGTACCTCTTCTTCCATGATTCTATGATATTCTTCTTTTCCTGTTGGTTGATCTTTTTGATAATTTTAATTTTCATACATACACCATCACAACTGCGAGATGTCCATCGTCATCAGGTTCTTCCTGAATATCTTAACCAGTTTGATAGCCTCCTCAGCCGATTTCTCCGGGCAGTGCTTCTGCTCGACCAGCGCCCCGCTGCTGTCATACTTGTCGACGTGCGGCTGCCTGTCCCAGTTGTCCCATTTCACGTAAGGCACCCAGCCTCTTCCCCCTTCCTTGACCATATAGGTGTGGCTGTAGAACTTCACTTTACCTCCCTCGGTCACCGTAAGGCTCTCGACGACCTCGTTCTTATGTACCCACACCTTCTGCTTTAATATCCTCATCGGTTGTAGAAGTTTGAGTCGGTTAATAAGTTTTGTTCTAATCCTCAACCTCAATGTCATTGAGGATCAATTGCCAGCAACCCTTGTTCATGTAGAATTCGAGCACACCCGTGACCTTGACCAGGTCCCCATCCTCGATGGCGGGACTCAGATCCGCATCAAAGTACATGCAGTCGAGACTGTATGAGGCATTCTGATGCCTGGAGGTAATCACGAAGCTGGTGCCGATGAGGTTGCCAGAGGACTCGATCACGTCGACGTCATAGGCTATTCCCTCAGTGGTCAGGTTCATGTGCTCGAGGACCTCTACCGATTCCAAGACCTGCCAGAGCTCGTAGTCGGGACTCACGGACCCAGAGAGAACGGTCACGCCTTCAGCGGACGTCACCGAGATCTCGACCTCATCGGCGTACAACTCGACCTCACCGACCACCTCGATTTCGACCCCCGGCGTTATTATCACGCCGGTCAGGTCCTCCGACACCCTGGAAGGAATATAGACGCGTATGCCAGAGTCAGCAAGCATTTCGGTCAGCATGAGGGACAAGGAACCGTCGCCCAAAGTCCTCGCGTAGGTGACGGTACCTGAGGTCTTCACCATCTTGCCGACCATGCCCTCGTCAATACCGCTGATGGCCATCTCCGTGGGTTTGATGGTGCTCGAATACAGAAACAAGGAGAGCACGCCCACCAGGGCGACGGTCACCAGCAATATGAGGAGTTTTTTGTTGTCCAACATAAGGCCTCACTTCAATAGGGAAAGGACCTTCTCCTCCAGTATACCTGCCGGGATGTCTGGCAGAGTGATCAAAGTGGTCTTTCCCACCCTGCCCTTCCCGGACGCGCTCAGGCCAAGGAGACCCACGTCACCCAGGTAGTTGAGGTACTCCCAGAACCGCGTGTGCGCCCTCGGTTCCTCTCCGAACTCCTCGCATACGAGTGCGTAGGCCTCCTCTGCCTCACCTGTGGAAACGTTCGTCTTCTTCCTGATTATCCTTGAAACGGCGAGGAGGGTGAGCTTCATGTGCTTCTCAAGGGGCTCGATCTTGCTCTCCGTCACCACCGAATATGTCATCGCCTTCGCGGTGCGCACGTGCTCCGGCATCACCTGCTCCGCGCCCTCCTCATTGGCTATCCGTCCCGAGTTCTCCAACAGCTCGATGGCAAATCTGGCATCGCCGAACTCGGCCGCGATCCCGGCTATGAAACCGACGATGTCATCCTCCACGGTTCCGGGAAAGAAGGCGAGGTCCACCCTCTGGCCCACGATGTCCCCGAGCTCATCCTTCGAATACCTGTCGAACCTGATCTGGTTGGACCGCTTGATGGTCGATATCGTGGCAGCGTCCAGGAAATCGTGTATCTGCCGCTGGGATATCAGGATCAAGGATAGGCTGTGCCTATGCTCTGAAACCTTCTCATCGTCAAATCTCGAAAGGCTGTAAAGCAGGTCGGAGCCTGATTTCTTTATCAGCACGTCGACCTCGTCCAGCACGATAACGAGGAATACATTGTCCCTGGTGATCTGCTTTCGGAGAATCTCCAGCATCTCCGTCGTCGAGAATCCCCGGTCCGGGAAGTTTGGTTGGAACCTGTCCAGTATCTTCAAGAGCACGCCCGAGGGCGTGTTCCTGGACCTGCAATTGACAATAACGAACTCGATGTTCTTACCCTTGCCGCGGCCCCAGTCCCTGAAATCGAGGCAAAAGCGCTTCGAGAGCGCGGATTTGCCCGAACCGACACCACCGGTCAGGAACACTTTCTGGCTCCTATTGGCGTCCACGACCGGGGAGAAGATCGAGGTCAGCTGTTTCATCTGCGCGTCCCTGTGGACCAGTGTATCTGGCACGTAATCGAACTCAAGTTTGGAATAGTCAGAAATTATCCGCTGTGGAACTTCCTCAAACCCCGTCATCAACCCCGCATCAACGAAGGCAATGATAACCCTTTTGCACAACCCAAATGACGAAAGTTATTTATACGTATGAAAACTAGTTGTCATAGCACGGAGCGTGGGCACAAAACAAAAGGCGATCAAATGGCGTTGATGACGAAAACGAAGCAAGGCGAATTTGTAACGCTCACGGTAAATGACCTGACGAAGGCTATCAGGAACAGCATCGACAGGAAGGGCATGCCCGAAGACGAGGCCAGGCAGATGGCCCAGCACGTTATGAACTTTTTCGGATACAGCGAGAGGATTATCGACAACATCCTGGAGCCCGAGGACAGGGACGCGTTCTACATGCTCGAGGACTCGGGCCTCCTGACGACCGAAAGGGAGGAGACGACACTCTACGACGGAAGGGAGTGGCGCATCCATTACTGGCTGTTCAAGAAGGAGAAGATATTGCACCTGGCAGGCAAGGGCGGGGCCTACGACGACGAGCAGGACGAGGACATACGCTCCATATACGAAGAGATACCAGAAGGCGTCTGGCGCATTCAGGAAGAGGAAGAGGAGTGATCACCGCTTCCTGACCATTTTGAGGTCAGAACCGCATATCTCGCATGAGCCTGAGCTCTCATCGTAAAAGCGTCCGCAGCCAGTGCACCTGTAGGTCCAGTCGAACACCTCTCTGATGCCCGGTTCCGCAGTGCCTGCATATTCCAAGCCCAGTCTCTTGGCCACGTTCTGGATCGAATAATCGTCAGACAGCACGGTGGCGCTCATTTCCAAGGCCAGGGCCAGGACATCGATGTCCGTGACCGAGAGCCTTTCATCATCCCCAGTGACCGCGGAGGCCTCCAGGATACGCTCCCTGCAGTCCTCCCTAGGGGCCTTGACCACCAGGTGAACGCCCTCCAGCATCCTCAGGTCCCTGGCCACCTTCCCCAGCCTGATCTCCTCGAGTACCGAAGGCGTGGTGAACCACTCCTGTGAACCGTCGGTGGCGATTCCTGTCCTCAGTGCAGTGGCGTCTAGAACGTACACGCAGTGAAATTCCCTTGCTGGTAAAAGCCTTTTCTCTATAAAATCGAATCGATCACGCTTTCAAGGGTCGATGCCGAAGTCACACCGACGAACCTGTCCTTGATATAACCGTCCTGGTTAACGATGACGAGCGTCGGAATGCTGCTGGCGCTGTATCCCGATGCCGCGGAAACACCTCCGGTGTCCCTGAGCACGGGCCAGGTGATCCCATGCTGGGCGATGAACGGCTGGAGGATGGCATCGTCCTCGTCCCTATCGACGTCAATGGAAACGATGGCCACATCGCTGCCGTATTTCTGGTCGATCTCCTTGAGATGTCCTATCTCGGTGACGCACGGACCGCACCAAGTAGCCATGAAATCGAGCACAAGGACCTTGCCAGAGTAATCGGCCAACATGACATTCCCTCCGCCCACCTGAGGCAGTGTGAAGACGGGAGCCAGCTGAAGCCCCTCGTTCGGGTCGTCCACACCGTTGCCGTTCTCATAACCCGTCTGTCCCGAGCCAATGTATAGGTATGACAGCCCTGAAACGATGACGACGAGCCCAACGATCGCGGCAATGAAGGCAATGCCCTGTTTCTCCATGCTCTCATCCTCATTTATCCTGTACGATACTTTAACCTTTTCCCTACCTTAAATTTTTTTTCATTTCAATGGCAAAGAATATTAACTCACATATACATCCAGTGTCTGATGGAGCGATTGGGAGAGATAGCCGCTCAGATCGAGAGCGAGCTGGATGAGAAGGACGAGGTCAGGGAGGTGGCCCTCAAGGCTTCCCGCGGCATAACGCGGTTGTGCGGCAGTGCGGTTCGGGATCTACACAAAGGCAAGGACGTGGACGACATGCTGGCAGAAGCCACCGATGGCCTTCAGAAGCTCGTGGGCATCACCCGTGATTTTCCAGATATCAAGCACGCGGGTTTCGTGGAAACAGCGATGCAGGAGTACACCGAGGCCAGGGTGTTCAGTGCCATCCTGTCGAAGCAGCCGCTCCCGTCGCCGAAGGACCTGAACGTCACCCCCGAGGCTTATCTGCTAGGGATCGGCGACCTGATCGGCGAGGTGAGGCGCCAGGCCCTCGACAATATCAGGAGGGGAGAGGTGGAGGACGCGTCAGAATACCTCGAGACCATGGAATCCCTCTACGAGTTCCTGATGGGCTTCCACTACCCGAACTCCCTCGTTGCCATCAAGAGGAAGCAGGACGTTGCCAGGGGCGTGCTGGAGAAGACACGGGGCGAAGTGGCGGTGGCCATACGCACCCATTCGCTGGAGAAGAACCTGAAGAACTGAGATGTTGACATGTCCGATATCAAAAAATGCGCGATAGTACACAACACCAACCACATCGTCCATAAGTCCGAGGTGTCAAGCCCTGAGAATCCCACGAGGCTCATCAGGATCATGAACTTCCTCGAGGGGCGTCTCCGGCTCTTCGAAAGGCCAGATTGCACCCTCGTGACCGATTTCCCGCCAGCCACTGAGGACCAGCTGAGAACGGTTCACGACGAGGGGTACATAAATTTCGTTAAGAATTATTGCGAGAGGGGGGGCGGCTTCCTCGGTGACAGCACCTATCTTGCCCCGAATACGTTCAAGGCTGCAATATCGGCTGTAGGGGCTGTCATAAAAGCCTCGCAACTGGTCGCATGCGGAGAGGCTGACACCTCGTTTGCACTGGTTCGCCCGCCAGGCCATCATGCCAGCACGGATTCCTTCGGCGGCTACTGCATCTTCAACAACGCGGCCATCGCATCGAGCGTCCTCCTGGACGAGGGACTGGCCGAGAGGATAATGATAGTCGACATCGACGCCCACGCAGGCAACGGCACGATGAGGATATTCTACGAGGACCCGACCGTCCTCAACCTATCAATGCACAGGGACCCGCACGACTTCTATCCGCATGACGGGTTCATCCACCAGATCGGTCGGGGCAAGGGCCGCGGCTACAACGTTAACATGGAATTGCCCGAGAACTCGGGAGACGAGGAATACCTGTATGTGCTCGAGAAGCTTGTGAAACCCATTCATGAGCAATACAAGCCCGATTTCACCATGTGCCTGGTGGGCTTCGACTCACACTACACCGATACCCAGTGCAACCTGCAGCTGACCGGGAACGGATATTACGAGTTCGTCCGGCGCCTGAAGGAGCTGAACAAGGGCAAGCTCAGCGTGGCAATCGAGGGCGGGTACAACACAACGGAGAATGTCAACCTCGCGCACATGATGGTGTTCTCGCTGCTTGGCGAGAAGCCGCCCTACGACGACAGCCTGAACGGCCTGAGCACATCGATGATGCGGGAGGTCAAGACCAGGACCCTCCTGGAAGAGAAACTTAGGGAGCTGGAAGAGCTCCTCAGCGATTATTATGATTTCAAAACTGCGTAGGTTTTTAGCCTATGAGGTGTATTTGGGTGTATGGCCGGTTCACCGGGCCCCGAGGACGAGGATTTCCTGAAGGCCAATCTCCTGTCCAACTGCGGTCGCTTCAAGGATTCGCTGAGGTTCTACAAGAGGGCACTCGAGAAGAATCCGGACCACGCCGTAATCATCAATAACTACGGGGTGGCTCTCGACGCGCTGGGCAGGCACGGGGAGGCAGTGGAGATGTATGACGCGGCCCTGAAGATCGACCCCGCATACACCCTGGCATTGTACAACAAGGCCAATTCGCTGACCTACCTCGGAGAGGTCGAGGCGGCCCTGAAGCTGTACGACCGCGTCCTCAAGGTCGAGCCGGAATATTACGTGGCCTACTACGACAAGGCCATCGCCCTGATCTCCGTCGGCCGCAGGAAGGAGGCCCTCAAGCTGGTGGAAAGGGTCGGACGCCAACATCAGGAAGACCCCAAGGCGCTGCTGGCCAGGGCGCGGCTCATGCAGGCCCTCGGCGACTCGGAAGAAGCACTGGAAACATACGGGCGGCTGCTCGACATAGAGCCTGAGAACCTCAACGCCGTCTGCGGCATGGGCAACGTCCTTTACGCGATGGAAGAGTACAACGAGGCTCTCGGGTACTTCGACAGGGTGCTGGAGAGGGAGCCGGGCCATTTCGAGGCCTGGAGCAACAAGGGGCTCGCGTTGTTCATGCTGGGCGTTCATGACGAAGCGGTGAAGTGCTACGAAGCAGCCCTGGAGATACACCCGAAGTTCAAGCAGGGGTGGTACAACAAGGGATACGCGCTCCACAACGCCGGTCGATTGCAGGAAGCGATCGAGTGCTACAAGGCCGCGCTGGAGATAGACAAGGGCGACGAGGTCCTGTGGAACAACATCGGCAACGCCTACTACAACCTCGGCAACTACGAGGAATCCATCCCCTATTTCGAGTGGGCCATCGAGGTGTGCCCCGACTATGAGATAGCCTGGAACAACATCGGCAACGCCCTGGACAAGATGGGTCGCCACGAAGAATCGCTCGAATATCACGACAAGGCCCTGGAGTTCAAGCCGGACTTCGATTATGCCCTGTATGCAAAGGGCTACGCCCTGGCCCGGACGGGAGAGTTGGAGGAGGGCCTGGAGCTGATAGCGCAATCCCTGGAGCTCAATCCTAACTACGACCATTCCTGGCTCGCCAAGGCCAACGTGCTGGACTGGCTGGGAAGGCCGGACGAGGCTATGGACGCTCTGGGCAACGCGCTGATGCTCAACCCCTACTTCGACAAGGCCTGGGTGCGCCGGGGAGAACTCCTCGAGAGGCAGGGCGACCTGGAGGGTGCGTCATATGCCTACGAGCAGGCCGATGCGATCATCGACGAGATGCTGCGGTTGGACAGCCAGAACCTCGACGCCCTCGACCATAAAGTGGAACTGCTCACCACCCTGAAGCGGTACAACGAGCTCGGGATCTGCTGCATGAGCATGATAACGGAGACCAGCCCCCAGGACCTAAGGCTGAGGAAGGCCGCGCTGCTGTTCAAATCGCACAAGCTCGACGAGCTCCTCGCGTTCGCAGACCAGCTCATGAAGGAGGGCGAGGACTCCTGGGAACTTCATTATTACAGGGGCCTGGCCCTGAAGGGCAGGAACAACGACAAGGCCCTGCGGGCCCTAACCGCGGCCGCGGAACGCTCGGACGACGAGGAAATCATCGTACAGATCGCCGAGGCCCTCAAGGACACCGGTCGCGCGACCGAAGCCCTTACGACCCTGGCCAGGCCCAATCTCGGCTCCCGCGCCCTCGTCGTGAAGGGAAAGATCGAGATGGAAACGAACCGACGCGAGGACGCACTCGCCAGCTTCGAAAAAGCTGTCTTGCACAATCCGAGGAACATTGAAGCCCTCTATGAATTGGGGAACGCCCATCTGGAAGCTGGAAATCTTAAGGAAGCCGCCAGGCACTTCGACACCGCGCTGGGCATCAATGACCGGTACATCTGGGCGTGGCTGGGCAACGCGAAGGTCTACCAGAAGCAGGGGAAGACGAAGCAGGCGCGGCAATGTGCCGAGGCCGCGCTGGAAATAGACAAGGATTTTGAAGAGGCCAGAAAATTGCTGGCGGGGATGGACAAATAACCTAATCACCACGGTTGAATCAAACCCACCAAGCCCCGCCTGTGATGGCGGGGTTCGAACGCCAGATTCAGAAAATCTGGCTCGTGTGACAACACAAACTGTAAGGCGATTCAAAACCCGTGTATTAGCGCGGGGATGTCAAAATTCTAGTTGCGAAGTATGATCTCGATGTTGACGCCGTCCGGAACCTGGATCCTCATCAATGAGCGCAGTGCGCGCTCATCGGCATCTAGATCTATTAACCTTTTGTGGATTCTCATTTCCCATCTCTCCCAGGTCTCCGTGCCCTCGCCGTCCGGCGATTTTCTGCACGGGACGACCAGGCGCTTCGTGGGCATGGGGATGGGGCCGCTCATGCTCACGCCGGTGCGCTCCGATATCTTCTTTATCTGCTGGCACACGCTGTCCACCTTCTTCGGGTCGGTGCCGCTCAATGATATCCGCGCTCGTTGGTCCGCCAAACATACCCCCCTTTTCACGTCATAAGGATTTTAAATCAAAATCATAAGAAAAAGAGAAAGGGTGAAGGAGACTCACATCTCCTTCTTTTCCACCGCGATGCACATGCCGGCGGCCACTGTCTGGCCCATGTCACGGATGGCGAACCTTCCCAGCTGCGGGAACTCTTTCGCGGTCTCGATGACCATCGGCCTCGTTGGCTGCACCTTGATGATGGCCGCGTCGCCCGTCTTGATGAACTCCGGGTTCTCGGCAACGGTCGCCCCGGTCTTCGGGTCCAGCTTCTTCTGGATCTCGAGGACGGTGCAAGCGACCTGGGCCGTGTGGCAGTGGAATACCGGGGTGTATCCGACCGTCAACACGCTCGGGTGGTTGAGCACCATAATCTGAGCCGTGAAGGTCTTGGCCACTGACGGCGGGTTGTCCGACGGTCCGCCCACGTCGCCCCGTCGTACCTCGTTCTTGGCAATGCCGCGGATGTTGGCTCCGACGTTGTCTCCGGGCTCGGCCTTCGGGATCTCCTGGTGGTGCATCTCGATGCTCTTCACCTCACCGACCTTGTTGGACGGCATGAAGATGATCTTCTGGTCCGGTTTGAGAACGCCGGTCTCGACACGACCGACGGGCACCGTTCCGACACCGGTGATGGTGTAAACGTCCTGAATGGGCCAGCGCAACGGCAGGTCCGTGGCCTTCTGTGGCAGGACCAAGGCGTCCAGCTCCTGAAGGAGCGTATTGCCCTTGTACCAGGGCATGTTCTCGGACGGCGGTTTTGTTGCGTTGTCCCCCTTGAATGCGCTGACTGGGAGGAATTTCATCTGCTCGTCCTTGTAGCCCACCGACTTCATCAGGGTCTCGACCTGGCCTTTCACCTCTTTGTACCTGGCCTCGTCGTAGGCGGGTTGTGTGGCGTCCATCTGGTTGATGGCTACGATGACCTGCTCGACACCGAGGGTCCTGGAGAGGAACACGTGCTCCTTCGTCTGGGCCTCAACACCGTGCTGGGCTGCTACGACCAGGACAGCCGCGTCTGCTTGGCTGGTTCCGGTGATCATGTTCTTGACGAAGTCACGGTGGCCGGGAGCGTCAATGACAGTGAAGTAGAACTTGTCTGTGTCAAATCTCTTGTGGGCGACGTCGATGGTCAGCCCGCGCTCTCTCTCCTCCTTCAGCCCGTCCATAACCCAAGCGAACTCAAAGCTGGCCTTGCCCTTGTCAGCCGCCTCTTTCCTGTACTTCTCGATTATGTGTGGCTCAATTGTTCCAGTGTCCAACAGCATCCTGCCTACCAGGGTCGATTTTCCGTGGTCGACGTGACCGATGAACACTATGTTCATGTGTGGTTTATCTGCCATACATCATTCCTCCAAATGAAGATATGTGCTGTTCCTCTATATCTATCTCGTATTTATACTATACGGAGATTGAATAGGCCAGTAATCCGCGAAACGGTTGCGTATTGTTACCAGCCGAATGGATATTGCACCGCGGAATTCGGACATTGACGAATACCGTGCAATTGTGATACGCGATGACCCTAAGCCGAGTAATACGCGACGTCGTAAGGCTCTGGCTTGAGCCCCTTACGCGTCCTTATCTGGGCAACGACCTCGTCCTGCAGTTCCCTCGGGATGCGCTCGAACCCGCTGTTCTCGGTGGACCACAACGCGCGACCGCCCGTTACGCTCCTCATCGAGTTCGAGAAGCCGAACATTTCCGAAACCGGCGCGTTGGCCTTGATGGTGACCATGTCGCCCTCCTGGGTCATGTCCTCGATGGTCCCGCGCCTTCCCTGCATCTCGCTCGTCGCGGCTCCCATCACGTCCTGGGGAACGTTGATGAAGACCCTCTGCTTCGGCTCCAGAAGCATGCGCTTGCTCACGCACATGGCTCCGTATACAGCCTGGCGCACCGCGGGGATCACCTGGGCGGGACCGCGGTGTATGCTGTCCTCGTGAAGCTTCGCGTCCATCAGTTTGACCTTGACGCCCATGCACTTCTCGTCGGCCAGTGGCCCCTTCTTCATCGCCTCGGTGAAGGCCTCCCTGCACAACTCCATTGTCTCGTGCAAGTACTGTATACCCTTGGTCATGTCCAGGAAGACGTTCGGACCGTAGATGCACTCCACGTTCTTGGCCTCGTCCTTGTCCATGCCCAGCTCCTGGAACTCCTTCTGCAGGACCTTCGGGTCCTTTACGCGACCGCCTTCGGAAGGCACCTTCCCTTCCTTGATATGCTGCATGACTGGCTCCTCCAGCGGCTCGGTGATGATGTAGAAGCGGTTGTGCTTGTTCGGTGATTTTCCTTCGAACTCCGAATCGGTCGTCTTCTCCACCGCCTCTCTGTAGACGACGATGGGCAGTGATGCCTGGATCTCCACGCCGTGCTCGTTGACGATCCTGTATTCTGTGATCTCCAGGTGAAGCTCGCCCATGCCTGACATCAGGTGCTCGCCAGTTTCCTGATTGATCTCCACCTGTATGGACGGGTCTGCCTTCGCCACCGTCCTCAGGACCTCGACCAGTTTGGGCAGGTCCTTGGTATGCTTCGCTTCTATCGCAACGGTGACCACGGGTTCCGAGTAATGTACTATCTTCTCGAAGGCCTCCGTAGCTGGGTCGTCGCTGACCGTGGAGCCGGCGATGGCATCCTTCAGACCGGTAACGGCAACAATATTGCCTGCGCTGATCTCCTCAACGGGAATGCGGTCGGCTCCCACACATAAAGAGACCTGCTGGGTCCTGTTGGGATTGGGCATGCCGATGACGTGGAGGGCCTCTCCCTTCTTGATTGTGCCGCTGAAGAGTCTGCCTATCGCGACCTCCCCGGCGTGCTGGTCCATGATGATCTTCGTGACCATGAGCGCCACAGGACCCGACGGACTGCACTTGAACATGCTCTGGCCGATCTTGGATTCGATGTCGCCGTGCCAGATGTTGGGTATCCGTATCTTCTGGGCGTCGAGCGGGTTGGGCAAATGGTCTATCACCATGTCAAGGAGTATCTGGTGTATGGGCGCCTTCTTGGCCAGCGTCTTCTGGTCCTCCTTGTCGCAGAAATCGTAGATGTCCTTGAACGTAATTCCCGTCTGCTTCATGAACGGGACCGAAATGGCCCAGTTGTGGTATGCCGAGCCGAATGCAACGCCCCCTTCCTCGACGGTGAGGCCCCACTCCTTCTTGAACTCGGGGGGCACCATCTTGTTGATCAGCCCGTTCACTTCGTTGATGATCTTGACGAACCGCTCCTGCATCTGCTCGGGCGTCACTTCCAGCTCGTTGATGAGGCGATCGACCTTGTTGATGAACAGCAACGGCTTGACCTTCTCCTTAAGCGATTGCCTGATGACGGTCTCTGTCTGGGGCATCACGCCCTCGACGGCGCACACAACGACGATCGAGCCGTCCACCGCCCTCATTGCACGTGTCACGTCGCCGCCGAAATCCACGTGCCCGGGAGTGTCTATCAGGTTAACCAGGTATTCCTGGCCCTCGAACTCGTGCACCATCGATGCGTTTGCCGCGTTGATCGTGATACCGCGCGCTTGCTCCTGGTCGTCGTAGTCCAGCAGAAGCTGCTTCCCTGCCAGTTCCTCCGACATCATGCCGGCTCCCGCGATCAGGTTATCGCTGAGCGTGGTCTTGCCGTGGTCGATGTGCGCCGCTATTCCGATGTTGCGGATCTGAATCGGCTTGGTCATCAAGGCCTGGGCCTTTCTTATGTTATCCTCTTTCCGTCCCATGTAAATCCCTCTTGAACTAATAATCCTGAATAATCATCATCTGGCGGAGCCAGCGATGCGCTCCACCTCTTCTTTCTTCGCTACGGCAAAGCTGTTCATGTCGCCCTTCGCCGCGAGCATGATCTCGTTGGCCAGGCACATCTCGATGGACTTCGTGTTCTTGTGCGAGGCCGCCACGGCGCCCTTGCAGATGTTCCTGATGGCAATGTCGAGCCTTCTGGACGAGCTCGTGTCCACCGCCTTCGGCACCGAGACACCGCCGTACCTCAACCGTGTCACCTCCTCCCTGGGCGTGCAATTCTCAAGGGCGTCGATGAATACCTGGACGGGATTCTTCTTGGTCTTGGACTGTACGATGTCGAATGCCTTGACCACCACAGAATAGGACTTTGTCTTCTTGCCGGTATTGTCCTCGGTGCGCATCATGTTGTTGACCAGCCGCTCGATGATGTGGACCTTCCCCTTGGCGAAGGGTCGGTTAGCGTGCTTGGCGCCGCTGTGAGGCACCGATATGGGGTCAAGGTTGATGTACCTGGCAAGCCCGAGGTCGTTGACGACGATGTCGGAGGTGTCATACTTGCCGAACAGCAGCATGTCGAACTGAGCCGGCGCCCTCTTGGGCGGTTTGGGTGCTTCCTCCTTCTTTGGAGCTTCCTTCGGTTCCGGAGGTTTGTCATCCTTTGCTGGCTTCTCCTCCTTCGGCGGGGTTTCCTTCGGCTTCTCACCCTTGGGTTCGGCTTCCTCGGGCTTCTCCTCCGAAGGAGCCTCCTTCGGAGCAGGCTTATCCCCTTTGGTAGCACCCGACTCCTTGGCTTCATCCCTTGTCTTCTTTGCCTCGCCTTCGTCGCTGGCTGGGGCCTTTTTCTCTGCTTTCTCCTCAGGTTTCGGGGCCGTGTCCTCCTTTGGCTTTTCCTCAGCTTTGGGGGCTGGCTCCTTGGGTCTTTCCTCAGCATTCGGTTCGGGCTTCTTCTCTTCTTTTACCGGCTCTTCCTTCTTCGGCTCCGGGGCCTTCTCGTCCTTCTTGGGTTCCTCGTCAGCCATATGCCTACCTCACCGGCTTCTCCTTCCTGCCGCGGACCATCTCGTCCAGCGAGACGTTGTTCACCTGGATCACCTTGAACCTCACGCCCGGTATGTCGCCGTACGAACGCCCCATCCTTCCGCCGATTCCTTCGACGAGCACCTCGTCGTGCTCGTCTATGAAGTTGATGGCCCCGTCGCCCACCGCGAAGGCTGTGATCTGCCTGCCGTTCTTGATGAGCTGGACCTTCACGCACTTCCTGATGGCGGAGTTCGGCTGCTTGGCCTCGATGCCGACCTTCTCCAAAACGATTCCCCTTGCCTGTGCCGAGCCTTCCAGAGGGTCAGCCTTCTCTCTCAGCTTGAGCATCCGCTTCTTGTAGTTGCGGTCGTTCCACCTGAACTTCTGGCGGCTCTTCTTCAGCTTTCTGGCTGTGTGTAAACCTCTGGCCAATTAAGCACCTGCTTTGGGAGGGGGACATAGGGATTGTTATATATATCTTATGGCAGACCAGTATACGATATTATCAAAATTATTACTCCCCACTCAGTCTCCTCAGGTTCTTCTCGTAAAGGTCCTTTGAAATCTTGCCGTCATGGAAGGCCTGCTTTAGATTCACGATTCTGGGATCCTCCTCATCAGGATGTGGTTCATCGGAGAGTGCCCCGCCGGGATATTCTTCAGCGTCCATGGTTGAATCCTCCAACTCATCCTCGGATTCCGCATCTTCCATTTCAGTATCTGGCTGGGCCTCTTCGGCTTCGGGCGCATCCATTTCCCCAGCGGATTCTCGAAACCCAAGCCCATCAGAGCTAGGTTCTTCGGCTTCCGGCTCAAAAGAGATGTCCTCAGGCTCCCCCCCATCCGTCACTTCGGTATCATTCTCCCTGGCCCCGGTTGAGAGCTCTTCCGGCTCCTCATCCTCCGCAAGGACCTCGTCGTGGGCTTCTGCGTCCGGTGCGGGCTCCCAGTCCTTATCCTCCAACTCATCTTCGGACTCCTCGACATCATCCGAGGGCCTTGGTTCTCCGAAGAGGAGTCGGGCAAAGTATAAACCCAGGACCAAACCGATGACAAGCAACAGAATCATGAGGCCTATCGCAGCATAGTTAGTGCCAGACTCTGCCACCCTAGTGACGCACAAGTGAAGGACCTCTGAGTTCCCTGCCTGGTCCCTGGCCTCGACAACGAGGGTGTTCGGTCCGGGGCTCAATTGGACGAGCTTCCCGAAGGAACCCGCCTGCTGCCTTGTGACATCGATGCGCACGGGCTTCCCGTTTATGGTCACGGTCGACCCGGCCTCTACAGTCCCCGAGATGTTGATGCAACCTTCCTCAACCGTATCATGTACGTCATCGAGATATATTATTGGAGGTCTGGTATCCAGGGTTACGTTCAGCCATTGATATCCTGTGTTACCCGCGAGGTCTGTGAGTTCAAAGGCGAAGGGGTTTACTCCCTCCGTCAGCTTAACCCATGTTTTGAAGCTTCCATCGCTGTTCACAGCCTCCGTACAGCCATTGATGCTCATCGTCCCGACCTCGCTGACAGAACCCGTAATGATGGTATCGGCCTGATTGGTCAAAGACCCGTCCAGGCAGATGGCTCGTTCAAAGGTCGGGTTCACAGAGTCCCTGACGACTGTAAAGGTCCTCCTCTCTTCGTTCCCGGCCTTATCTGTTGCGTTGACCATGAGTATATTGTCGCCCTCCTCAAGATCCGCGATCGCCCGGAACTTACCAGTTGGGTCCCTCTTTACCTCCGCGGGTACCGTACCCAACAGGACATTGACCAATGCATCGGTTTCCGTCTTCCCAGATATCTCAAACGTGGCTTGGTTTGTGTACAAGGTATCTGACAGGCCGTCGAAGGTAATTACCGGCCTTTTGGTGTCCACGGTGAACCCGTAGGATGTGGTGGCCAGGTTTCCAGCAAAATCCTTGGACCTAATTGTAACAACGTGACCGCCGTCAGTTAAAGCGTGAGGGGCGAACACCGCCGAACCGCCCCAGTATCCGAGCTTCCCGTTGGAGTCAGCAGTAAGTTTGACCGAGACCTCGACCCGGGAGGAGACGTCCTTACCGTCGAGAGTGACATGAACGCTTTCCCCGTCCAATTCACCGGATTCCTCCGAGAATATGCAAACGATGTTCTTTTTTGGATTCGCTGTGACCGAACCCGGCCCGGGTAAAACCTGCACATGTACCGGAGCTACCCTGTCCAGGTATATGTCTATGGGCACTGGCAACAAGCCAGGGGAATACAGGTTGCCGAATGACAATATCCCGCTGTAAGACCCGTCCTCTGCGGTGCGTTCAGGGAGATCCCAATGTATGTCGAACCTGTTCTGGTTGAACCTTGGGACCGTCCGGTCATGAACCACGATGTTCTCCACGGGGTCGATGTCAGGCAGATTGCTCGAGAGCTCGTAACCCTTGACACCCTCCTTTATCATCTTAATGATCAGGTCGAAATGTCCGGGGCTGCCCTTCACGTCATAACCAACGACCTTAACGATCCAGACCCCGGGTTTTGGCCTAATGACCTTTGTAGCTTCGTTCGAACCCGCACCGGCAGAATAAGCATACGCCGGGTTTGCGCCCGGATTACCGTAATTATCTATGCCGTCGCACAGGGATTTGTCGATATACTCGTCCCATTGAGCAACACCGTCCTCCTGACCGCATTTGCCATCGTAGAACAGGCACAGGTCCAGGTCCGGGCAATCGGTGTGGCCTATTATCTGGACATCAAGGCTCAGTGTTCCCTCCTCCACATCGATCAACCTCAGATATTTCGCATTGGCATTTATTGTCCACCAGTCCTCCTGTGTGATATCATGGAATATCTCGTCCTGCTCGACCTCCTCCGCCGAATATGTCTTGCCTACCGCTGGTCCGAGAACCGACGAGGTCAATCCGTCATCGAAATCGACGTTGGACCATATGGTCACCGGGAACTGACCCGATATCTTGTTTGTGCTCACCCTGCAGTGGCTCTGGTCGGTCACGCGCAGGTATCCGCCCTTGCCTGAGAAAGGGGTGGATTGCGATGTCCCGTTCATCAGTTTAGTGCGAAGGCACACCACATTCAGACCGGGTTCGTACGAGAAGACAACGGTCTCGTTCGTGCCCCCGGATGATGTCGTGAAGTTGGCCGGGATGTCAGATGGGGATGATGGCCCCCTGCCGGCCTCCTCGAAGAAGTAGGGCGCTGCATTGTCGGAGTACGTGATGGTCTCGTCGTCCGTGATCGCGTAGACGGTGACGTCAATGTCGGTAGGGAGGCGTTCCCAATCCAATGAAAGGTAAGACCTGAAGTTCTCCTTGATGCCGAACATGCCCTCTTCAGGAAGGTCGACGTAGAAGTACCTGCGGTCGCCGCCGTGATCGCTTATGCCGAAGCAGTAACCTCCTGACATCCCGCACGGCGAGTTGATGCAACTGTCGTCCCCGCCTCCGAACTCATAATAGGCCTTGTCACCCATACCCACGTTGACGAGCATGGGCAGAATGGTGCGCCCCTCATAATATTGGTATGTAGCGTTGATGTAATAAATGCCCATGACCTCTGAGATGAACCTGATTATCCCCGTGTTCGAGAAGAACTCGTATTCTGCCGGGGTTACAACGCTCTTCACACAGGTGGTGACATCGTACCTGGTGAGGCCTAGGGATTCGATTTCCGTGTGCGGCAGGACGATCTCCCTGAACGAGCACACATAATACGAATAATTAGCAGTTATGTTGATGATATCAGCCCCGATGGCCAACTTGAACGTCACCGAACCGGTGGAGTTCTCCAGCACGTAATCGGCAGGTGCGCTCAACTGATCTGTCAATAAGTATGAATAGTTAACATAGAACTCGCAGACGCTGATGCTCGGGTCCCATCCGTCAATGTTGATTGTGATGTATCCGGTCGCATTATCGACGATGTAGTCAACGCCCTCTATCCACCCGTAGGCCGGGTCGTTCGGCGGGCCCCAGAAAACATCGGCGGGTCCGGGACCCCATTGGTCTCGGATGGTGAACTCTATCGGTCCAACAACCGGGAGTATCGGGACGGAGAAACCCCATGGAGCGACCTCGGTTCCGTTCATAATGTAAACGGCATTGTTGTCCGTCGAGTTATACCTGTAGGATGTGTGGTTGTCCGTCTTCCAAAGGACAACCTGCTCCGAACCCGCCACAATCTGGCCATGTTGAAGCTGTGTGGCATTTGATGTCGGGTTCACCTCCTCGTAGAAAACGGTTATCACCGGAGTGACAGGCGGTGCATAGACAGTGCTATCCACGACCTGTCGTGACCCGCTAAGGACCTTCGTTACACCGCTGTACGAACCAGGCCTTGCGTCCCCAGGCACGACGACATTGGCCGTGAAATCGCCCTCCTCTCCGGCAGAGAGGGTCCCCGGGGCATCGAAGATTGTCACCCAGTCCCAATCATGATAGGCATAACCGGTCATTTTCAGCGTCCAATTGGCCGAAGAACCCAAGGTCCTGAGGATGAACCATATGTTGGAGTGATAATTCCGATTTGGTAGACCGAGCTCCAGCTCGATGACATTGGAGGGGACGTTCGATGTCTCCTCGATCCTCTCTGCCTCGGCTATCAGGTTGAGGTCCTCCTCCAACGGATTGGTCTGCAGGTCGTTCGCCCAATCCACGAATATGCCGGCCTTCTTGACGGCCACGACTGGCTTCATTGTGGTCTCGTCGTAGAACTCGTCAGCGTCGCACATCGCGGTCATTCTCAGCAATGTGATGTTCCTGGGCATCATGTTAGTGAGGTTCAGGAGGAACGGTGTCCCTGATATGTATCCGATCTCGACGGTTTCCGTCCACACCGGGCACAGCCTCTCAGCTGATATTACGGTGTCAGTTGAAGGTCCGTGATTGGTCAGGCCAACAGTCTCCCCGACCGCAGTACCCTGAAGGACGACCTTTGGGAACGCATAGTATTCGCTATCCCAGTAATTCGAAGGTACAAGTCCCGAAGTCCCGATCTGGATTCCCTCACTCCCCAGGGCCAACTCGACGGCCTGAGGCGCGTTCAGGTAACCCGAGCCCTGGGTCAATACGTCGTAACCCTTGTCGGTGGCGCTGGATTTGATGATGCTCAACACCTGGTCCATGGTCGGGATGGTCCCCGGGTGCGCCTGTTCGTAGGCCTGCTGCACGAGGGCGACGACCCCTGTAGCGACCGATGCCGAGATAGCGGTGTCCCTGTAGGTCTCGAAATTCTCCGGGTGCCCTCCCGGCGTGTCGACCAAGGTCAATGGCTGGGAAACGCGACCCATGCCGATTGCGATCAAGTCGGGCTTCATCGCACCGGCTGCGGTCGGCCCGCGTGCCGAAAACTCGGCGATCTCGCCGTAAATGTGCTTCTGACGCTCGACACTGTCATAAGCGTTGTCCTTGGCCGCTCCCACTACAAGACCGTTGTGGGGTGCTGGGGATGAGATCGTTCCGTATCCGGGCCCGTCATTGCCGGCCGGGAGGACGAATGTGACCTTTCCACCAAGGTGGCCGACGGCTATGTGGTCCAATGCATGTGAGTTCCTGTCGAGCCCACTCATGAACGATGGCTCAGTCACGCCCACGTAAATGACCGAGGCCTCGTCCCCGGAACCCGGAGAACCGTCATATCCCTCTCCCAGGAAATATAGAGAGGTCCTCAGGTACTTACCGGACCGCCCAGTCGCTGTCAGCTTCACCCCCGTTGCGACGCCAGCCATGCTGCCAAGGCCCGCTGGGTCGGTCACCCGACCGTTGGCCGCGATGACCGTTGCAGCCACCGTCCCCCGGTTCTCGACCTTCTCTATCTCGTTGCCGACGTAATCCCGCACCGTCCGCATCTCGAACTCACCGAACAGGCAGACGATGTCCCCGTTTCCTGGTATTGGCATTGGGTGTTCCTCGTTGATAATAATCTCCTCAAGGTCCTTGATTCTATGGGAATAAGGAAGAGGGTTTTCCCCATCGCTGATGTAATACACAACGCCAGCGGAGAAATCATTGACGCCGTCCAGGATGCCGATGTTCTTGTCCACATCCATTATATCAAGGGCCAGGAACGGCGACTCCCTGTTGGCCACGGGGTCGAGAGTGTCAAAGACATAATTTGGTAGCGGTGTGCTGACCCCAGCTGGGGGGGAGTTCAGGTCTACAATGACCGTGTCATACATGCCGGCAACAGCCGCATCGACCACCAGGACGCCCACGTAATCATTACCACTGGCCCCGGGAGCGTTCGTGATGTAATGGCTCAACGACTTGCTCGGGTGTATACCATAGTGATATGTGCCGCTCTTCGAAATAAGGTCGGCGGGGAGGTCGATGGTGGTCTCCGGAAAATCAACATAAACGAGAGAGGAGAGACTCCGAACGTCCGAGGTCTGGAAGTCTGTCGTGGCCGCCCCTACGTTGTGGTCCGACGGTACCGTGTCCTGGGCCACGCTGGGCTCGTCCGAGACAACGAAGAGCTCTACCGACATTGCCTTGTCGTCCGCCACATTGAACATCGCCCTAGGCAAGGCCATCTCTACGAAACCTTTTAGGGTGGTCTCGGTCAATCCCTGGGATTCGGAGGACAATTCCTTGTTGCCCTTATAGAAGTACAGGTCCTCCCCGTGGTCGCTTAATGACGTCAGGTTCCAATCGGACCCGGTCCATCTGTACACGAGGGGGTCAAGTATTGCGTCGGCCTGGCCGATGACCTTGTCGCCGTTCTCATCGATGACGTACGTCTCGGCATCGTAAGGTATGTACACGATCACGTCTGGCTTGTGCCTGTAATATGGTTCATATTGAATCACGTTGCCGGCGCTTGCTGTCATGTCATACAACCTGATAGTCGTGTCCTCGCTGCCCACGAACAGGTCGCTCCAGGGGCCGGAAGTGCAAATGCAGTTCACACTGCTGTTACGCCTGTTGTGGACGGTGTTGTCCACCGATGAGGTCAAGGTGTTGATGACTACCAAGGTCCCTTCCCAGGTGCCGACGACGAGCCTATCGGTCGACCACACCACGCCCCCGAAGGCATGGTCAGAGGCGGTCGTCAGCGGCCCCTGGTGACCGGGAGTCTCGGTCCAAGCATCGATTATGGCTCCGGTCGTCGAGTCCCAAATGAACAACCTCCCGTCATCGCCCCCGGACGCTATTCGCGTGCCGTCCGGGCTCCATGCCAATCTTCTGACAGGTGTGTTGAAGACGTGTCCGTTTCCGGGACCAGCGATGTTCTCATGAGACATCTCCAGCTCATGCGCCGAATAGTCAGTCGTGTCGAATATCCTCACAGTACCGTCGTCCATCCCGACCGCGATCCTGTTACCTGACGGATTGAAGGCTACCGATTGCGTCATGCCCCCACCGGCACTCACGTTGTTAGTGGGAAACGAAGGTGCAGCCTCGTCAGAGATGTTGATGAGGGTGAACCTGGAGGTCCCTCTGGGCAGCGCTACCCAACTGTCGTCGGGGCTGATTGACAGGTAATCGAGTATCCCAGAGGTGGTCAATTGAGTGGAGGCCAGAAGGTCCCACGTCGTCGCGTTCCAGATGTAAACGCGGCTTCTGGAGCTTGCGACGAGAAGGTTCCCCGAATGACTCCAGGCGACCGCCTTGATGTCCTCGTCCGGTTCGGTCAGGACCCGGCACAATGACCCGTCGTTCTCGGTCCAAACGAAGACCGCCTCGCTGTCCGCGCCTTGCTTGTTCGATCCATAATCCTGACCGTCACTGCAGGAGGCAAGAAGGCCCATCAACTGGTTATGCGCCAAACCGTTGAGCCCCGATGTGTGAGAGGATTCAGCGTCCACATGATGCCCTTGGGGGTCGGGGACACCCATTGGCCCTATCCCGGCCCCAGAAGTAACATTGTCAAGGTCTATGTACAGGCCGTAGGTCCTGTTTAACTGGGCGTTCATGGTCTCGAAGCCGAAGTACCAGTTATCATAATCCCTGCTGACGTACAGGTTTGTCAGGTCGAAGTCCATGCCTCCGATAGTAGAAACGGGAATCCAGGCCTCTCCGTCCCATATCTCGCCCTCGGTGCTCACTGGATTCGTGTTCCTGTATGACCTGTCGACCATGTTGAAGTCTGTCTCCCTTCCGTTCATCTGGAAAGCCGGGGAATGGAAATACTCGAACGTGGGTGGCGTTCCGCCCTCGATGGAGCCTGTTAGCGTCGTGTTACAGAACCAACTGTTATCTGATATCCTAGAATATGCCACATATTCCCTGTGCGATTCGACGTCCAGCACTGCTGGCCAACCGTAGTTGATTGGTGTGTGGGAGTATGTTATGTTGATCTTGGCCCCTGCATTCAGGGGTATGACGAAAGTGATCTCACCTATAGACGTGTCCATGGTATATTCCGTCCCTTCCGTGAGGAGGGTCGAGTTCCTGTAGACAAGATACGAGTTGGGAATGATGTGTTTATTTATTTGATAATATGAATAACTGGCTGTGATGTTATCCCCCGTCTGCAGCGGTTCATTGAGTAGTATGTCGCCGGTCACGAGGTCTATGGAATATTCGCCCGTGCCCATCGGCTCCAATGCGTTGTTTCTATACAGATTCAAGGAGCTCTCGACAATGCGGCCATTGTTTAAACTCAATAAGGTCTCTCCGCCAATTGCGCAAGTGATAACCTTTTCCTGGTCTATATTGATGATGCTGCTTCCAAATAGGACCGATACTAGACCCTCGGGAGCGCTCGTTACAACGGTCGCATTGGTAACGGTCAGATTACCAACCCTCTCTAATGAATCCTGCAACTCTGTCTTACAGAAGTCCACTCCCGTGTCCGCAATACCGACGACGATTCCAGTTCCGTTCAGGCTGTAATTGCATTCAATATCAGGGATCCGGTGGGCGTCCCTGAAGCTCCAATTGCCCAGTCCGGCAACGCCTTTGACACCGTTCAAGGTGCCGAGGCTTCTGCTATCGGTAAGGCTGTAAGGGGGGTCACCGGGACCCTTATGATTATTCGTGTTCGGCGGTTCTGATATTCCGGGCTCAGCCTCGTATGTGCTAGCTTCCGGGGGTCCAATCAGGTTCTCTACAGTAAAAACTGGCTCAACAGTGTCCTGCCAAAAGTCAAGCGTCGGTGTATTCAATGTATGAATAAATAAAAATACAACAATCATGAATATAATTATTCGTTTATCAATTTTCATTACTCTCACATACCTTACATACGTATGTTTCAAATTTATAAATAATTATTCATTCTCCGGCGTTTACTATGCAATGTGCATTCAATTTAAATATTTAATTAATCAATGTTTAATTTATCTATAATTTTTCGTTAATTGATTAAATGTACTTAATAGATTATCGAACATTGATTACTAATTTATTAATGTACAAATAACTATTTATAGCACTGATTGCATTTTCCTGTTATATTTTGTAATCCTTGGAGGAAAGGAGGGAACGATGATGCAGATAATAATAAGAAATTGTAAGAACTTGTTAATTTTGATAATGGCGATCATGTTATCGACCAGTATGCTGACGCAAAGCTCGGCGGTGATAACTGATGATGTGCGACCTGATCACGACATCCACGAGGAGATCAATTTTTTTTATGTGATACACAAGACGCCACAGGATAGGACAGAGCTCTCAAAGGATGTGAATGTCCAGGTAATTAAAGAGGATAAGATGGCATCTGTTGTGGCGGCTTCAGAAGATGTCATGAAAGAACTCGGCGACGTATACCAGGTGGCGGAGATACCCGACAGGACACGGGTCAGGATGATGGAGACCGGAGTTGATTTTGATTCACGGGCCGGCTTCGATGTACCTCGGGAGTGGAAGGCTGAGAACAGTGAATTGTATCTGGTCCAGTTCGTGGTCCCGGCAGATATCGAATGGGTGGACCGATTGTCAATGGAGTCAACCGCATTGTTCAACATGATCGGCGATAATCTCGCGGTGGTGAAAATGACGCACGACCAAGCTTCAGCCGTCGGGGAATTGCCTTTCATTGAGTGGATGGACCACTACCACCCCTATTACAAGGTTTATCAGAAAGTAAGGGAGCAGACCGGCGAATTCAACGTGAGGATTACGCCATTCGATGTGACCGTGGATGAGCTTGCGACTTCCCTGGAGTACCTGGGTGCCGAGACACTCCTGGTGAACGAAGGTTGCAACAAGGTCGAGGCACGCTTGAATGACCGGCTCCTACCGGAGATCGCAAAACTGGACTCGGTCGGCCTGATTGAGTTCAAGAACAAGGACCTCAGCGAGGTCAATCAGCAATGCTCATTGACCGGAGAGATTGTCGGCGCCCATGTCGTCTGGGACCAGACCAGGAACAACCTGCCACTGATGATCACTGGCCAGGGCCAAGTATACCACCATCAGGACCTCGGATTGGATGACACGCACCTTGATTTCGCCCAGGGACCGCTCGGTGACAGGGTAATCTATTGCCAGGACACGGGAGACCCTGACGACCACTCAACCGCATGCGTCGGCATCGCCGCAGGTAACGGGTACTGCATGGAAGGGTGGCTGGGGCTTGACAACTCAAATCGCCAGTACTACGAGATAGCCGACATTAATCCCCTGGGTATGTTGGACCGCGCCGGAATGGCCGGTAGGGCTCCGGAAACGTACATAGTTGCATACGATAACCTGAACACAGGCGACATGCCTAGGAGCTATGATGGGACAGACCTCCCCGGGGACAACTGCTCCAGGGTGTTCTCCCACTCTTGGGCGGAATCCGGTAATGTAGAAAACGGTTATTGGAGTGACGTCGACTCATTCATGTTGGGACGACCTAACGGCATCGTGTGCTTCTGCGCCTGCAACTGGGGCCCGAACGAGATGACGGTCACCGGTTACGGCAACTGCAAGAACGGCCTGTCCATCGGGGCCGCGGAGGGCAACAGGGGAGATTGGTTCCAGAGCGATGACAACTGCTGGGGCCTCTGGACCGGAAGTGCAAAAGGACCGGTCAGTGCCACGGACATGAGGGTCAAACCCGACGTGGTTGAATTCGGAGCCGGGGTTGTCATGCCCCAATCCGATGACGAGGCCAATCACGACAATTCCCTTTACAGGGGAGCGAACAACGACGCATCCCTCGAGGTTGACTATGACGGTGACGGCCGATGCGATTATAGGAAGAATCAGGGCACGTCGTTTTCAGCACCGGCCGCAGCCGGTGACTGCATCCTGATAAGGGATTACCTGGTGGACGTCCTCGGTTATGACAACAACCCGACAGAAGGACCCAACGAGCCTGACGCGCTGCTCATCAAGGCATTTCTGATACATGGGGCCCAGGACATGGGCTTCGGCTTCCCCAGCTACGGTCAGGGATGGGGTCTTTGCAACCCCATGTACTCGATTTGCCCGCCTGCACCATTGTCAAACCAGTACTGGAGCGGCACCGGCAGCTCAGGGGCGCTTAACATTGAGGTAATGACCTCAGCGGCGCCTCTCAAGGTCACGATGTGCCACTGGGACACGGGCACCGCCTCCGGAGCGTTGACGGTGGACTATGACCTGGTGGTCACGGCCCCTGACGGAACCACAACCTACTACGGGAACGCATTCCAGGAGTCAAGGTCGATTCCGCTGAGCCCGGCAAATGACTGGAGTGGTGTCGCATTACCAAGCTGGTCGGCCTACCCGAGCGCCTATCCGACCGGGGCTTATGATTGGGACACGTCCAACGACGGCGGGGACGACATCAACAACGTGGAGGTCATTCTGATAGATGCCCCTGAGAAAGGTATCTGGACGATCGAGGTCGCGGAGCGTTCCGGGGCGGCGGATTGGCACGTTGTGGCATCGGCCGATTTCGGACCGCAGAATACGTACCAGATCGAGGTCAAGCAGGACGCCAACATGACCTACCACATGAGGGACGGCTACGGCTTCCAGAGCTACCAGACACCGCCGGGAGGAACGGTCGCGGTAGGTTTCACGGTGCAGAACTTCGGGACCTCAACCGACACCATCGACCTCACCGCAACATACCAGGGTGACGGGTACTTCGTTGGAGACCCGCTGCCAAGTGGCTGGTCAGTGGCCTTCGACACCGGAACCAGCTTTTCACTGGCCTCCGACGAGATCAGGCACGTGACAGCATACGTCACGGCCCCCGGGGCGGCAACGGCCGAGGCGCACCCCATCAGGATTACGGCCTCATCGGCCGGTTCGATATCCGAGGATCACATCTTATTCAACATAGACGTCATAGACCAGCGATTGCCGAATAGGGTGAGGGTCACGGACACGCCCCTCTCGGAGATGAACCCGGGCATCGCCGTATGGTCGAATTACGTTGTCGTATCGTATCTCCAGGACACCGGCATCGGCGAAAGGGTGTTCGTGAGCGTTTCCAGCGACAACGGTCAGACCTTCGGCGACCCGATACCCGTGACGACGTTCGCGGACGACCCGCAGTGCATCGAGACCAAATGCGCGCCAGCCGGGCACAACAACGCAGGCAGGGTATTCATAGGCTACAACTCGATGAAGCCGCTGGTGAACGGTGACACCTGGCAGGAGTGCACCAACAGGAGGTGCGTGGTCTGCTACGCCGACCCCCCGTATACGACTTGGAACATCAGGTACCCCTTCAACAATGGTGACGGGCCGGATACCTACAACGACTACCGGGAGATTGACATCGGCTTCTACAACCCCGACGAGATACACTTCATCGAAAATAACTATTACTTCGGGACCTCGAACAACATGAACCAGAACCCTAACTCGATCTCACCGTACGAAAGGTTGTCTGTGGACGGCGGTAACTCCTGGGGCAGCGGCACCAGTCTCTCTGTCGGCGGCAGCAACCAGTACGGTCCCGGCTGCGACAACGACGCGGACGGAGATTTATGCTTCACCACGTACATGACCGGGACCGACAGGAAGATGTATTATCGTAACTACGCCGGCTCCTGGGGCGGGGCAGTGATGGCCATGGAGTTTCCGCCCAACGACGCCATGTGGGGATACTCTGGAGGCGACCCGGCGAACGACAGGTACTACGTCTGCGCCGGGCAGTCCAGCGGTAACAATTACAATGACTTCAAGCTGCCTTACGTGACATATACGGACAACGACGGCGGCAGTTTTGCCGCCCCGCGCGGAGCCCTCGGGGGTCCGAACAACGACTGCGACAACGGCCACTTCGACTCGAACAAGATGATGGATATGGACGTCACCGCAGACAGCGTCGCCTGGGTGACAGCAAAACAGCACCCCACCAGCACAAGCAACGGCTACTGGACATATAATCTGTACAGTGCCAGCAGCCCGTACACCGACGGCTACTCATCATGGACTGACAATTTCGTCACCAGGGATTCCTTCACAAAGGAACCGGCCTTCAGGGCAACGCGCCAGGGCAATAACCTACTGGTAGCGTACAACGCCTTCGAGACAGGGCCAAGCGACGTCTTCCTATTGACACTGTACGACGGCTGGATGACCGACCTCACAGATAACCTTGGCCCGATAACGCGCTCGGTGCAGGTCCCGACCAGATGGATCAGGAACAACCCGTTGAACATCGGCGCGACCATGGACGAGTTCAACACCGGGTATAACAACGTCGCCGCCGCCGAATACAGGTGGGACTTCGGGGCAGCGACCGCAATGGGGCCAGTTGACGGCGGGTTCAACAGCGTGGCCGAGGCGGCCGAGCAATCGGACATGATGAACCTTGTGGTCGGGTGGCACTACATCGAGGTCAGAGCCCAGGACAGCGTGAGCAACTGGGGCCCGTGGACCGGCAAGTGGGTGTACGTGTACTCGAAGGAGATACCGGACGCGCCCGGAGCGCCCTTCCAGGGTCTCGAATCGGTGTTCAACCCGGGAACCGGTAACACGCTCACCCTCTTCTGGACGGCTGCTGCCGACCCGAACGGCAACGAGTTCCCCATCACGTATCACGTGTACAGGAGCGAGACCCAGGGCTTCATACCGGACAACGGCACGAACAGGATCGACATGAGCACCCAGACGACGGCGGGCGAGGTCGGGAACGTGGTGACCTGGGACGACATCACCGTGGTCGAGGGTGTGACTTATTATTACGTGGTTCGGGCCGAGGACACAGGTGGCGACCCGCCCGGCGACCCCCCGACCATGGAGATGAACACCGAGGAAAGGAGCGGGACCGCAGAGAGCCTCCTGTTCTTCCAGGTGCAATCTCCGGGTGCCGGTTATAGGAACCTCAACCTGGACCCGCTTGAGGCTACCGTTCAGACAGGGGCCACCGACGTGATGGTGGCGACCGGCGAATACCAGGTTGACACCACGGACGGGAAATGGGTGACATCTGCAATAGCTGGCCCGACTGGCTTGGACGGTGAGTGGCGCTTCTACGTGTACGGCCAGATGAACAACGACCATGCAAACGGCAACCTGTATGCCCGCGTGTTCAGGTACAGCGACGGGCTTCCGCTCTTCACCACTGGATACGACGACGAGGACATAGCGAATTACGTGGGCAGTCATCACAGGTTCGAGTGGTCTTACATTGCTTCGGGCGTCACGCTTCCGGACGGCGACAGCTTTTACGTTGAACTATGGTTGCACGTGACCGGTGTCTCGTCCGGGCCCGGACCCCAGACAGTCTACGACTACACGGGCGGCGATGCGGCATGGGGCGTTGGCACGGATAGGGTGTGCTATTACATTGACAGCGAGGATTCTCCTCCCACAATCATCAACAGCAAGAACGAGATAACCATAGTGGACACGATCAACAACCCGCCTTACGACGAGATGGCGGCCCAGGGGGATAGCGAGTACTCGCGGTCCGGCGACCCGGGAAGCGGCGACTGGAGCAGCATCTCTCACATATGGAACATCAGCGAGGCTCCAGGTGACATCATGTCAATCGACCTTCACTTCGCAGGTTATGTGAGCCGGGCGGATAGCCCAGACATCGGATTGTACGCCTGGAACCATGTGACAAGCTCCTGGACGTTCGTCGCCTCGGGGACCGTGGGGACATCGGCCCCGGGCTCGGTTGTCAGCGGCATCCTGAGCGGTGTGGACTTCACCGAATACCTCCAGGGCCCGGACAACACCTTCGAATGGCTGGTCCACTACTACCTCATGGACAGCGGCGGGGGCGGGACCCAGACGAGGATATTCACGGATTACGCTAGGGCTACGGTGACAACCGGGGCCAATCCGGACGGCGTGTTCACCTTCGCGTATGACAATGAGGTTACACCGTCGTCGTTACACTGGCCCAGCAGCCTGCCGCCGCCGCCGCAAGCCTACGACATCGACCTGACCGGATTCACCTCAGATGACTGGGTGTTCGTTTCGTTCCCGATAGAGATCACCGGTGACGTG